>Ga0196960_10000098_pt1 | contig 33887 bp, 43 predicted proteins | sample S3v_5metaG_FD_183187 | JGI IMG/M metagenome (GOLD analysis project Ga0196960, IMG submission 183187) | Soil microbial communities from Anza Borrego desert, Southern California, United States - S3+v_5 | ecosystem: Environmental > Terrestrial > Soil > Desert | place: USA: California | collected...
CCACCCCGACGACCCCGCGCCGGTACTTGTCGCTCCCGGCGCCGGGGACGGGCAGCAGGGCGGCCACGTCGGCGTACTGGAGGGCCTCCAGGTCCGGCCGTGCGGGCAGTTCCGCCGCCAGACCGATGTCGACGAGCCGGAGCGCGCCCGCGTGCCCGGCGGCCGGGTCGATGAGCAGCCCCGGCTTGTAGGCACCGAAGGTGACCGTCGCGTCCGCCCGCACGGCCGGGCCGAGCACCTGGCCGGTGTCCGCCTCGACCCCGCTCGGCAGGTCCACCGCGAGCACGGGCGCGCGGCCTGCGGTGACCGTGCGGACCAGCTCGGCGGCTTCGGGGCGCAGACCGCCGCGTCCGCCGATCCCGGTGATCCCGTCGACGACGAGGTCGACGGGGGGCAGCCCTTCGGGGCTGTCCAGGACCTGCCCGCCCGCCGCCAGCAGGGCGGCGAGTGCGGCCCGGTGGACCTTGTCGGGCGAGGTCAGCAGGGCCCGTACGCCGGCTCCGCGCCGGGCCAGCCGGGCCCCCGCGTACAGCGTGTCGCCGCCGTTGTCACCGCTGCCGACGAGGAGGAGCACCCGGGACCCGTACACCCGCCCGTTGCGCCGGAGCAGGTCACCGCAGGCCACCGCGAGGCCGGCGGCCGCCCGCTGCATCAGCGCCCCTTCCGGCAGCCGTGCCATGAGTGCCTTCTCGGCGGTCCGTACGGTTTCGGCGCTGTAGGCATGTCGCATACCGTCAACCCTCCGCGATCACCACGGCGGACGCCACCCCCGCGTCGTGGCTGAGCGAGACGTGCCAGGTACGGACGCCGAGTTCGGCCGCCTTCGCAGCGACGGTCCCGCGGACCTCCAGGCGTGGCCGCCCGCTGTCCTCGACGCACACCTCGGCATCGGTCCAGAGCAGCCCGCCCGGCGCGCCGAGCGCCTTGGCCAGGGCCTCCTTCGCGGCGAATCTGGCCGCCAGCGAGGCGATCCCCCGCCGCTCCCCGCCGGGCAGCAGCAACTCCCTCTCCAGGAACAGCCGTTCGGCCAGCTGGGGGGTACGCCCCAGCGCGGCGCCGAAGCGCTCGATCTCCGCCACATCGATCCCGACCCCAATGATCACGCGCTCACTCACTCATTCGACTGTCACGGACTTCGCCAGATTGCGCGGCTGGTCCACCTCGTTGCCCCGGGCGGTCGCCAGCTCGCAGGCGAAGACCTGCAACGGCACCGTGGCGACCAGCGGCTGAAGCAGCGTAGGCGTAACCGGGATCCTGATGAGGTGATCGGCGTACGGTACGACCTCGTCGTCGCCCTCCTCGGCGATGACGACGGTACGGGCGCCCCGGGCCCTGATCTCCTGGATGTTCGACACGATCTTGTCGTGCAGCACCGAACGGCCGCGTGGGGACGGCACGATCACGACGACCGGCAGGCCCTCGTCGATCAGCGCGATCGGCCCGTGCTTGAGCTCCCCGGCGGCGAAGCCCTCGGCATGCATGTACGCGAGCTCCTTGAGTTTCAACGCGCCTTCCAGCGCCACCGGGTAGCCGACGTGCCGGCCCACGAAGAGCACGGTGCCGTGGGCGGACAGGGAGCGGGCCAGTTCGCGGACCGGCTCCATGGTCGCCAGCACGCGCCCGACCGCGCCGGACATCTCGGAGAGCTGGCGCACGACGGTGCGGATCTCGTCGCCCCACGTGGTGCCGCGCACCTGGCCGAGGTACAGCGCGACGAGGTAGCAGGCGACGAGCTGCGTCAGGAACGCCTTGGTGGAGGCGACGGCGACCTCCGGTCCGGCGTGCGTGTAGAGGACGGCGTCCGACTCCCTCGGGATGGTCGACCCGTTGGTGTTGCAGACGGCGAGGACCTTCGCGCCCTGCTCACGGGCGTGCCGGACCGCCATCAGCGTGTCCATCGTCTCGCCCGACTGCGAGATGGCGACGACGAGGGTGCGCCGGTCCAGGATCGGATCGCGGTAGCGGAACTCGCTGGCGAGTTCCGTCTCGCAGGGCAGCCGGGTCCAGTGCTCGATGGCGTACTTGGCGATCATCCCGGCGTGGAAGGCGGTCCCGCAGGCGACGACGACGACCTTGTCGACCTCGCGGAGCACACCCTGCGGGATGCGCACCTCGTCGAGGTGGAGCGCGCCCGAACCGTCGACCCGGCCGAGCAGCGTGTCGGCGACGGCCTTGGGCTGGTCGGCGATCTCCTTGAGCATGAAGGAGGCGTAACCGCCCTTCTCCGCGGCCGACGCGTCCCAGTCCACGTGGTACTCGCGCACCTCGGCGGGCCGGCCGTCGAAGCCGGTGACCACCGCCCCGTCCCGGCGCAGCTCGACCACCTGGTCCTGGCCCAGCTCGATCGCGTCCCGCGTGTGCGCGATGAAGGCGGCCACATCGGAGGCCAGGAACATCTCTCCCTCGCCGGCCCCCACGACGAGCGGTGAGTTCCGGCGCGCCCCGACCACCGTGCCGGGCTCGTCCGCGTGCACGGCGACCAGGGTGAACGCACCCTCCAGCCGCCGGCACACCTGCCGCATGGCCTCCGCCAGGTCACCGCCCGAGGAGTACGCCTCGGCGAGCAGATGGGCCACCACCTCGGTGTCGGTCTCGGAGGTCAGGTCGTGGCCCCGCCCGGCCAGCTCCTCGCGCAGGACGGCGAAGTTCTCGATGATCCCGTTGTGCACGACGGCGACCCGGCCGGCGTTGTCGAGGTGCGGGTGGGCGTTGGCGTCGGTGGGCCCGCCGTGCGTGGCCCAACGGGTGTGCCCGATCCCGGTGTTCCCGGCCGGCAGCGGCCGGTCCTTGAGGTCCTTCTCCAGATTGAGGAGCTTCCCGGCCTTCCTGGCGGCAGCCAGCCCGCCGTCCGCGAGGACGGCGACCCCCGCGGAGTCGTACCCCCGGTACTCCAGCCGCTTCAGCCCCGCGACGACGACATCCTGCGCCGACTGCGCCCCGACATAACCCACGATTCCACACATATCGGCACCCTAAGGCCCGCACCACCCCTCTGCCCGGCTTCCGACATGCCCGAGCGGCCCGGCTGCGGGGGCACGTCCGTCGGCCTCACCGGACGGCGACTACTGCCGGGAGAGGCCGGCCGGATCGGCCGCCGGGGGCTGGGGGACATCACGAGGGACTCCCCCAGCAGCTCGTAGCGGGTGGTGCGGTCTTCGGGCAGAGCCAGGACGTCGGCGACGGTCCAAGGCCCGGCGTGGCCGGCGGCAACGCCCATTCCCCTCACCTCCTCGTCCGACCGGCAGTCGCGATGTGACCGCGTCAGCCGGTGCACGGCCGGCATACGGGCGCCCCCTCCTGCCGGCACCGGACAATCACTGCCACGGCCGAGACCTCGGCCAGGCGTACGTTCAGGCCGCAAGGACCGGCTCCGGGCGGGGAGCGAGCTCGAACCACAGCAGCTTGCCGCTCCGGCCGAAGAGGTCGTCGCCGAGCGGATAGCCGACCCAGCTGTCGGCGCAGCTCTGCACGAGGAGGAGCCCCCGCCCGCCGTCAGCGGTGCAGGCATCCGGGGCGGGGGCGCGCAGCGGTGCGAGGGCGCCCGGGGGCCTGCCGAAGGGTGCGGGGATCACAGGATTGGTGTCCCACACGCTGACCCGGAGTCTGCCCCCTTCCATGTGGCGCAGCCGCAGGGTCGCGTGCCCGTCCGAGTACCGGTAGGCGTTGGTGACCAGCTCGCACGCCAGCAGCTCGGCGGTGTCGACCAGTTCCTCCAGCCCATGACCGAGCAACACGGCTCGCAGCGTCATGCGCGCCACCCTCGGAGCCCGCCGGTCGTGCGGGAGTTGAAGGACGTACGACCAGGGGGCCTGCGGCGATACGGTGTCCACGGAAGTCTCCTGCGGGGAGGTGAAGTTGATTCACTCGGCGGTGGAACCGTGCGGTGGCAGTGTCGCGGGGTGCGGTGCGCTTCCGGCTTACGGGCCCGTCCGGTCGAGTGGCTTGGGTCACACCGTAGCGTCAGAATTGTAAGCTCTTACAAAAATGACCGGAAGCTATTACAACTCCACTCGTGCGAGTGACCCTTGGAGCAGGTTCGATGCAGGCCCGTACCACCCTGACCGTGCGCCAGCAGCGCCTGGGTTCCGAATTGCGCAAGCTCCGCGAGCGGGCAGGACTCACTTCCACCGAGGCGGCCTCGCTACTGGGCGGACCTCAGTCACGCATCAGCAACATCGAGGCCGGCCGGTACGCGGTCAGCGCCGACCGGGTGCGCACGATGACGCGTAACTACGCGTGCACGGATGACGCCTACGCCGAGGCGCTCGCCTCGATGACCGGTACCCGCCCACGCGGGTGGTGGGACGAGTACCAAGAGCTGCTGCCTCCCGCGATGGTCGATATCGCGGAGCTCGAGAGCCAGGCGGTCTCCCTGCGGGTAGCCGTGGTCATCCATATGCCCGGCCTCCTCCAGACCACTGCTCATGCTCGCGCTGTCATGGCCGAGAGCGTTCCGCCCATGCGCCAGCACGAGGTCGAACACCGGGTCTCCTACCGCATCAAACGCCAAGCAGTCCTGTACGAGGACACGCCCACGCCTTACACGGCCGTCGTGCACGAGGCGGCTCTTCGCATGGGAATCGGCGGGCCCGAGGTGGCGCGGGACCAGCTCGCACACCTGCTGGAGGTCAGCGAGCGGGACAACATCACCCTCCTCGTGGTCCCGTTCGGGGAGGCGTCCTTTCCGGCGTCCGGCCAGCCGATCAGCTACGCCTCGGGCTTGGTGCCCCAACTCGACACCGTCGTGCTCGACTCCGACCACGCCTGCGTGTTTCTCGATGCCGAGGCGCAGCTGGCGCGCTACCGAGCCGTACTGGACCGCATGGAGGCCCGCGCGCTTTCACCCAGTCGGTCCCGGGATCTCATCCGACGCGTTTCTCGGAACAACTGAGAGAGGAACCCCCTGTGCAGGCATTGAGCTGGCGAACGTCCTCCTACAGCGCCGAGGGCGCAAACTGCGTCAACCTCGCCATCGCCCCCGACGGCACCGTCCGACTCCGCGACAGCAAGGCCCCCCGTACCGTCGTCGCCACGAGCGCCGACGCCCTGCGGCACTTCATAGGCGCCGTGCAGGCCGGGACCTTGGAACGCCGCTGAGGCGCGGTCCTGCGCTTCATCGTCACGCAGGACCGCACCGCCGCAGCCGTCGTGGACGCCAAGGGAGCCAAGCCCTGAGGCACGCGGCCCCGCTCCTCCCGGGCGGGGCGCACCAGCACGTACGCAGCGCCTCGGAAGCCCACGCAGAATTCGCTGTGTCCCTGTCAGCGGAGGCTGCTAACCTGCGGCTTCCCCCCTCACTGCTGCTGCCCGCCACTCGTCTGCGTGCCCACATCCCTCGATTTCGTTCGAGCCCGTGCGGCAACGGCCGTGTCCGCTCCGAGGATGGTCATGTCCCGCACCGCTCCCCCGATACGCGCGGAATTCGATCCGTGCGTCACGATCCCCTCCCTGGCCGACCTGCGGGGCGCCCTGCGCGACGACGACTGGGGGACGGTGGAGGCGTACTTCGAGTTCATCGGCCATGAGGACGACCGCGCGGTCGCCGCCGGGGTCGTCGACCGCCTGAGCACCTCCCAGCGGTTCCTGGAACGGGCGGTGGCCACGCAGCCTCGCTCCGCGCTCGCCCGCACCCTGCTCGCCAGGCGTTACATCGTCATCGGCTGGGACATCCGCAGTGCGTACACCGCCGAACACGTCTCGCGTGAGCAGTTCCAGCAGTTCCATGGGTGGCTGCGGCGCGCGGAGCAACTGCTCATCGACGTGTGCGCCGAGCACCCCGCGTACGCGATGGCATGGGCGGCCCGGCTGACCACCGCGCGGGGGCTCCAACTCGGGCTGAGCGAGGTACGGCGGCGTTACGAGCGGCTGGCCGAGCACCACCCGCACCACATCTCCGCACAGTCCTCCCTGCTCCAGCGGCTGTGCCCCAAGTGGGGCGGAAGCTGGGAGGAGGCCCACGCGTTCGTCCGCACCTGCCTGGAGTCGGCGCCTCCCGGCAGCCACGCGGGCCGGCTCGTCGCCGAAGTGCACCTGGAGCGCTGGCTGGACGACTCCGACATCAACCCCAGCGACTACTTGCGCTCGGCGGAGGTCCGGGACGAGATCCTGGCCGCCGCCGCCCGGTCCGTACAACACCCCGATTACCGGCCCGGCTTCGACTGGATCGGCGACCACAACACGTTCGCGGGGGCACTCTGCCTGGGCGGCCACCACCGTGAGGCCGCGCCGTTCTTCCGCACCCTCGGCAACAAGGCCACCGAGTCGCCCTGGCACCACGTCGGCGACAAAGAGGTCCAGTTCCTCAAGCACCGCAGAACCGCGCTGGCGAAGGGCTGAAGCGATGTCTCGGACGACCCAGGGGCTCGGCCCGACCACGCCCCCCATCCGCCGGACGGAGGTCGACGGCATCCGCACCGTGCTCACCGCCGCCTCCGGGCCGGTGACGGCAGGACTCCTCTTCCGGGTCGGCGTGGCCGACGAGACGCTCGCCACCACGGGCATCACCCATCTCGTCGAACACCTCGCCCTGCACCGCCACGGCCTGTCCGACCTGCACTACAACGGCGCCACCGGCGTCACGTACACCCTCTTCCACGCCACCGGCACGCCCGAGGAGGTCGTCACCTACCTCAACGGTGTCTGCGCGGCCCTGCGTGACCTGCCGCTGGAGCGGCTGGAGACCGAGCGCGAGATCCTGCGCACCGAGGCGGCGGGCCGCAGCCGCCGCCCCGGCCACCAGCTCCCCCTGTGGCGTTACGGCGCCCAGGGCTACGGGCTCAGCAGCTACGGCGAACACGGCACCTGGCATCTGACGGCCGACGCGGTACGCGACTGGGCGTACACCCGGTTCACCCGTGACAACGCGGTCCTGTGGATCACGACCGACACCGTGCCCCAGGGCCTGGACCTCACCCTTCCGGCGGGTGTCCCGCGCCCGCTGCCCGCCCCGACCTCGGCCCTGCCCGTCACCCCGGCGTACATCACCGGCGGCGGCGGTGGTGTGGTCATGGACGGCATCGTCCGGCGCTCGACGGCGGCCTCCCTCTTCGCGGAGGTGCTCAGGCGTGCGCTCTTCACGGACCTGCGGCAGAAGGGCGGCTACTCCTACACGGCGGACGCCGACTACAGCCCGCGAGACAACGAATTCGCGACGGTCACCGCGTTCGCCGACGCCCTTCCGAGTAAGCAGGACGCGGTGGTCGGCGGCTTCGTCGACGTCCTGGCCCGGCTGCGGGCCGGCTCCATCGGGCAGGCGGAACTCGAATCCGCCCGGGCGAAGGTCCTCAAGCAGTACGACACCCCGGATGTCACGGCCGCCCAGCTGCCGTCGCACGCGCTGAACCTGTTGACCGGCCACAGCAACCTCACCGAGCACGAGCACCGGGCCGAACTCGCCGGCGTCACTCCCGACGACCTGCGGGAGGTCGCCCGCGAGCTGCACTCCACGGCTCTGCTCCAGGTCCCCGGCCGGGGCGCGGACTGGGCGGGGTTCACAGCGGCGCCGCAGTGGTCGACCGACACCCCGACGGCCCCGGGCACCCGGCACCCCTCCCTGGAGGACGGCTCCACCCTCCTGACCGTGGCCCCCGACGCGGTGTCCCTGACCACGCCCGCCGGTCAGGTCGTCATCCGCTACGACGCCTGTGCCGCCCTCCTCGTCCACCCCGACGGCGGTCGGCACCTCACCGGCCTGGACGGCTTCCTGATCCGCGTGGAGCCCACCCTCTACAAGGGCCTCACCCCGGACCGCACGGCCGTCATCGACGCCGCTGTACCGGCGGCGGCGGTCGTCCGCATGCCGCCCCGCGACCCGGACGGCATCCCCCGGCCGGAGCGACGCAGCAGGGTACGACGCACGGCCGCCAGCCGGCTGGGCGCGCTCTTCGGGCGGCGGAGAGGTTGACGGAAGACCGGTGCACCACGTCCGACGAAGGCCGTCACGAACTGCTTGAGGCGGATCCGTGGAAAGTTTGCCGCACTCCTACTTCACGGCGATCCGGAGAACCGCGGTCCGGGCGCTGAACAAGGACTCGGCGTCACTGAGCAACCGGACAAGCCCGGACGTGTCGAGCAGGTGGATCACCGATCGTTCTTCTCCGCGCGGTGGCGGCGCTCGGCATCCTCCACAGGCTCCCAGCAGGTGCACGCGGGCCATGTGGGTCATGTACAAAAAAATCGTAGGCGACCCACAAGGCCGGCTCCGCCGCTGCGGAACCACTTCCCCACGTGACCGACCCCACCCCCCGCTCCGCCGGAACTCCCGGGACAATGAACACGTGATCACTTCGCCCGCACGGAGCCCCCGCCGCGCCGAGCACGCGCCGACGCCCTACGTCGACCTGACCCGGGCCGAGTGGAGCGCCCTGCGTGACAAGACGCCTCTGCCCCTGACCGCGGAGGAGGTCGAGAAGCTGAGAGGGCTCGGTGACGTCATCGACCTCGACGAGGTCCGGGACGTCTATCTGCCGCTCTCCCGGCTGCTCAACCTCTACGTCCAGGCCACCTCCGGCCTGCGCGGCGCCCTGAACACCTTCCTGGGCGACGCGGGCAACGGGCACGGCGAGCAGCGCGGCACCCCGTTCGTCATAGGGGTCGCCGGCAGTGTCGCCGTCGGCAAGTCCACCACCGCCCGCATCCTGCAGGCGCTGCTGGCACGCTGGCCGGAGCACCCCCGGGTGGAGCTGGTGACGACCGACGGGTTCCTGCTGCCGATGGAGGAGCTCCGCAGGCGTGGCCTGATGTCGCGCAAGGGGTTCCCCGAGTCGTACGACCGGCGGGCGCTGACCCGGTTCGTCGCCGACATCAAGGCCGGCAAGGACGAGGTGACGGCCCCCGTCTACTCCCACCTGATCTACGACATCGTGCCGGGCGAGCGGCTCACCGTGCGCCGCCCCGACATCCTGATCGTCGAGGGGCTGAACGTGCTGCAGCCCGCGCTGCCCGGCAAGGACGGCCGGACCAGGGTCGGGCTCGCGGACTACTTCGACTTCAGCGTGTACGTCGACGCGCGCGCCGAGGACATCGAGAGCTGGTACCTCCACCGCTTCCGCAGGCTGCGCGAGACCGCGTTCCAGGACCCGTCCTCGTACTTCCGCACGTACACGCAGGTCTCCGAGGCGGAGGCGCTGGACTACGCGCGCACCATGTGGCGGACCATCAACAGGCCCAACCTGCTGGAGAACGTGGCGCCGACACGCGGCCGTGCCACCCTGGTGCTGCGCAAGGGGCCGGACCACAAGGTCCAGCGCCTGTCACTGCGCAAGCTCTGACCCCGGAAAGGGTGCACCGTGCTGCATCTGCGCCTCATCGTGCCCGCCGACCGCACCGACGAGGTGGTCGCGCTGCTCGAACGGACCGTGGGCACCGCCCATCTCGCGGTGCTCACGGGTGCTGCCCGGAGTCCGGCGGGCGATGTGGTCCTGTGCGACGTGGCCCGTGAGGCGGGCGACGAACTGATCGGTGCGCTGCGGGAGATGGGCGTCGACAACTCCGGGTCGATCACTGCGGAGAACATGGACCTCACCCTCTCCAGACACGCCGACGAGGCCGAACGGGCGGCGCCGGGCGAGGGCGCCGACGCGGTGCTCTGGGAAGAGCTGAGCGAGGTGACCCACGAGGAGTCGACCTTCAGCATCACCTATGTGTCCTTCCTCGCCCTCGCGACGATGCTCGCCGCGTGCGGTGTGATGCTGGACAACGCCGTCCTGATCGTGGGCGCGATGGCGGTGGGCCCGGAGTTCGGCCCGCTGGCCGGGATCTCGACGGCCCTGGTGCAGCGTGCGCCGCGGCTGGTGGCGCGGTCCCTGTGGGCGCTGATCGGCGGCTTCGCCGTGGCCATGGTGCTGACGGCCGGTTTCGCCTGGCTGCTGGACGCCCTCGGGCTCTTCACCGAGGACATGGTCAAGGCGGAGCGGCCCAACACCGGTTTCATCTGGCACCCGGACTGGATGTCGTTCGTGGTGGCGGTCCTGGCGGGCATCGCGGGGACGCTGTCGCTGACCTCGGCGAAGTCGGGCGCGCTGATCGGCGTGGCGATCTCGGTGACCACGGTGCCCGCCGCCGCCAACGCCGCGGTCGCCTTCAGCTATCAGGACCTCCAGCAGACCTGGGGGTCCTCGGCGCAGCTGCTGGCCAACCTGGCCGGCATCGTCCTGGCCGGCACCTGCACGCTGCTGGTCCAGAAGGCGCTGTGGGCGGTGCAACGCCGGAAGGGCCCGGCCGTGAAGCCGGGCCCTTCGGGGCGTTGAGGAGCCGTCAGCCGAGCGCGGACTTGACCACGTCGGCCAGCTGACCGGCCACGGCGCGCGCCTGCTCGATGTCGGCCGCCTCGACCATGACCCGTACGAGCGGCTCGGTGCCGGACTTGCGCAGGAGTACGCGCCCGGTGTCACCGAGTTCGCGCTCGGCCTGGGACACCGCGGCGGCCACCTCCGCCGAGGTGTCCACGCGGGACTTGTCGACGTCCGGCACGTTGATGAGGACCTGCGGGAGGCGCTGCATCACCCCCGCCAGGTCGGCGAGCGTACGTCCGGTGGCGGCGACCCGGGCCGCGAGCATCAGTCCGGTCAGCGTACCGTCGCCCGTCGTGGCGTGGTCCAGGACGATGACGTGACCGGACTGCTCGCCGCCCAGCGCGAAGCCCTCGGCCTTCATCGACTCCAGCACGTAACGGTCGCCGACGGCGGTCTGGACGAGCTGGATGCCCTCGCGCTCCATCGCCATCTTGAAGCCGAGGTTCGACATGACCGTACCGACGACGGTGTCCTTGCGCAGGTGGCCGGCCTCGCGCATGGCGAGGGCGAGCACGGCCAGGATCTGGTCGCCGTCGACCTCCTCGCCGGTCGCGTCCACGGCCAGGCAGCGGTCCGCGTCGCCGTCGTGCGCGATGCCGAGGTCGGCACCGTGCTCGACGACGGCGGCCCGCAGCAGCTCCAGGTGGGTGGAGCCGCAGCCGTCGTTGATGTTGAGGCCGTCCGGTGCGGCGCCGATGGTGACGACCTCGGCCCCGGCCCGGGCGAACGCCTCGGGCGAGACGCGGGCGGCGGCGCCGTGTGCCTCGTCGAGGACGACCTTCAGCCCGTCGAGCCGGTTGGGGAGGACGGCGATGAGGTGGGCGACGTAACGGTCGAAGCCCTCCGCGTAGTCGGTGACCCGGCCCACACCGGCGCCGGTCGGGCGGGACCAGGGCTCACCTGTGCGGTGCTGCTCGTAGACCGTCTCGATGCGGTCCTCCAGCTCGTCGGCGAGCTTGTGGCCACCGCGGGCGAAGAATTTGATGCCGTTGTCGGGCATGGCGTTGTGGCTGGCCGAGAGCATGACACCGATGTCCGCGCCGAGCGCACCGGTGAGGTAGGCCACGGCGGGGGTGGGCAGCACACCGACGCGCAGCACGTCCACACCGGCGCTGGCCAGGCCCGCCACGACGGCCGCCTCCAGGAACTCTCCGGACGCGCGGGGGTCGCGGCCCACCACTGCGGTCGGCCGATGCCCCTCGAAGGTGCCTGCCTCGGCCAGAACGTGCGCCGCCGCGACCGAGAGGCCGAGCGCGAGCTCGGCTGTCAGGTCCGCGTTGGCGACGCCGCGCACGCCGTCCGTGCCGAAGAGTCGTCCCACTGGTGTCCTCCGAAGATGCTCCGAAACCGCAAACCAACGTACTGAAAAAAGGGCAAGGCGAGGCAAGGCGCAGCAAAGAAGGGCGCCTGGAACCACCAGCCCTCGAACCACCGGCCCTATAAACGTGCAAACGTCTTAAGCCGTTATACGCCCGCGTGGGCTGATAAACGAACGCCCCAGCAGCACGGTGTGTGCCGCCGGGGCGAACGTGTGAAGCGGACGAGCAGGCGATATTTAGCGCTTGCTGTACTGCGGGGCCTTACGGGCCTTCTTGAGACCGGCCTTCTTGCGCTCGACCGCACGGTCGTCGCGGGAGAGGAAGCCGGCCTTCTTCAGCGTGGCGCGGTTGTTGTCCACGTCCGCCTCGTTCAGCGCGCGGGCCACACCGAGGCGCAGGGCACCGGCCTGGCCGGAGACGCCGCCACCCGAGATGCGGGCGATGACGTCGTAGCGGCCGTCGAGCTCGAGCACCTTGAAGGGCTCGTTGACTTCCTGCTGGTGCACCTTGTTGGGGAAGTAGTCCTCAAGGGTGCGACCGTTGATCTTCCACTTGCCGGTGCCCGGAACGATCCGGACGCGGGCGATGGCGTTCTTGCGACGGCCGAGGCCGGCCGCGGGCTGCGGGTCGCCGAAGCGGCCCGCGAGCGACTCGGAGGTGTACTCACCCTCGACGGGGACCTCCGACTCGAAGGTGGTCACCTCGGCGAAGGTCTCTTCACCCTCGGTGCCCGCCGCGTCGTCAGCGGTTGTCTCAACAGTGGTCTCGGCCACGATTCTCCTCAGATCTTTCTTTACGTCTTAGGGGGGAGGCCGGAACTACTGCGCGACCTGGGTGATCTCGAACGGGACCGGCTGCTGCGCAGCGTGCGGGTGCTGGTCGCCCGCGTAGACCTTGAGCTTCGAGAGCATCTGACGACCCAGGGTGTTCTTGGGGATCATGCCCTTGATGGCCTTCTCGACGGCCTTCTCGGGGTTCTTCGAGAGCAGCTCGTCGTACCGCACGGAACGGAGACCGCCCGGGAAGCCCGAGTGGCGGTACGCCATCTTCTGGGTCTTCTTGTTACCGGAGAGGTGAACCTTCTCGGCGTTGATGATGATGACGAAGTCGCCCATGTCCATGTGGGGGGCGTAGATCGCCTTGTGCTTGCCTCGGAGGAGGTTCGCAGCCGTGGTGGCCAGACGGCCCAGGACGATGTCCTCGGCGTCGATGATGTGCCACTGGCGAGTGACATCGCCGGGCTTGGGGCTGTACGTACGCACTTCGTAGCCTTCGCTTCTTCAGTGGATGAGGTCCAGACACATGGCACCCCTGAAGCGATCATGCAGCTGGGGCCCACAATGCCGGGGACACTGCCCGTATGCGAGCCACTGGTAACTGCTCCAGAGAACCTACGTAAGGGCTGTTCGCGTGAGAACGACGGAGCCGATACGTATAACAACCACCGACAGTACCCGCCCCGCCCGGGACGGGTCAAAACGCCCCGGCCCTACCGCTCCCGCCGGACCCTGCGCTCGTCCCAGACCGGCTCCGTGGACTCCCGCACCACCCCGTCCGAGCCGAAGACCAGATAACGGTCGAAGGACTTCGCGAACCAGCGGTCGTGGGTGACCGCCATGACCGTCCCGTCGTACGCCTCCAGCCCGTCCTGCAGGGCCTCGGCCGACTCCAGGTCCAGGTTGTCCGTCGGCTCGTCCAGCAGGAGCGCGGTCGTGCCGGCCAGCTCCAGGAGGAGGATCTGGAACCGCGCCTGCTGCCCGCCGGACAGCCGCTCGAAGGCCTGGTCGCCCTGGCGCTCCAGCTCGTAGCGCCGCAGCACCGACATCGCGGCACCCCGGTCCCTGGCGTGCTCCGTCCACAGGATCTCGACGAGGGTCTTGCCCAGCAGCTCCGGGTGGGCGTGCGTCTGCGCGAAGTGGCCGGGCACGACCCGCGCACCGAGCCTCCACTCACCGGTGTGCGCGACGGGCTCCCCCGCGAGCAGCCGCAGGAAGTGCGACTTGCCCGACCCGTTGGAGCCGAGCACGGCGACCCGCTCCCCGTAGTAGATCTCCAGGTCGAACGGCTTCATCAGACCGGTCAGCTCCAGGCGGGTGCACGTCACCGCCCGCACTCCGGTACGCCCGCCGCGCAGCCGCATCCTGATGTCCTGCTCACGGGGCGGCTCCGGCGGCGGTCCCGCCTCCTCGAACTTCTTGAAGCGGGTCTGCATCGCGTGGTAGCGGTTCGCCATGTCGGGGCTGTTCGCCGCCTGCTGCCGCATCCGCAGGACCAGCGCCTTGAGCCGCTTGTGCTCCTCCTCCCAGCGCCGCAGGAGCTCCTCGAAGCGCGCGAACCGCTCCTTGCGGGCCTGGTGGTACGTACCGAATCCGCCGCCGTGCACCCAGACGTCCGAACCGGCCGGGCCCGGCTCCACGCTCACGATCTTCTCGGCGGCCCGCGAGAGCAGCTCCCGGTCGTGGGAGACGAAGAGCACCGTCTTACGGGTCTCCTTGAGCTTCTCCTCCAGCCACCGCTTGCCGGGGACGTCCAGGTAGTTGTCCGGCTCGTCCAGGAGCAGCACCTCGTCCGGGCCCCTGAACAGCGCCTCCAGGACCAGCCGCTTCTGCTCGCCCCCGCTGAGCGTGCGCACCTCGCGCCACTGCGCCTTCTCGTACGGGACGCCGAGCGCGGCCGTCGTGCACACGTCCCACAGCGTCTCGGCCTCGTAGCCCCGGACCTCCGCCCAGTCGCTCAGCGCCTGCGCGTACGCCATCTGCGCGGCCTCGTCGTCAACCGTGAGAATACGTTCCTCCGCCGCGTCGACGGCCTGTGCCGCTTCCCTGATGCGGGGCTGCGCCACGGACACCAGCAGGTCACGGACGGTGCGCTCGTCCCGCACCGAACCGACGAACTGGGCCATCACGCCGAGCCCTCCGCTCACCGAGACCGAACCGCCGTGCGGCTGGAGCTCTCCGGCGAGCAGCTTCAGGAGTGTCGTCTTGCCCGCGCCGTTCGCACCGACGAGGGCGACGACGGCGCCGTCGGCCACCCGGAACGAAGCGTCGCCGAGCAGCACCCGCCCGTCCGGTAGGTAGTACTCCAGATGACCCGCTTCAAGATGTCCCATGCACAGCATTGTCACGGCCCGCCGACCCCTGGCCCAACCGGTTTCTCCAGGCTCTAGGATTCGCCGCATGAGCTTTGGGCAAGGGGGGCCCTCCTGGGGGCCGGGAGAGAGCCGGACTCCGGACTGGGCGGCACTGGCGGAGGCTTCCGCCGCACGCGGCAGGCGCAGGAAGTGGCTGATGTTCGGCGGCGGTGCGCTGGCCACCGCCGTGGTCGCCGCGATCGTGGCCACGGCCGTCATCACGACCGGCGGCGGCACCTCCGGGTCGGGCAAGAACGCGAGCGAGCTGCCGGCCCCCGCCGACCTGCCCTCGGAGACCTCCGCGCCGCAGCCCTCCTTCTCCTCGGTCGCACCGCCGCCCCCGCCCGACCCGAAGGACTACATAGCCGACGAGAAGAAGGACAAGGCCCCGGTCACCGTGGACTCCTTCTTCCCGGGCAGGAAGCTGACCATGGGCGACCGCCTCTACGCCAAGGGCGCCACCGCCCGCACGGCGAGCTGCGCCACGACGACCCAGGGCGCCCTCGGCTCGATCCTCGCGGACAACGGCTGCGACCAGGTCATCCGCGCGACGTACAGCAAGGACGGCATCGCGGTCACCGTCGGGCTCGCCGTCTTCGGCACCGAGGCGGAGGCCAGGAAGGCGGCCGAACAGGCCTCCGGCGGCATCGCCTCCCTGAGCGGTTCGGGAGTCCCCACCTTCTGCCGGGGCGGTTCCGTCTGCCGGCGCACCGCCAACTCCTACGGCCGCTACGCCTACTTCACGGTCGGCGGCTACACCAGTGGGAAGAACGTCACCAGGGGGGCCGAGGACGTGTACAAGGTCGGCGACGACCTGACCGACTTCACCTTCCGCCAGATCCGTCACCGCGGCGAGGTCCAGGCCTCGGCGGCCGCGGGCCTCCCCGTCACCTGACCGCCTGCGTACCCCGCTGCCCCGCCCCGCGCACCAGCTGTCCCCCACGCACCAGTCCCGTCCCTGCCCTCGACCGAGGACCCGCCGCCGTGCGTCTGACCACTCTCCTCACCCTCCCGCGCGTACTGCGCCACAGTGACGCGACCGGCGCCGGGCTGCCCCCGGACGAGGCCGTGGTCCTCGACGCCCCGGACCCCTCGCTGCGGGTGGCCCTCGCCGCCGCGGCGGCGGGCGACCACGCCCCGGCCGCCGGACTGCTCGCCGCCACCCGCGAGCACGCCCAGTGGGAGCGCAGGGATGCCTGCGTCTCCCGCCTCGCGCGGGCCTCGCTGCATCACCCGGGCTGGCTGGACAGCTGGCTGGAGGAGTCCCCGGAGGACCCCGACGCCGTACTGGTCAAGGCCGACCAGTACCTCTGCCAGGCCTGGCAGATACGGACCGGCGCCCGGGCCGAGGACATCGAGGCCGGCCAGTTCCGGGCGTTCCACGCGGTCCTGCGGGACGCGGTGCCGGTGATCTCCGCCGCCGCCGGACTCAACCCCGGCGACCCGGTCCCGTGGCGGATCGCACTGACGCAGGCCCGGGGCATCCAGGCCCCGCGCGAGGTCTTCGACACCTGTCTGGCCGAGGCGAACGCACGCGACCCGCACCACGAGGGCTGTCACGCCCAGGCGCTCCAGTACCTCTGCGCCAAGTGGTACGGCTCGCACGAGGAGATGTTCGCCTTCGCCGAACGTGCGGCGGACCAGGCACCCCCCGGCTCCCGGCTCCACGCACTGCCGCTCCAGGCCGTCGTGGAGTACCTGATATCCGACGAGGAGACGCCCGGCCCCGGCCCGTACACCGCCCGCGCCGAGGCGGCGGTGGCCCGCGCGCAGGCCCTGTCGGACAGCTACGCCCCGGGCGACCGGGAGGCCGCCGGCTTCCGTAACCACCTGGCCCTGGTCCTGTGGTCGATGCGCCGCCACGAGGAGGCACTCGCCGCCTTCCGGAGCATCGGGGTGCACGCCACCACCTTCCCCTGGGCCTACTTCGGCGAGGCCCGTGCCGAATTCCTGGAGGCCCGCGCCGGCACCCGCGTCGAGCTGGCGACGAGGACCCCCTTCTTCCGCCCCTCCCCCGGCCCCCCGGCCACCGGCGCACCCGACTGGGAACGCGAACTGGCACCCCGCTCGGTCGCCATCGCCTCCACCGGACCCGCCGAGGTGGCCCAGGCCGCTCTGGTCTGCGGACACAGTCTGCGGACGGCCCCGGCCGGCAGCCACCACACGTACGTCGAGACCGTCCCGGACCCGGTGCGCGGCAGGCGCGCCCTCCTGCTCCCCACGGATCCGCTCACCTCGGCGGCCGGCAACTTCACCACGGCCGAGGACTGGCCCGCCCTGGTGCTGCACCGCACCCCGGAACGCAGCGCCTTCACCCTTGTGCACCGGGGCAGGAAGGTGACGGACCACACCTGGGAGATCGCTGCCCCCGCCACCGGCCACGCCGAGGCGACCGCCACGGCCACCGCCCTCGCCCGCTTCTACGGGCTGAGCGACCCGCGCCCCCTGACCCACGTCCTGCGGGCCGCCGGCGACCCCGCCCGCCACCAGGACGAGCTCGTCGCCGCCCTGGGCCTCCCGCCGCCGCCCCCGGGCTACGGCGGCGAGCAGGAGGTCCTCGCGGGGCTGCCGGGAGCACGGGTACTGGCCCGGCGGGGGTTCCTCGCCGGAATGCGGGCCACCATGACCACGAAGGACGGCGTCCACCCCAAGGCCCCGGCCCCGGACGGACCGCACCCGGCGCGCTGGTGGGTACTGCGCACGGCGGCGCTGCTCCTCTTCACCGCGGCGGCGGCCTACGCCTGGTGGACACCCGGCATCGGCTGGTTCCGCTCCACCGTCCCCAGCGCCGTCGCCCTCTACTACGCGGCCGGGCTGCTCCGCGCCCTGCGCCGCAGACCGGTCAGCAGCAGCCCGCCCCCGGCAGCGTCCTGACGTTCCGGGCCTCCTGGGCCCTGGCCGCCAGCAGCGCGTCCGCCGGATAGGCCACTTCCTCCAGCGTCAGCCCGTGCGGCCGCACCACGTGGACCCCGGGATCCCGCACCTTCGCCGCCAGCACCTGGGCCGGCCACCCGGCCGGCCGGCGCCCGTCCCCGACGAACAGCGCCGCACCGATCAGCGCCCGCACCATGTTGTGGCAGAACGCGTCCGCCTGCACGGTCGCCGTCAGCACACCCGACTCCGCGTCGCGCACCCAGTGCAGCTTCTGCAGCGTACGGATGGTCGTGGCACCCTCACGCTTCTTGCAGTACGCGGCGAAGTCGTGCTCCCCCACCATCAGGGCGGCCGCCTCGTTCATCGCGTCCAGGTCCAGCGGCCGGTCGTGCCACAGCACATGGCCCCGGAGCAGCGGATCCACGCCCCCGGGCCGGTCCCCCACCCGGTACGCGTACCGCCGCCACAGCGCGGAGAAACGCGCGTTGAACCCGGCGGGGGCCTTCGCCGCCCGCCAGATCCGCACGTCCAGCGGCAGTCGCCCCGCCATCCGCCGCAGCAGTTTCCCCTCGTGCTCGGCCCACACCTCGCCCGGCAGGTCGACGTGCGCCACCTGCCCGCGGGCGTGCACGCCCGCGTCGGTGCGCCCGGCGACCGTCAGGTCGTACGTCACCGGCGACCGTGTCACGGTGCGCAGCGCGTCCTCGATCTCGCCCTGCACGGTGCGCCTGCTGGTCTGCTTCGCCCAGCCGGAGAAGTCCTTGCCGTCGTAGGAAAGGTCCAGCCGTACCCGTACGAAACCGGGCTCTGCCTCGTCACTCACCCGCAGATCCTCTCAGAACCGAACGGGCCCGCACCGCCCCGAAGGGTGGTGCGGGCCCGTACCCGGGTCTCAGGACGCTCAGGCGTCCTTGGACTCCTCAGCAGCGGCGTCGGCCGGCTTGGCGTCCTCGGTGGTCTCGGCCGGAGCCTCGTCCTTCTTGAGGGCGTCTTCCTTGACGGCGCGCTTCGTCGCGGCCTCGGCCTCACCGGTGGCCTCCTGGGCCACGGTCAGCGCCTCGACCAGCTCGATGACGGCCATCGGGGCGTTGTCGCCACGACGGTTGCCGATCTTGGTGATGCGGGTGTAACCACCGGGGCGGTTCTCGTACCGCGGGGCGATCTCGGTGAAGAGCGTGTGCACGATGCTCTTGTCCGTGATCGACTGCAGCACCAGGCGACGGTTGTGGATGTCGCCCTTCTTCGCCTTGGTGATGAAACGCTCGGCGACCGGACGCAGGCGGCGGGCCTTGGCCTCGGTCGTGGTGATGCGGCCGTGCTCGAACAGCGACTTCGCGAGGTTGATGAGAAGAAGCTTCTCGTGCGCAGCGCTGCCGCCCAGACGGGCACCCTTGGCGGGCTGAGGCATGGTGTTTCTCCTTGTGTGCTGCACCGGCCGTATCAGGTACCGGTGTCAGTTCCCGCGAGGCGGCCGCCCCGCGGAAGTCCTGCGGCCGGACCCGGCGCGGGGGCACCCGTGGGCGCCCCCGGCCGGGAGACGGCTCAGTACTGCTCGGTCTCCACGAAACCGGCGTCCGCGTCGTCGTCCGCGCCGAAGGCGTCGGCGGCGGCGGTCGGGTCGAATCCGGGCGGGCTGTCCTTGAGCGCCAGGCCCATGCCGGCCAGCTTCGCCTTGACCTCGTCGATCGACTTCGCACCGAAGTTGCGGATGTCGAGCAGGTCCGCCTCGGAACGGGCCACGAGCTCACCCACGGAGTGGATGCCCTCGCGCTTGAGGCAGTTGTACGAACGGACCGTGAGCTCGAGCTCCTCGATCGGCAGCGCCAGATCGGCGGCGAGCGCGGCGTCCGTCGGGGACGGGCCCATGTCGATGCCCTCGGCGTCGATGTTGAGTTCGCGCGCCAGACCGAACAGCTCGACCAGGGTCTTGCCGGCCGACGCCATGGCGTCACGGGGACGCATGGCCTGCTTGGTCTCGACGTCGACGATCAGCTTGTCGAAGTCGGTGCGCTGCTCGACACGGGTCGCCTCGACCTTGTACGTGACCTTGAGCACCGGCGAGTAGATGGAGTCGACCGGGATACGGCCGATCTCCTGGCCCACCTGCTTGTTCTGGACGGCGGAGACGTAACCGCGACCACGCTCGACGGTCAGCTCCATCTCCAGCTTGCCCTTGCCGTTCAGCGTGGCCAGGACCAGGTCCGGGTTGTGGACCTCGACACCGGCCGGCGGGGCGATGTCAGCAGCGGTGACCAGGCCGGGACCCTGCTTGCGCAGGTACATCACGACCGGCTCGTCGTGCTCCGAGGAGACGACCAGCTGCTTGATGTTGAGGATGAGGTCGGTCACGTCCTCCTTGACGCCCGGCACGGTGGTGAACTCGTGCAGGACACCGTCGATCCGGATGCTGGTGACAGCGGCACCGGGGATCGAGGAGAGGAGGGTACGGCGCAGGGAGTTGCCGAGGGTGTAACCGAAGCCGGGCTCCAGCGGCTCGATCACGAACCGCGAGCGGAATTCGTCGACGACCTCTTCGGTCAGCGACGGACGCTGAGCGATAAGCATGGTGTGGTCCTTCAGTCGTGGGCACCCACTATTTGATGCCCGACAGATGAAACAAGGGTACGGGCGGCACGCCCCCGAAGGGACATACCGCCCGGACCCACGCTACTGACGCACGGCCGTCACCGGCCGTGTCGGATCAGACGCGGCGACGCTTCGGCGGACGGCAGCCGTTGTGCGGCGTCGGGGTGACGTCCTGGATCGAACCGACCTCGAGGCCCGTGGCCTGGAGGGAGCGGATCGCGGTCTCACGGCCGGAGCCGGGACCCTTGACGAAGACGTCGACCTTGCGCATGCCGTGCTCCTGCGCGCGGCGGGCGGCCGACTCGGCGGCCATCTGCGCGGCGAAGGGGGTGGACTTGCGCGAGCCCTTGAAGCCGACGTGGCCGGCGGAGGCCCAGGAGATCACGTTGCCCGAGGGGTCCGTGATCGAGACGATGGTGTTGTTGAACGTGCTCTTGATGTGCGCGTGGCCGTGAGCGACGTTCTTCTTTTCCTTGCGACGCACCTTCTTGGCTGCGCCCTGACGACCCTTGGGGGGCATGTCTTGACTCCAGATGGAGAGGGGAGGTGATCGGTCCTACAGCGAAGACCGCTGGTTTCCGCGGACGCCCGGTGACCCGGATGCCCGCAGTACGTCCGCTGAGGACTACTTCTTGCCCGGCTTCTTCTTACCGGCGATGGCGCGACGCGGGCCCTTGCGGGTACGCGCGTTCGTGCTGGTGCGCTGACCGTGGACCGGCAGACCGCGACGGTGCCGGATGCCCTGGTACGAACCGATCTCGATCTTGCGGCGGATGTCGCCCTGGATCTCGCGGCGAAGGTCACCCTCGGTGCGGAGGTTGGCGTCCACGTACTCGCGGATCTTGACCAGGTCCTCTTCGGCCAGGTCACGAACGCGGGTGTTCGGGTTCACGCCGGTGGTGGCGAGGATCTCCTTGGACCGGGTGCGCCCGATACCGAAGACGTAGGTGAGGGCAACCTCCACGCGCTTTTCGCGCGGGATGTCAACACCTGAAACGCGTGCCATTCAATGGCTCCAGTTGTTAAGTCGGGGGTCTTCCACAGCACCACTCCCGAACGCCGACCCGGCCCGTGGAGGGAGGGGTGGTACGCCCGGGTCCCCGGCCCCCGCCGGAGGTGTCGTCAGCCGAAGCCTGGACGGGCACCGCGTATGTACGTTTACGTGCGTCGCGCGAAGAGCTGCGAGATGCAGGTGGTCGTGCGTCAGCCCTGGCGCTGCTTGTGGCGCAGGTTGTCGCAGATGACCATGACCCGGCCGTGACGGCGGATCACCTTGCACTTGTCGCAGATCTTCTTGACGCTCGGCTTGACCTTCATGGGATGTCAGGTTCTCCGGGTCAGTGCCCCTCACCACGCCGGAGCGGGGTGGCGGCAAGATCTACTTGTAGCGGTAGACGATCCGGCCACGCGTCAGGTCGTACGGAGACAGCTCCACGACGACCCGGTCATCCGGGAGGATGCGGATGTAGTGCATCCGCATCTTGCCGCTGATGTGCGCGAGGACTTTGTGACCGTTCTGGAGCTCCACCTTGAACATGGCGTTCGGGAGGGACTCGATCACGGTGCCCTCAATTTCGATGGCACCTTGCTTCTTGGCCACGCTTCGCCTTTCGAATCGGCTACCTTGATCGACTCCCGTCGCCGCATGAAGACACACGGATGCACGAGAGCCGACGAGTCAGTCTACGTCAGCGGACCCCAAAAGACGAATCCGTCAAGTTTGCCCACTTCCTCTGATCCTTAGACACAGATCAGCGGGGCAGTCCCGCCTCAGCCCGGCGGGTCCGGCGCCGCCTCGACCCCGGCCCCACCCCCACGCAGCCCTCGCAGGCCCGGCGCCAGGGCGCCTCACAGGCTCCGGCCCGCTGCGCCGGACTCCGTCCGGCAGCCGGACCTCAGCCCAGCGGATCCGGCGCCGCCTCGACCCCGTACTGGGCGAGCTTCGCCCGGCCGCAGTCCGGGGCGGTCAGGACCAGGGGGCCCTGTTCCGTGAGGGCGACCGAGTGCTCCCAGTGCGAGGACCAGGTGCCGTCGGTCGTGAGCACGGTCCACTCGTCGGACAGCACCTTCGTCTGCGGTGTGCCCAGGGAGACCATCGGCTCGATCGCCAGGCAGACGCCGGGGACCAGCTTGATGCCCTTGCCCCGCTTGCGCGAGACGTAGTTCAGCAGGTGCGGGTCCATGTGCATCTCGGTGCCGATGCCGTGGCCGCCGTAGTCCTCGATGATGCCGTACTTACCGGTCGCCGGGCGGGGCTGGCGGCGGATGTAGGACTCGATGGCCTTCGAGATGTCCACGAGCCGGTTGTTCACCTTCATCGCGGCGATCCCGGCCCACATGGACTCCTCGGTCACCCGGGAGAGCTCGACGACCTCCGGAGCGTGGCCGGTGCCCACGAAGGCGGTGTACGCCGCGTCGCCGTGCCAGCCGTCGACGATCGCGCCGGCGTCGATCGAGATGATGTCGCCGTCCTTGAGGACCGTCTTCCCGTCCGGGATGCCGTGCACCACGACGTCGTTGACCGAGGTGCAGATGGTCGCGGGGAATCCGCCGTAACCCAGGAAGTTCGACGTGGCGCCGTGATCGGCGATCACCTTGCGGGCGACCTCGTCCAGGTCCTTCGTGGTGGCGCCGGGGACGGCCGCCTCGCGCGTCGCGGCGTGAATGGCAGCGACCACCAGGCCCGCCTCGCGCATCTTCGCGATCTGCTCGGGGGTCTTGATCTGCACCATTGCTGGGCGCCTTTCTGCCTGCGGAGGGGACGGTCGATGGCCGTACTCCACGATACGGCGCAAACAGTCGGCCGCGGCGCCCTCGGGCGCCGCGGCCGGCTGCGGTGGTGGAAACGGGGGGCTCAGCCCTCGTCGGACTTCTTGAGGGCCTCCATGGCCCGCTCGGTCACCTCGGTGACCTTGCCGAGCGCGGAGATCGTCACGACCAGGCCCTGGGACCGGTAGTAGTCGATGATCGGCTCGGTCTGTGTGTGATAGACCTCGAGACGGGTGCGGACCGTCTCCTCGGTGTCGTCGTCCCGCTGGTACAGCTCGCCGCCGCAGGCGTCGCAGACGCCCTCGGCCTTCGGCGGGTTGTACGTCACGTGGAAGACGTGCGCGCTGTCGTTACGGCAGATGCGGCGGCCCGCGATGCGCTTGACCACCTCGTCCTCGGGGACCTCCAGATCGAGGACCGCGTCCAGCTCGACGTCCTTGCCGCGAAGCATCTCGTCGAGTGCGACGGCCTGCCCCACGTTGCGCGGGAAGCCGTCCAGCAGGAAGCCGTGCTCGGCGTCCGGCTGGGACATGCGGTCCTCGGCCATGGCGTTGGTGACTTCGTCCGGCACCAGCTGTCCCGCGTCCATGTAGGAGCGGGCCTGCTTGCCAAGGTCGGTGCCCTGGCTGATGTTGGCGCGGAAGAGGTCGCCCGTGGAGATGTGCGGAATCGAAAGATTCCTGGCAAGGAACGCAGCCTGCGTTCCCTTGCCGGCACCGGGCGGCCCGACGAGGACGATTCGCATCAGCGGAGGAACCCTTCGTAATTGCGCTGCTGGAGCTGACTCTCGATCTGCTTCACGGTCTCCAGACCCACACCCACGATGATCAGGATGCTCGTCCCGCCGAACGGGAAGTTCTGGTTGGCACCACCGAAGCCTGCCAACGCCATCGTCGGCACCAGAGCGATCAGACCCAGGTACAGCGAGCCCGGCCAAGTGATCCGGTTGAGCACGTAGCTCAGATACTCGGCAGTAGGCCGACCTGCCCGGATACCCGGGATGAAGCCACCATACTTCTTCATGTTGTCCGCGACTTCCTCGGGGTTGAACGAGATCGCCACGTAGAAGAAGGCGAAGAACACGATCAACAGGAAGTACGTCGCGATGTAGTACGGGTGGTCGCCCTTGACGAAGTGGTCCTGGATCCAGGTCGCCCAGCCCGCGGTGGAGTTGGAGAACTGAACGATTAGAGCAGGAATGTAGAGCAGCGAAGAAGCGAAGATGACCGGAATCACACCGGCCTGGTTCACCTTGAGCGGGATGTAGGTGGACGTACCGCCGTACGACCGGCGCCCGATCATCCGCTTCGCGTACTGCACGGGAACCCGGCGCTGGGCCTGCTCGACGAAGACGACGAGGCCGACCATCACGAAGCCGATGAGGATGACCGTGATGAACTCGATCCAGCCGTCGGCCAGCTTGCCGCTCTCCTTGATCGCCCACAGGGCGCCGGGGAAGCTTGCGGCGATCGAGATGAACATCAGGATCGACATGCCGTTGCCGATGCCGCGGTCGGTGATGAGCTCACCGAGCCACATGACGGCGGCGGTTCCCGCGGTCATGGTGATCACCATGACGACGGTCGTGAAGATCGACTGGTTCGGGACGATCTGGTCGGCGACGGGACAGCCGCTGAACAGCGCGCCGCTGCGGGCGGTCGCGACCAGGCCCGTGCCCTGGAGGATGGCCAGCGCGACCGTCAGATAACGCGTGTACTGCGTGATCTTGGCCGTGCCCGACTGCCCCTCCTTCTTGAGGGCTTCGAGCCGGGGGATGACGACGGTCAGGAGCTGGAGAATGATGCTGGCCGTGATGTACGGCATGATTCCGAGCGCGAAGATCGTGATCTGCAGCAGTGCACCACCGCTGAACATGTTCACCAGACCGAACAGGCTGTTGTTGCCCTTGCTGGCCTGATCAACACAAATCTGGACGTTCTCGTAGCTCACCCCCGGGACGGGAATGTGCGCCCCGAGACGGTAGAGCACGATGATGCCGAGCGTGAAGAGCAGCTTCTTGCGCAGGTCGGGCGTCTTGAACGCCCGGGCGAACGCGGTGAGCACGGTGCCTCCTGCGACCCCCGCGCAAAAGCGTGAGGTGACGGTCTTGAGGATCGACGATTACGTAACAGCCAAAGGACCCCGGGCTCTTGCCCAGGTCTTACCACAGCAACAGTGCACGCCACCTTACCGGCGTACATGCCCCCCTAGGAACGACCAACCGGGGATGCCCCAAATGAGAGGCATCCCCGGTCGGGTGTTCAGGCCACTGTCCTGTCCGAGTTGTCTCAGACGAGTTCGGTGACGGTGCCGCCGGCAGCGGCGATCTTCTCCTTGGCGGAGCCGGAGACGGCGTCAACCGAAACCTGCAGCGCCACGGAGATCTCGCCCTGTCCGAGGACCTTGACGAGGTGGTTGTTGCGCACGGCGCCCTTGGCGACCAGGTCGGCCACCGTGACCTCTCCACCCTCGGGGTAGAGCGTCGCGAGCTTGTCCAGGTTCACGACCTGGTACTCCGTGCGGAACGGGTTCTTGAAGCCCTTGAGCTTCGGGAGACGCATGTGGAGGGGCATCTGGCCACCCTCGAAGCGCTCCGGAACCTGGTAACGAGCCTTCGTACCCTTGGTACCACGGCCTGCGGTCTTACCCTTGGACGCCTCACCACGACCCACACGGGTCTTGGCGGTCTTGGCGCCCGGGGCAGGCCGGAGGTTGTGGGCCTTCAGCGGGCTGTTCTCCGCCATGTCAGTCAACCTCCTCAACCGTCACGAGGTGGCGGACGGTGTGAACCATTCCGCGGAACTCGGGGCGGTCCTCCTTGACAACCGAGTCGTTCAGGCGCTTGAGCCCGAGCGAACGCAGGGTGTCGCGGTGGTTCTGCTTGCTGCCGATGTACGACTTCGTCTGCGTGATCTTGAGGCGAGCCATTACGCACCCGCTCCCGCACGCGCACGGAGCAGAGCCGCGGGGGCGACGTCCTCGAGGGGCAGACCACGGCGAGCCGCGATCTCCTCGGGACGCTGCAGGCCCTGGAGGGCCGCCACGGTCGCGTGCACGATGTTGATCGGGTTCGAGGAACCGAGCGACTTCGACAGGATGTCGTGGACGCCGGCGCACTCCAGAACGGCACGCACCGGGCCACCCGCGATCACACCGGTACCGGGGGAAGCAGGCTTGAGCAGGACGACGCCCGCAGCCTTCTCGCCCTGGATCGGGTGAGGGATGGTGCCCTGGATACGCGGGACCTTGAAGAAGCTCTTCTTGGCCTCTTCGACGCCCTTGGCGATGGCCGCGGGAACTTCCTTGGCCTTGCCGTATCCGACACCGACGGTGCCGTCACCATCGCCCACCACGACCAGCGCGGTGAAGCTGAAGCGACGACCACCCTTCACTACCTTGGCGACGCGGTTGATCGCGACGACGCGCTCGACGTACGCGGTCTTCTCGGCGGCTGCGCCACCGTCACGGCCCTTCCGGTCCCGCCGCTCGCCGCCACCGGCACCGCTTCCGCGGCGCTGGGGTCCAGCCATTGGATTTACCTCTCTCTGTTACGTCCGCTGTGCGTTGGAACCGGGGCTTAGAACTTCAGCCCGGCTTCACGGGCGGCGTCAGCCAGAGCGGCAATCCGCCCGGCGTACTGGTTACCACCGCGGTCAAACACGACGGCCTCGACGCCTGCAGCCTTGGCACGCTCGGCGACCAGGGCGCCGACCTGCTTGGCCTGGGCGCTCTTGTCACCCTCGCCACCACGGATCGACGTGTCCAGGGTCGACGCCGACGCGAGCGTGTGGCCCGCGATGTCGTCGATGACCTGGGCGACGATGTGGCGGTTGGAACGCGTCACGACCAAGCGGGGACGCTCCGGCGAACCGGAGATGTGCTTGCGGACGCGGATGTGGCGCCGCTTGAGAGCGGCACGCTTGTACGCGTCGCCCTTGGCGATCTTCACACCGTATGCCATGGCTACTTACCAGCCTTTCCGACCTTGCGGCGGATGACCTCGCCCGCGTACTTGACGCCCTTGGCCTTGTACGGGTCGGGCTTCCGCAGCTTGCGGATGTTGGCGGCTACCTCGCCGACCTTCTGCTTGTCGATGCCCTCGACGCTGAGCTTCGTGGGCGACTCGACCTTGAAGGTGATGCCTTCCGGAGCCTCGATGAGGATCGGGTGGCTGTAGCCCAGGGCGAACTCCAGGTTGGAGCCCTTCGCCTGGACGCGGTAACCGACACCGCTGATCTCGAGCGCCTTGCTGTATCCCGTGGTCACGCCGGTGATCATGTTCGCCACCAGCGTGCGGGACAGGCCGTGGAGGGCCTTGTTCTGACGCTCGTCGTTCGGGCGGACGACGTTGAGCACGCCGTCCTCACCCTTGGTGACCTCGATCGGCGCTGCGACGGTGTGCGAGAGGGAACCCTTGGGGCCCTTCACCGCGACCGTGCGGCCATCGATGGTGACGTCCACACCGGCGGGAACCTGGATGGGGAGCTTGCCGATTCGCGACATGAGCTATTCCTCCGTTCCCGACTACCAGACGTAGGCGAGGACTTCCCCACCTACGCCCTTCTTGCTGGCCTGCTGGCCGGTCAGGAGACCGTGGGACGTGGAGATGATCGCCACGCCCAGGCCGCCGAGAACCTTCGGCAGATTGGTGGACTTTGCGTATACACGCAGACCCGGCTTCGAGATGCGCTTGATGCCGGCGATCGAACGCTCGCGGTTCGGCCCGAACTTCAGCTCGAGGATGAGGTTCTTACCGACCTCTGCGTCCTCGACCTTCCAGCCGGTGATGAAGCCCTCCTGCTGGAGGATCTCCGCGATGTGCGACTTGATCTTGCTGTGCGGCATCGCGACATCGTCGTGATACGCCGAGTTCGCGTTACGCAGACGCGTGAGCATGTCTGCGATGGGATCAGTCATGGTCATGAGTTGGCCTTCGGCCTCTCTCGCCGGGGTTTCCTGTATGCGCCATCCCTCTCCCCACTCAGTGGCGGGACGGGTGCGGTGCGGGGACCTACGGCGTAGTAAGTCGGTCAGGGCGGCAGGCGCCCAACCCTTCAAGCCTACGGCATGAAGAGCGGGGCTCCTGCCGACCGGATACTTACCGAGAGCTTTCTGGTCTTCCCGACGCCCTGAGGGCGAAGGAGAGTTACCAGGAGCTCTTGGTCACGCCCGGCAGCTCGCCACGGTGAGCCATCTCACGGAGGCACACGCGGCACAGGCCGAACTTGCGGTAGACGGAGTGGGGCCGGCCGCAGCGCTGGCAGCGGGTGTACCCGCGCACGCCGAACTTCGGCTTACGGGCGGCCTTAGCGATCAGAGCCTTCTTCGCCACGGTCAGTTCTCCTTGAACGGGAAGCCGAGGTGACGAAGCAGGGCACGACCCTCGTCGTCGTTGGTCGCCGTGGTGACCACGGTGATGTCCATGCCCCGGACCCGGTCGATCTTGTCCTGGTCGATCTCGTGGAACATGACCTGCTCCGTGAGACCGAAGGTGTAGTTGCCACGGCCGTCGAACTGCTTCGGCGACAGGCCACGGAAGTCACGGATACGCGGAAGCGCGAGCGACAGCGTACGGTCCAGGAACTCCCACATGCGGTCACCACGGAGGGTGACGTGGCAGCCGATCGGCTGCCCCTCGCGCAGCTTGAACTGCGCGATCGACTTGCGGGCCTTCGTGACGGCCGGCTTCTGGCCCGTGATCGTGGTGAGGTCCTTGACGGCACCGTCGATCAGCTTGGAGTCGCGGGCGGCGTCGCCCACACCCATGTTGACCACGATCTTGACCAGACCGGGGATCTGCATGACGTTCTCGTACGAGAACTCCTCACGCAGCTTGCCGGCGATTTCCTCGCGGTAGCGCGTCTTGAGACGCGGCGCAGTGGTGGCAGTCATCAGATGTCCTCACCGGTCCGCTTGGCAACGCGGATCTTCTTGCCCTCGTCGTCGAAGCGGTAGCCGACGCGGGTGACGACCTTGTTGCCGTCCTTCTCCACCACCAGCTGCACGTTGCTGACGTGAATCGGGGCCTCGGTGGTGACAATGCCACCGGTCTGCGAGCCGCGAGCCGTCTGACCGGCCTTGGTGTGCTTCTTGACCCGGTTGACACCCTCGACGAGGACACGGTCCTGAGCGGGGAAGGCAACGATGACCTTGCCCTGCTTGCCCTTGTCCTTACCGGTGATGACCTGGACCAGGTCGCCCTTCTTGATCTTCATGCTTACAGCACCTCCGGCGCGAGCGAGATGATCTTCATGAACTTCTTCTCGCGCAGCTCTCGGCCCACGGGGCCGAAGATACGGGTGCCGCGGGGGTCGCCGTCGCCCTTGAGGATGACGGCGGCGTTCTCGTCGAAACGGATGTACGAGCCATCCGGACGGCGACGCTCCTTGACGGTGCGAACGATGACGGCCTTGACGACGTCACCCTTCTTCACGTTGCCACCGGGGATCGCGTCCTTGACGGTGGCGACGATGACGTCACCGATGCCCGCGTAGCGGCGACCCGAGCCACCGAGAACACGGATGGTGAGAATTTCCTTCGCACCCGTGTTGTCGGCGACACGCAGTCGCGACTCCTGCTGGATCACGTCTATCTCCTGATCGTCTGCCGGTTCCCGGCAGGGACCCCGTTGCGGGAGCCCCTGCCGAGCCTGGCGGAACTGGCCTGAGGGGAGACCCCCTCAGGGATTACTTGGCCTTCTCGAGGATCTCGACGATGCGCCAGCGCTTCGTCGCGGACAGCGGACGCGTCTCCATGATGAGGACGCGGTCGCCGACGCCTGCGGCGTTCTGCTCGTCGTGGGCCTTGAGCTTGTTCGTACGGCGGATGACCTTGCCGTACAGCGCGTGCTTGACGCGGTCCTCGACAGCGACGACGACGGTCTTGTCCATCTTGTCGCTGACGACCAGACCCTCACGGGTCTTGCGGAAGCCGCGGTCGGTCTTGGTCTCAGTCACAGTGCTCTCGCTCATCAGACGCTCTCCACCGTCTCGATGCCCAGCTCGCGCTCACGCATCAGGGTGTAGATCCGGGCGATGTCCTTACGGACGGACTTGAGCCGACCGTGGTTCTCGAGCTGACCCGTCGCCGCCTGGAAGCGGAGGTTGAACAGCTCTTCCTTGGCCTCGCGGAGCTTGTTGAGAAGCTCCTCGTTGCCCAGCTCGCGCAGCTCGGACGCCTTGGTACCGGCCGACATCACGACTCACCTGCCTCGCGCCGAACGATCCGGCACTTCATCGGAAGCTTGTGAGCAGCGCGGGTGAGCGCCTCACGAGCAATCTTCTCGTTCGGGTAGGACAGCTCGAACATCACCCGACCGGGCTTGACGTTCGCGATCCACCACTCGGGAGAACCCTTACCGGAACCCATGCGGGTCTCGGCAGGCTTCTTCGTCAGGGGACGGTCCGGGTAGATGTTGATCCAGACCTTGCCGCCACGCTTGATGTGACGGGTCATCGCGATACGAGCGGACTCGATCTGACGGTTCGTCACGTAAGCCGGGGTCAGCGCCTGGATGCCGTACTCGCCGAACGCAACCTGCGTGCCACCCTTGGACATACCGCTGCGCTTCGGGTGGTGCTGCTTGCGGTGCTTGACCCTACGGGGGATCAGCATTTCGGTCAGGCCTCCGTTCCGGTGCTCTCAGCCGGAGCAGCGGCGGCGGGAGCGTCGGCCTTGGGGGCCTCCGCTGCCGGCGCGGACTGCTGCGGCTTGCGGCCGCGACCGCCGCGCTCGCCACCACGGCCACCACGGCCGGCCGGGCGGTCAGCGCCGCCCCGGGCCGGACGGTTGCCGGCGCGAGCCGCTGCGTTCTCGGCGCGAACCTCGGCGATGTTCTTGACGTCGCCCTTGTAGATCCAGACCTTCACGCCGATGCGGCCGAAGGTCGTCTTGGCCTCGAAGAAGCCGTAGTCGACGTTCGCACGGAGCGTGTGCAGGGGCACGCGGCCCTCGCGGTAGAACTCCGAGCGGGACATCTCGGCGCCGCCGAGGCGGCCACCGCACTGGATCTTGATGCCCTTGGCGCCGGCCTTCATCGTGCTCTGCATGCTCTTGCGCATGGCACGACGGAAGGAGACGCGGGAGGAGAGCTGCTCGGCGACGGCCTGGGCCACCAGCTGAGCGTCCACCTCGGGGTTCTTGACCTCGAGGATGTTCAGCTGGACCTGCTTGCCGGTCAGCTTCTCCAGCTCGCCACGGATGCGGTCGGCCTCGGCGCCGCGGCGGCCGATGACGATGCCCGGGCGGGCGGTGTGGATGTCCACGCGGACGCGGTCACGGGTGCGCTCGATCTCCACCTTGGAGATGCCGGCCCGCTCCATGCCCTTCGTCATCATGCGACGAATGGCGACGTCTTCCTTGACGTAGTCCTTGTACAGCTTGTCGGCGTACCAACGGGACTTGAAGTCCGTGGTGATGCCGAGCCGGAACCCGTGCGGGTTTACCTTCTGGCCCATTACCGGGTTCCTTCCTTGCTGCTGACGACCACGGTGATGTGGCTGGTCCGCTTACGGATCCGGTAGGCACGGCCCTGAGCACGCGGACGGAACCGCTTCAGGGTCGGGCCCTCGTCCACATACGCCTCGCTGATGACCAGCGAAGAGGCGTCGGTGTGGTCGTAGTTGTGTGCAGCGTTGGCGATGGCGCTGTCCAGCACCTTGCCAACCGGCACGCTCGCGGCCTGCGGGGCGAAACGCAGGACCGCCTGAGCCTCCGTGGCATCCATGCCACGGATGAGGTCCACCACGCGGCGGGCCTTCATGGGCGTGACGCGGATGTACCGCGCCTGGGCCCTGGCTTCCATGGTTGTCCCTTCGGTGTAAGTCATAGTCGTTTCCACCCCGCGTTAGCGGCGCTTCGACTTCCGGTCGTCCTTGACGTGGCCGCGGAAGGTGCGAGTCGGCGAGAACTCGCCGAGCTTGTGGCCGACCATCGACTCGGTGACGAACACCGGGACGTGGATCTTGCCGTTGTGCACCGCGATGGTGTGACCCAGCATGGCCGGGGTGATCATCGAGCGACGGGACCAGGTCTTGATGACGTTCTTGGTGCCTGCCTCGTTCTGTACTTCCACCTTCTTGATGAGGTGGCCGTCGACGAAGGGCCCCTTCTTGAGACTGCGCGGCATCTAAACCCGCTCCTAGCGCTTCTTGTTCGTCTTGCGGCGGCGGACGATGTACTTGCTCGATGCCTTCTTCGGCGAGCGAGTACGACCCTCCTTCTGACCCCACGGCGAGACCGGGTGACGTCCACCGGAGGTCTTGCCTTCACCACCACCGTGCGGGTGGTCAACCGGGTTCATCGCGACACCGCGGACGGTCGGGCGGACGCCCTTCCAGCGCATGCGGCCGGCCTTGCCCCAGTTGATGTTCGACTGCTCGGCGTTGCCGACCTCGCCGATCGTGGCGCGGCAGCGGGCGTCGACCAGCCGGATCTCTCCGGACGGCATACGAAGGTGGGCCATCGAGCCCTCCTTCGCCAGCAGCTGCACGGAGGCACCAGCGGAACGGGCGAACTTCGCGCCGCCGCCGGGCCGCAGCTCGATGGCGTGGATGGTCGTACCGACCGGGATGTTGCGCAGCGCCAGGTTGTTGCCCGGCTTGATGTCGGCGCCCGGACCGTTCTCGACGCGGTCACCCTGCGACAGACCACGGGGGGCGACGATGTAACGCTTCTCGCCGTCCGCGTAGTGCAGCAGCGCGATGCGCGCGGTGCGGTTCGGGTCGTACTCGATGTGCGCGACCTTGGCCGGCACGCCGTCCTTGTCGTGACGACGGAAGTCGATCACTCGGTAGGCGCGCTTGTGGCCACCGCCCTGGTGGCGAACGGTCACACGACCGGCGTTGTTACGGCCGCCCTTGCTGTGCAGGGGGCGGACCAGCGACTTCTCCGGCGTGGACCGCGTGATCTCGACAAAGTCGGCGACGCTGGAGCCACGACGGCCCGGGGTCGTCGGCTTGTACTTGCGGATACCCATTTCTCAGTCCTCGTCCGATTCCGGACGACTCGACCTCCGTCAGGAGGTCGGGCCGCCGAAGATGTCGATACGGTCGCCCTCGGCGAGGGTCACGATGGCGCGCTTCGTGTCGGCGCGCTTGCCGAAGCCGGTCTTGGTGCGCTTGCGCTTACCCTGCCGGTTGATCGTGTTGACCCCGGTGACCTTGACCGAGAAGACCGCTTCCACGGCCTGCTTGATCTGGGTCTTGTTGGAGCCGGGCGCGACGATGAACGTGTACTTGTTCTCGTCGAGCAGCGCGTAGCTCTTCTCGGAGACCACCGGCTTGACGATGACGTCGCGCGGGTCCGAGTAGGTCTTGCTGGTAACGGTCGCCTCACTCATCAGGCGGCGCTCCCTTCGGTCTCAGCGGTCTGGGGGCCAGACACGAAGGACTCGAAAGCGGCCTGGGTGAAGACCACGTCGTCAGAGACGATCACGTCGTACGTGTTCAGCTGGCCCGGCTCCAGGATGTGCACCTGGGGCAGGTTGCGCGCGGACAGCCACGCGGCCTCGTCGGCACGCTCGACGACCAGGAGCAGGTTGCTGCGCTCCGAGATCTTGCCGAACAGCGTCTTGGCGGCCTTGGTGGAGATCCCGTCCTCGACCACGCCGGTGACGACGTGGATGCGGGAGTGACGCGCCCGGTCCGAGAGGGCACCGCGCAGGGCGGCGGCCTTCATCTTCTTCGGGGTGCGCTGCGAGTAGTCACGCGGCTGCGGGCCGTGGACGACGCCACCGCCGGCGAACTGCGGCGCGCGGGTCGAACCCTGGCGCGCGCGGCCGGTGCCCTTCTGGCGGTACGGCTTGCGCCCACCACCACGGACCTCGCCGCGGGTCTTGGTCTTGTGCGTGCCCTGACGGGCAGCTGCCAGCTGTGCGACGACGACCTGGTGTATCAGCGGAACGCTGGTCTTCGCGTC
>Ga0196960_10000099_pt1 | contig 33518 bp, 40 predicted proteins | sample S3v_5metaG_FD_183187 | JGI IMG/M metagenome (GOLD analysis project Ga0196960, IMG submission 183187) | Soil microbial communities from Anza Borrego desert, Southern California, United States - S3+v_5 | ecosystem: Environmental > Terrestrial > Soil > Desert | place: USA: California | collected...
GTGCAGCCGCGCCGCCGGCGGCCGTTCGCCGTGATCGCGGTGGGAGCGGCGGTCGCCGCAGTGGTGGGCACGGCCGCTTTCGCGGGCGGCCTGTTCGACGACGACGAGGACAGCAGGGAGACGGCGCTGCCCGAGATCACGACGAGCGCACCGGACGCGAGCGGGGAGCCGTCCCCATCCGTGCCGGCATCCCCCTCCACGTCCACGTCCGCGTCCGCTTCCGCCACGCCGTCCCGGTCGGCGTCGGTATCCCCTTCGGCCTCGCCCTCTCCCTCGAAGGGCCCTTCGGCGTCGCGCCCGGCTGCCGCTTCCACGTCACCGTCCCCCTCGCCGTCCGCGACGAAGACCTCCACCCCAGCGGTGGCGCCGCCGGCCGAGGAGGTGTCCGGGAGCACGCTGCGGCGCGGGGACCGCGGCCCGGAGGTCTTCGAGCTCCAGCGCCGGCTCCAGAGGGTCGGGGCCTACTGGGGGCCGGAGGACGGCGTCTACTCGGAGCGGGTGGAGGAGGCCGTCGCCGAATTCCAGCGACGGGCCCGGGTCATGAGCGACCCGTCCGGCGTCTACGGGCCGGAGACCCGCCGCGCCCTGGAGGCGTGGACGAGCGGCAGGGAACACCGCTCCTGAGGCGCCGATACGGGCCCGCGCCGACGGAGGGCTCCACAGCCTTCCCGGCGCGGGATTGGCGTTTCGGCCCCGGTTTTTGTATCGTGGAGAAACAAAGTAGCCTCCGCTCGTTCTCCCTGACCGGCGGGCGGGGCTACTTGTTTTTTTCTCCGCAGCTACGAGCCGCTCTCCCGCGCTCCGGAGCATGCCGATGCCGGCCACCGTCCTCGAAGCCGGCGCTCTCCTGCTCAGCTCGGACTCATAAAAGCCCAACACCGTTGCGTTTGTAGGTGGCCGACCAGCTAACCTCTAAAGTCTCCGGCTTCCTCCGGACTACCTGGCAGGAGCTTACGGCGCCGCGAAGATGACGCTGCCGAACGAGAGTCCGCTTGCAGTTCCCCTCGGTGCCAATGTGCCCAGTGGCTCCCCCTGGCAGGCAGGAGTGGGATACAGCGTCGCATCACTGCTGGTGTTGTTGGCCACCCTGCCACTCGCGGGCGTCTGGATGCATCTCCCGTCAGCCGGGTTTGTCACGGTGACGCCAAGCTTCGTGTACGCGTTGACGTAGTAGAACGTACCGGTTGCTGCCTGGGCGCTCGTCGGCACCGCGACGGTCAGCAGCCCGGCAGCACCGGCGGCCAGGACTGCGGCAATACGTCTTCTCACGGCATCCTCCTGGAACGGGAATGGACCATTTACCTCAACAGATACGCCAGCCGCGCTGTCGCAGCCTTTCAGGGCACTCCGTTCGGGAAATGTCATGCCTGGCTGAGAAACAGCTCTCGAACCAAGTCGCTCACCGGCGCCGACCGGCGGGCCCTGTCCCTGCCGCCAAGGCCGGCGCGGCGGTGGTGACGCCGGCCCCGGCCGGATCAGGTGTTCAGGATGATCCCGGTGTTGTAGTAGGTGCACAGGTTGCTGGTCTGGCAGGCGCGGGAGGCGGTGCCGGCGCCGGCCTGGAGGAGCGGGTCGGTGGCCACCATGGTGCCCACCATCACCTGCGGTATGGGGCCGAGGTAGGTGAAGGTGACGTTGAACTGGCTGTCGGCGACTTCGTCGTCGTTGGCGTCGTACCAGACGACCGTCCAGCCGGGGATGTTGATCGTGGCCGCGGACGGGGAGCCGCTTGCGGTGCCGGGCCTGGGCTTGACCTCGCCGTAGACGATCTGCGGGAAGTCGACCGAGACGCAGCCGTGGTAGATGCTGGTGTCGGTGCTGGCGGTGCTGCCCTGGAAGTTGACGTCGATCTCGTTGTTGGCGTCCTCGCACACCACGCTCGGGTTCTCCGGTTCGTCGGCCTGAGCGGGGACCGCGGCGGCGAGCGAGCCGGACAGGGCGAGCGCCCCGGCGGAGGCCAGGAGGGACAGACGACGGCGCATAACCATCTCCTTCACGAGAGGGCGGGCAGGAAGCAGCGAACGGTGCCGCCCCTGTAGCGCTGGGCTGTGTGGAACGGGCGGGGCGACGCCCCACAGCGTGCGTCCTTTCCCCGCCGGCCGCCATGGCCCGACCGGGGCAGCGCACACACTGACCTACCTGTACGCGCCCTGGGTGAAGACTGCGTGCCCCGATCGCGCCACCAGTCCTACCGTCCGCCCTTGCACGCACAGCGCACAGCCGGCCAACTGACCCTCCTGCTACCTCCGGCGCAGGCGCGGCGCCCCTCCCGACCAGCCCAGCCGTTCAGCGGTCCACAGGACGCGATGGCCGACCGCAAGCTGCGGCTTGCGAACCTCGAACAGGCGGCCCAGGCCGTCCCCGCCAATCGCTGGTGATCTTCCTGGAGGGCGGACAAGGACCGGAGGCGCACGAGGGAACACCCTCACAAACGGTCCTTTGCGCAAACAAGATCAATTACGGGCCGCCGGAATCCCGCCGATCCCGGATTCGCTCTCAGGGAATATTTGATCTAGGCGAATTTCCCTTTCACACCCCGCGCGAATCACGTGGGTGGGTGTGTGGGCGAGGGGGGGTGCACACGCCTCCGAGGGGGGTCTCCACCTCCTCCGAAAGAGCTATGGCGCGGTCGTTATGAAAAACGGATTCTCCTTTTATCGAACAAGCGCCTCCATGTTGCTGCCGCAGCGTGTTCGCGCCCAACGGTGCAGGCCAGGCGTCTCCCGCCTGCCCGGTCCGATATCCGACCTGGTCGCAGGCCCATGCCTTCTGTGAGGAGCAAATCCGTGCGTAAGAGACTGACCACATCGTTCATCGCGCTGCTGGCCGCGCTGGCCGCGCTGTTCGCGCTGCCCGGTACAGCGCAGGCCGCCAACGGCTTCCCCGACGGCACTTTCACCATCGTCGCCACCGGCGGGGTGACCAACAACCCGCTCGGCCTGTGCGTGGGCAAGGACTCCACGTTCGGCTCCGACTACGTCCTGCTTGAGGCGTGCACGCTGCCGCAACAGGCCAATCAGACCTGGCAGTACGACGCGGCCACCCAGCACCTGGTCCTGGTCTCGGAGAACCTGTGCGCCGATGTTCGGGCCGAGGCCACCGGTGAGCGGTACATCTACCTCAACCCCTGCAGCTCCGCCGCCACTCAGAAGTGGATCTACCAGGGCATCCTGGGTCTGCCGCTGCTGGGCCAGATCAAGTCCGCCACCGGCACCGACATGTGGTCCGCCAGCGGCAGCGGTTCCTACATCCGCGCCACCGCCAGTGGCGGCCTTCTCAACACCTTCACCCTCCTGCCCACCGTCTGACCCAGCGGGTGGGCCGCACCGCACCGGCGCGGCCCACCCCCGGCCCGCGGCCGACGGCTGCGTCCCACCGAAGACCACTGCTCATGGGAGGCCCGATGGATATCTGCGTCCTGTACTCGCTGGACGTCGGTGAGACCGACGAGCGCCGGGCGGTCGACCTGGCCCCGCTGCTGCCCGAGCACCAGGTACGCCACCTCGGACTGGACAAGCTGACCGGCATCCGCACCCTGCAGCGCACCCGCGCCGACCTCTACATCAACCTCTGCGACGGCGCCTGGGGCGAAGCACGTGCCGGCATCGAGATCGTGCAGGAACTCGAGCGACGCGGCGCCCCCTTCACCGGCCCCCGCTCCACCTTCTACGACCCGACGCGCCATGCGATGAAACTGGCCGCAGAGGACGCCGGCCTCTCCCAGCCCGGCTACCGCTTCGTCCGCGACCGGCAGGACGCCGCCGAGGCACTCGAAGAACTGCGACTGCCGTGCATCGTCAAGCCCGACCACGGAGCCGACAGCATCGGCATTACCCCAGCTTCCCGCGTCACCACTCCCGGCCGGCTGTTGCACCAGGCCGACCTCGTTGTCGAGGAATTCGGGGGCGCGCTGATCGAGGAGTTCATCGACGGCAGGGAGATGACCGTCCTGGTCGCCAGCGATCCCACCGCCCCAGGCGGTGACCGCGCCTACCCCACCGCCGAATACCCCCTCATCGGACCGCAGGACTTCCAAACCCATCAGCACAAATGGGGCCCTGGCGAACACCCGCCACCTCATGCCTGCCCCGACCCCGCCTTGGACACGCGGCTGCGCGAGCTGTCCCTGCGCCTGTACCGCACCCTGGGCGGCTCCGGCTACGCCCGTATCGACTGGCGCATCGACGCCGGAGGCACCCCGTACTTCCTGGAGATCAACCCTGCCTGTTCCGTCTTCTACCCCTGCAGCGCCGACACCATCCTGGAGATCGACGGCAGCGGCCGCGCAGGGTTCCTACGCGCCCTCATCTCCGACGCTCTGGAACGACACCGGCGAACTCAGGCACCCTACGAGGTGCGCCGCCATCCGGAGAAGGGACGCGGCCTGTACGCCACCCGGCCCCTGGCCGTGGGGGAGACGGTCTACAGCGACGAGGAGACCGCCCTGGTGGTCGCCAGCCGAGGCCATATCCAGCGCACCTGGGACCCCTACTGGCAGCGGATGTTCCGCGACTTCGCCTACCCTCTGGGTCCTGACGTGTATGCCCTGTGGGACCCGGATCCCCTCAAATGGCGTCCCCTCAACCACTCCTGTGACCCCAACACGTGGCTGGACGGTCTCACCCTCATCGCACGCCGCCCCATCGCCGAGGACGAAGAGATCACCTTCGACTACGCCACCGTCTACACCGAAGGCCATCTCAACGCCGAACGCTGCCTGTGTGCCACCGACTCCTGCCGCGGAGGCTGGCGCGGCGAAGACCACCTCCAGCCCTGGTTCCCCCAGCGCTACGGCACACACGTCTCCTCCCATGTACGCCAGTCCCAAGAGGTGCGCCGCCCCCTACCTCTCGCTGCGGAGCAGCCCTTATGACTGACCACCCTCACCTGCCGTTTCGCACCGTGCGGGGTCCCGAGACCGGCCTGAACCGCACTCTGGCCACCCAGCCACTGCCCACCGGCTCCCTCATAGGACCCATCACCACACGGCACCTGAGCCCGCGCCCCACCCCATGGACCATCCAGGTCAGCGAAACCCGGCACATACGACCCCACGGCGGGCCGGAGTACATGAACCACTCCTGCCGCCCCAACTGCCGCATCGACACATCCTCCATGACCCTCCACGCTCTGCTGCCCGTCGCGGCAGGCACGGAGGTCACCTTCTTCTACCCCTCCACCGAGTGGCACCTCGCCCGGCCCTTCACCTGCTGGTGCCAGGAGCCCGGCTGCCTCGGACGTATAACCGGCGCCGACACCTGCCCGGCCCAAACCCTGACCGCGCATCGCCTCACCCCCCACATCGACCGTCTCCTGAGCCAAAAGCGCCACCTGAACTGCTGAACCGAATCCCGAACGGCGACCGGGCACCGACCGGACAGACCGGCAATTTTCCGACCGCGAGCAGCGGCTCGACGCCCTCGAACGCGCACGCCGGCCGCTGCCGTCCATCCCTGCGTCGGCCGGTCCGGTCGGCCTCGCGCTGTCCCTCTACACGTTCACCCGGAAGGGAAACGCCCCCCGCACGGCCTTGACGGCTGTGCGGGGGGCGGTTTTCGCCGTGCTACAGAGTGCCGGCCGCGACCGCGCCGACCATCGCCGTCAGGGCGGCACGACCGAAGAGCACGGCCGGGCCTGTCGGGTTCTTCGAGTCGCGCACGGCCACGGAATCAGCGTCGACGATGCCGCACTCGACACAGTCGGACTGGGCGGCCGACGCGCTCGACTTCCACCAGGTCACAGGAAGGGTCGAGGCGTCGCGAACGGTGCGAGAGGTCATATCTGGTCCCTAATCTCAGTGATCAAATCGGCAGAATCAGCGGGTGACAGAGCCTGGGCCCGAAGGGTCCCCATGGCTGCCTGGTAAGCGGCCACGCTTGCATGCCCCTCGACGTACAAAGCCTGGGTCAGGGACTCGATGTGTACTACGTCGAGGGATGCGTGAGCACCGTAGCCGAGAATCGAGTAGGCCCCGGTTTGGCCTACGTGTGGTGGGGTGCTGAGCGGCAGGACTTGGATTGTCACGTTCGCCCATTTCCCCGCCGAGAGGAGCCGGGCCAGCTGTTCGGACATGATCCGCGCATCTGCGGTACGGGTGCGAAGAGCCGCTTCCCCAATAACGGCCCACAAAGACAGCGGCGCATGACGAGTGAGCACAGATTGCCGAGCCAGGCGGACATCTACAAGTGCGTCAACGCGTTCTTCCACCGCCTCGCCCATCGCGGTAGCCGCGATTATCTGCCGGGCGTACTCGTTGGTCTGGAGCAGGCCGGGAACCATGACCGGCTGCCACGTGCTGACCTGTTCAGCTTCCGATTCGAGACTGATCAGGTCTTCGTATTCGGGCGACAGAACGGACCGGTAGCTCTGCCACCAACCGCGTCGGGCGCCTTCTCTGGTCAACTTCAGCAGGCTTGACCGCAGAACGTCATCAGTGACACCGAGCACGTCGAGCATGAGCCCGACGTCCCGGGCCGAAGCCGCAGTTTTCGCCGTCTCGATGCGCGAGATTTTGGCCCCGTTCAGGGCACCCCCGCTACGGTCCGCCATCTCTTCTTGCTTGAGCCCCAGCGACTCGCGGAGCGCGCGGAGGGTACGGCCGAGCTGCCGCCGTCTCACCGTAGGTGCGCTCACAAAGCCTCCATGTCCGCTGGTACGACGTCCAGTCTGCCGCGCGTCACCCCGGTATGTCACCTCGGCCACCTCTCGCTACAGCCACTTACGCGGCCGTATGCAAATTTACGTTTGACTCTCAGCGGACTTGCACACATCACTGTAGAGGAGCATCCTGGTTGAAGTGATTTGCACCGCCGATTCGGGCGTGAGGTCCGTACGGCCACACCGTGAAGGAGCCCGCATGATGACCATGCGTTCGCGCGCTTTACCGCCAGGAGCACCGCCCGCCGTGCCGCCGGTCCTGATCTGCCTGGCCGAAGCCGAGTCGGTGCGGCCGGCACGGCGCTTTGTGCGGGAGGCTGCGGCCTACCAGGAACCGAAGGCGCCGGCAGAGACCCTGGACACCCTCGAACTCCTCGCCTCAGAACTGGTCACCAACGCGTACAGGTACGGGTCCGAGCCGGGTGATTCGCTGATGGTGTGCGTCTACGCACTGCCAGGCGAGTGCCGCATCGAGGTGCACGACACCCGGCGGAAGCGGCCGTCGATGCAGCCGTTGTCGAATGACCGCAACCGCGGGCGCGGGCTGCACCTGGTCGAGCTGCTCGCCGCGCGATGGGGTACCGCGGACCGGCCCATGGGGAAATTCGTGTGGGCGGTGGTGACGTGGTGACAGTTACGGTGACCGACGACATGGCGCTGTACCGGGCGGTGATAGACCACACGGCCGTCTGTGAAGCATGCAACGGGGGCGAGGGGTGCCCGGCGGGGGCGCGGCTGCGTGAGCTGTCAGCCGTGGCTACGGCCCTTCGGCCGGTGCCACAGGAACGCGTAAGCGCGATGTGCCGGGGCGCGGAGTTGCTGACCGTGCCCATGGCTCACGGCCGGTGCGGGGCGGTCGCGTGCGGATGCAGGTGCCACAGCAGACGGTGAATGCGCCGCAGCATGCCGAGCGGGCCCCGGGGTGGTGTATACCCCGGGGCCCGCTCTGCGTCTCATCGTACTGGGATGGCGTTGCGCGGCACAGGTTTTGTACCGTAGACAAACAAAGCTGCCCGTTCTTCGTGAGGATGACCCTTTGCGCACGTCAGACACCTTGGGTGTTTTCAAGGCACTGCTGCTGGACATGGACGGCACCCTGGTCAATTCCGACGCGGTGGTGGAGCGCTGCTGGCGCCGCTGGGCGATCGCGCAGGGGCTCGACCCCGAGGCGGCGCTCAAGGTGGTGCACGGCCGGCAGGGGTACGCCACGATGGCCGCCCTCCTGCCGGACCGCCCGATGGAGCAGAACTACGCGGAGAACCGGATCATGCTCGCCGAGGAGACCGCCGACACGGAGGGCGTGGTGCCCATCGGCGGCGCCCCCGCCTTCATGGCGTCGATCGCCGGCCTTCCCCACGCACTCGTGACCTCGGCCGACGAGGCGCTCGCCCAGGCCCGGATGACCGCCGCTGCTCTGCCGATGCCGGAGACCCGCGTCACCGCGGAAATGGTCGGCGCCAGCAAGCCGGACCCCGAGGGCTTCCTCAAGGGCGCGGCCGAACTGGGCTTCGACCCGGCGGACTGCATCGTGTTCGAGGACTCGGAGGCGGGCATCACGGCGGGCCGGGCGGCCGGCATGCGCGTCGTGGGCGTCGGCCCGCGCGCGGCCGCGCTCTCTCCTGACGCTCATGTCACGGACCTGACACAGCTCCGGGTGGAAGCGTGCGCGGACGGTTCGATCCGTCTGCACATCGACGCCGCCGGTTCCGCGCGGCTGTCGTAGGCGGTGCAGACCTCGCCGCAGGACGCGAAGTGCCCGGTGGAAACGTGCACGCGTGATCCCCGGCTTTTCCGCCGACGTCTTCGTCAGGACCTCCGAGAGCTCCTGGAGCTCTCAGCGTTCACGCTGTCCCTCGGGCACGTCTTCCTGGCCCTCGGTCCCCTGTAGGGCTCGCAGCCGGTGCTCCTTGGGGGAGACTCCGTAAGCGGCCCGGAAGGCCCGGCTGAAGTCGCTGGCACGGGGAAGCCCCCACTGGGCGCCGACCGCGTAGAGGGGGAGGGCACGCAGGGCGGGATTCTCCAGGTCGCGACGGGCGCCTTCAAGACGTTGGCTGCGTATCCTCGCGGCGACTGTCTCGCCCTCTCCCCGCTGCTCGAATATGCGGTGCAGATAGCTGACGGAGATGTGGTGCGCGGCGGCTACGGCGCGCGGCGACAACTCGGGGTCGTGCAGGTTCTTCCGGATGAACGCGTCGACGTGCCGGAGCAGGGTGCGCCGCCGGGTCTCGGGTGGCAGCGCCGACCGGGCGTCCACCGCCTGCGCCAGCAGGGCTGACACCAGGTCGAGCACCACCGCTCCCAGGCGGGGGGCATCGCATGGCTGGAGCGATGCGGCCTGTTGTTCCAGACCGGTGAGAAATCCGGTGAGCAGCGCGCCCATGCCCTCACGCCCGGGGAGGCCGCGGCCCAGCACGTGCTCCAACCGGTGCGAGGGCAGCGGCAGCAGTTCCTTGGGGAAGTCGACGCCCACCCCTCTGACGGCGCTGCCTGAACCGTCCTGGACCGGCCGGAGGTCGTACGGCCGGGAGTCGTCGACCATGTGGAGATCACCGGAGCCGAACGTGTCCGTCCCTCCAGCATGGTCGAGGATCAACCCGCCCTCCAGCAGCAGCGTCAAGTGGTAGAGCCCGGTCTCGTTCCGGCGTGTCCGCTTCGAGCTCAGCCGGTAGCGCGTGGGCAGGACCGAGGTCGGCCACACCGTCACCGGCCCCAGCTCCATCACTCGCAGCTCCGCCCGGAAGTCACGGGCGTAAGGGCTGCTCATCTCGCTCGAACGTGTACGGCCGATGAGCTCCCGCCAATAGTCGAACCTGTCGGCAACCGGCACATCGTGGGTGTGGAAAAGGGTCCCGATCATGCGCCCACCTCGGCTTTCTCACGGAGTTTCAGCGGACAGCCTAGGACCGCCCGCTCCAGCTCCGACGGGCAGCCGGCCCGCGCATGGAGGTGGATCCGCCGCAGGGCGGACCGGCAGGTTCTCCTCCCCGGTCCGACCGGGTGCGTTCGGCCGGAGGCCGAAGGCCGGTGACCCGGGCGACCGCGCCGCTCCGACGGACTGCTGCCGGGGCCGTACCGGTTCCGGCGGAGGGAGGGGCGACGCGCTCCGGCTGGGCCTTCTCCGTACCGACCGCAGTCCCGACCGCCGGCCCGTGGGGCGGCCCGTGGGGCGGTCAGGTGCTGTACGTGATGACGAAGCCGGGGCGCACCGCGTCTTTTCGTTCCGGTCGTGGACGCAACGCCAAGCAACTGTGAACTCAGCGCCAAGACAACCGCGTACCGCTCAGGCAGGATCGGAAGCGATCAAGGGCCTCGGCCACCCGTGGCTGCGACCGGAACAGGGGACCGGTCGCAGTCACGGCGAGGCCGATGCCGGCGGTGAGGAGTGAGGACGATCGGGTGTGCCACCGATCAGGGTCACCGCTGGGCAGGCCGGAACAGAAAAATATTCGCATGTGATTCGCCTGAGCAAAGAAAGAAGGCGCTGTGTTCCCTTCCCACAAGTTGAGGTCCGTCGCCGTGGTGACCGCCGTGGCTGCGGCCGGGCTGTTGGCGACGGCCGGCCCGGCCAGTGCCGCAGCGGCGTCCCCCAGCGAAGTGTGCGGCTCCGGCTACAGGGTCATCGATTCCGAGGACCTGGGTCCTGCGGTCATCTATCTGACCTACAACAGCGGTAACGGTTACAACTGTGTCACCACGATCCTGGACAAGGCACTCAGCGGGTCGATGTGGATGGGTGCTTCCATCCAGAAGTCCGGCGGCAGCCAGATCGACGACTTCGGCGGATACACCAAGTTCGCGGGACCCGTCTACGTGTCGGCTCCCAACACCTGCATCAAGTGGGGTGGCGGCTACCAGGACTACGTCTGGAAGAGCGGCTGGGAGCACTGCGGCTGACACGCCCTTCAGCTTCGCCGCGCGGGTCCGGGCCGGATGGCCCGGAGCTCATGACACGGACTCCTCGCAGCGGCCTGACCGGGTGTGACCGGGTGTGGCCGGTGGGGTGATTCGGCTGCCCGTAAGTGTGTGAGCACTCGGCCGTGAAGTGCGGACGACAAGGGTGCGGACGACGAGGTGCGAGCGCCGGCCGAGCGGCTGCCGCCGCCCTGGCCGGAGCGGTCGCCGCGAGCCGCGTCCGGTGCCGGGCCTGTTGTGCCGGCGGGGCATCCCGTACGTCCCGTACAACAGCATGACCTGGCAACTGCTGTCACCGGAGCCGGGGTCCGGCTCCGGACAGGCCTGCCGGCGCAGGCCGGACCGGTGACAGCAGGCCGGCGCCCTCGGGGTGCTGCACCGCATCCTGGCCTCACTCCCGGTGCAGCAGCCCTCGCGCGACCAGTTCCAGGACCAGCGCGACGGCGACCGTCTGCACCGCCATCAGCGCCACCAGGACGAACAGCTGCACGGCGCCCGCCTCCACGGGTGAGGCGCCGCCCAGCAGCATGCCCACGAAAGCCCCGGGCAGGGTGACGAGCCCCACGGTCCGGGTCTGGTCCAGCCCCGGCAGCAGCGCGTCCGACGCCGCGGGGCGGGCGATCTCCAGCCGGGCGTCCCGGTCGAGCAGGCCGAGCGCCATCCCGGCCTCCACCTCCCCCCGCCGCGTCCCGAGCTCGTCCAGCGCGCGCCGCCCGCCGAGCACGGTCGAGGTGAGCGCGCCCCCGATGAGGATGCCCGTGACCGGGATCAGCGCGATACCGCGTAGCGGGAGGAGTCCGGTGAGCAGCAGCGCCACGACCACGGGCACGACGCCCGCGCCGATCGGCAGCGCGGCCCACCACCAGGTGCGGTTACCGGTGATCCGCCGGCCGGCGGTGCGCACCGCGACCGCGAACATCAGCGCCAGGAAGCCGAGCAGGGGCCCCGGGGAGCGCACCACCCAGCCGATGAGCAGGGAGACGGCGGCCAGCTGCACCGCGGCCCGCAGCCCGGCGACGGCGATCTCGCGGGACCGGCCGAGCGAGGCCCACGCGGCGACGGCTGCGGCGAGGACCAGAAGCACGGCGAGCACGGCACCGAGCACGGGACCGACCGGAAGCAGCACACGGCCACCCTAAGGGCTGCCCCGCGCTCCCTGACGGGCGCGGATCACGGGGCACCCCTCGGAGCCCGCACGCGGGCCCGGGGCTGCCGCCTGAACTGCCGGCCCGTCAACCCTGCGCTTCGAACAGCTTTCGGACGGGACGTCAGACCGACCGCTCCACCCCTTGATGTGACGTGCGCATGCCGTCACCCTGTTACCTGGCGACCACCCCACCGAAACCCGGCGCCGCCACGATGGCCGGGTTCCGCAGGCCGCCCGCCCGACATCCCCCCACATCAAGGGAGTTCACATGACCGGAATCTACGCGCGTCGCATAGCCGTCGTCGCCGCCTCGGCCGCGCTCGCCGCCACCACCGGGCTTCTCACCGCCCCGACCGCCCAGGCCGCGATGCCCACCCCGGTCAGCGCCGCGACCGCCCGTACGTATCTGGGCCAGCTCACCGTCTCCACCGAGGGCTCCTCCTCCGGCTACAGCCGCGACAAGTTCCCGCACTGGATCACCCAGTCGGGGGCCTGCAACACCCGTGAAGTGGTCCTGAAGCGCGACGGCACGGGCGTCGTCCAGGACTCCTCGTGCGCCGCGACCAGCGGCAGCTGGTACTCGCAGTACGACGGCGCCACCTGGACCGCCGCCGCCGACCTGGACATCGACCACATGGTCCCGCTCGCCGAGGCCTGGCGCTCCGGGGCCAGCGGCTGGACCAACACCCAGCGCCAGTCCTTCGCCAACGACCTGACCCGCCCTCAGCTCATCGCGGTCACCGACAACGTCAACCAGTCCAAGAGCGACCAGGACCCGGGCGAGTGGCTCCCCTCACGCACCGCCTACCGCTGCACCTACGCCCGCGCGTGGGTGCACGTGAAGCACCACTACGGCCTCAGCGTCGACTCGACGGAGAAGGGCGCCCTGCAGTCCGTCCTCAACGGCTGCTGACGGCCACCCGCCCCCGCGCGACCGACCCGCCCTCCTCCGGAGCCGCAGCTCACGGCGACGCGAGGAGGACGGGCCGTCCCGTTCCGTTCCGGTCCGTCCCGGGCCCGGGACGGCGTGGCACCGATCAGCCTGAAGAGGCGCGCGCGGGATCCGCCGTCCACGCCAGCAGGCGGCCCCGCGACCAGCAGCGGCCGACGGCCTCGGCGTGCAGAGCCGACCGGCCGAACACCGCCAGGCCGATGACGCTGTGGCCGGAGGCACGGCGATCACCGAAGGTCGGGATCGCCGGCGCGACTCCGACCCCCTCCACCGACACCCACCCCACTTCCCGGTCGGCCGCCGCTTCGTCGAGGCGGTGCAGGAAGCGCAGGCGGCTCCCGAGCGGGAAGTGCGACAGCGCCCATGTCGTGGTGACGACAGGCAGGGCGTCCGCGGGCACCCGGGCGAAGGCGTCGGGCAGCACGTCGACGGCGTCACCTCGCAGCAGCACCGGGGGCGCGGTGGCCGCCAGCGCCGTCTCCGCTTCGAGCCTCGCGGCCCGCTCCGGCTGATCCGGCCGCAGGCAGGCGCGCAGCCATCGGGCGTCATCCGCGTCGGTCACGTCGACCGGATCGAGGTCGATGCCGACCCGGGCGACGACCTCGGGTATCGCCCGTGCCGGGAGGGGCCGGCCTCCCACGACCTCGGACGACAGCTGGACGGGAGACTCCGGGTCCCCCAGCGTCCGTCCGTCGCTGTACGTGATGCCGACGCGATCGGTGCTGAGATTGAACCCGGCCGAACAGCCCACGTCGATCAGCCCGACCGCACGCACGCCCACCCGGGACGCCACCTCGGCGACCGCCGGGTACAGCACGGCGCAGCGACCGGTCTCGTCGTCCCGCGGCGGCCGTCGCACGGCGACGGACACGACCGACCCGGTCATGTGCAGCAGCGTGTCGATCGCCGCACCGGCGGCGGCCTCCCCGTCCCCGGCGGCATAGGCCGCGGCAAGCGCCGGGGCGCGTCCGTCGAGGGCGAGGTCGTGGAGCGCGGCGAGGATCACCGCGGGGTGACGCTTGCGCGCCGGCGCCGTCCCGATGGCGCGCAGCGCCTCCCCGGACCCGCTCAGGGCCCTGGCGACGCGCTCGTACAGCGGGGACCCCCCGGCGGCTTCGGCCTCCCCGAAGCGCCGGTACACCTCGGCGAGCGTGCGGGCCCTACCCATGGTCACGGCACCTTCTGCGGTCGGCCGGCATCCCACGGTCCTTCCTGGTCATCACAGCGGGCCCCCGCAGCGGCCCGCTCCCGCCCCTCCTTCAGCGAAACAGCCCGGCGGACCACCCCGCCCCCCTCCATCGTTCCGTACCCTACGGAGCCATCGGTCACGGCAACGCGAGGAGGGCACACATGGCCGGGCTACGCCTGGGTCCGCTGCTGAGGTACGTCGACTGGGAGTCCGGCTCGCGGGCGACCGTCTGGGTGGAGGCGACCAGGCCCTGCACGGCGGAGGTCCGCTGCGCGGACGGGGCGGGCGGCACCTCCCCCACGTTCGCCGTCCAGGGGCACCATTACGCCCTGGTGGTGGTGACGGGCCTGGCACCCGGTTCGACCACGCCCTACGAGGTGCTGCTCGACGGCCGCCGCGTATGGCCGCCCGAGGACTCCCGCTTCCCTCCGAGCACCATCACCACGCCCGCCGTACCGCAGGCGGACGAGGCCGGCCCGGTCCGGATCGCCTTCGGCTCCTGCCGGTGGGCGGCTCCGCCCGCCCAGGGGCACGACCCGATCGGCCCCGACGCGCTCGACGCACTGGCCGCCCGGCTCGCCGCGGATCCCGGAGCTGCGCGCCCCGACGTCCTCCTGCTCCTCGGCGACCAGGTGTACGCGGACGAGACGTCGGAGGCCACCCAGCGGCGGCTCGCCGCCCGCCGGGACCTGAACGAGGCTCCCGGCACGGAGGTCGCGGACTACGAGGAATACACCCAGCTCTACGACGAGTCCTGGCGCGACCCGGAGGTGCGGTGGCTGCTCTCCACGGTCTCCAGCTGCATGATCTTCGACGATCACGACGTCATCGACGACTGGAACACCAGCGCCGCCTGGGCCCGGGACATGCGTCGCACCCCGTGGTGGCAGGAGCGGATCGTCAGCGGGCTCATGTCGTACTGGGTCTACCAGCACCTCGGCAACCTGTCTCCCGAGGCCCTGGAGGCCGACCCGGTCTACGCGGCCGTACGCGCCGCCCCCGACGGCACCGGGATCCTTCGCGGCCATGCGACGGCCGCCGACGCCGACCCCTCGCGGGTCCGGTGGAGCTACCGGCGTGTTTTCGGCCGAGTACGGCTGCTCATGGTGGACAGCCGGGCGGCCCGGACCCTTGAGGAGCAGGAGCGGTCGATGCTCCGCGACGAGGAGGAGCAGTGGCTGCGCGACGAGGTGCTCGCGGACCCGGGCTCGTACGACCATCTGCTGATCGGCACCTCGCTGCCGTGGCTGTTGCCGCCCTTGATACACGAGGCGGAGACCTGGAACGCGGCCCTGTGCCGCGGCGAGCGGGGCGAGCGCTGGGCGCGCCTCGGGGAGAAGGTGCGCCGGGCCGCTGACCTGGAGCATTGGGCAGCCTTCCCGGAATCCTTCCGCCGTCTGTCGGAGCTCCTGAGGGACGTGGGGCGCGGGCCCGGCGCCCCCGCGACGGTATGCGTGCTCTCGGGTGATGTGCACCATGCGTACATCGCCGAACCCCAGTGGTCCGGCACCGTCCCGGGCGGCGCTCCTACCGCACGCGTCCTACAGCTGACCTGCTCTCCCGTGCACAACTCCGTCCCCGGATACATCCGCGCCGGCTTCCGCTTCGGCTGGAGCCGGGCGGGACGGCGGCTCGGGCGCGCGCTGGCACTCCACGGACGGACGGGGAGCCCTCCGATGCCCTGGCGCAAGACGGGCGGGCCGTGGTTCGGCAATCAGCTCATGACCCTCACCCTGCACGGCCGGAAAGCTGCGCTGACATTGGTTCAGGCCAGAGCTACGCCTGCGGGAGCGCAGCTCGAACCCGTGCTGGAGCACACGCTGACATCGAACGAATGAACAATTTTCAGCCACTCGACAGAATGTTGAACTTGCAAGTACTACTGAGGTGAACCTAACCTGAGGGGCCCCGATCGGTTCCCGTCCCCAGACCGAAGGAGCCCCACCCCCCATGTCCGAATCCTTGAACCGGGCCCAGCCCTACGCACTCGGCCTCTTCCGCATCGTCATCGGCTTCCTGTTCGCCTGCCACGGCGCCGCTTCGCTCTTCGGAGTCCTCGGCGGCGCCAACGGCGGCGGCACCGTACCCGTCGGCACCTGGCCCGGCTGGTACGCCGCCGTGATCCAGCTCGTCGGTGGCACCCTGGTCGCGCTCGGCCTCGGCACCCGCTTCGCGGCCCTCATAGCCTCCGGCTCCATGGCCTACGCGTACTTCAAGGTGCACCAGCCCGAGGCGCTGTTCCCCCTGCAGAACGGCGGCGAGCCCTCGGCGCTCTTCTGCTGGGCCTTCCTGCTGCTGGTCTTCACCGGCCCCGGCGCCGTGGCCCTGGACCGGCTGTTCTCCTCGCGCGGCGGCTCCGAGCGTGTGAGCGAGCCCTCCCACGAGAAGGCCCGGACCGTCTCGGTCTGACCACGCCTCCTCCACGGCCCCGGTCCCCTCCTCCCGCGAGGAGGGGACCGGGGCCGTACGTGACCTGCACGACATCGGCCGCCCGCCCCGTGAATACCAGGTGAACCGGGTGAACGTCAGGCGTACGCTGTATAGCTGGCCCTGCCGCTCCTGCCGCTCCCCTGCGACGTCGCGGCGTTGACACGGAACACGGGAACGGGGAGTAGAAAGTGCTCGAGAGTGTGGGCGCGCTGACCGGCAGCCCATGGATCTACGCAGTGGTCGCCCTCTCGGTGCTCCTGGACGTCTTCCTGCCCGTCCTGCCCAGCGGCGTACTGGTGATCACCGCGGCCACGGCCGCGGCCGCGAGCACGACCACGGTCACCGCCGCGGCCGGTGAGGCGACCCGGCAGGTCCCCTCGCTCCTGGCGCTGATCCTCTGCGCGGCCACCGCTTCGGTCCTCGGCGACCTCGTGGCCTACCGCCTCGCCCGGCGCGGCGGCGACCGCCTCGACCGTGCCATCGCCCGCTCCCGCCGGCTCACCTCCGCCCAGGAACGGCTCGGTGCGGCGCTGAGCCGTGGCGGAGGCGCGCTCGTCGTCGTCGCCCGTTTCGCCCCGGCCGGCCGCTCCGTCGTCTCCCTGGGCGCGGGCGCCGCACACCGCAAGGTGAAGGAATTCCTGCCCTGGTCGGCCGTGGCCGGAGTGGCCTGGGCGCTCTACAGCGTGGGCCTCGGCTACTTCGGCGGCCAGTGGCTGGGCGCGGGCTGGCTCGGCACGGCCGTCTCGGTCCTCGCCCTGTTCCTGGCGGGCGCCCTCGCGGCTCTCGTCGTCCGGCGCCCCGCCCACGCCTCCACGGCCCAGGCCGCCGGGGCTCCGGCCGGAACCTGACGGCCCGCGCCGCTGCTCAGACCCGGGCGGCGCCGCGTATCTCCAGGCCGTCCAGCAACCGCTGGGTCGCCCCGGCGATCTCGGCCACGGCGCGGTCGAAGACCTCCTGGTTGTGCGCGGCGGGCGCGCGGAAGCCCGACACCTTGCGCACGTACTGCAGGGCGGCCGCCCTCATCTCCTCCTCGGTGGCCTCTTCGGGGATGGCTGGTGGACGAAGCGTCTTGATGCTGCGGCACATGCCTCCAGTGTGCGACGCACCACTGACATCGACAGCGGCAGGCGGGTCCCGGCGGTCATGGCTCTGCCGCTGAGTGGCATCCCGGGCTCTACGCTCCGAGCCGTTCGAGCGGCGGGACGGCGTAGCTCCCGTCGAGAAGGGACTGGTCAGGCAGGTGGAGCCGCAGCACAGGGCGGAAGGCCCCGGCCGGCGCCGGCAGCCAGTTCGCCTCCTGGGCCGGGTCCGCCGGCCGCTGTGCGGACAGGTGCAGTGCCAGCGAGCCGTCGGTGCCGTGGACGAGCCCCGGCGTCCTGTCCCCGATCGCGTACCGGCCCGCCGCGTTCACGACAAGGTGGCCCCCGGGACTGTCGTACACGGTCAGCGACCAGAACGCCCGGACCGGCGGCGGGGGCGCGAGACGCAGCACATAGCGATGGGACCCGTCGAGCGGCCGGCCCCGGGAGTCACGTGATGTGTGCGCGTAGAGAGTCTCGTACCCATGGGGCAGCCAGCGCCCTCGCCGAGCCGCGACCGCCCTGAGCAGGTAGGACGCCTCCCGGTCGGGGACCGTCCACTCCGGGGGACCGAGCGTGCCGACGCCGAAGTGGTCCAGGTTGTAGTCGCGCAGGTGCGGCACCGTCCGCCAGGCCCCCTGGGGGCCGTCGGCGGTGAGCGCCGGCCGGCGGGCCGCCTCCTCCACCCGCAGCCGGCCCAGCGCCAGTCCTCGCCCCAGCGCCCCTACGAGGGCGGGTCCGGCCGACACGTACGGCGAGAGGCCCTCCTCCAGGAGCCCCAGGGGCTGGAAACGGTCCTGGTAGGCGCGATCGGCTGCGGCGGGCGGGAAGTCGGCCATCCACACCCGGAGCTCTTCGAAGAAGCGCAGTTCCCCCGGCACCCCGGCCTCGGTCGCCGGGAGCCCGGTCCGGTGGGCGCGGTCACCCAGATGGGTGAGCGTGAGCTCCTGCTGGAGCGCCCTGACCCGGGGCATGTCCTCGGGTCCGTGGCACGCGAGGCGGCCGACGACGGAGACGACGGAGGTGGGCGCGTCGATCACTCCGGACACGACATCGGGCACGGTCCCGGCCCACCCGGGCGGCACGATCATCCAGTCGCCCTCACCCGTGCCGGTGGCCCGGGGACCGAGGTAGGCGAAGGCGTTGCCCCAGGCGTCCACGAACTGCAGGACGTAGTACGCCCCGCCGGTGTCCGGGACGTGCAGCCGGACCGGCCCTCCGGAGAGATCGAGCTGGGCGAGCGCGTCGACGAGGTCGGCCGGGGCGAACGGGACGCGCGTGCCGGGTGCGGCCGGTCCGGCCGCGTGGGCGAAGTCGTTGAACGCTGCGGGCGCCAGCATCCCGCAGCCCTCCTGGAGACAGGCCTGGACGGCCGACAGCTGACGGACGAGCGGGGACCCGTAGACGTAGGCGTCGGCGGCCAACGCCGTGATCGCGTCCGGCTGCGGACCGCCTCGCCCCGGGGACACGTCAGACGACCGGCTTCGCCCGGTGGGCGCACAGGGCCCAGATCACGAAGGTGTCGATCGCGATGGAGATGACCGCCCACACCGGCTGGTACGGCAGCCAGATGAAGTTGGCGACCAGGTTCAGCGCCGCCAGCCCGATGCCCACACCCCAGGCCCAGGCCGCGCCCTTGAGGATGCCCCGTCCGACGAGCACCAGGATCACCCCGATGATCAGGTGGATCCATCCCCAGGCGGTGATGTCGAACTTGAACGTGTAGTCGTTGATGCGTGTGTACACCTCGTCGGACGCGATGCCCGCGATGCCCTTGACGACGGCGAGGATGCCGTCGACGAGGAGAAGCACCCCCGCGAACATCACTCCGCTCGCCGCCCAGGGGCTCTCGGGACCGGAGGCGGAGGGCTGTGAGGGGTTGGGGGCGGATGCTGGCCGGGTCATGGGTTCCTCCACTCGACGGATCGCTCCGCACGGCTGCGGGCAGATCCGACCCTGCGCGACGGCCTCCCCCACCACGACCCGGATGCACCCGTTCGGGTGACTCGCTCGGTCCTGTCCGCCCGTGCCGGGCGGTACTCGTGCGCGGGCGGCCGACCGGGGACCGGAGCCCCGCAGCGCGTCATCGGGATCTCCTCCGCTCCCTCCCGCAGCAGCCGGAGGAGGTTCGAGTGACCTCTCGTTCCGGTGTGCCGCACGGGGCTCACGGGGCTCATCCCCAGGTGTCGAGATCTCCGCCCCGCCATTCGATCAGCTCCGGCTGGTCCAGATCGATGTCCCCGGCTCCTTGGGCGAGCCCGGCCCGCCGCAGGAACGAGGCGACATCTCCACGCCCGTGCGCCAGCCCGACGATCTGCCCGCGTACGGTCACCCGCCGCCCACCGGTCGGCGTGGGCGGATACACGATCACAGGTGGATGTCCGGACATGCCTCCACGGTCTCCCCAGCCTCGCCGGTTCGCATCCCGGAGCCTGTGCGGGACGGCCGGAGGGCGCCGCCGCAACAGGAACGGCGTGAGGAGCGGCAGTCCTGCCGCAACCGCTACGGCCGCAGGACTGCCGCCACCGCGCTACGGCCGCAGGTGTGCCGGCGGAGGCGGCCGGCGCCACCGACACCGCCGTGAGCACCGCGGGCCGCCCCGCCCTGCTCCGCCCCGGCGTGCTTCGCGGCGGTCGCGCCGCGTCATCCCGGCTGCCGGTCCTGACGGACGGGGCACGCGGGCCTGCGGACCTGTGAGCCGGTGGTGCGGGGGAGCCGGGCGCCCGTTCAGTGCGGTGGCGGCAGCGGGGCCAGGGCGTTGGCGATGGTGCAGCCGCCCTCTCCGGGCATCCGCTGGACGCGGGACGGCACCCATACCTCGGTGGCGCCGGGGCCCACGCGGGCGAGAAGGCAGTCCTGCGGGTCGAAGCGGTTGCCCTTCACCGACAGGAGGACACCGACCCGGCCGCTGCCCGCCTTCACCTCGGTACGGACCGCCGGATGCAGGTCCAGGGCGGCGAGCGTACGGCGTATCCCGGCCTCGTCCACCCGGCCGCCCTCCGGCACCCGGGGGAGTTTCGCGCGGAGCTCCTCGGACGGCAGCCGGGGCGGCTCGGGCGGCGGGGCGAAGGTCAGCGGGGGGCCGTCCGGGCAGTCCACGTCACGGGGGTCCTCACGCCACTCCGACCTGGGCGACACCCGCACCGCGAAACAGCGCAGCACGGTGACCTCCTCGACGTCGACCCACCCGTTGTACGCCGAACCGGACGTGCGGACGACCACATCGATACCGTCCCCGTCGTGTGTCGAGGTGCCCGTCACCCGCAGCACCTCCACCCCGTCGATGCCGGAGGCGGAGCGCCCGACCTCCTCCGCCGTGCGTGGACGCTGGCCGTAGAGCCGCTCCCCCACTCCCCTGGCCACCTCCCGCGCGGCGTCCGTCGCCTCGGCGTCGGAGGGCTGCACCACCCCGCAGCCGACGGTGAACAGCAACAGCGGGGCGAGCAGCAGCAGTCGGCGCATGGGTGCATCCTTCCGGCGCCGCACGCGGCGGGCAACACCCGTGTGCCCGGACCGGCATGAGCGAGCGTACGCAGCCGGCGCGGCGGTCGCGGGACCGGCCGGCGCAGCGACTACCGGCCGCCGCCGGGCCCGTGGTACGTCTCTGCTGTATCGACGGCCGGGCGGCGAGCCCACGCAAGGTGGAGGAAACGGTGAGTGCAGGCAGCCGCGGAGTGCTGGGAGTCGTGGGCACGGCGACCGACGGGGTCGAGTCGCTGCGCACCGGGCTGGTCGAGCCGGCCGTCGCACAGGGCTGGCAGGTAACGGTGACACTCACACCGAACGCCGGCCGATGGCTGAGGGCGAACGGCGAATGGGAGCGGCTGGAGGCACTGACCGGTCTCCCGGTGCGAGACACGCCCCGCCTGCCGGCCGAACCCCGCCCGCACCCCGTGGCCGATCGTTATGTCGTCGCACCGGCGAGCGCGAACTACGTCGCCAAGCTCGCGACGGGTATCGCCGACAACCAGGCCCTGACCCAGGTGAGCGAAGCACTGGGCACCCCCGGCCTCCCGGTGGTGGTGTTCCCTCTGGTCAACGCCGCACATGCGCGACACCCGGCGTGGGAAGGGCACATCGCGGCTCTGCGCAAGGCGGGCGTGGAGCTGGTGTACGGGGCGGACGTCTGGCCCCTGTACGAACCACGTCAGGGCCCGGCCGTCCGGGAGCTCCCCTGGGCGACGGTCCTGGGACGCGCGACGGCCCGGACCCGTTGACGCCCGCTTCCTTAACATGGTCCGGAATACGCGTACACCGGAATACGCGTACAGACGGACGGGGCGGAAGATGGCAGGCCGGGTCACAGCGGTGAGCAGCAACGGAACGTACTCGTTCAGCAAGCCCACTCGCGAGTCGGTCACGCTGCTCGCCGGCCTCGGCGTCGAGGGGGACGTCCACGCGGGTGAGACGATCCGCCACCAGTTCCGCATGACCTACGAGCCGGGACTGCCCAATCTGCGTCAGGTGCACCTGATGCACGAGGAGCTCTTCGACGAGCTGGCCCTCAAGGGCTATGCGGTCACCGCAGGTCGGCTGGGCGAGAACATCACCACCCGCGATGTCGACCTGCTCGGCCTTCCGGCCGGCGCCCTGCTGCACCTCGGTGAGCGGGCGGTGGTGGAGGTGACGGGCCTGCGCAACCCGTGCGCGAAGATCAACGACTTCCAGCAGGGCCTGCTCGGCGAGATGTTCGCCCTCGACCCCGCCTCCGGGGACTTCACCTTCAAGTCCGGCGTCATGGCCGTGGTCCGCCACGGCGGCCCGGTCCGCCCGCACGACACGATCGAGGTCGAGCTCCCACCGGGCCCCCACCGCCCGCTGGAGCGGGTCTGAGCCGCGTTGTCAGCCCGGCGCCGAGCCTGCGCGCCGTTCGTGGCGCGCCCGCGCGAGACGATGGGCTTCCCGGAGCAGCAGGCGCACGGCCTCATCGGTCCTCAGGCCCGGATTCACCACCGCCAGCCAGCCGCCGGAACCGTAGACGGGGTGCGCGATCACTTTGTCGCTGGCACCGGGGTCGTCGTCGAGGGCGGATTCGCGCGGGGCGTGACCGGTCCAGTCGCTGAACGCCTGCTTACCGGCAGCGATGTTGACGCGGAAGGTGTCCGGGCGGTCGAGGCGCGACCGTTCGTCGCCCGGACAGTCCTTGGTCACGATCGTCGCGAACGGTTGGGCCGCTGCCGGCATGACACCGTCAGGTGCGTAGTAGAAGAACGTGTCCCCCCAGCTGATCTCCGGTGAACCGTCGCCGGGTGCCGGCCTGACAGCCAGAACCCCTCCCAGGTCTTCCACAAAAGCGATGATCTCGTCGTCCGTCATGTGCTCAAGCGTTTCATTAAGGTGCTTGTGGAGACTTCGAACCGGAAAACGCAGGAGCAGCGGGTGCCAACTCTCAAGTCGCCGTCCCTCCGCACGGCCGAGGTCGCGCGCCGTGCCGGGTACTCCGTCCAGCAGATCCGCAACCTCGAACGCGACGGTGTCCTGCCCCCGGCCACGCGCACGGCTTCGGGCTACCGCATTCACGGGGAGGCCCACCTGCACTCCGCACTGGCCTACCGCGCCCTCGCAGCCGGCACAGGCCCGGTCGAGGCCAAGCGGATCGTGCGCGCCGTGCACGAGGGCCCGGCCGCGGAGGCGTTGGCCCGGCTCGACGCCGCCCACGCCCGGCTCGACCGGGAGCGCACCGACCTGGCACTCGCCAAGGAGGCCACAGCGGCGATCTCCGCCGAACCGGTCGCGGACGTACGCCCGTCGGACTCGATGAGCGTCTCCGAACTCGCCGCGGCGCTCGGTGTGCGCCCGTCGACCCTGCGGCACTGGGACGCCGAAGGGCTCGCCGTTCCGGACCGGGTCCCCCCGCGAGGAACGAGACGGTACTCGCCGGCCCAGACCCGGGACGCCCGGATCGTGCACCAGCTACGCAGCGCGGGCTACCGTATCGACCCGCTCCGGACCCTGATGCCGAGCCTGCGACGCGGCCTCCGCCGGGAAGACGTCACAGCCGCACTGTCGGCCCGGGACGCAAGCATCACGGCCCGCTCCCGCGCCCTCCTGGACGCGGCCGCGCCGCTCAGCGCGCTCCTTGCCGCCACCGGGACGTGAGGGGCCGCTCGGCAACGCAGCTGCACGACACGCACTCGGGCACATACCGAAGTGCCCGCCACAGGCGCACGACATCTCCTGAGACCCCCTGAGCCACGGTTCACCGCCCGTCTTCGCGCTCCACATCCACCGGAACCGGATCAGCCGAGCGCGTCGATCGCCTTCACGACGAGGGCCCGCGCCTCCGCCCCGTACACGGCCGTCTGCCGCATCTGCTCGAACGCCCGCAGGTAAAGGCCGATCTCGCTGGGCTGGGTGATCCGCACCTGTGCCGACACCAGCTCGACGGACACGAGCTCGTCGTCGTACACGTGGAACGTCTCCCTCGGCCACTGGTCCCGCTCTGCCGTCGTCGGGATGATGCCGAGCGACACCGCAGGCAGGGCACCGGCCGACAGAAGATGCCCGAGCTGCGCGGCCATCGTGTCGGCGTCCCCGATCCGGTAACGGAGAACGGCCTCTTCCATGAGGAGGACGAATCGATGGCCACGCTCGTGAATGATCTGCGAACGAGCCACCCGGGCGCGGGCGGCAGCGGCGCTGTCGTCGACAGGGAGGTCGCGGAAGCGGGCGCTCATCCCCAGGACGGCCGCCGCGTACCCCTCGGTCTGGAGCAAGCCGGGCACGAGAGAGGAGGAGTACACGCGGAACAACTCGGTCTGCTGGAAGAACGCCACTGCGCTGTCCTGGAGTTGTCTCAACCCGCTCCGCGTCCGGTGGCGCCACTCGCTGTACATCGACTCCGCGTGCAATGACTGGGCGATCAGATCCTCGGCCTGGTCACCTGCCCCGGCAGTGCGGCACCACAACCGGATGTCCGTGGCGGTCGGCGCTGTACGCGCGTTCTCGATCCGGGATGTCTTCGCATGGTGCCAGCCGCACCCCGAGGCCAGCTCGACAACGGTGAGACCAGCCCCCTTCCGCAGGTCACGCAGACGTCTGGCGACGACTTCGCGTGCGGACTGTGCAGAAGAGGAGGGAAGCGTCATGTGGCCTGTCCGATGGTTCTGATCAGCGAATCGTGTACTCGTCGTGCGGCACCGCTCGATCCCAAACCGTCTCGAACGCGCTCGCACACAGCTTCACGGCAACCGGATCATCAGTGAACTCCGGCCCCTGTGACGAGCCGTCACCGGCAAAGTGGTTCCACTGGACGAGGCGGCCGTCGAACAGCCAGAAGTCATTGCCGGGCAGTGCGATGTCCGAGGCCCGGCGGCGCGGCAACCACCGGATCCGCTCCCCGGCCGCCACGTTCGTGAAGGTTCCGGAGTGCTCGTAGCGGATGTACTCGCTCACCGGCTCGGACACGATCCGGGCACGTCGTACGCTCACGCCGCGACCGACGGTCTCAGAGACGAGGTCGAGCCACGGCCGCCACCAGGACGCCCGGTCGGTGGGATCGTGACGGTGCCCGGCACGCCAGTCGGCGAACGGGCCGCGCTCGTAGTCGACGGCGTACGCGTCCCGCATCTCCAGGTGTACGGCGGATTCGATGCAGCTGTCGAGCAGCTCACGGAAGCTGAGCGGCACGTTCGACGGCATCGCAAGCCTCCCTGATCATGCCGACCATCCTGGCGGGGATACGGATCACCGCTTCGGATTCGGGGATTCCCACAGCGTGCCCGGGAACCTCCGTGGCAGCACACTCCGCCTCGAGTTCAGGGCTCGGCTTCCATCCTTGGAGGACCAGTTCCTTCCCCTCGAGGTCCGCCCAGACGGTCGGGCTTTCGTGATCTCCCGTGTTCGGGTCGATCCCGATGAACAGTAGCGGCATGGCTGACTCCGTCCATGTGGTGTGCAGTTGTGTGCAACACGGTCAGCCGCTCCGGCCTTCTCCGTCAAGACCACCTTCTCGTTCTTCCACCTTCCAGAGGAATGTGCGCACAGTTATGCACATGGCTGGTGTGCGCGCGGGGAGCTTTTCTACGGTCCCGGGTATCCCTCACCGACCGCGAAGGGAAACGGGCCATGGCCGTGACGCTCAAGGTGTACGAGGTGAACCGTGAGGGTGGGACCCGGGTGGTGCGTGAGGAGGCCGAGGTCACGCCCCTGGCCATCCCGATCCGTCCTCGGCGTACCCCGCCCGCAGCTGCTCCCGGTGCAAGGGAGATTCAGCATGACCGCACCGCCCCGCTCCCTCCCCGGCCCGGAACGGTCCGAGACCGCATCGGTGTCCCCGATCCCGACAGCGGGACCTGGGCCGGCCCCTGTTGCCTGACCAGCACTCCCATCCCCCGAATCCACCCGCTGGAGGAGAACTTCATGAACGCCCGGCTGAACACCCCAGCTGAAGCAAGCGACGGCAAGCACGGCGGCAGCCCTGCCCCGATCAAGCCGTGGGCTCCCCCACCGCCCCCGCCGTCCCCTGACGGCAGCGGCCCATCCCGCACCGGGGAATGACGTGAGCGCCACCCGACAAAACCCCACCCACCCGGGGCTGGTGCAAGAGCTCACCGAACGCGGGGTCCTCAGCCCCCGCTGGCAGCAAGTGTTCGACGCCGTGCCCCGGGAGCAGTTCATCCCCTCGAAGATCTGGCGGCAGCTCCCCGACCGGTGCGAGCCGGTCGTCGGGACGGACGAGTGGCTGGCGCTGGTCAACTCCGACGAGCCGGTAGTCATCCAGCTCGACGACGGCGCCGGAGACGGGCCTGGGATCGCGACGTCGTCGAACTCTCAGCCATCCATGGTGGCTCGCATGCTCGGCCTTCTCCAATTGGAGGACGGACACCGGGTACTGGAGATCGGCACGGCGTCGGGCCACGTGGCCGCGTTACTGTCCGAGCGCCTCGGTGACGAACGGGTCCACAGCATTGAGATCGACCCCGCGCTTGCCCGACGAGCCGCCGATGCTCTCGCGAGCGCCGGTTACCACCCGCACCTGCGCTGCGGTGACGGCGAACAGCCCTGGCCGGGCATGGAACCGGTCGACCGGCTGATCTCGACCTGCGCACTCCGGCACGTCCCGCCCACCCTCGTGCGGCAGGTCCGACCGGACGGCATCATCGTCGCGCCGCTCGCACGGGATTTCTGGTCCGGAGCGCTGGTCGAACTTCACGTCCAGGCCAAGGGGACTGCGGTCGGCAGGTTCCGCGGCGGCGCGTCGTACATGCCGATGCGGTCGCACCGTATGGCCGATCGCCACGACGTCGATACGGCCACAGGCAGGATCCGCAGCGCGGGGCTGGGCCCGGCGCGGCTCTTGGACCTCGGGTTCGCGCTGTACGCCGGGGCCCGTCTGCCCGGCGTACGACTGACGCACGCGGACACCCCCGCCGGCGCCCAGGTGTGGGTGAGCCGCGAGGACGGCGCCGCCGCAACTGCTGCCACCGGGGTGGAGGTCTGGCAGTACGGGCCCGGGTTCCTGTGGGAAGAGATCGAGCAGACCTGGGTCGAGTACGTCGCGCTCGGGCACCCCGAGGCCGACCAGTTCGGGCTGACGGTGACCGACCAGGACCAGCACGTCTGGCTCCGCACCCCGCACGCCGTCATCGAGCCCGCCAGGCCGTGACAGCGGCACCACCGTGGGACCCCGGGCCCATTGCAGGTGCACGACCTCTGAGCAGGTGAAACAGACAGAGGCGGGCATCCTTCGAGCATCTCCGGCGCGATCGGTATGAGCGGGGGCACGGAACGGACGAAACTTCAGCAACAGCCATCCGTAGAATGAGGGTTGGGGCAGAGCCGTAGCGCAGAGGTAGTCGCGCGCGGTCTCCAAAACCGCGAGGACGCCGGTTCGAATCCGGCCGGTTCTGCCCTCATCCGTTCCTGCCCGAGGGCCCGCTGACCGCCCTGCAAGGTGCACCGGCAGCCGACAGCCGAATCTGCGCCCTCGCCCCTCCCCGGGCAAAAGCTCCGACTGCGCCTTGGCCGGCTCGCCGCGTACGGAGGACCGCCGCGCGCGATCCGCGAATCCATCGAGTACGGGCACCGGTGCGCTCCGTCCTGGCATCAGGACCTCCGCCCGGAACCGGGGAGTTGAGGGTGGCTCGGCATACATCCATGCCGATAATGTGTGCCGCAGGGTGCCAGGCACCCTCAAGTCGCGCGGGTGGCCGAGCAGTTGCCCCAGGGAGGGAGACGGTCGGTGCCGCAGGCAAGCGAAGATCCGGTGCTGGAGCAAGCTCTCAAGGATCTGGCCTGGTACGAGCGCATCACGAGGCGCTCCCGCCGCTGGGTCGCGGTCACGGAGCTGACCGCATTGATCAGCGGAGCAGGCGCGGTGGTCGCCGCAGGCATCCAGGCTCCCGCCGTCGTCACTGCCTCGATCGCAGGGACCACGGTCTTCATCGGTGGGTTCCGCCAGCTGTTCGGTCATGCGGAGCGATACGTACATGCCGCAGAAGCCTGGTCACGACTACGGCTGGCGATTCAGCGTTACACCGTGATCGCCGAGGCCGACAGGAGCGACGAGAACCGCCGGCGTCTGCTGGAGGAAGTGGAAGCCGTCGCCAACGCGGAACTTCAGAGCTGGGCCATGAACCGCCGCCTCGCCCAGCCCCCCGGCGGCCAAGCACTGCCGTAGACCCTGCCCCCGTCGCCACCACTCAGAACCTCTCACGAGCAACCTCACTCCCGAAGTGGGCGAGACCCGAGCACCCTGCGCCTCTACGCCTGCTCCGTGACCGGTGGACCGAAGGTCAGAAATGTCCCGGGCCCCTGTTCACGAGGCGGAGTGAGGTGATCCCGCTGGCCGCCGACTCACCGGCATTCACCGACCCGATGCTCCGACGTACACAGGGTGCGGTGCGAGCACCCTCGCATAGGTTGGGCGTCGTATCCGACGCACCGCGACGAGGATCAGCCCATGCACAGCAGCACCAGGATCCGTCTGATCGAGCCCGCCGACGCCGCCCCGATCGCCGCGCACCGCGTGCGGGACTTCGAGGCGTTCCGGCCGTACGAACCGGCCCAGCCGGCCGACTTCTTCACCCCGAAGGGCCAGGCGGAGCGGATCGACAGCCTGCTGGCCGGATACCGGGCCGGTACGGTCTGGCCGGGCGTGGTGCTCGCCGACGACCAGGTGATCGGGCAGGTCACCGTCGGAGGCATTCTGCCGCAGCCGCACCTGCGCCGTGGCTCCGTCGGATACTGGATCGCCACCGTCGCCCAGAATCAAGGGCACGCCGGGCACGCCGTCGGGCTTGCCCTCCGGGTGATGACGGACGAACTCGGACTGCACCGCGCCGAGGCGTCCACCCATCTGGAGAACCTGCCGTCGCAGCGGGTACTGCGCCGCAACGGGTTCAGCCCGTACGGCGTCGCACACTCCTCGATCTTCCTCGACGGGAGCTGGCGGGACAGGCTTCTGTGGGAACGGATACTCGGCGACTGACCTCGCTGATCCGATAGATGAGGCCGGGCGGCACCGGGCACGAGCTCTGTCCGACGACTCCCTGAGACCGACAGGACGTACTCGTTTCACCGATACGTGGAAAGGCCCATCATTCAATCCGGCGGCTTCCAGGGGTTGTTGCAGCACAAGCTGATCAACTGATTGTTGCAACGCCCCCTGGAATCCGCCCCAGGTGAAGGGGGCACAGCCGCGTACTCGGCCGAGCGTGTCGAACACTCCCTGCCGATTGCGAGCAACTCCTCACCCCACCTTGGGCTTCAGCAATCCGTAACAATCTTCGAGCAGCCTCCCGCTATCCGGCGCATCCTGGTTTCTCACCGGTCCAGGCGGAGGGGCGCCATGGGGCTCAGGTTCATCGGTACGACCAGCGAAGACGGCGACTGCCCGACCTTGTACGAGGTGGAAGGCAGTACCGACATCCTCGTCCAGGGCGATCGGGTCACCGACCCCGAACATCTCGCACAGCTCAGGGACGTAAAGCCGGAGGAGACGTTCGTACGCGTCCCGCGCGACCTTCTCACCCGCTTCGCGCCACGCACCGAGGCACGCGGGATGATGCCGTTCTCCGCCACCGCTCACCTTTTCGAGGACTTCCGGCACACCGCCTGGCGCCTGGAGACCCGCCGCGGCTACGCCTCCGACCGCAACAGCCCGAAGTGGGCCCGGTGGAAACAGGGCGAGGACATCGCGGCCGAGCCGGACAATGCGTGGCGCAAGAACGTCCGCCACCAGACCGGGCAGGGCAAACGCTTCGAGCGGGTCCGCCTTGTCGACGATCCCCTCACCGAAGGCCAGCAGTTCCTCCTGACCACGGGGCACGGCAACGTGGCTGCGGGCGAGGACATCCGCAACCTCCCCCGCGCGCAGGCCAGGACGCTGGGCCTGCCGGACCACGACTTCTGGCTCTTCGACTCCCGGCTTGTCGCGCGCTTCGTCTTCGACGAGGACGACACCACCCTCGGTGTGGTCCTGAGCGAGGACCCCGCCGACGTTGCCGCCGCTTGCCAGGCCCGCGACGCTGCATGGCACCACGCAACCGTCACCGCGGAATTTGCCAAGGCGGTAACTTCGACCGTGTGAGCACCGACTATCAATCTGCCCGGGTCGCCCTCGGTGCACGGCTCCGTGAGCTGCGTACCGAGGCCGGCCTCGACGGCAAGGGTGTGGCTGCGGTCCTCGGTTGGCAGCGCTCGAAGGTGTCACGCCTGGAGCTGGGGAAGCAGACCCCGTCAAGTGCAGACCTTGCAGCGTGGGCACAGGCCGTGGGCCGCGAGGATCTGGCCGGTGAGCTGAAGGGCAGGCTCGTCGGTCTGGAGACGCAGTACCGGTCGTGGCGCCGCCAGCTGGCCGGTGGGCACCGGGCCCGCCAGGAGCTGGCCATCGCGGAGACTACGGTGACGCAGACCATTCGCGGCCTGGAGGTCGCCCGAGTCCCGGGCCTGTTCCAGACGGCGGACTACGCCCGGCACACCTTCGAGGCGAACTCGGAATTCCGCCAGATTCCCCGGGACGTGGAGGATGCCGTACGTACCCGCATCCGCCGGCAGGATGCCCTGTACGAACCGGGGCGCCGGTTCCGGTTCCTGGTGTGGGAGGGCGCCTTGCACGTAGTGACGTGCCCCCGCGAGGTCATGGCGGCGCAGCTCGACCGCTTGGCCGGGCTGATCGGCCTGGACACCATCGAGCTCGGGATCGTCCCGTTCGGAGCGCAGCTGCGGCGTGCGCCCACCCATGGGTTCTGGATCTACGACCGGCGGCAGGTCATTGTCGAGACGATCAGTACCGAGATGTGGCTCGATGATGAGGAGACCATCGCCCTGTATGAGAGGGCGTGGGACTGGACAGCCGAGGCTGCGGTCTACGGCCCGCAGGCGAGGCGCCTGATCGGCCGGGCGCGGGCATCACTGGACCTGTCCTGAGCAACCCGCCTCAACTCGGCTGGCCACATTCGCAATCCATCGCAATCGGCGCGCACGTTCGCGCCCCTGATCTCTAACGTGCTGGTCATGGCCACACGGACACGCAATCCGGGCTCGGACTGGTCGGCTTCCTGCGCCCCGGACCCCGTACAGGTGCACCACGCGTGGGACCGCGACGAACTCGCGCTCGTCGCCACCGGCCGGTGCTGGCTGGCCGTCGAGGCCGCCCTCATGCCGAGCGTGACCACCATCCAGCGCATCGGCCCCGCCCGGCTCGGCCCCGTCCTTGTCCACCCGGAAGCCGACCGCGCATGGGGGCTGGCGCCGGCCGGTGTGCGGCAGCTCCTCGATGACCTGCCGCAGCTGACTGTGCACCCCGCCGGGTGGGCGCTGCGCTGCCCGCCGGCCGATCGGTACCTGGACGAACTGGGATGGCTGGAGAAGCCGGACGGCTCTGACCTGTTGACCGACCCGGCCATGCTCGGTGCGGCGTTCGGCCCCGGCGGGAACCTCCACCTCTCCACCGGAACGGTCCGTTGACGGCCGTGGAGACCGGCCGCCCGCTACCGAAGGCCGAGTCCCTGTCCCCACAGCAGCAACGCGGCGTGCACTGCGTCTGGTGCAGCACCCCATTACGCAACGGGCACGCCGTTGACCTCGGAACTCAAAAACTCGACCTCGACGGCTTCGTCGTCCGCTGGTTCCCTCGCTCCTGTCCTATTTCATGTCCGAAGGGATAACGACCGTGACCAACCCAGCTGCATTGCCCCCACGGAACGCCGCGCAGCCGAATCCGGAGCCCCCTACCCAGCCAAAAGTCCAGCGCCGCGCCGCCCAGAACTCGGTGCTGGACAACCTCATCTGGCTGCAGGGAACCCGGTCAGGCCGCCTCAACCTCGACAGCAAGCGCTGAGCTTCCGCCCCGGCCGCTCATTCCCTGGCAGGACAACGGCCGGGGCGGGCCGCCACCCGCCCGACGAAACGGAGGCACTTCATGCGTCCCCCTACCTGGTCGCCCACCCCACCCCCTGACAAGCGCCCGTGACCACCGCCCTGACCCCGACCGCCGTCACTACCTGCGAAGCCTGCTGGAACGCCCCGGTGGAGAGCGTGCGGGTGACCGCGGCCGGAACAGACCTGCTGTGCCAGGACTGCGCCCTCGGCCACTTCCCCCGCCGTGTCGACACGATCACGGTACGGCCACCTGAGCTCCAGACCCCCTCGCCCGACAAGCCAATCCGAGCCGAACCCTCCCAGCCGGTCCGGCTATTGGTCCTCGACATTCGGGCGGCCCAGGAGACACCGGGAAACCGCTACCCGGGCCCGTGCGTGACTGACTACTCTCACCTTCCTCTGACGAGCACTGATATGGGGAGCGCATGACGCAGCAGTTCACCGACCGCCAGGGCCGGGCCGTGGTGCTCGAGGAGATCACGGAGGACAACTGGCGTGATGTCGCCGACGTGGCGCCCGCCGACGAGCAGCGCCGGTACGTGGCCGCCCTCGCGGCGCGCTATCTCCTGCTCTCCCAGCGTGGCGAGGTATGGACGTCCCTCGGTATCCGCGCCGGTGACGACATCGTGGGCCACGTCATGTGGGCGTACGACGACGAGGACGGCACCCACTGGATCGGCGGCATGGTAGTGAGCGCGGTCGAGCAGGGCAAAGGAGTGGGCCACGCCACTCTGGGCACCGTGATCGAGCGCCTGTCGGCACTGCCGGAGTGCCGGGAGATCCGTCTCTCGTACCACCCGGACAATGCTTCCGCCGGCCACCTCTACACCTCGTTCGGCTTCCAGCCGACTGGGGACTTCGAGGACGAGGAGATCGTGGTGGCGCTGCCAGTCACCTAGCAGCCGTCCGGTCGATCATGTGACTGTCGCCTGATCTGCTCGTTGTTTCCGTTATGGGGTGGAGAGAACGCGGCGATCTGTCGGACGCCGAGTGGGAGCGGCTGCGGCCGTTCCTGCCGGTGAGCAATGGTCGGTGTGGGCGGTGGCGTGATCATCGGCAGGTGATCGACGGAATTCTTCACCGGGTTCGGACCGGGGTTCACTGGCGTGATTCGACGAGGAGCGATACAAGAAGCGCAACACCGTCGAGAGGGCCATCAACAGGCTGAAGAACTTCCGCGCCGTGGCGACACGCTACGACAAGCGTGGCCACGTCTTCCTCGGCACCGTCACCGCAGCTGCCCTCGTCATCTGGCTCCGCACCTGACCGCGTGCCAGGACTTCAACTCACCGAGGCGCCCGGCGCCAACACCAAGCCCGCTGCCGCAATGAAGTCCTCAAGGCTGATGACACCGCTGCCGCTGCCGTCATCCCATTCGGCCAGAAGCCCGAGAAGGCCCTCGTTCCAAGACTCCGGCGTCTCAGCGTCATCCTCAGGGCCAGGATGCCACTCGACGCGGCCCACGCCACGCCGGTATCGGAAATACAGATACTGGCCGTCCGCCGTCCAGGCATCCCACTGTGATGGGTATGCGGAACACGTCTGCACAACCCGCGTCAACTTCCCACCCTCATCCGTACTCATCCGACGATGGTCGCGCAGCATCAAGCACCCGCCAATCGACTTCAGACTGCCGACGCAGGCGCCCCAAGCAGCAGCCAGACGCACGCCATCAATGATCGGCCGGACAGCTCCTAGGCGCAATACCGGTGACTTTGAGGTGTGTTGGTCGTTGGATGTGTTGTGCCAAGGCCTGGGCAGGTGAAGTCGTCGGGTGAACGGTTGTCGGACCGGATCGCCTTGGGTGTGTTGACGCGGGTGTATCCA
>Ga0196960_10000100_pt1 | contig 33317 bp, 26 predicted proteins | sample S3v_5metaG_FD_183187 | JGI IMG/M metagenome (GOLD analysis project Ga0196960, IMG submission 183187) | Soil microbial communities from Anza Borrego desert, Southern California, United States - S3+v_5 | ecosystem: Environmental > Terrestrial > Soil > Desert | place: USA: California | collected...
CCAGGAGACGGTGCCGTCGCCCGTGACCAGGACCGCGAGGACGACCAGGTCGGCGACGCCCAGGGCCAGGCCGAGCAGGGCACGGCCGCGGCGGGCGGTGGAGCGGGTGAGGGCGACGGCCGCCATGACGATCGCGGCCGGTCCGAGCAGGATGTTCATGACCAGGAGACCGAGCAGTCCGGACACGAACGAGGCGACGGCCAGCCCGTCGGCCTCCCGTGGGACGGAGGCGGCTCCCGGCTCGGTGCGTGTGCGGTATGCGGCGCGTGTGCGGTATGCGGCGTGTGTGCGGTGTGCGGTGCGTGCGAAGTCCGGCGTCATGGTGCGGCTCCTTCGTCAGTGGGTGCGGCGGGCGTGGCGCTCACGGGCGCCGAAGACCGCCAGCCAGAGACCGATCACGGCCGCGGCGGTCAGGGCCACGGGGAGCGGGAGATGCGCGACCGCTCCGAGGACGACCCCCAGCAGGAGCAGGGCGGCGACGAGCACGAACATGTCCGGCCTTTCTGCGAGTTTTGAGAGTACGATTGTTCACTGACTCCTGAGTCCAGGTTCTTGTACCCCTTCCTGGACTCGGCGAACGGTTGTTTACTGAATGGCATGAGTCACACCGTCGGAGTACGCCAGGCCCAGAAGCTGAAGACCCGCCAGGCGCTGCTGGACGCGGCACTGGAGCTGCTGGAGCACCAGAGCCTGAGCAGCCTGGGTCTGCGTGAGGTGACGCGGGCCGTGGGCGTGACCCCGACCGCCTTCTACCGCCACTTCGACAGCACGGCGGCCCTGGGCGTCGCCCTCGTCGAGGAGGCCCTGGGGAGCCTGCACGGCATGATCGGGGCGATCCTCGCCGACACGGGGGACAGCGAGGAGCGGCTCGATCGCAGCGTCGGCCTGATAGCCCGCCACGTCGCGGCGCAGCCCGCGCACTTCCGCTTCATCGCCCGCGAGCAGCACGGCGGCGTCGGGCAGGTCCGGGCGGCCGTCGCGGCCCAGTTGCGCGGTTTCGCCGAAGAGGTCGCCCAGGCCCTCGGCACGGAGCCCGAATCGGCGGGCTGGAACCAGGAGGACCTCCTGATGCTGGGCGGCCTGTACGTCGACCACATGGTGCTCACCGCCTCGGCGCTGCTGGACGCCGGCCCTCAGGGCGAGGAGGAGGCCGTCCGGGTGGCACGGCGCCGGCTGCGGCTGGTCACACTGGGCCGGGCCCACTGGCTGGACGAACCGTGAGGACACCTGGATCCCCGTCGCCCGTGGCCACGAGCTCGCCCGGCTGGTCCCGGGCGCCGAGCTGCGGCTGACCGAGGGGCCGGGCATCTCGCCCAGGAGGACGCACCCGCCGAGTTCACCGCGGCCCTCACCCGTTTCCTGCGTACGGCTCCGTGAGCGCGGCCTCGGCGAGGGCGCGGCGCGCTCCGTGAGCCCGGCCGGACGTCACCGCACCGCCACGGCGGCCGGCTCAGTCGCGCGGTGCGCGGGCCAGCTGGCGGGACTGCGCGACGAGGCGGTCGGCACTGTCCCAGACCTCCGCGTCCTCCTCCAGGAAACCGCCCGCGAGGTTGCGGGTGGTGATGGAGACACGCAGCGGCCCGGGGGCGGGGCGGCAGCGGATGTGCGCGGTGAGCTCGATGGTGGGCGTCCAGCCCTTCAGCCCCAGCTCGAAGGAGGTCGGAGGCAGTGCGTCCACGGTGAGCAGCAGCGAGAGGGGGTCCGCGTCGCGGCCGTCCGCGAGGCCGAACCAGCCCCGCATCTCACCCTTGCCCGACGGTGCGCCGACGGCCCAGCCGACCGTCGCCGGGTCCAGCTTGACGTCGAGCCGTTCGGTGATGGCGGAGCTGCCGGGGATCGGCGCCGTCCCGTCGCTCGTTCCGAGGCAGCGCTCCAGGGGCGGGATGGCCGGCGGTTCGGCCGACGTGCGGATGTCGCCGGTCAGCCCGTCCAGTTCGCCGTAGGTGGCCAGCACCCGGAGGCGTTCGACCTCCGTGCCGTCCTCCGCGAACTGGAAGAGCGAGGCCTCACCGGTGGAGAGCGTGCGGCCAGTGCGGACGACCTGGGTGCGGATCACGGCCGGCCCGGGGATGGAGGCCGTGAGGTAGTGCGCGGAGACCGAGAAGGGGTCGGGGTGCGGGAGCGCCTCGCCGAGCGCGCGGCCGAGCATGGCGAGCAGATAGCCGCCGTTGACCGCGTGGATGATCGTCCAGCCCGCGGAGAGCTCCGCGTCGTAGACGCCCTCTTCCCTGAGGGTGACGGCGGTGTCGCGGTCGAACTCGCTGTCACCGATGGTCGCCCGCGCCGCGCGCGACTCCTGTACTGCTGCCTGTGCCATGGCATGCACGGTACACCGACCCCATTACTGAGCGGTAGCTTTTTGCCTGTGCCGGCTGACTGCCCTCAGATGACCGCCGGGGCCTCCTCCGCCGTGGCCGAGCGCCTGTTGTAGGCGCGCGGGGCCCGCCAGTGGAAGCGCATGGCGAACAGCCGCAGGACGAACGCGGTGATCGCGGCGGCACCGCTCGTGTAGGCGTTGAGGGCCTCGAAACGGATGCAGAGGACCACCATGACCGCGCCGACGATCGCGGGCACGGCGTACAGATCGCGGTCCCAGCGCAGCAGTGAGGGCACTTCGTTGGCCAGGACGTCGCGCAGCACACCGCCGCCCACCGCGGTGGCCAGCCCGAGGGCCGCGGACGAGGTGAGGCCGAGGCCGTATTCGTACGCCTTGATCGTGCCGGATACGCAGAAGAGCCCCAGCCCCGCCGCGTCGAAGACATTGACGCCGGCCTGGATCCGCTCCACGTGCGGGTGCAGGAAGAAGACCAGGCCGGCGGCGATCAGCGGGGTCACGAAGTAGCCGAGGTCCGTGAAGGCCGCCGGAGGGACCGCGCCGATCATCACGTCACGGAAGATCCCTCCGCCCAGTGCTGTCACCTCGGCGAGGACCGCGATGCCGAAGACATCGAAGTTCTTGCGTACGGCGAGCAGGGCGCCCGAGATCGCGAAGACGAAGATCCCGACGATGTCGAGCGCATGCTGGACGGAGGGGGTGAAGAGTTCGTTGAGCACCGGGCAATTGTGCCGGTACTACTCCTTCGGCTCGCCCTCCGCACCCGTGGACGGTGCGGCTGCCCCCTTGCCGTCCCCGTCGGCGGGCTCGGCGGGCTCGGCGGCCTTCGTCGGCCCCTGCGCCGTCGCGGACCCGGTGACCTTCGCCGGTCCCTGCTCCGTCACGGACTCGGCGGCCTTCTCGGACACCTCCGCAGCCGCGGACTCGGCGGCCTTCTCGGACACCTCCGCAGCCGCGGACTCGGCGGCCTTCTCGGACACCTCCGCAGCCGCGGGCCCGGGAGCCGCCTCCGCCTTCGCCGCCGCGGCCGGCTCAGCGGCGCCCGCCGGCTTCACCGTGATCACGTCCGCGACGAGCGGCGCGTCCCCCGGCGCCTGGTCCTCGCCGTTCTCCGGGTGGTGGCACGCCACCTGGTGCCCGGTCTTCAGCTGGAGCAGCGGCGGCTCGGTGGTCCCGCAGATCTGCGTCGCCTTCCAGCACCGGGTGTGGAAGCGGCAGCCGCTCGGCGGTGAGATCGGCGACGGCACGTCGCCCTTGAGCAGGATGCGGTCGCTCTTCGTACCGCGCCGGCGCGGGTCCGGCACCGGCACCGCGGACATCAGCGCGTTGGTGTACGGGTGCATCGGCGCCTCGTACAGCGACGTACGGTCCGCGAGCTCAACGATCTTGCCGAGGTACATCACCGCGATCCGGTCCGAGACATGGCGGATGACCGACAGGTCGTGCGCGATGATCATGTACGTGAGGCCGAGCTCGTCCTGGAGGTCGTCCAGCAGGTTCACCACCTGCGCCTGGATCGACACGTCCAGCGCCGAGACGGGCTCGTCCGCGACGACCAGCTTCGGCTTCAGGGCGAGCGCCCGGGCGATGCCGATGCGCTGGCGCTGACCGCCGGAGAACTCGTGCGGGTAGCGGTTGTAGTGCTCGGGGTTGAGCCCCACCATCTCCAGCAGCCGCTGGACCTCCGCCTTCACACCGTCCTCGGGCTTGACGCCCTGGAGCCGGAAGGGGGTTCCGACGATCCCGCCGACCGTGTGCCGCGGGTTCAGCGAGCCGTACGGGTCCTGGAAGATCATCTGGATGTCGCGGCGCATCGGCCGCAGCCGCCCCGCGGACATGTGCGTGATGTCGCGGCCCTGGAATTCGATCGTGCCGCCGGTCGGCTCCAGCAGCCTGGTCACCAGTCGGCCCATGGTCGACTTGCCGCAGCCCGACTCGCCGACGACGCCCAGGGTCTCCCCGGGACGCACGTCGAAGGTGAGTCCGTCCACGGCCTGGACCGCGCCGACCTTGCGCTTGAGCACGCCCTTGGTGATCGGGAAGTGCTTGACCAGGCCGTCGACCTTGAGGAGCGGCTCGGAACCGGATCCGTCCGACCCGGCCGCGGCGGGCGCGGGAGTCTTCTTGTTCAGATCAGTCACAGCTTCGGCGCAATCTCTTCGGTCCAGATCCGGTCGCGCTGCTCACGCGACATGTGGCACGCGGAGTGGTGCCCGTCGCTGACCTGCTGCAGCTCCGGGCGCTCGGTGCGGGTGATGTTGTCCGGGGGGACGTCGGCGTACGGGCAGCGCGGGTGGAAGGCGCAGCCCGAGGGGACGTTGATGAGGCTGGGCGGCGACCCCTTGACGGGGATGAGCCGCTCGGTCTGCTCCCGGTCGATGCGCGGCATCGAGCCGAGCAGACCCCACGTGTAGGGGTGCTGGGGCTCGTAGAACACCTTTTCGGCGCTGCCGCGCTCGATGCAGCGTCCCGCGTACATCACGAGCAGGTTGTCCGCGATCTCGGCGACGACGCCGAGGTCGTGGGTGATCATGACGACCGCGGAGCCGAACTCCTTCTGCAGGTCACGGATGAGGTCGAGGATCTGCGCCTGGACCGTCACGTCGAGGGCGGTCGTCGGCTCGTCGGCGATGAGCAGCTGCGGGTTGTTCACCAGGGCCATCGCGATCATCGCGCGCTGGCGCATACCGCCGGAGAACTGGTGCGGGTAGTCCTCGTACCGGCGGTGCGGCTCGGGGATCCCCACGCGGTCGAGCATCTCGATCGCGCGCTTCTTCGCGGCCTTCTTGTCGACCTTGTTGTGGACCCGGTGGGCCTCCACGATCTGCGCGCCGATGCTGTAGTACGGGTGCAGGGCGGACAGCGGGTCCTGGAAGATCATGGCCATCTTCTGGCCGCGCAGGGCTCGTACGCGCTCGGGGCCGGCGCCGATCAGCTCCTCGCCGTCGAGCCAGATCTCACCGCCGATCCGGGCCCGCTCCGAGGTGTGCAGGCCCATGATCCCCAGCGAGGTCACGGACTTGCCGGAGCCGGACTCGCCGACGATGCCGAGGGTCTGGCCGGCCTTCAGGTCGAAGCTGACGCCGTCGACGGACTTGACCAGGCCGTCGTCGGTGTCGAAGTGGACGCTGAGGTTGCGTACGGAGAGGAATTCCCTGCCGTCGCCGGAGCGCGGGGCCGGGACGGCGTCCGCCGCCGGGGAGTCCTTCTTGATTGCGTCGCTCATGAGAGCCTCACCCGGGGGTCGATCGCGGCGTACACGAGGTCCACCAGCAGGTTGCAGATGACGATGAAGAAGGCGGCGACCAGGGTCACGCCCATCACCTTGGGCAGGTCGGCGGTGGTCACGCCCTGGATGGCGAAGGCACCCAGCCCCTGGAAGGAGAAGACCCGTTCGGTGATGACCGCGCCGCCGAGCAGCAGCGCGAAGTCCATGCCGAAGATGGTGACGAGCGGGGTGAGCGCCGAGCGCAGCCCGTGCTTGACGACCACCTTGCGCTCCCTGAGGCCCTTGGCCCGGGCGGTTCTGATGTAGTCCTCGCCCATCGTCTCCAGCATCCCGGCCCGGGTGAGCCGGGCGTACAGCGCGGAGTACAGCAGGGCGAGCGTGCACCAGGGCAGGACCAGGCTGCCCGCCCACTCGATCGGACTGTCGGCGAACGGTACGTACTCCCCGTTGCCGAACAGCGCCAGCACGACGAGGCCGGTGAAGAACATCGGCAGCGAGACACCGGCGAGAGCGACGCCCATGGAGAGGCGGTCGAAGAACGAGCCCCGCTTCAGTGCGGAGAGGACGCCGATCGCGACACCGGAGACGACCCAGATGACCGCGGCACCGACGGCCAGCGACAGCGTGACCGGGACACGGTCGACGAGCTGCGGCCAGATCTCGGTGTGGGTCTTGAAGGAGTAACCGAAGCAGGGGGCGTTGCAGGTGACGGGGTCGGGGCCGAACTGGTAGTCGGCGCCGACGACGATGCCCTTGACGAATTCCCAGTACTGGACGTAAAGGGGCTGGTCGAGCCCCAGGTTCTTCTTGACCGCGGCGATGACGTCCGGGTCGGGGCTCTTCCCGACGTACTGGGCGGCCATCGAGTCGAGGGTCTGCCCGCCGAGGCGGGGCACCAGGAAGAAGATCGCGAACGTGACTGCGCTGACCACCAGCAGCAGCAACACCGCGGCGAATACGCGTCGGATGATGTACGCAGCCACAGCCGTGCGGCGCCGGGCGGGCGGACGGGGTAAGCCCGCCGGCCCGGCGCCTTCACCTGCCTTTCAAGGGATGCTGTCGATGAACAGGTGTTACTTGGCGGACGTCATCAGCACGTAGTCGTACATGCCGAGGTAGGCGTCCGTGACCGTGACGTTCGCCGCGGAGTCCGGACGGTAGAGCAGGTTCTTGCGGTAGACGAGCGGCACGAGGGAGGCGTTCTCCATGACCTTCTGGTCGACCTCGCCCCACGCGGCGTTACGAGCGGTGGTGTCCACCGTGCCGATGCCCTTGATGAGGGCATCGTTGATGCCCTTGTCGTTGAGCTCCATCAGGTTCGTGCCGCCGGACGGCTTGATGGCCGAGCCGTTCACGATCTGGTCCAGGAAGCCGAAGCCGGTCGGCCAGTCGGCACCCCACTGCATCATCATCATGCCCGCGTTGTTCTTGTGGACCCACGCGGGGACACCCGCGAAGTCCGTGAAGTACTTGTCGGACGGGAACTGCTTGATCTCGGCGGTGATGCCGATCGCCTTCAGGCTGCCCTGGAGCTGCGTGGCGGCGGTGATCTCGTCAGGCCGGTCGGAGCGCGCCGTCAGCGTGGTCTTGAAGCCCTTGGGCTGACCGCACTTGGTCAGGTGCTCCTTCGCCTTGGCGATGTCGCCCTTGCTGCCCTTGGTCGGGTACAGGTCGAACTTCTTGTAACCGGCGACGGTCGGCGGGATGACCGTGCTGGCCGGGTCGCCCTTGACCGAGCCACCGATCGAGTCGATCAGGCTCTGCTTGTCGACGGCGTACTGAACGGCCTTGCGGCACTCGATGTTGTCGAACGGCTTCACGTTGACGTTCAGCGCCATGTACTGCAGGGCGCCGGCGTACGGGTTGTCCGTCTTCGCCTTCTCGGCGGCCTTGGCCAGGACCTTGGGCTGGGTCTTGGACTGCAGACCCGTGCCCGCGACGTCAGCGGTGCTCACGTCGTTGAGCAGGTGGTCGTCGACCGTGGTGGGGTTGACGTTGAGCTTCAGCTCGATCTTGTCCGGCAGTGCCTTGCGGATCGGGTCCGTCTTCGGGTCCCACTGCGGGTTGCGGACGAGCGTCGCACCCTTGCTCTCGTCGTACGCCGAGAACTTGTACGGGCCGGAGGAGACCATCTTCTGGACGTAGCTGGCGCCCGTGTCGGCCTTCTGCGGGACCGGAGCGGTCTGCGAGAAGGCGGCCAGGTAGTCCATGTCCGCGAACGGCTTGTTCAGCTTGAAGACGATGGTGTAGTCGTCCGGGGTCTCGATGGACTTGAGGCCGGCGGCCGACTTGTCCTTGTACGGACCCTTGTACTTGTCGCCGCCCTCGAGGTACGCCTTGAAGTACGTCGGGCCGTTGGACAGGGCCTCCGGCGCGAAGTTGGAGCGCTCGACGGCGTACTTGACGTCCTTCGAGGTGATCTCGGTGCCGTCCTCGAACTTGACGCCCTTGCGGAGCGTGTACGTCCAGGTCTTGGCGTCCGGGCTGGCCTTGCCGAGGCTGGTCGCCAGGTCGGGGACGACCTTCAGGCTCTCCTTGCCGGCGGCCGGCTTGAAGGTCACCAGCGCGCGGGCGTACAGGCGGGAGAAGTTCTGCACCCAGCCGTAGTACGTGTTGCCCGGGTCCAGGGAGTCCGGACCACTGGAGTGCTCGTACGTGACCGTCCCCCCCTTCTTGTCGGTCGCGTTGACGACACTGGTCAGACCGGCGTCGGCCTTGGCGTTGCCCCCACCGCCGCTGCCGTCACCGCCCGAGTCGCTGCTGCTGCACGCCGATGCGCCGAGCGACACCGCTACGGCCATGGCTATGGCCGCCGCTGTCTTTCTGTTCTGCATGCTGAGGAAAGCCCCCTCGCTAGTCCGGTGCGGCACTGCCGCGATTACTTGCCACGAGGGTCGAGTGCGTCACGCAGCCCGTCCCCCAGCAGATTGAAGGCCAGCACGGTGATGAAGATCGCCATACCGGGGATGACCATGAACATCGGGTCCACCTCGTAGAGGTCGACCGCCTGCGTGAGCATGCCGCCCCAGGACGCCTGCGGCGGCGCGATACCCACGCCGAGGAAGGACAGGGATGCCTCGAAGAGGATGTTCGTGGGGATCAGCAGCGTCGCGTACACGAGGATCGGCGCGATCAGGTTGGGCAGCAGTTCGCGGAAGAGGATGAACGGTCCGCGTGCGCCCAGGGACCTGGCGGCCTCGACGAATTCGCGTTCGCGCAGCGACAGGGTCTGCGCGCGGACGATGCGGCCGATGTAGGGCCAGCTGAAGAAGCCGATCACGAAGATCAGGACCGCGATCCGCAGCGTGAGCCCTTCCATCCCGAAGGCGTTCCCCTGCAGGGAGGCGGAGATGGAGATCGCGAAGAGGAGCAGCGGGAAGGCGAGGAAGGTGTCCATCAGCCGGCTGATGAAGCTGTCCACCCAGCCGCCGTAGAACCCGGCCACGACGCCCATGACGACACCGATGACCACGGAGAGCAGCGTGGAGCCGACGGCGACCACGAGCGAGACCCAGGAGCCTTCGAGGATGCGCGCCAGGATGTCGCGTCCGGTCTGCGGCTCGACTCCGAGGGGGTGGTCCCAGCTGATGCCGCCCAGGGCGCCCTTGGGCGCCAGCATGACCGGGTCGACCAGGCTCTGGTTGAACGCGTTGGGGTCGAGCCCCAGGAGCGACTGGAGGGGCTTGGACAGCACCGCGACGAGGATCAGCAGCACGACAACGATGCCACCGGCCATCGCGGCCTTGTCCCGCTTGAAGCGCGTCCAGGCGATGCGGCCGAGCGAACGGCCCTCGATCTCCTTGCGCCCGGCGCCTTCCAGCACCGTTTCGGGCCGCGCATCCGCCCCGGTGGTCTCGATCGGTGCCGTCATTGCGCTGGAGACCCCTCTCGGCCGACGGTGGCCGGCCTGTGACCGCCGCTGTAGCGGCTCTAACAAAACATGACAGATGTGATCATGCCTGATCGAACTCGCCTGTTTAAAAGGGGGGTTTGGCGGGCATGGAGCATCTGCTGTGTGGAGTCTTCAACCACTTTGCGATCATCCGCCAGACCTGACGGGGAATGTTTGCTCAAACGTGATGCTGCCAAGAGGCTTCCGTTATCCGGACAGCCGAGCTTGCTGAGCGGACCTCTCGGTCACTAATCCGCGATAACGGACATGACGCCCAACAGCACTGATCACATGACCGACCGGCCGCCCGCCGGGCGCTCGCTGACGCCTTCTCAGTAGGCGTGCGGAGCAGCCGGTCCCGTCACCGGCGGGTAGCCGTAGCCGGGCGCCGCGGGCGCGGGGGCGTGGGCCTCACGGTCGTAGAAGGGCCGGGTGTTGGCCTTCAGCCACATCGCCACCGGGTCGTACTCGTCGGACAGTGAGACCGTGGAGACGGGCAGCCCGTCGGGGACCACACCGATCGACTGCCGCATCATCGCGCGGACCGCGTCGACGGACGGCCGGCCGGTGTCGTAGAGGTCCAGCCCGATCGCGAGGTACGGAACACCGAGCGCGGGCTGCACCCAGGCGCGGCGCAGCGCGCGGACGGCGGGGGTGCGGTGGGCGTTCTGCGACAGCAGGGCGTAGAACTGCGGGATCTCGACGGCGGGTTCGGTGAGCCGCAGGGGCCCCGCGGGCATCCGGTCGAGGCCGGTGGCGATGCGGCGCAGGTCCAGCCAGGGGATGCCGACCCCGCCGCCGGGGGCGTGCGGGTTGAGCCAGATCCCCCACCGGTCGGGGAAGAGGGCGCGGGCGATCTCGCGGCCGGTGGTCACCTCGTGGGACCTGTTCCAGCCGCTCGCCGAGAGCTCCTGGGCGGAGGTCACGCACGGGGCGTAACCCAGGCCGTCCACCTCCATGTTGCCGTACTGGGCGTCGGGGGAGCCCGCCGTGCCGTGCCAGAGCAGCATCCATACCGGGCCGTCCGCCAGGGAACGCAGCAGCGCCTCGTAGGTGTCGAGGCGCCCGGGGGTCACCTGGCGGAGCATGTGCTCGACTTGCCCGGCCGCCGCCGTGCCTGACGCACTCACCTGGGTCCCGCCCCTCTTCGATCCGCTCTTCCCGCATGCCGCGCGGGACCGTGGTGCCACCCCCGGGCACACGGGGCGGCCTCGTCATCCAACCAGCTTATGCGCCGCCCCTGACACCGGCTCGACGCCACGTGGCAGCAGGGCCCGCGCTTCTCAGGAACCGTCGCGCCGGTAGAACGGGCGCACCTTCTCCAGCATCCAGTCGCCGACCGGGTCCTGTGCCACGTCGAGCAGGACGAGATTGACCGGCCAGGGGACCTGGACCCGGCCCAGCGCGCGGCCCAGGGCGTCCAGCGGCACGCTCTGCTCCGCGGCGCCCCGGACGGCGAACTCGACGCCGACGAAGAGGGCGGGGCTGTCGCCCTCGATGCTGGCCAGTGCCCGGCGCGCGGTGCTCACCACGCCGGTCTCCTGGAATTCCGCGGACACCGCGGAGAGGAAGTCCACGGGGTCCTCCTTCCAGTCCGGTTCGTACAGCCGCACCCGGCCGCCGCTCGCGGGGCCGTCCAGCGGGGTGCGTCCGGCCCGGCAGAGCTCGGCGACGGCGGACGGCGGCAGGGGGACCCCGACCGCGCCGCCCGGGTTGACGGCGATGCCGAGCTGCGGGGGCAGCCCGCGGGCGAACTCGCGTGCGGGCGCGACGGCGAAGGAGAGATGGGAGCCGGCGCACTGGAGGAACTGCGCCTCGGAGCTGAACACCGGGACGTACGCGCCGCCGTCGAGCTCGACCGTCGGCAGGTCGAGGTCGGCGCTGTCGGGCCCGCCGCCGTTCGGCAGGGGTACCCAGACCTGGCTGCGGCCGAGCACCTCGACCAGCCGCCCGCCCGCCCCGGGCACGCCGAGCGAGGCACTGAGCATTTCTTCGAGCTCGTTGGCCGGCCACCCCTGCGGCGGATACGACGGGGCCTGGGCCTGGGCCGGAATGTCCACGGTGTCTCTGTCCCTTTCTCGCCATGCTGTGCGGCTGAAACCTTAGACCGGCTCGCGCCGGGAAGGCAGTGCCGCAGACGGGAGCGGCACCCGGGTCCGCCGCGCCGTCCGGATCCCGGACAGCCTCCAGGGGGCCTGCGAACTGTGCGTATGCGAACAGTGACAGCCCGGACGGTCCCCGCGCCGCCCCCTGGACCGCGGCGGAACGCCTCGTGCCGGCGACGGCCCCCAGGGGGCTACTCCTGCGGCAGCCGCGCCTCCGGGAACGAGATCCGGCCGATCGCCGACGCCGCCTCCCGGTCGAGCAGCACCGCCGAGGCGCACCCCGGCGGCAGCAGACCGCTCCCGGCGTCGCGCAGCAGCCGGCCGACCGCGCGCCGGTGCCGGGCGAACGCGTATCCGGACACCCCGCGCCCCCGCTCCCGCTGCCCCTGCCTGGCCACCTGGGGGGTGACGTCGAGCAGGACGAGATGCAGGGCGCTGCCCCGGCGCCGGGTCTCACGTGCCAGCCAGCGCCGCACCCAGGCCTGCGTGCCGCAGTCGTGGACGACGACGGAGACGCCCGAGCGCAGAGTCCTCCACAGTCCGGCGTAATGCGCCGCGCGCACCAGCGGGCGGTAGAGGGCGTACGGGAGTGATCCTGGCAGGGCGGCCGTCCAGCGGTCCCTGGTGTCCTGGGAGTCGATGGCGTGCTCCTGGACCGCCCGCCGGATCAGCGTCGACTTCCCGCTGCCGGGCAGCCCCGAGACCACCACCACATCGCCCGCCGTGAAGTCCAGGCCGTCCGGTCCCCGGGCGCCCTTCCCCCGCAGATCACGCACCACCGGAGCGCCCCCGCCCGTCGGCTCCCGGGCGGGCGCGCCGGACCGCTGGGGCATCGCACCGCTTGCCACCCCCGCGGTAGTCGCGTAGCGCTGCAACGTCATCGTCTTCCCCCTGCCGAGTCACCCACCGACCTGCTCAAGAAGTGTAAAGAAAAGGTAATGCGGCACAACTGTTTCCACTCGTACGTGTCGGGACCGGCGCCGGCCCCGGCCGGGAATCACCACTCTCCTCCAATGCGTGCGATGATGACCCCGCCAACTGCATACCGGCCGTTTGAATCCGCGCGGGAGAGTCCCGGTCGCCCTGTGCGCCGGGCGCCGAAGGAGCAAGTTCCTCCCTTGAATCTCTCAGGCCCCGTACCGCGTGGATGAGGCAGATCTGAAAAGCGGGCCGCCGTGCGGCTCCACCCAAGGTGCAAGCCGAGCCTGACAGGGCCGACCCGTCAGGACCCTTTCAGGGGCTCTCGGCGAACCTCTCAGGTTCCGATGACAGATGGGGAGGGAACCGCCCCCTGTCGTCATGCCCTGGAGCCATGTCCATGAGCACTGCCCCGAGCGCCGCCCCCCGTCGCACCGCCCTCGACGCCCTGCATCGTTCGCTGGGTGCGACCATGACCGATTTCGCGGGCTGGGACATGCCGCTGCGGTACGCCAGCGAGCGCGACGAGCACAACGCCGTACGCACCCGGGCCGGCCTGTTCGACCTGTCGCACATGGGCGAGGTCACCGTCACCGGACCGCAGGCGGCCGCCTTCCTGAGCTACGCGCTGGTCGGCGACATCGCCACGGTCGGCGTGGGCCGGGCCCGCTACACGATGATCGTCGCGGAGGACGGCGGGATCCTGGACGACCTGATCGTCTACCGCCTGGCGGACACGGAGTACATGGTCGTCGCCAACGCGGGCAACGCCCAGCTCGTCCTGGACACCCTCACCGGGCGCGCCGGCGGCTTCGACGCCGAGGTGCGGGACGACCGCGACGCCTACGCGCTGCTCGCCGTCCAGGGCCCGGACTCCCCCGCCGTACTGAAGTCGGTCACGGACGCCGACCTGGACGGACTGAAGTACTACGCCGGACTCCCCGGGACGGTCGCCGGCGTCCCCGCGCTCATCGCCCGTACGGGCTACACCGGTGAGGACGGCTTCGAACTCTTCGTCGCGCCGGGCCACGCCGAGCAGCTGTGGAAGGCGCTGACCGAGGCCGGCGCGCCGTACGGCCTGATCCCCTGCGGGCTCTCCTGCCGCGACACGCTCCGGCTGGAGGCGGGCATGCCGCTGTACGGGCACGAGCTGACCACCGCGCTGACGCCCTTCGACGCGGGCCTGGGCCGGGTCGTGAAGTTCCAGAAGGAGGGTGACTTCGTCGGCCGCGAGGCGCTTCTCGCCGCGGCCGGGCGCGCGGAGACCGCCCCGCCGCGCAAGCTCGTCGGCCTGGTCGCCGAAGGCCGCCGGGTGCCGCGCGCCGGTTACCCCGTCGTCGTCGGCGGGGAGGCCGTGGGCGAGGTCACCTCCGGTGCGCCGTCCCCCACCCTGGGCAAGCCGATCGCCATGGCCTATGTGGACGCGGCGCACGCCGCGCCCGGCACCGAGGGTGTCGGGGTCGACATCCGGGGCACGCACGAGCCGTACGAGGTCGTGGCGCTGCCCTTCTACAAGCGCCGTAAGTGACGCATCGCGCCGCACACGTGACGCATCGCGCCGCGCACGTGACGCATTCGTGTCTCACACCGTAAGACCACCGTTCATCAGCACTCCCCCGCGTACAGGAGAATTCAGGTCATGAGCAACCCCCAGCAGCTGCGGTACAGCAAGGAGCACGAGTGGCTGTCGGCCGTCGAGGACGGCGTGGCCACGGTCGGTATCACCGAGCACGCGGCCAACGCGCTCGGCGATGTCGTCTTCGCCCAGCTCCCTGCGGTCGGTGACACGGTGACCGCGGGCGAGACCTGCGGTGAGCTGGAGTCGACCAAGTCGGTCAGCGACCTGTACTCGCCGGTGACCGGCGAGGTGACCGCGGCCAACCAGGACGTCGTGGACGACCCGTCGCTGGTGAACTCCGCCCCCTTCGAGGGCGGCTGGCTGTTCAAGGTGCGCGTCGCGGAGGAGCCGAAGGACCTTCTCTCCGCCGACGAGTACACCGCGTTCTCCGGCAACTGAGACCTTAGGGACCCACTGATGTCGCTTCTCAACTCCTCCCTCCACGAGCTGGACCCGGACGTCGCCGCCGCCGTCGACGCCGAGCTCCACCGCCAGCAGTCCACCCTCGAGATGATCGCCTCGGAGAACTTCGCTCCGGTCGCGGTCATGGAGGCGCAGGGCTCCGTCCTCACCAACAAGTACGCCGAGGGCTACCCCGGCCGCCGCTACTACGGCGGCTGCGAGCACGTCGACGTGGTCGAGCAGATCGCGATCGACCGCATCAAGGCGCTCTTCGGCGCCGAGGCCGCGAACGTCCAGCCGCACTCGGGTGCGCAGGCCAACGCCGCCGCGATGTTCGCGCTGCTGAAGCCGGGCGACACGATCATGGGTCTCAACCTGGCCCACGGCGGCCACCTGACCCACGGCATGAAGATCAACTTCTCCGGCAAGCTCTACAACGTGGTCCCGTACCACGTCGACGACACCGGGGTCGTGGAGGCCGAGGTCGAGCGCCTCGCCAAGGAGTCGAAGCCGAAGCTCATCGTGGCCGGCTGGTCCGCCTACCCCCGCCAGCTGGACTTCGCCGCCTTCCGCCGCATCGCGGACGAGGTCGGCGCGTACCTGATGGTCGACATGGCGCACTTCGCGGGTCTGGTCGCCGCCGGTCTGCACCCCAACCCGGTGCCGCACGCCCACGTCGTGACCACCACCACGCACAAGACCCTCGGCGGTCCGCGCGGTGGCGTGATCCTCTCGACGCAGGAACTCGCCAAGAAGATCAACTCGGCGGTCTTCCCCGGTCAGCAGGGCGGCCCGCTGGAACACGTGATCGCGGCCAAGGCCGTCTCGTTCAAGGTCGCGGCGACCGACGAGTTCAAGGAGCGCCAGCAGCGCACCCTGGACGGCGCCCGTATCCTCGCCGAGCGCCTGGTGCAGCCGGACGTCACCGAGGTGGGCGTGTCCGTCCTCTCCGGCGGCACGGACGTCCACCTGGTCCTGGTCGACCTGCGCAACTCCGAGCTGGACGGCCAGCAGGCCGAGGACCGGCTCCACGAGCTGGGCATCACGGTCAACCGGAACGCCGTCCCGAACGACCCGCGGCCCCCGATGGTCACCTCGGGCCTGCGCATCGGTACGCCGGCCCTGGCCACCCGCGGCTTCCAGGCCGAGGACTTCACCGAGGTCGCCGAGATCATCGCGGCCGCACTGAAGCCGGCGTACGACGCCGACGCCCTCAAGGCCCGCGTGACCGCGCTGGCCGAGAAGTTCCCGCTGTACCCCGGCATCAAGTAGTCACCCGCAATTTGCACACAGGGTGGGGGCACCGCGCACACTGAACCCAGTGAGCCCGGTGCCCCCATCCCTTTGCCCCGCGCTCCCGGGCCCACCCGGCCCGTCCCGCACCACCGGCGGACAACGACGTCCACCAACGCCTTAGGAGTACCCCCGTGGCCCTCTCGGTCTTCGACCTCTTCTCCGTCGGTATCGGCCCGTCCAGCTCCCACACGGTCGGCCCGATGCGCGCGGCCCGCATGTTCGCCCGCCGGCTCAAGAACGAGGGCCTGCTGGCCCACACCGCGTCGATACGCGCCGAGCTGTACGGCTCGCTCGGCGCCACCGGCCATGGGCACGGCACACCCAAGGCCGTCCTGCTGGGCCTGGAGGGCGAGTCGCCCCGCACGGTGGACGTCGAGGGCGCCGACGCCCGCGTCGAGGAGATCCGCACCTCGGGCCGCATCGATCTCCTCGGCATGCACGAGATCCCCTTCGACGCCGACGAGCAGCTGGTCCTGCACCGGCGCAAGGCCCTGCCCTACCACGCCAACGGGATGACGGTCCTCGCGTACGACCGGGAGGGCGCCCCGCTCCTGGAGAAGACGTACTACTCGGTGGGCGGCGGCTTCGTCGTCGACGAGGACGCCGTGGACGGCGAGAACCCCATCGTCCCGGACGACACCGTCCTGAAGCACCCCTTCCGCACCGGCGACGAGCTGCTGAGGCTCACCCGGGAGACCGGCCTGTCCATCTCCTCCCTGATGCTGGAGAACGAGAAGGCCTGGCGGACCGAGGACGAGATCCGGGCCGGTCTGCTGGAGATCTGGCGCGTCATGCAGGCCTGCGTCGCACGGGGCATGTCCCGCGAGGGCATCCTGCCCGGCGGCCTGAAGGTCCGCCGCCGCGCCGCGAACTCGGCGAGGCAGCTGCGGGCCGAGGGCGACCCGCAGACGCTCGCGATGGAGTGGATCACCCTCTACGCGATGGCCGTCAACGAGGAGAACGCCGCCGGCGGCCGCGTCGTCACCGCCCCCACCAACGGTGCGGCGGGCATCATCCCCGCCGTCCTGCACTACTACATGAACTTCGCGGCGGGCGGCTGCACCGAGGCGGAGAAGGACGACGACGTGGTCCGCTTCCTGCTGGCCGCCGGTGCCATCGGCATGCTCTTCAAGGAGAACGCCTCCATCTCCGGCGCGGAGGTCGGCTGCCAGGGCGAGGTCGGCTCCGCCTGCTCGATGGCCGCCGGCGCCCTCGCCGAGGTCCTGGGCGGCTCTCCCGAGCAGGTGGAGAACGCCGCCGAGATCGGCATGGAGCACAACCTGGGACTGACCTGCGACCCGGTCGGTGGCCTGGTCCAGATCCCGTGCATCGAGCGCAACGGCATGGCGGCGGTCAAGGCCGTGACGGCGGCCAGGATGGCGCTGCGGGGCGACGGCAGCCACAAGGTCTCGCTGGACAAGGTCATCAAGACCATGAAGGACACCGGCGCGGACATGAGCGTGAAGTACAAGGAGACCGCGCGCGGCGGCCTCGCGGTGAACATCATCGAGTGCTAGGCAGATGGGCCCTGACCAGCGCGTTCGTGTCTTTCAGCGCTGTCAGGGCCTTCCCTGCTTACGCGGCGGAAAGTCCCTGGAACCTCCCTGGGACAGACGTGAAAGTCCCTGCAAAGTCCCTGGGAAATCCCCCCTGCATGGGCGTCTGACCTGCAGGTTCGCGACATATAGCCAACAACGGGAACTCCACCCCCGCCATCTGCATGTATTAAATCGATCCCCATTCCCCATCGGAGGGGTATCATTCAATACATGAGTGCTGCGGAAATCTCGCGCCTGGAGCAGCGGCTGGCAGGCCTCTCTCCGACGTTCACGACCGCGCAGGCGCGTCGCGCCCTGCTCTCCGCTCGCGATTTGGCCTACCTGGTCACCGAAGGAGAGATCGACGAACTCTCCCGTGGCGTGTACCGGCAGACAGCCGCGCCAGAGACCGCATACGCAGACCTACTGGCCGTGTGTATGCGGGCGCCTCGCGCTGTCCTGTGCGGAGAGTCCGCCCTGGCTATGCACGAGCTGATCGACGACATCCCCAGCGCCGTGCACATCGCCGTACCACGCGGAACACGCCGTCCCACGATCTCTTATCCCCCGACTGTGGTGGCGCAGTACGCGGCGAAGACGTTCAGCCTCGGCGTCGAACGGTTCGAGGCCGCACCGGGAGAGACCATTCCTACATACAACGCCGCCCGCTGCGTCGTCGACGCGATGCGCCACCGTGGCAAAATCGGGGAGACCATGGCCCTGTCCGCACTTGGCCGCTACCTGCGTAGCAGCGGACGGAGCGGGGTCGGCGAACTCCAACTCATCGCCCGCGAGCTGGGCGCGCTCTCCGTCATCCGTCCCGCTGTTGAGGCGGTGCTTGCCTGATGGTCAACCCAAATCGGGGTACCACCGCAGGCCGCGTCTACAACGACCTGCGCAATCTGGCTCGTCGCGACGGCCGTTCGACGGACGAGGTCATGGTCGAGTACGTACTCGAACGGTTCCTCTACCGCCTGGCAGCATCCCCTCTCGGCCGCGAGCACTTCATCCTCAAGGGCGGCCTTTTGCTCGCCCAGTTCGGCGCCCGCCGGATGACCCGTGACATCGACATCCTTGGCCGCGCGTTTTCCGGCGAGGAAACCGAGATCATCCGCAGAATCGCCGCGATCGCCACCACTGAGGTCGACGACGGCGTGGCATACGACTCCGCCACACTCAGAACCGTACCCATCCGAGAGGAGGACGAGTATCACGGCGTACGACTGTCCATGGCCGCATCGATCGCCCGTGCACGTCTCAAGCTCCAGTTGGACATCAGCTTCGGCGATCCCGTCACTCCCGGACCTCAGACCATCAACTACCCGCAGCAGCTCACCACAGACAGCTTCCAACTCTTCGGTTACCCGCTCGCCACTGTCATCGCCGAGAAGCTCTCCACCGCCATCTCGCTCGGCGATCTCAACACCCGCGACCGGGATTACGCGGACCTCTACCGCCTGCTGACGCTCAACAATCTCAACGGCAAAGAACTGGCCGCAGCGCTGACGGCCACCGCAACCCACCGCGACATTGAGCTGAAGCCCCTGAGCGCCGCGATCACCGACCTCGCCGAGCGTCGCCAATCCTCCTACGCCGCCTGGCGCCGTCGCCAGGGACCCTCCTCTGCTGGCTATCCGAATCTCTTCACTGACGTGGTCGGCCTAGTCATCGCATTCGCAGACCCACTGCTCGCAGGGACAGTCGGCACACGTAGTTGGAACAGCTCAGCCACTACGTGGACGTGACCCGGCTCCCACGCAAACCGCAAAAAATGCCCCACTCACCGAAGCGTCAATGACATCCCGTCACTGACTGTCGGAGGTGCGCCCGACACACGAAGTGGTGGATGCCCGATCGTTCGCGACGCCAGGGAATGCGGGAACTTCCCATCCGTAGGCCCACGTTACGAACCGGTGCTACATCGGTTTGGAACAACGTGCCCGGCGGTCAGGCCGGCCCGCCCACCCACAATTTTTCAATCAGACGCAGCAGGACATCGTATGTCTCTCCACGGCGGTATTTGATCACGGGGGATTCCCTGCCATGCCGGTCCGCCGAGTACGGAGTCAGATAGACGACCCGTTCGGTCGCGATGATCCGGCCGATGTGCGGAACGCCATAACCACGCGCTTCGAGATGTCCTTCCACCTTGAGCGGAGCAAGGTAGTCGTAGGTCGCCGCGATCTGGCGGCGCAGCAGACCGGCGCCGAAAGCAGAGTCGAAAACCTGGATCTCCTCCTCCCGGTCGGTGATCCAGTCCGGCTCTCCTGCGGAGACATCAAGTTTCGGTAGCAGTATGCGGCAGCGGGAGCGGCGAGCCCGACAGCGAAGGAACAGCTCCTCGAACAAGTCGCGCTGTAGTTCATTACCGCGGCCGGTCAGAACGGACACCTCCCTCGCCCGACCCAGTTCTCGCTTGATGTCGTGTGCCGCATCTCGACTGTTGGCGAATACCTCTTCCACATCCAGGTGCAGCAGATGGGCAGCAAGGCCACGTATAAGGCGACGGGCAGTCTTCGAGAATACCCATACCAGCGCCAAGAAGAGAGCGCTGGCAAGCAGTGACGTGCCGATATCGCGTAGAAATTCCATTCCTCATCCCCGTTGCCACCATTCGTTCCACCCGGTCGGCTTTGCAAGCCGATCAGCTCTCGCGCACCACAAGCAGATCCCTGAGGCGCTCCACAGCTTTCTCATCGGGACGGGCTTGTTCCAGTGCTGCGAGCAGGGCGAGCCTGGCCTCCGGGCCGCCCTCGCCGTAGGCGTATCCGGCGATCGCTCGCAGATGATCACGCGCCATGTTGTGGTCCGCGATGGGCAGGAGTCGGTCCGCATTCATGAGCCGCTGCATGTCCGTCACGATCCCCCCACGAAATTCATGGCTACCCATGTCCTGGAAAGCTTCCAACACGTCGACGAGTCGGGTTTCGACGAGCTTGGACTCAGACGAGGTGGCGACGCCGGCCAGGAGGGCGACGACTTCGTCCAGGTCAACTGGAGTCCACGTCGCCGCAAGGCAGTTGGCCCGTGCCGACACCAGCGCGGCCCGCAGGTTCAAGCGCGCGGGAAACTCGACTGCCAGCGCCTTCAGCTGGTCGACCGCCTCCGGAGTGCCACGGCGGCTCAGCGTCCCGGGCAACGCCTCACGCCAGTCCAGAGCCTCCATTTCGGGAGTCACGGTATGTACCCCGAGCGGTCGGCTATTCCAGTCCTGAGGGAAGACCGTGTTCAGCCACCGATAGAGCGCGCTCAACCCCCCTTCATCGGCGTGTACCTCGACATGCCCACGCTCGGAGCGCCCTGCGCATTTCAGAGCGAGAGCGCGGCTGAAGTAGGCCGATGCGTCAATGAGCTCTCTGAGACCGGTCCACGCCTCGAAACCGTCGACCCCCACCAGAACGCAGGCGACGAGCACCGGTAGCTCAAGATCCCCGGCTTCGCTGTCCCGCTCCACTGCCATGAGTGCGAACTCGGCGACAGACCGTGCGAGGGCGCTCTCCACGGTAAGAAGGCCGGCGAGGAGTCCGGACCACGTACGAACCAGCGCTGCCCGACCCTCCTCTCCCTTCTCGAATGCCTCTGCGGCCACCGACCACGCCCCCGCCGGGCGAGCCGAGCGGAAGTCGGGCAGAAGGGCGGCGGACAGCGCCGCCAGGAACTCTTCCCATATCTCGGTGACGACCGAAGACCAGGTCGCCTCGATGCGATCCAGAACCAGCGGTTGTACGCCGTCTGCCAGTTGTGCCCTGGCAGCTGTCCCGATCGCACGAGCAAGACCCTGGGGGTCATTGACAGCCGCCCTCTGGAGCAGCAGCCCCCACGTCGTGGACGAGAGGATGTACCACGGGTCAGCGATTGCGCCCACCCAGGCACTCCACCGATCTGGTTCGAGGTCGTCCAGCCGACCCGCGTCGTGGAGCAGCGACAGCGACAGGACGCCGGCCCAGGCGCGCTTGTCCTGTTTCTCAAGTCCGAGCCATTCATCGGCGTGGTCGTTCTCAAGCCGCAGGTATTGCAGGGCGCAGTCAGGCAGATCGGCGAGTTCCTCGGCGGTGAACACGGAGCATCCCGGCCAATCGCCGATCTCGTCGTCGAAGCGATGCTGCCCCTCTCCGGTATTCGGATCGATCTGCAGGTTCCACAGCAGAGCCCAGAAGCTGTCCGTGTCATGCTGACGTGCCTGCTGTAGACGCTCTCGCTGTCGTGCGACGAACTTCGCGCTCTCGGGCCAGGTCGGCGGGGATGAGGCGCTGTGATTCATGCGCCAGCTGTCAGCCAAGTCACCACGGATATCAATCGGTTCGTAGAACCATCGCAGATGCAGCCAGGCAGGATTGCCCTGGCTCTCATAGGCCAGTTCAAAGTGTTCTTGGCTCCCCTGATCGAAAAGTATCTCCGCGAGCTGCGCATACGCGTCTGCCTGATCGGCCCGCTCGGCGCAGTCGGCGGCCGTTTGCAACGCCCAGGCGAAGTCACCTGAGTCGAGCAGGTTGTGCCGGTCGCCGTGCAATCCTTCGGGCTCGCCGAACCACGTGCGGGGGGACTGCCATTCGCGCACAACGAGCCACCCGAAATACCTCATGTTCTGCCCCGCCGCGATTCCCCGTGAGAGCAGGGCGGCGGCGAGCTTGCGTCGCAGATCGCGTACCGGGACCGGTTCGAACCCATCGGGCGTGACCGGGTTCAGTACGTGGGGGAGCTCCACCTTCTCATGACCCAATATGCGCGCCGTCAGGATCTGGGCGATGTCGGGCAGCAGTGACTCCGCACTCAGAACACTCAACGCCCTGCCGACCGTGCCGGAGACAAGCCTGTCCTCCGCAAATGGCTTCCTGCGACCTTCGGGTCTCGCTGTCCGGTCCTCTACGCCCTGCGCCAGCCATGCCACGATGCGGTGCACATCCTCCGCGGGGCACTTGGCGGGCATCTCTGCGAGAAAATGCTCGTACGCCCCGTAGCGGTCATCGCTCGGTGTCGCGCTCAGTGCGTTGAGCATCATGTTCGTGTCGAGGAAGCGGGGCCAAAGCAGTGTAAGCAGAGCACCCCGGAGTCTCAGGCCCGGATCTGTCTCCCTTCCCGGCCCGAGCGTGGTCAACACTTCCTTGAGGACAGGTGCGGCCACCGCCCCGTCGCAGGCGAAGGCGGCTCTGGCGGCGTTCGCACGGTTGTCGGCCGGCCACCGAGAATCTGCCGCCACTTTCAGAAGCAGCGGTGCGAGATCTGGCGACGGGCACTGCTCCGCCAACTGAATCGCCACTTGGGCCCGAGCACGAGTCTCCCAGTCACCGAAGTCCGCGGGATCGAGGGCGAGAACCGGGGCGAGTTGGCCGGCCAGACCGGGATGACCGAGCGCCCAGCGGGTCTGATGCCATCTGGCTTCACCGAGTTCCACATCAGCGGCGCGCTCCAGCAAGCGCCTGACGATCAATTCCCTGACGTTGTCCGAGCGGACGAGTCCGCTGTGCATGGTCAGGCTCTCCGGGTCGGCCGAAGCGAGCCATCGTGTGCGGTCGGGGTCCAAAGCCACCAGCCAGGCAGCAGTTTCCCGCAGAGACACAGGGATGCCAGCCGCTTCCTGGTCCGGCGCTTCGACCAGGAACAGGCGGCGGAGCGCTGCGTCCGGGACGGATCGGGAGATGAGGTGCTGGGCGGCGAGGAAGGCCGCAAGCGACGAATGACGAAATGCGAACCTGTGGTTGCCGCTCGCGGTGAACAGGCCTGAGGACAGCACTTCATCGACGACGGTCGGGGTGACCTCGAAGGTCTGACAGCCTGACGTTTGTTCGCTGCCTCCGGAGAGGGTGGACACATCCAGGTCGGTGGTCCGTGGCCGATCCTCGCGCGGACTCCCCCGCCACAGGGTGCGCCGACCTGAAAGCACCAGTCGTGCGGCGATACGACCTGCGACTTCCAGCCGCTGCGGCCATGTCGTCGCCGGTGCGGCCACGGTGAGACGGTCGGGGTCGTACTCCTGCGACAGCAGCCGAACGCTGTCCTCGAACAGCTCCTTGGCGCCGCCCCTCAGGCAGCCGTGTGCCCGGTACTCACGCACGATGAGTTCGAGGGTGAGAGGCACACTGGCGAGAGCTCCCGCGCGGAGGGCGACCACCTCGGAGATCAGCTGCTCCCCACCTACACCAGCGCTTTCCACGAGCGCCACGGCATCGGACCGCGACAGCGGGGCGAGGTCCACCAAGGAACAACCACCGAAGGCCTCACGGAAAACGGATGTCAGACCGGACGGATAGTCGCCCGTCCGGCAGGCGAGCAGCAGCCTGAGACCCCGCACGTCTCTGTTCTTCAGGAAACGCTTCAGGTAGGAGGGAAGATGGCGACAGAGCTCGCTCTCGTCAGCCTGGTCGATCACCATCGTCAGGTTCCCGCTCGGCGGCGGCCCCTGGCCCACTGCCACGCTTGGTAGCCCCCTGAGGTGGCTCCCCAAGACCTCGTCCCAGGTAGCGGCTGTCAGGTCGGGGCCATCGACCCACACGCAACGGTCCGCCCCGTCTGGGACGAAGGGGTCGTCCCACATCGGTAGCCCCTCCACCATCAGCCTGAACACCGAGGTCTTTCCGGCACCTGGCTCACCCAGCAACACGGTTGCCCCCTCACAGGCGACATCGCCCGGGGCAACGAGCAGACCCGCAGTCGCCTCGGACCCGAGCGGCGCCACAATGTGCTCGCTGCCCAGAAATCCGTCGTCGTCCAGCGGGAAGAAGTCCCCGTCAGGAGAGCTGTCGGCCCGTACTCGGCACCAACGCGGCGCCTGCACGGTGAAGACCTCATTCGTCATGACAACAACCGGCTCAGACCTTCGAGGGCCCCGTCGTCAGGACGAGCGCACTCAAGAGCTGAGTAGAGGGCCCTGCGTGCGGCAGGAGGATCCCGGTAGGCGTTCACCCGGCGGACGATCTCCCGCACATGATCACGCGCCATCGATGATTCCGTCGCCATGAAGGCACGAGGCAGGCCGAGTATGCGCCCCATGTCGATGAGAAGGCTGTGCCGGAAATCCCCTCTGCCCATGTCGTCAAAGGCCATCAGGGCACTCACCCACTCGGCCTCCGGTGCTGATGCCTCGCCAATGGCTCCCGCGAAGCCTGCGGCGAGGCTCAATCCGCCAGATCCAGCCGTCTCCGGCAGCAGCTCACACGCGAGGGCAGCCGACGCGGCGGCGGCGTGTGCGGACGCCCGATGCTGCGAACCCGACGCATCGGCTTCGCCTTTGTTGGCATCGGCGTGGTCGCTGATGCCTCGCAGGGTGAGGATCCGAAGGTCCTCAGACAGGTCAGCGACACGGGCAACGCCGGCGGACTCCATCTCGATGGCCAGGGCGTCACCGTAGTGGAACCTAATCTGGTCACGCAGAGGAGCGACCGGGGAATTCAGGACGACCTCACCAGCGGTGATGGGCTGGAAGTGAACGTGCGGACCGCCTTCCTGCCAGGTCGCTCGCACCTCATCAGGAACCCACTTGCGCCAGCTTTCCGAGCACAAGGCGATTCCTGCCGCCTGCTCCAACCTGTGCGACACAGCCCCTGGCACCGGTCGGACGTGGAAGCCTTCGGGTGTCTCCTTGCCCGGATGCAGGTGGTAAACCTTCGTCGACACCACGACGTCACCGAGTCGGGCCTCAGGCTTCAGTCCACCCGCAACGCCGACGAACAGCAACGCCTGTGGGCGCAGCCACTGGCGGACACGCTCAGCTATGGCGGCCGACGTCAGATTGCCGGCTCCGATTCGTGCGACGGCAACGGTCCCCACAAGTCCGGGAAGCGTCCCCTTCACGAGGCTCGTGCCTTGCGGATGAACGAGCGTCGACTGGTCGCGCAACAAGTGCAACACGGCCCGGAACTCAACTGGTAGTGCGGTGAGAACTACTACGTCTGAACTCGGCTCCACGTACCCTGCCCTTGGACTCAGCCGACAATCTCACGCAACACTAGCGCCGACGGGGCATGTGCAGTGGACCGAATGCCCATGAAACATAGTGGGTGGGCAATGCCGCCTACAGGGTCTCGCCGATCGGGCAGGCAGGGCGGACATGTACACCTGCCAGTGCACCACCGTTCGCGTTGGTCCTCAGATTCTGGAAGTAGCAGTACGTACTCCCATCACCGATTCATACCAATAGTCCGAGACGCACCGGCGCCCTACCAACCCCGCTGACCGACACGTACTCTGGATATCTTTGTAGCCAACTGTCGGCATGAAGGTCCCGGAAAAGTCCCTGACGTGACCCCGGTCGGACCTGCCTGTGCCAAACCCGCAGGTCACACCCTTAATCGAAAGCGGCCCACGTGTCGGTCAAGTACAAGGAGACCGCCCGCGGCGGCCTCGCGGTGAACATCATCGAGTGCTAGGCACGTAGGCCCGGAGGAGAGACGAACCGTCCCGTGGCGTGTACCCGCGGGCGGACGCGCTGGAGACCGCGTACGCAGACCTGCCGGCCGTGCGCGCGGGCGCCTCGTGCGGCCCTGTGCGAGGAGTCCGCCCTGGCTCTGCGCGAGCTGATCGACGACATTCCCGGCGCCGTACACACCGCCGTGCCACACGGATCACGCCGTCCCACGATCCCTTGTCCCCGGCCGTGGTGGCGCAGTGCGCGGCCAAGAGCTTCAGCCTCGGCGGCGAACGGTTCGAGGCCGCACCGGGAGAGGCCGTTCCCGCCCGGTTCGGCGGCGCGGGTCGCCGCCGCCACCAGGGTCAGCCCGAACACGACGCCCAAGGCCTGCCGGGAGCTGGAGCGTGCGGGGCCGGCGGAAGTTCGAGGCCGCCCACCCCCGCGGCCCGGAGAACTGAACACCCAGGATCGTGGTGGCCGGCGCCGAGGGCCGGCCCCACCCTGGTCAGGCCTTGTTCTGCGAGGCCCAGAACTCGTCGAACGTGAGCTCGCCGTCGCCGTTGCCGTCGTGGGCGTTGATCACGGCCTGGGCGACCGTCTCGGTGACATAGGGGTCACCGAGCTGCGCCATCGCGCTCTTGTACTCGGCGGCCGTTATGCTGCCGTCGCTGTTCTGGTCGAAGCGCTCGAATGCCTTGCGTGCCGACTCGATGTCCGCCACTGTTCCGCCCCTTCGTTAAGCGTCGTTGACGGAGGTCAGATTATCCGGCACCTCGGACCCCGGTCCCGGCGGGCGACGACGGGCGGCGCCACGCAAGGGCCGACGACGGTGGACTCAATGAATCAACGAGAGAAATCGGTGAGTACACGCCGAATACCAGGCACGTGACTCAAAACACCTGCGATTCATAACCCTTACGCACCGATTTTCCACCAATTGCCCGTTTAGGTGTTTTGGCTCCGGGGTCACCCGTCTGTCATAGTCGGAGGCACGACCTCCTCCGACCCGAGCCAGGTCCCCTGTGCGGCCGTGGACACACCCCCCATTCCACGGCCCCCGCAGAAGCCCTCGACGTGCCACACCCAGGCCGACCGGGGGCTTCTGTGTGTCAGCGGTCGGTGGCGCGCATCTCGAACCAGGTGGTCTTCCCGCGCGGTAAGAGGTCCACTCCCCACCGGTCGGAGAGCTTGTCGACCAGGAAGAGGCCCCGCCCGCTGACGTCCATCTCGCCGACGGGCATCAGGCACGGCAGCCCGCGCGAGGGGTCACGCACCTCGATCCGCACCCAGCCCCGGCGGCGCAGCATCCGCAGCCCGAAGACCCGCGCACCGGTGTGCCGCACCGCGTTGCCCACGAGCTCGGAGACCAGCAACACCCCGTACTCGGCGGTCTGCGGGGGAAGCTGCCACTGGCGCAGCATCACGCACGAGGTGATCCGGCGGGCGGTGGCGGCGGACTCCGGGCGGGAGGGCAGCCGGACTTCCCCCTCCGTCGGATTTCCGAACAACTCCAGCGCCTTGAACGCCTGTTCGTCTTCGACGGCAGTCGTCCAGTGCGCCGCTGCCGCACCGCTGCGCGGTCGCGGCTGTTCCACACCCTCCAGGCCCGCCATGCCCACCATCATGGCCGCACGGAACGCGCTCCGTGACCGTTCCGGTGAATCCCCTTCCCGGAACCAGTCATTCCGGGTTGTTGTCAGGCATATGCCGGAGGCAGGAGGAATACCTCTGCGACCATGCCCACCTGCGGTTACAGGAGACGGCCGGGTCGTTGCGCGAGCCGGGCGGACGCCGGACCCCGAAGCCCTGCCGAGGTCCGGCCAAACCGCCCGCACGGATGAATGTGCGCGCCTGTGTACGCACCTCACGCTCAGTCAGATGAACTCGGCCTTGCCCGGACCCTTCTCCACGAAGCTGCGCATGCCGCGCTCCCGGTCCTCCGTGGCGAACAGGCCTGCGAACCAGTTCCGCTCGATCGTGAGCCCGGTGTCGATGTCCGTCTCCAGCCCCGCGTCCACGGCCTCCTTGGCGGCCCGCAACGCCAGGGCGGGCCCCTTGGCCAGCCGGGCGGCCCAGGCGTGCGCCTGCTCGTACACCTCGGCGGAGGGCACCACACGGTCCACCAGGCCGATCGCCAGGGCCTCCTCGGCCTTCACCTGACGACCCGTGAAGATCAGGTCCTTGGCCCTGGACGGGCCCACCAGCCGGGCCAGCCGCTGGGTGCCGCCGGCGCCGGGGATCAGCCCCAGCAGGATCTCCGGCTGACCGAGCTTCGCGTTCTCCGCGGCGATCCTGAAGTCGGCGCAGAGCGCCAGCTCGCAGCCGCCGCCCAGGGCGTAGCCGGTGACGGCGGCGACCACGGGCTTGGGGATGCGGGCCACCGCGGTGAAGGACTCCTGCAGGGCCCTGGAGCGCACGACCATCGCCGTGTGGTCCATCGCCTGCATCTCCTTGATGTCCGCGCCCGCCGCGAACATCTTCTCGCCGCCGTAGAGGATCACCGCCCGCACGTCGTCGCGCCGGCCCGCCTCCTCGGCGAGTTCCCGCAGCCGGTCCTGGACGGCGACGTCGAGGGCGTTCATCGGCGGGCGGTCCAGCCGGATCGTGCCGACGTTGTCACTTACTTCGAGGGTTACGGTCATGGGCAGCAGGTTAACCGTGGCTAACGGCAGCGGGCCCGGTGCCGTTGGTCACAGCACCGGGCCCGCTCCCGCGTCAGCGGTGGGGAGCTACGTGGTCCACTGCGCCCAGTCCATGTTCCAGCCGTTGAGACCGTTGTCCGGCTGGATCACCTTGTCCTTCGAGTTCTTGACGACGACGACGTCGCCGATCAGGGAGTTGTCGAAGAACCAGGCCGCAGGCGTCTTGCCGTCCCAACCGCCGCGCACGTCCCGCAGACCGACGCAGCCGTGGCTGGTGTTGGTCGAGCCGAAGATGCTCGACGCACCCCAGTAGTTGCCGTGGATGAAGGTGCCCGAGGTCGACAGGCGCATCGCGTGCGGCACGTCCTTGATGTCGTACTCGCCGCCGAACCCGACGGTGTCACCGTTCATCCGGGTCACCTTGAGCTTCTCGCTGATGACCATCTGACCGTTGTACGTGGTCGTGGCCGGGGCGCCCGCGGAGATCGGGATGTCCTTGATCTGCTTGCCGTCACGGACCACCTTCATCCGGTGGGAACTCGCGTCGACCGTCGAGACCTGACTGCGGCCGATGGTGAACTTCACCGTCTTGGCCTGCTTGCCGTAGACCCCCGGCCGCCCCTCGACACCGTCGAGGTCGAGGCGCAGGGTCACCTTCGTGCCCGCCGCCCAGTAGTTCTCGGGACGGAAGTCGAGGCGGTCGTTGCCGAACCAGTGGGGCTCGATCCGCACGGCGGGCTCCGCCGTCACGCTGATGGCCTTCTCCACGGCCGCCGGGTCGGTGATGCCCCGGGTGAAGTGGATCGACACCGGCATGCCCACACCGACGGTCGAGCCGTCCTCGGGTGTGTACTGGCCGATGAAGGTGTTCTTCGGCACCAGCGTCGTGAAGCTGGTGTCCTTCGCCGACTCGCGGCCCTCGTCGTCCTTGGCGACCGCGTGCACCGTGTACTTCGTCGCGGCGGCCAGGTGACGGTCGGGCACCCAGCTCAGACCGTCCTTCGCCATCCTGCCCCCGACCTCCTTGCCCTCGGGGTCGGCGACCTTCACCGTGCTCAGCCTGCCCTCGGTCGCCGAGACCTTCAGCGCTCCGCTGGTCGCCACGTCATCGGCGCCGTCCTTGGGCACGATGGTCACCACCGCCTGCGAGGCGCTGGTGTCGGCGACCTCGGCGCCCGCCCTCCTGCCGTCCTTCTCGGCGGCGCTCCCGCTGCCCCCGCACGCGGTCACCAGCAACAGCAGCGCGCCCAGTACCAGCGCGAGGAGGCCGCGGGCTCCGCGCCCGTGCCGTTCCCTGCCCGCGCCGGCCCATGCCCCCGATATCGGCTGCCCGTTCAATGTGGTCTTCTCCCCTCGCACGGCCTGGCCCCCGCCATGACCTGCACCCCCGCGCGCTGTACATGCACGCCCGGCGCTAGATAATCACACCGCACGTGGGGAGAACTTCCCTGGAATGTCACCGTTCCGTTCCAAGTCGTTCCGAGCCGCCGCCGGGCGGCCCCGGAAGACGCGCCTCCGGGGCCTGAGCGGGCCGGACGGAGGTCAGCGCAGGGCGGAGCCCGCCTTCCACTGCGGCCAGCCGAGGTTCCAGCCGCCGAGGCCGTTGTCCGGAGCGACGGTCCGGTCGGCGGAGTTGACCACCTCGACCACGTCGCCCACGAGCGTCCGCTCGAAGAACCAGCCGGCCGGGGTGTCCGAACTGCCGCCCTTCACATCACGCAGCCCGATGCAGCCGTGACTGGTGTTCCGGGAGCCGAAGATGTCCGGCGATTCCCAGTAGTTGCCGTGCAGGAAGGTGCCCGACTTCGTCAGCCGGATCGCGTGGGGCACGTCCTTGATGTCGTACTCGCCGCCGAACCCGACGGTGCTGCCGTCCATGCGGGTCACCTCGTGCAGCTCGGAGACCACCATCTTCCCGTTGTACGTGGTCGTCCTCGCGGCGCCCGCGGTGATCGGCACCGTGCTGACGACCTCGCCGTCGCGGCGTACCTCCATGGTGTGCGCGCGGGCGTCCACCACGGACGTCTGGGAGCGGCCCACCCGGAAGGACACCTTCTTCCGCTGACTGCCGTAGACCCCCGGAGCCCCCTCCACATCGCGCAGTCCCACATCGACGGTGACCTCGGTGCCCGGCTTCCAGTAGGTGGCGGGCCGGAAGTCGAGCCGGTTCCTGCCGAACCAGTGGCCGACCACCTCGACCTCGGGTTCCGTGGTGATCCTGATGGCCTTCTCCACCGCGGCACGACGGGTGACGGGCCGGTTGAAGTCGAAGGACACGATCATCCCGGTGCCGACCGTGGACCGGTTCTCCGGCTTGAAGTAGCCGATGAAGCGGTCCTTGGGGACCAGGGTGGTGAACGTCGTGCTGCGGGCCGAGCGGTGGCCGTCACCGTCGACCGCCACGGCCTCCACGCTGTACTTCCCGGCCAGTCCGAGACGGTGTCCGCCGTCCCGGGGAGCCCATGAACGGCCGTCCTTCGCGATGCGTCCCGGCACCTCCTGGTGTTCCGCGTCCTCCATCCTGGTCACCTTCACCCGTTCGAGCCGTCCGTCGGGGACGGTCACCTCGACCCGGCCGTCCGCGCCGACGTTCTCGGCACCGTCCTCGGGGACGATCCGGATGGCGTCCCCGGGTGAGCGGTTGTCGAAGAACGACGTCGCCCCGGTGCAGCCCGTCAGTACGGCCGGCACGGTGAACAGTCCTGCCCATGTCAGCACGGCGGCCGAACGCGCCCGTGCTCTCTTCGCTACGTGGTTCACGCTCCCCCCAACGACGCGGCCGCCCCGGGGAAACGTGAGTGCGGGCTCCCCGGTGGGCAGAACAGAGGGAAGGACACCGCCAGGAAGGCCGCGGCCGGGACGCCGCGCACTCCTTCTGCCGGGTGACCGCTCCTACGAGCCGCAGGAGGCTGAAAGGTGTCGAGCACAGCCGAGCAGGAGGAAACGCCGCGTACGACGGGCAGGGTGGTGGTGACCGGAGCGGCCCCGGGGAACGCGGCGGACGGACCACCCGTATGGCCGGGTGCCCCCATGCCGTTGGGAGCCCGCTTCCGGGTCGGGCCCGACGGGGTGGCGGGCACCAACTTCGCCCTCTGGGCGGGCGGGGCCGAGGCCGTCGAGCTCTGTCTCTTCGACGAGCGGGGCACCGAGACCCGGCTCCCGCTGACGGAGCTGACCCACGAGATCTGGCACGGCTTCGTCCCCGGCGTGCACGCGGGACAGCGGTACGGCTTCCGGGTGCACGGCCGCTGGGATCCCTGGACGGGCGCCCGCTGGAACGCGGCGAAACTGCTCCTCGACCCGTACGCCCGTGCGGTGGACGGCTCGTTCACCCTGCCGCCCGAGGTGTACGGCCATGTGAGGGACTGGCCCGAGCAGCACGTCGCCGACACCGTGCGTGACGACCGGGACTCGGCGCCGTACGTCCCCAAGGCCGTCGTGGTGCATGACGACGACGACTGGGCGCAGGACCGCAGGCCGAAGACCCCGTGGGCGGACACGGTCATCTACGAGCTGCACGTACGCGGCTTCACCAAGCTCCACCCGGACATCCCGCCCGGACTGCGCGGCACCTACGCCGGGCTCGCCCACCCCGCCGCGGTCGGTCACCTCCAGCGGCTCGGGGTGACCGCCGTCGAACTGCTCCCCGTCCACCAGTTCGCCCACGAGGACCATCTGCTGCGGCGCGGACTGCACAACTACTGGGGTTACAACTCGATCGGCTACTTCGCCCCGCACGCGGGCTACGCGGCGAGCGGCACGGCGGGCCGGCAGGTCGGCGAGTTCAAACAGATGGTGCGCGCCCTGCACGACGCCGGGATCGAGGTGATCCTCGACGTGGTCTACAACCACACGGCGGAGGCCGGCGAACTGGGCCCGATGCTCTCCCTGCGCGGCATCGACAACCGCGGCTACTACCGCCTCCAGCCCGACGCCCGCCGCTACGCGGACTACACCGGCTGCGGCAACACCCTGCACGTGGTGCAGCCGCAGGTCCTGCGGCTGATCACGGACTCGCTCCGCTACTGGGTGACGGAGATGGGCGTCGACGGCTTCCGCTTCGACCTGGCCGCGGCACTCGCCCGCTCGATGCACGACGTGGACATGCTCTCCCCCTTCCTCGCGGTGATCGCCCAGGACCCCGTGCTGCGCCGGGTCAAGCTGATCGCCGAACCCTGGGACGTCGGCAACGGCGGTTACCAGGTGGGCGCGTTCCCGCCGCTGTGGACCGAGTGGAACGACCGCTACCGCGACGCCGTACGCGACTTCTGGCGCGGTGCGCTGCCCGATGTGCGCGACATCGGCTACCGGCTCACCGGGTCGAGCGATCTGTACGCCTGGGGCGGCAGGCGCCCGTACGCCTCGGTCAACTTCGTCACCGCGCACGACGGTTTCACCCTGCGCGACCTGGTCAGCTACGAGCACAAGCACAACGAGGCCAACGGCGAGGGCAATCGCGACGGCACGGACGACAACCGCGCCTGGAACGGCGGTGCCGAGGGCGAGACCGACGACCCCGCCATCAACGCGCTGCGCCGCCGTCAGCTGCGCAACCTGCTGACGACGCTGCTGCTGTCGACCGGGGTGCCGATGCTGGTGGCGGGCGACGAGATGGGCCGCACCCAGGGCGGCAACAACAACGCCTACTGCCAGGACAACGAGGTCAGCTGGCTGGACTGGTCGCTCCTGGAGGAGCCCCGGTGGCGGGAGCTGACCGAGCTGACCTCCCGGCTGCTGCACCTGCGCCACCGCCACCCGGTGCTGCGCCGCCGCGCCTTCTTCGCCGGGACGCCGCAGGCGCCGGACGGCCTGCGGGACCTGGCGTGGTTCACCGCGCAGGGGACGGAGATGACGGAGGGCGACTGGTACGCGCCGGCCGCGACGCTCGGGCTCTACCTCTCCGGACGCGACATCCCGGGCCGGGACGCCCGGGGCGGGCAGATCACCGACGACAGCTTCCTGGCGGTCCTGCACGCCGACCACCGGCCCTGTGACTTC
>Ga0196960_10000101_pt1 | contig 33303 bp, 28 predicted proteins | sample S3v_5metaG_FD_183187 | JGI IMG/M metagenome (GOLD analysis project Ga0196960, IMG submission 183187) | Soil microbial communities from Anza Borrego desert, Southern California, United States - S3+v_5 | ecosystem: Environmental > Terrestrial > Soil > Desert | place: USA: California | collected...
GGACGGCACGGCCCGTGACCCCTCGGACCGGTGGGGGAGGGGCCGCACCGACGGTCCTCGTGTTCCGCCTGCGGCGTCCGTCCGCCCCGGCGCGTCCAGCCGTGGTCACGGGGCCGCCCGACACGGGTCTCCACAGCTCTTGACCCCCGGCGACCGGCCGCCCAGGATCACGCCATGACAGGTGTACGCAGCAGCACAGTGGACGGCGTCGTGACGCGCAGCGCACGGCGCACCCCCGGACGCACCGCCGTACGGTACGCCGAACGGTCCTGGACCTACGCCGCCCTGGACGAGGCGGTCAGCACGGCGGCCGCTGTGCTGACCGCCTCACACGGCCTGCGCCCCGGGGACCGGGTGGCTTCCTACGCCCACAATTCCGATGTCTACCTGATCGCCTATCTGGCCTGCGCCCGGGCCGGACTGATCCATGTGCCGGTCAACCAGAACCTCACCGGTGAGGACCTGGCCTACATCCTCCGTCAGTCCGGCAGCGCACTCGTCCTCACCGACCCCGGCCTCGCCCCGCGTGTCCCGGCCGGCCATGCCGTACGGCCGCTGCGCGACGCGCCGGGCTCCCTCCTCGGTGAACTGGACACTCCGCGCCCCTTCACGCCCGGACGTGAACCCGGAGCCGACGACCTGGTCCAGCTGCTCTACACCTCCGGCACGACCGCCCGGCCCAAGGGCGCGATGATGACGCACGGTGCCCTGGTCCACGAGTACGTCAGTGCCGTCACCGCTCTGGACCTGCGCGCCACCGACCGGCCGGTGCACTCGCTGCCCCTCTATCACTCCGCCCAGATGCATGTGTTCCTGCTGCCGTACCTCGCGGTGGGCGCCGAGAACACCATCCTCGACGCCCCGGACGCCGAGCGGATCTTCGACCTGGTCGAAGCAGGCCGGGCGGACAGTCTCTTCGCGCCCCCGACGGTCTGGATCGCACTCGCCAACCATCCGGAATTCGCCACCCGTGAGCTCGGATCCCTGCGCAAGGCGTATTACGGCGCTTCGATCATGCCCGTGCCCGTCCTGGAACGTCTGCGCGAGCGCTTGCCCGGGCTGGCGTTCTACAACTGCTTCGGCCAGAGCGAGATCGGGCCCCTCGCCACCGTCCTCGGCCCCGACGAACACGAAGGGCGGATGGACTCCTGCGGGCGGCCCGTGCTCTTCGTCGAGGCCAAGGTGGTCGACGAGCAGGGCAGGGAGGTACCCGACGGCACCGCGGGCGAAGTGGTCTACCGCTCCCCTCAACTGTGCCTGGGCTACTGGGACAAACCGGAGGAGAGCGCAGAGGCCTTCCGTGACGGCTGGTTCCACTCCGGCGATCTCGCCGTGCGCGATCCCGAGGGCTACTTCACGGTCGTGGACCGCGTGAAGGACGTCATCAACTCAGGAGGCGTCCTCGTCGCCTCCCGGCAGGTGGAGGACGCCCTCTACACCCATCCCGCGGTGGCCGAGGCGGCTGTGGTCGGCTTGCCCGACGCGCGCTGGATCGAAGCCGTCACCGCGGTCGTGGTGCTCCGGGGCGAAGCATCCGAATCCGAACTCATCGAGCACGCCCGCAGAGAACTCGCCCATTTCAAAGCGCCGAAGAAGGTCCTGATCGTCGGTGAACTTCCCCGCAACGCCAGCGGCAAGATCCTCAAGAGGGAGCTGCGGGACCGGTTCGCGGACCCGACGCCGTAGCACCCCGTCCGTCGGCTCCGCCGGCGGTCCGGCTCAGTCGGTCCCCCTCAGGTCGACGATCCGCTTCATCTTGCCCACCGACCGCTCCAGAGTCTCCGGATCGACGATCTCGACCCCGACGCTCACCCCCACCCCGTCCTTCACGGCTGCCGCGATGGAGGCGGCGGCCGCCTCGCGCTCGTCCGCCGTCGCACCGGCCCGCGCCTCCGCCCGTACGGTCAGCGCGTCCAGCCGGCCCTGCCGGGTCAGCCGGAGCTGGAAGTGCGGCGCCACCCCGGGGGTCCGCAGCACGATCTCCTCGATCTGTGTGGGGAAGAGGTTCACCCCGCGCAGAATCACCATGTCGTCACTGCGCCCGGTGACCTTCTCCATGCGCCGGAAGACGCGCGCCGTGCCCGGCAGCAACCGTGTCAGATCCCGGGTCCGGTAGCGGATCACCGGCATGGCCTCCTTGGTGAGCGAGGTGAAGACCAGCTCGCCCTCCTCCCCGTCCGGGAGGACCTCACCGGTGAACGGGTCGACGACCTCCGGATAGAAGTGGTCCTCCCAGATGTGCAGCCCGTCCTTGGTCTCGGCGCATTCCTGTGCCACCCCCGGCCCCATCACCTCCGACAGTCCGTATATGTCGACGGCGTCGATGGCGAACCGCTGCTCGATCTCGCCGCGCATCTGCTCGGTCCACGGCTCCGCGCCGAAGATGCCGATCTTCAGTGACGTCGCACGGGGGTCGACACCCTGACGCTCGAACTCGTCCAGCAGAGTCAGCATGTACGAGGGAGTGATCATGATGATTTCGGGCCGGAAGTCCTGGATCAGCTGGACCTGGCGCGCCGTCATGCCCCCGGAGGCCGGAACGACGGTGCAACCGAGGCGCTCCGCCCCGTAATGAGCGCCGAGCCCTCCGGTGAACAGGCCGTAGCCGTAGGCCACATGGGCTTTGTGGCCCGGGCGCCCGCCTGCCGCTCTGATGGACCGGGCGACGACGTCTGCCCACGTGTCCAGGTCACGCTCGGTGTATCCGACCACTGTGGGGCGGCCGGTCGTGCCGCTGGACGCGTGGATCCGCCGCACCCGGTCCTCGGGAACGGCGAACATCCCGAACGGGTAGTTGTCACGCAGGTCGGCCTTGACCGTGAACGGGAAACGGGAGAGATCGGCGAGCGTACGGCAGTCCTCGGGGTGCAGCCCGGCCTTGTCGAAGGCCGCACGGTAGAAACCGACGTTCCCGTAGGCGTGCCGCAGCGTGGCCCGGAGCCGCTCCAGCTGCAGAGCCTCGAGCTCGTCGCGGCCGAGCCGCTCTCCGGAGTCCAGCAGCACGGTCATACGGATCATCTCCTCACCGGCCGACGACCGACCATTCGGTCGTCTCCTGGGAGCAGTAATTCAGCAGGAGGCGGGTTCTGGCAAGGGGGAGTCGTCGCCTGTGGACAACTCCTGCTCAGAAGCCCGTCCCGATGAGGCCGGGGTGGTTGTCGGGACGCGGTCCGAGCGGCCGGCGGAACCGGCGGCCGGCCTCCTCGGTCGGCACGTCGTCGATCGACGCGTGGCGTACCCGCATGAGTCCGCGGCTGTCGAATTCCCGGTTCTCGTTGCCCAAGGAGCGGTACCAGCGGCCCCCGTCGTCGTGCCATTCGTAGGCGAAGCGCACGGCGATCCGGTTGCCCTCGTGTACCCACAGCTCCCTGGCCGGGCGGTGGTCGAGCTCCCGGGCCCACTTGCGCGTGAGGAAACGGATGATCTCCTTCCGGCCGGTCACCCGCTCGGCGCGATTGCGCCGGCGTGAGTCCTGTGTGCGGGCGGGCGCGACCTTCTCGGGGTCCCGGGTGTTCCAGGCGTCCTCGGCGCGGCGGACCTTCGCTGCCGCGGACTCCTCGGCGAACGGCGGAACGAGCAGCTGCGCAGTCATGACGGCCCCCTCGGACGGAAGAGGAGAACGTAGGTTCTCCATCCAGGTGCCGTACGGCAGGAGAACGTGCGTTCTCGCGCAAGGTGTGCAGAGGAAGCAAGGCCGGCAAGGCGCCAAGGGGAATCACGGTGGATCTCGTACAAGCACCGAACGCGGCCCTGGAAGCGGCTGAGGGCCTCTTCTGCGCCCGAGGTGTCCAAACGGTCGGAATGGATGACATCCGTGCCGCGTCCGGTGTCCTGCTCAAGCGCCTCCACGCGCTCTTCCCCTCCAAGTCCGCACGGGTCCGTGCCTGCCCCGAAGCCCGGGACATCCGATGGTGCGCCCAGCTCGCGGCCTACGTGGACAGCCGCCCGGGGCCGCCGCAGGACCGGGTCCTCGCGGTCTTCGACTGGCTGGACACATGGTTCTCCGAGCCAGGTTTCCGCGGCTGCGCCTTCATCAACAGCTTCGGTGAGCTCGGTGCGACGGACGCCTCCGTCGCCGAGGTCGCGCGCCTCCACAAGGACGCGTTCCGTGCCTAGGTCACCGGCCTGGTGGCCGCCGCAGGGCAGCCGCAGGGGCCCGCCGGCGCGTTCGTACTGCTCGCCGAGGGCGCGATCGTCACCGCCGCCGTCTCCGGAACACCCGAGCCCGCACACCAGGCGGGGCGGGCGGCCGCCCCGCCTCCTGGCGGACGCCGCCGTCACCTGATCCGCTGTCGGCGTACGATCCGCAACGGACCGTTCGACCTGCTTGGATGGCAGTCATGCCGATCTTCAGTACGTACGACGGAACCGAGCTCGCCTACCATCTGGTGGGTGAGGGTGAACCGCTGATCTGCCTGCCCGGCGGCCCCATGCGGGCCGCCCGCTATTTCGGCGACCTCGGCGGTCTGTCCCGGCTGCGGCAGCTGGTACTGCTCGACCTGCGGGGGACCGGGGATTCGGCTGTCCCGCAGGACCCGTCGACCTACCGGATCGACCGGATCGTCGACGACGTCGAGGCGCTCCGCGCTCACCTCGGCCTCGAACGGGCCGATGTGCTGGGCCATTCCGCCGCCGGGGAGCTGGCGGCGCTCTACGCGGCGAAGTATCCGCAACGACTGCGCTCCCTCACTCTCATCACACCCGCGACGGGCGTCCTGGGCCTGCCCGCCACCGACCAGGACCGGCGCGAAGCCGCAGAGCTGCGCATCGACGAGCCCTGGTACGCCGAAGCCAGGGCCGCACTGGAGGAGATCCAGGCCGGACGCGCGACGCCCGAGGCGTGGGCCGGGATCCGGCCGTTCATGTACGGGCGCTGGGACGAGGCGGCCCAGGCGCATGCCGCCGCGTCCCCCGCACAGCGCAATGCCCTGGCCGGGTCGCTCTACTATCCGCAGAGCGGCCTCGGCGCCGGTGCCGCGGTCGCCGCGCTGCGGGGGCTGCCCGTGCCCGTGCTCGTCCTCGCGGGGGAGTACGACGGCGGCCCCAGCCCCGACCGCGCGGCGGAACTCGCGGCGCTCTTCCCCCATGCGGAGTTCGCCGTCCAGCGGGGTGCGAGCCACTTCCCCTGGCTGGACGACCCCGGCGCCTTCGTCCGCACCGTCGCCGCCTTCCTCGACCCCGACGTCAGCAGCGTGCAGGCAGGCGGGATCCGGCTCGCGTACCGCACCTGGGGCGATCCCTCGGCCCCGCCCGTCGTCCTTGCCCACGGGCGGGGCGGGAGCAGCCTGGACTGGACGGACATCGCCGAACAGCTCGCGGCCCGCCACCGGGTGTACGCACTCGACTTCCGGGGCCACGGCCTCAGCGACTGGCCGGGCCGCTACTCCTTCGAGTTCTTCCGCGACGACCTGCACGCCTTTCTGGAGGCCCGCAATCTGTCCGGCGCCACGGTGATCGGCCACTCCATGGGCGGAGTGGCGGCCCTGCTGCTCGCCGAGCGGCACCCGGCGCTGGTCGGGGCCCTGGTCGTCGAGGACGCTCCGGCCCTGTTCCCGCTCGACCCGCCCCGCCCGCCGGCCGAACGGCCGACGGACGAGCTCGCCCACGACTGGCAGGTCGTGCCGGACACCGACGCCCAGTTGAACGCCCCGGACCCGGCCGCACGGGAGGGCCTGGGCGGGATCACGGCCCCGGTACTCGTCATCGGAGGCTCCCGCAGCCACCTCGACCAGGAGCAACTGGCCTGGACGGCACGGCAGATCCCACGGGGGACGTTCACCTCGGTCGACGCGGGCCACCTCGTGCACGCCGACAACCCGCGGGCATTCCTCGCAGCTCTCCGCTCGTTCGGCGTCGGCTGACGGACCCCGCGGGCCGCGCCTTCCCCGTGTCAGCCACGGTGGAGCAGGGTCAGCATGACCTCGTACAGCGTCGCCTCAGGGTCCGCCGCCGCACCCTCGGAACGCCAGGCCACGAACCCGTCGGGGCGCACCAGGACAGCGCCCTCGGCGGATGTGCCGTGGACGGCGGACCAGTCGGCCCCGCTCCCGGGCTCCAGATCGGCGCCCGGAGCGGAACCGATCCCGAAGGCCTCCAAAGGGACCGACAGGCGCTTCGCCACCTGCTCCGCCCCTGCGCGCCACTCCGGATACCGGGCGTCGCACAGCAGCACGAACGACTTCTCGTACAGATCCAGGGTCGACACGCGCCCGCCGTCCCGGCCGAGCCACATGTGCGGCGCCCGGGTGCCGGGTTCGCCCGCCAGACTCATGTCCGCCGGCACCACCGGGAGGCCGGGGTCGGCGTCCAGGACGGCGCCCCGCACATAGCGGTAACCGAGGGCGACGGTGAGCATGCCGCCCCGGCGGCCGCCGCCCGGGCCGGGCGAGCCCGCGTATCCCGGATGGCTGTGCTCTCCCGAACGGGCCGACGCGCGCGCACTCGTGGCCTTCGCCACCGGAAGCCGTTCCGCCTCGTACGTCCCGAGAAGCCCCGGTCCCGCCGCCTCGCCGATCACGGCGGCCAGTTTCCAGGCCAGGTTGTGCGCGTCCTGGATACCGGTGTTGGAGCCGAACGCCCCGGTGGGTGACATCTCGTGCGCCGAGTCACCGGCCAGGAAGACCCGGCCGGAGCCGTACCGCTCGGCGACCCGCTCGGCGGCGTGCCACGGGGCCTTGCCCGTGATCTCGACGTCCAGGTCCGGCGCTCCGACCGCCCTGCGGATGTGCTCCGCGCACCGCTCGTCGGTGAAGTCCTCCAGTGTCTCACCCAGGTCGGGCCGCCACGGCGCGTGGAACACCCACCGCTCCTCGTTGTCCACGGGCAGCAGCGCGCCGTCCGCCTCCGGGGCGGTCAGATAACAGACGATGAAACGCCGCTCACCCACCACGGCGGCGAGCCGCCGCGAGCGGAAGGTGATGCTCACGTTGTGGAAGAGGTCACCCGGGCCGGTCTGTCCGATGCCCAGCTGCTGCCGGACCGGGCTGCGGGGCCCGTCGGCCGCGACGAGGTAGTCCGCCCGCACCGTGGTGTGCTCCCCGGTCTCCCGGCTCTTCACCACCGCGGTGACCCCGTCCGCGTCCTGCTCGAAAGTGATCAGCTCGGTGGAGAACCGCAGCTCGCTGCCCTGCGCCCGGGCGTGGGCGACCAGCACGGGCTCCAGGTCGTTCTGACTGCACAGGCACCAGCCGCTCGGGCTGAACCTGGCGAGCCCGCCACCAGGGTCGATCTCCTTGAACAGCCACTCCTGGTCGTCACCGGTGAGCGACCCGGCCTGAAGAATTCCGTGGTTGTCCGCCAGCACGGATGCGGCGTCGCGGATCAGCTGCTCGGCGCCCGCGGCCCGGAAGATCTCCATCGTGCGGACGTTGTTCCCGCGCCCCCGCGGGTGGGTGGAGGTGCTGCTGTGTTTCTCCACCAGCAGGTGGCGGACGCCGAGCCGGCTCAGGAAGAGCGAGGCGGAAAGGCCCACCAGGGAACCGCCCACGATGAGGACCGGTACGCGGAGATCGACGTTCTCGTTCATCAGTTGCTCCAGCTCGGACGCGTGACGGATGCAGTGTCCATGCCCTTGCGGGAGGCCCTCGGCCGGGCTTCGGACGGTGCCTCACCTGAACGGTTCATAAATCTCGCGCCGCACGTACCGGCGTTCCACGATCAGTCGCGGGAGCGATGCTCGCGATGCGGGGGCGGATGTCACGTGCCGGCGGGCAGAGACCTGCGCCGCTTCCACCGAAACCGACGGATGACGAGAGGCCACGGGGCGTGGCCGCCGCACCGTCTCGAAGGAGAGCGAAAGATGACAACCCTCTCGGAACGGATATCTCAGTCCGCCTTCGACGGTTCGAGGCTCCGGGTCATACTGCTGCTGGACCTGCACGACGGCGCCCAGAACCAGTTCCTCGAGGCGTACGAGCACATGCGCAACCAGGTGGCCTCGATTCCCGGGCACATCAGCGACCAGCTGTGCCAGTCCATCGAGAACCCCTCCCAGTGGCTCATCACCAGTGAGTGGGAGAGCGCGCCGCCCTTCCTCGCCTGGGTGAACAGCGAGGAGCACGTGGCGACGGTGCAGCCGCTGCACAGCTGCGTGCGCGACACACGCTCCCTTCGCTTCAGCGTTCTGCGGGAGACGGGGGCCGCGTTCGAGAGCATCCCCGAGCCTGCCAGGGGCCGCCTCCAGTCCGCCCCGCGCCTGGGCGACGGCGTCGTACGCCACGCACTCACCTTCACGGTGAAGCCTGGTACGGAGGAGATGGTCGCGAAGATCCTCGCCGATTACGACTCCCCCCAGGCGCGCGTCGACGAGAACACCCGGCTGCGCCGTACCTCGCTCTTCATGCACGGCAACCGGGTCGTGCGAGCGGTCGAGGTCGAGGGCGACCTCATGGCAGCGCTGCGTCACGTCTCGCGCCAGCCCGAGGTCAGGGCCGTCGAGGAGGCCATCAACCCGTACCTGGAGCAGGACCGCGACCTCAGCGACCCCGACTCCGCCCGGATGTTCTTCACCCGGGCAGCACTCCCGACCGTCCACCACGTGACGGCCGGACGCCACGCCTCCGAGGACGTCCAGCGGCACGCGCTCTTCTACCAGGCCAAGGAAGGCTGCGGCATGGCCTTGGCCAGGCTGCTCGCCGGCCAGGACGAGGAAGCGGCGAACGACGGATCCAGCCCCGTCGAGAGCAGCACGATCTTCCAGCGCGACGACATCGTGGTGCGGCTTCTCGAGGTGAGCGGCCCGCTCGGCGCGCAGCCGGCGCAGGCGCTCGGTATAGGCGGCCATCGGAAGGCGGCCATGCTCGGCCGGCTGCTCGACGGCGGTGCGAACGGGATGCCGACGACCGACCAGGAGGCCGCGCGCTTCCTCGCGCAGGCCGAGATGGACCTGATCACCGACCGTCGGGCCACCGAGTCCTGATGCGTCACCGGCGGCACCCCGTGCTGCCGTCACACCGCACAACGTGCCTGGAGGAGAACAGCCATGACCACCCACCGGCCTCGCATCGTGGACCTCAGCGAGACTCAGCCCAACCGCAGGCGCGGAGGCGACCTGCGCGCCATGCTCACACCCACGGCGGTGGGTGCCACCAGCGGCTTCATGGGGCTGGCCATCGTCGCCCCCGGTGACCGCATCGGCGAGCACTACCACCCGTACTCCGAGGAATTCGTGTACGTCGTGGACGGACTGCTCGAAGTGGACCTGGATGGCGAATCACACCCGATGCGACCCGACCAGGGTCTGCTGATCCCGCCGCACGTCCGCCACCGCTTCCGCAACGTGGGTGACGTGGAAGCCCGCATGGTCTTCCACCTCGGTCCGCTCGCCCCGCGTCCCGAACTCGGACATGTGGACACCGAGGTCACGGAGACCGCGGACCAGAGTGACGGCTACGCGCCGCCAGAACGAACGGGGGCGGCCTCATGACCCGGCGGCGCGTGGCCGTCACCGGGGTCGGCGTGGTCGCACCCGGTGGCATCGGGGCTCCGGCGTTCTGGGATCTGCTCGCCGAGGGCCGTACCGCGACGCGCGGCATCACGCTGTTCGACCCGGCGGAGTTCCGGTCGCGGATCGCCGCGGAGTGCGACTTCGATCCCGTCGCGCACGGCCTGGACGCGGACCTGATCGCCCGCTCGGACCGTTACATCCAGTTCGCCCTGGTGGCCGCCAGGGAGGCACTGGGCGATGCCGGCCTCGACCTCGAGAAGGAGGACCCCTGGCGTATCGGGGTCTCTCTCGGAACCGCGGTCGGCGGCACCACCCGCCTGGAGCACGACTACGTCGCCGTCAGCGGCAGCGGTGCGCGCTGGGACGTGGACCACCGGCCGGCGGGCCCCCACCTCGAACGGGCCTTCGCGCCCAGCACCCTCGCCTCCGCGGTCGCGGAAGAGGTAGGGGCTCACGGTCCCGTACAGACGGTCTCGACCGGCTGCACCTCCGGCCTCGACGCGATCGGGTACGCCTTCCACTCCGTCGAGGAGGGACGGGTCGACATCTGTGTCGCCGGAGCGTCGGACACGCCGATCACCCCCATCACGGTGGCGTGCTTCGACGCGATCAAGGCGACCTCGGCGAACAACGACGACCCGGAGCACGCCTCCAGGCCGTTCGACGCCCGCAGGGACGGTTTCGTCATGGGCGAGGGCGGTGCCGTCCTCATCCTCGAGGAACTGGAGCACGCCCGCGCCCGGGGCGCGACCGTCTACTGCGAGATATCGGGTTACGCCACATTCGGCAACGCCTACCACATGACCGGGCTGACCACCGAGGGGCTGGAGATGGCCGAGGCCATCAACACCGCCCTCGCGCACGCCCGGCTCGACGGATCGCAGGTCGACTACGTCAACGCCCACGGATCGGGCACCAAGCAGAACGACCGGCACGAGACGGCAGCGGTGAAACGGGCCCTGGGCACGCACGCGTACAAGGTGCCGATGAGCTCGATCAAGTCGATGGTCGGCCACTCCCTCGGCGCCATCGGAGCGATCGAGATCGCCGCGTGCGTCCTGGCCATCAAGCACCAGACAGTACCGCCGACGGCCAACTACGAGACGGCGGACCCCGAGTGCGATCTCGATTACGTACCCCGCACCGCGCGGCCCCTCAAGCTGCGCAGCGTGCTCTCGGTCGGCAGCGGCTTCGGCGGATTCCAGTCCGCCGTCGCCATGACCCGATCAGGCGGGAGGACCCCATGAACGCCCCGGCAACCCCGGCGCACCGCCGCTGTGTCATCACGGGCATCGGTGTCGTCGCCCCCAACGGGACCGGCGCCGGTGCCTTCTGGAAGCAGACCCAGGAAGGTGTCAGCGTCCTCGACCACGTGTCCCGCGAGGGCTGTGAACACCTCCCGCTGCGGGTCGCGGGCGAGGTGCGGGACTTTGACCCGGTCGCGTTCATCGAGGAGCGGTTCCTCGTCCAGACCGACCGTTTCACGCACTACGCGATGGCCGCCGCCGATCTCGCCCTGGACGACGCACGGCTCGGACGCGCGGACTACGAGGGCGCGCCCTTCAAGGTGGGTGTGGTCACCGCCGCCGGATCCGGCGGGGGTGAGTTCGGCCAGCGTGAGCTCCAACGGCTCTGGGGCGAGGGCTCCCGCTTCGTCGGCCCCTACCAGTCCATCGCCTGGTTCTACGCAGCCAGCACCGGCCAGATCTCCATCCGGGGCGGTTTCAAGGGGCCGTGCGCCGTCGTGGCCAGTGACGAGGCCGGTGGCCTCGACGCGCTCATGCACGCCGGACGCTCCATCCGGCGGGGCACGGACGCGGTCGTCGTCGGCGCGGCCGAGGCACCGCTCGCGCCGTACTCGGTCGTCTGCCAGCTCGGCTACGACGACCTCAGTCTCTGCGAGGAGCCCACCCGCGCCTACCGGCCGTTCACCGCGGACGCCTGCGGATTCGTGCCGGCCGAGGGCGGTGCGATGCTGGTGGTCGAGGAGGAGACGACGGCCCGCGACCGCGGAGCGAAGGTCCGTGCCGAACTGGCCGGACACGCCGCCACCTTCACCGGAGCGTCCCGGTGGGCGGAGTCCCGCGCGGGACTGGCCCGGGCGATCGAAGGAGCGCTCCGCGAGGCGGACTGTGCGCCGGAGGAGATCGACGTCGTCTTCGCCGACGCGCTGGGCGTGCCCTCGGCGGACCGGGCCGAAGCCCTGGCGATCGCCGACGCCCTGGGCTCGCACGGACGGCGCGTCCCGGTGACGGCACCCAAGACCGGAACCGGCCGGGCCTACTGCGGCGCACCCGTGCTCGACACGGCCGCCGCCGTGCTCGCCATGGAACACGGTCTGATCCCGCCCACGCCCAACGTCTTCGAGGTGTGCCACGACCTGGACGTGGTCACCGGGCGTGCGCGCCCCGCGGAACTGCGGACGGCGCTCGTGCTGAGCCGAGGACTCATGGGTTCCAACGCGGCCCTGGTGCTGCGGCACCCCACCGACCCCCCTGTGTGAGAAGGAGCAGCCTCATGAACGCGCAACTGACGTACGAAGAACTGGCCACGCTCATGAAGAGCGGCGCCGGAATCACGGTCGACCCGTCGGAGATGGCCGGCCGCCCCGGCTCGGCCTTCGACGAGTACGGCCTCGACTCGCTCGGCCTGCTCGGCATCGTCGCCGCGCTCGAGAACCGTTACGGGCACCCGCTGCCCGTCGACGCCGACCGGTGCAGGACGCCCGGCGAGTTCCTCGACCTCGTGAACAACACCCTTGTGACAGGAGCCTGACGTGTCCGGACACACCGAGAACGAGATCACCATCGCCGCTCCGCTGGACCTCGTCTGGGACATGACGAACGATCTCGAGAACTGGCCGCAGCTGTTCAGCGAGTACGCGGCCGTCGAGGTCATGAAGCGCGAGGGCCAGAAGACGACCTTCCGCCTCACCATGCACCCCGACGACAACGGCAAGGTCTGGAGCTGGGTCTCCGAGCGCACCACGGACCGCCAGGGGCGCAACGTACGCGCGCGGCGGGTCGAGCCCGGGCCGTTCCAGCACATGGACATCCGGTGGGAGTACTCGGAGGTCCCGGGCGGCACGCGCATGCACTGGCGCCAGGACTTCGCGATGCGCCCCGACGCACCGGTCGACGACGCCTGGATGACCGACAACATCAACCGCAACTCGCGCGTCCAGCTGGAACTCATCCGCGACAAGATCGAGCAGCGCGACCGGGAGCGCCGCTCCGCCTCGGTCCCCGTCAACTGATGCCCCGAAAGGCAACCGGATGCACCACGCACTGATCGTCGCCCGGATGGCACCGGAATCCGCGCCGGACATCGCGAAGCTGTTCGCGGAATCCGACAACACCGACCTGCCCCACCTCGTCGGAGTCAACAGGCGCACCCTGTTCCAGTTCGGCGATGTGTATCTCCACCTGATCGAATCCGACCGGCCCCCGGGCCCGGAGATCGCCAAGGTGACGGAGCACCCCGAGTTCAAGGCCATCAGCGACCGGCTCACGGCCTTCGTGAGCCCCTACGACCCCCGGACCTGGCGCGGTCCGAAGGACGCGATGGCGCAGCAGTTCTACCGGTGGCAGCGCGACGGCTCCGGCTGACACACCGACGACCGCCCCGGGTCCGGCACTCAGGTGCCGGACCCGGGGCGGTTTCCGTCGCCGCAGTACGCGGGCTACGGCACGACGCACTCGAACGCGTGCAGGTACGCGTTGACGGGGCGGATCTCGCTGACCCGCAGCCCCGCGTCGGACATCCGGTCGACGAGGCTCTCCCGGGTGTGCTTGGCACCCCCCACATTGAGCAGGAGCAGCAGGTCCATGGCAGTGGTGAACCTCATCGACGGGGTGTCGTCGACGAGGTTCTCGATGATCACCACGCGGGCGCCGGGACGGGCCGCGGCGACCACGTTGCGCAGGGTCCTGCGGGTGCTCTCGTCGTCCCACTCGAGGATGTTCTTGATGATGTACAGGTCCACCTCGAACGGGACGTCCTCACGGCAGTCCCCGGGCACGATCCGTACGCGGTCGGCGAGCCGGCCGCCGTCCCGCAGCCGGGCGTCCGCACGTGCCACGACGCCCGGCAGGTCCAGGAGGGTTCCGTGGACCGACGTGTGCTTCTCCAGCAGGCTCGCGAGGACGTGTCCCTGGCCGCCGCCGATATCGGCGACCGAGGACACCCCGGTGAGGTCCAGGAGGCCGGCGACGTCCCGGGCGGACTGCACGCTGGAGGTGGTCATGGCCCGGTTGAACACCTGGGCGGACTCACCCGCGTCCTGGTGGAGGTATTCGAAGAAACCCTTGCCGAACGTCTCCGGGAAGACACTGGTGCCGGAGCGCACCGCGTCGTCGAGCTGGGGCCAGACCTCCCAGGTCCAGGGCTCCGTACACCACAGGGAGATGTACTTCAGGCTGTTCGGGTCGTCCTCGCGCAGCAGCCGGGACATCTCCGTGTGGACGAACTTCCCGTCCGCCGTCTCGCTGAAGACCCCGTAGCAGCACAGCGCGCGCAGCAGCCGTCGCAGGGGCACGGGTCCGGCGTCCACGACCAGGGCGAGCTCGGCGGCCGATGCGGGTTCCTCGCCCAGCGCGTCGGCGAGGCCCAGCCGGGCCGCCGCGCGTACGGCCGCGGCGCAGGCCGCTCCGAACGCGAGCTCCCGGAGCCGCATGGACGGCGGTGGGCTCTGCGCGGCGGAAATCCGCGGTGCGACCGGAGGGGGTGCGGCGGGGGTGGTGCCGGGGGTGGGACTCACGGTGGTCATACCGTCTCGTTTCTCCTTGTGCGGCTTCTGCGGCGGTGATCCGTCATCCGGCACACATGCCTGCCGGGACGGATGTCCCGCACGTGTTGCTGACGAAGGTGTTGCCGGTGCCCGAGGTGTCGCGGTCGGCGAGGTCGGCCGGCTTGTTGCCCTGCACGAGGTTGCGGCTGATGGTGTTGTCGGTGTTGAGGGCACCCACGAAGCTCTTGAACAGCAGAATGCCGCCGGAGAGCGGGGTCGAGCCGACGTTGTCCCGGATGACGTTGGAACGGACGACCGTGGCCTCGCTGCCGGTCAGGACGATGCCGGACCCCTGGATCGCGGTCAGGCGCGGGGTCGCCGGGCAGAACTTGTTGTTCTCGACGATCCGGTTGCCGCTGATCGTCATCGCCCCGGCCGCAGGCTTGGACTCGTCACCGACGACGAACACCCCGCTGCAGTTGCCGGTCAGGGTGTTGCCGTCGATCACGAGGTTCCTGACCCGGCGGGCGGTCACACCGATGCGGTTCCCGCTCACGGAGTTGTCCACGACCAGGGTCCCGCCGGTGTCGGTCGCCCCGCCCTCCTCGCTGACGGAGTTGGCGACGAAGATACCGGCGTCGCCGTTCCCGGTGGCGGTGTTGTTCCGGAAGTCGCCGCGGGTGGACCGCTCCTGGGCGATGCCCCAGGTGCCGTTCTCACCGGCGGTCACCCTGCGTACGGAGAGTCCGTCGGTCCAGGACGCCCAGATGCCGCTCTTGTCGAAACCGGAGACGGTCAGTGAGCGGATGCGGACGTCGTCGACCGTGTTGCCCTTCGTCCCGATGACGCAGACGCCGTTACCGCCCGTGGCACAGGCGTGGGCGGCCTTGGCCTCCTCGGCCCCCTTGGTTGCCTTGGTTGCCTTGGGCGCCTGGGCGGCCGCCGGCGTGATCACCGTACGTTCACCGGCCCCGCGCAGAGTCAGACCGGGCTTGGTGATCAGCACGCTTTCGCGGTACGTGCCGGCCAGCACCATGACGGTGTCACCCGGCTGCGCGGCGTCCACCGCGCTCTGGATCGATTCGCCCGGGTGCACCACGAGATCACGTTGACCGGACGCGGCGGTGGGAGCGGCCGCGAGGCCCAGGGCCGTGGCAGTGGTCACGGTGATGCCTGCCAGGCATTTCATGTGTCTTTTGCTCATGAGCCGAAGCTATGGGCGATCGGCGGCCGGTGCCACGCAAGGTGAGCGTATGGATACATGGCGTGCCTGAATGGCTTACTCGCGCCGCCGTACCCGTTTCCGTGCGGCCGGTAGCGTGGCCCCATGACGGGCGAGCGCGATCTTCGGACACTGTTGCACCGCATGCGGCCGGAGCTGCATCCCGGCCGCTACGTCTACACGACCCTGCCCGGCGGCGAGGTGCCCGCCGGTGTCACACCGGTGGTCACCGTCTCCGAGCGGGAAGGGCTGACACTGGTCGTCCCTGAGGCACAGGCCGTGACGTCAGGACTCGAACACCACTTCGTCGCCGGCTGGATCACGCTCCGTGTGCATTCCGCGCCGGAAGCCGTCGGGCTCACCGCAGCGGTCTGCCTGGCGCTCACGGACGCCGGGATCAGCTGCAACGTGGTCGCCGGATTCCACCATGACCACCTCTTCGTGCCGTACACGCGTGCGGCCGAGGCGGTCCGCGTACTCGAGGCGCTGGCCGAGGAGTCCGCGTAGGAGTGCCCGGCTCCGCAAGGTGAGCCGGGACACGTAACATGGCCCCATGTCCTTCCTCCGCCGCCGTAGCGCCGCCACACCCGCGGGCCCGGACTTCGATGTCCTGGCCATGGACCCGGGGGACTGGCCCGGCAACCTCGGCGCCGGTCTCCTTCCCGCTCCCGACGGGAGCTGTCAGGGCGTGTTCCTCCGTTACGACCTGTTCGGCGGACGCGGCCCCGCGATGATCATCGGTAATCTGCCCGAGGGCTCACCGGCCCGCGAGACCGAGGAGGGCCAGGTACCCTTCGAGGTCGCCCAGCTGCTCCTCGCCCTCGAGAACGACGAGCCGGTCGAAGTGACCGGCACCGAGGACGTGCCCGTCATGCAGGGCGACAGCCTGCTGATCGTGCGCCGCGTCAAGCTCTCCGAGAGCCGGATCTCCTGCGTGCAGTTCGACCGGAGCGACGGTGTGCTCGTCACCATCGCCAGCTGGGACCGGCCGATCACCGACGATCTGTACGCCCTGCTGAAGCCACTTCCCGCAGAGCTGTTCCAGCAGGGCTGACACGCCCCTGCGTCGTCAGCAGCCGCGTCACCCGCGCCGCCGACGTCCCGAACCCCGTGGGCCCGCTGATGTGCCACGGGGTTCCTGTGCCCCGGCGCAGATCCTCCTCGCGATAGCGCCGGCAGTCCCGGTGCCAGATCAGGATCCCCGCCAGCCAGTGCTGGAGCTCCACCACGTAGCCGGCCAGGACCTCCCTGGCCTCCGCGTCCAGATCGAAGTCGTCGTACAGGACCGGCAGTTCCTGCTCGGCGACATGCTGGAACTGGCGCATCCGTGAATTCATCAGGTCGTGCACGATCGCGACCCCTGTCGGATAGTCCACCCCGAAGAAGTTCTGCACCACCAGGACGCCGTTGTGCACCTCACCCTCGTACTCGATCTCCTTCTGGTACGAGAACAGGTCGTTGAGCAGGCACGCGTAATCCGCCGCCGCGTTCTCCAGGGACCGCATCGGGCCGCTGCGGTAGACGGCGTCCGGCACCTTCCTGCCGTGGCCCAGCCGGCACAGGCTCATCGTCAGGTCCGAACCGAACGTCGCCCGGCGCATCTCCACGTAGTCCACCGGATCGGGAATCCGGTTCTGCGCCTGATTGGCCAGCTCCCACAGCCAGCTCGCCGTCATGGACTCCACCGCCTCCCGGAAGGTGCGGCGCGCGTCCTCGCCCATCGGCCCGGCCGTCCGCCGCCAGAGGTCGGCGAGCCCCCGCTCCAGCGCGTTGACCGGTTCCGGCCCGGGTGACCCGTCCAGCGGCATGAACCGCGACAGCCGCTCGTTGGCCAGCCGTGCCCCCGCCAGATCGCGGGACCGGCCGTGCACCACCGGGAACCAGTCGTCGCCGTACGTCCCCCAGGTCAGCCACCCCGAGGACAGGTCGAGCTCGTCGGGAGTGGCGTCAGGATGCAGCCCCGCGGCACAGAGCGGCAGATCGGTCGCGATCAGCCGCTCCTCGTCCCAGATGTGCGAACCCGGCACACCCGGCTGCGCCTCCAGTAGCCCCATCCGGCGGGCCCAGTCCACGATCCGTACCCGCGCCCCGTCCAGATGCGGGCTCAGCGTCGTGCTGAACGGCATGTCGAAGTCGGGCAGCAGGGAGGGGCCGACGCGCTGGTAGGGCACATGGGTGTGGCTGCGCAGCCGCGAGGCCTCCGAGCGTGGTGTGAAGCGGAGCGACGCGGCGGCCATGCCGAAACCGGGCACGCTCTCTCCCGCGCCGCCGCCGTTCATGTAGCGGCTGGAGCGCATGTGCCACTCGTGGCCCCCGGACTGCCAGTCCTGGAGTCCCTTCACGTAGGCCAGGACAGCTACCGTCTCGTCGGCGGCCAGCCCTTTCTCCGCGCACAGCGGACCCAGTTCGGTGAGGGCGGTGTTCTCGAACTGCTGCAGGCGAGACGTCAGCAGGTCGTTGACCGCTTCGGCGGCTTCCTGGGCCGAGCAGCCCAGAAACTTCTCCAGGACCAGGACACCGTTGCTGTTCTCGCCTTCGTCCTCCACTTCGCGCTGGTACGAGAACAGGTCGTTACGCAGATGCACACCGTCGGAGAAGGCGTCCCTGAGCACCCGCAGCGGGCGCGAGGCGGACACCGCCTCGGGGACCTCCGCGTTCGCCGCGTACTCCACCAGCCCTGCCGACCACGGGGCCCCGCCCACCTTGCGGCGCATCTCGATGTACTCGACGGGATTGGCGATGCGCCCCTCGTTGATGTTCGCGAGCTCCCACAGGGATTCGTACAGCAGATTCTCCGTAGCCTCGGCGAACCGGGCCCGCCAGGCATCGGACATGGCAGGTACGGTCCTGGCCCAGAGGTCGGCCAGCCCCGCTTCCACCGGATTGACCGGCTCCGGCGTCGGCGCGCCCCGCTCCATGGGCATGAAGGCGGGCAGCCGGTCCAGATAGCGCTTGCCGCCCTCGCGGTCCGGAGTCCGTTTGAACAGCTCCAGGAAATGGTCGTCGAAGAAGAAGACCCACACATACCAGTCGGTGACCAGGGACAAGGCCTCCGCCGAGCAGTCGGGGTGGGTGTACGCGCAGAGAAGCGCGTAGTCGTGGGATTCGAGGTCCTTCTCCTCCCAGATACCGGAGCCTTCGAGCATCCCCATGCCGCGTGCCCATTCCCGGGTATGGTTCCGTGCCGCCTCCAGATGAGGGTTGAGACGTGCCGGGTACGGCACGTAGAAGTCCGGCAGTGAGAAGGGCTGTGCCATGCTGCGTCCGGCCTTTCCGAGAGCTCCGCGCGGTCCACGCGGACCGGCCCTGTCGGCGCCAGCACTACCCCTCGGCCATCCGGGGCACTCACGGTGCGAAATAGTCACACAATTTCAGGTCCAGTCGCACGCTGCACTCTTGACTCCCCAGCACCTCCCGCCACAGAGTGTGCGCCGACCGGCGGACACGGGGAGCCCCCCGGGTACGGCTCTGCCACCCCGCCCAGGAAGGGTTGTCATGACGTCGAAGCAGAGGGCCGGATTCGCGCTCGCACTGGCCACGGCGGGGGCGCTGAGCGCGACGTTCCTCTCCCCGGTCGCGGCCGGCGCGGACACCGTACGACCGGAATGCCCGCGCGGCCTGACCTGTGACTGGATCCCAGCGGCCTACCAGCAGACCGGCGATCCGGCGGACAAGGACACCTACGGCAACTACGACACGGCGAACCGGCCCGGCAGCAACGCCATCAGGTTCATCGTCCTGCACGACACCGAGGTCGATTACGACACCACCCTGAAGATCTTCCAGAATCCCGCCAGCCAGGCCTCCGCCCACTATGTGGTGCGCTCGTCCGACGGCCATGTGACGCAGATGGTGAAGAACAAGGACGTCGCCTGGCAGGCGGGAAACTGGTACCTCAACACCCACTCCATCGGCATCGAGCAGGAGGGAGTCGCAGCCGAGGGCGCCAAGTGGTACACCCCCGAGATGTACCGCTCGACTGCGCGACTGGTGCGTCATCTGGCGGCGAAATACGACATTCCGCTCGACCGGCAGCACATCCTCGGGCATGACGGCGTGCCGCCCACCAGCGCGGCGGGCACCCGGAACATGCACTGGGACCCGGGCCCCTACTGGGACTGGAACCGCTTCATGGCGCTGCTCGGCAAGCCCACGGTGCCGAGCGCCCCCAGGAGCAGCGAACTGATCACCGTGAGCGCGGACTTCACCAGGAACCAGCAGGAGTTCCGCGACTGCGAGAAGGGTGTCGACCTGCCACGGCAGGGCAGCAGCGCGGTCCCGCTGCACACCGGGCCGTCCGCGGACTCACCGCTCTTCTCCGACCCGGGGCTGCACCCGGACGGCTCGCCGGGGACGAACTGTGCCGCCGACTGGGGCAGCAAGATCAGTGCCACCCAGCAGGCCGTCGTCGCCGACAGGGTGCCCGGCTGGACGGCGATCTGGTGGTACGGGGGGAAGGCGTGGCTCCGCACCCCTGCGGGCGCCCGGACCGTCAGCCCTGTTTCCGGGCATGTCGTGAGGCCTAAGGAAGGCAGGGCGGAAGTGCCGGTGTACGGCGTCGCCTACCCGGAGAAGGGGGAGTACCCCACGGACTTCGCCAAGCCCACGGTGGGCGGCCCGCTCGTCTACACCATCAAGGCGGGGCAGGTTTTCCCCGGTGGTGGAGAAGCACCCACCGGTTACTACTACGCGCCGACGATCGACGCCTCGAAGCCTTACGACCACACGTACTTCCGCGGAGCGCGGAAGTACGTGACGGTCCAGATCGGCCACCGGATCGGCTTCGTGAAGACGACCGACGTCGACGTGGTGCGAGCCGGTTCATTGAGCAGCGGCTGAGACCACGACCGACGCGCTGCGGGGCCCATGTGTCGGCACCGGCCCCGCAGCGCGCTTCCCCCCGCCCCTCAGGCCGGCCGACCCGGTGTGGTCAGCGCGTGCCCACCGCCGCACGCACGGCCCGCCGGGCCATCGCGCAGTCGTCGTGCAGCCTGCGCAGCAGCAGCCGCTGCTCCTCGCTGGAAGACATGACACCCTGCCGCTCCTGGCCGCCACCGGTCGGTACGCCTTCGCGCATGGCCCGCTGGACAGCCGTCTCATATGTACGGATCTCCCGGGTCAGGACGAGCATGAGGTTGACCAGGAAGGCGTCACGGGCTGTGGAGCCCGCCGCCTGCGCCAGCTGGCTGATCTGCCGCCGCGATGCCGGCGCGTCACCGAGCACGGCCCAGAGCGTGGCCAGGTCGTACCCCGGCAGGTACCAGCCGGCGTGTTCCCAGTCGACCAGCACGGGTCCGGTGGGCGGCAGCAGGATGTTCGAGAGCAGGGCGTCACCGTGGCAGAACTGACCCATGCCCTGCCGGCCGCCCGCGTGGGCCAGGCCGTGCAACAGCTTCTGCAGGTCGCCCAGATCACGATCGGTGAAGAGCCCCAACTCGTGATAGCGGGCGATGCGTGAGGCATAGTCCAGCGGCGCGTCGAACAGGCCGGTCGGCGGCCGCCAGGCGTTGATGTGACTGATCGCTCCGAGAACGGCTCGCAGATCCGCACGGGGCGGTGCCTCCGCCGGGTGTCTCGTCAGCGCCGCGACACGGCCGGGCATCCGCTCGATCACCAGGGTGCAGTTCTCCGGGTCGGCAGCGATCAGACGCGGGACCCGGACCGGCGGGCGGTGCCTGACGAAGGCCCGGTATGCCGCTATTTCGTGCCGGAACCGCTCCGTCCACGCGGGGGAGTGGTCGAGTAAACACTTGGCCACCGCGGTCGCGCGGCCGGTGGTGCCCACGATGAGCACCGAGCGCCCGCTGCGGCGCAGCACCTGCACCGGATTGAACTCCGGACAGATGCGGTGCACGGAGGCGATGGCCATCCGCAGCTGCGCACCCTGGGCGCCGGACAGGTCCAGTCTTCCGCTGATCGGTTGCGCGCCCGGCCCCGCCGTCCGCCGGGTCCGACCCGTGCCGGACGCCGGTGACGCGGCGCGGGGGTCGAGATAGGGCCCGCCACCCGCCCCCGAGGGACGAAGCGGCCGGAGCGGGGCGGACACGGAGGACGATGCTGTGTACATGGGCGAGACAGATCCCTTCGTGCGCCGACAAGTTGCGTGCGCCGCCCCGGCCGACGGCCGTTCGGCACCCTGGGGAGTGCCTAGGGCTGCCGGGCGGGGTGGCGCTTTCCTACCTGACACCGGTGCGCGGGTGGCACAACATCTGGCGGCCCCTGGCGAACCCTGGCGAATATTCACCCGGCATCCACCGGGGGGCTAGGGTCAAGTCAGCCGAGAACCTGGGGGCTTGACGTGACCGGAGAACCCAACACCCGTCTGTCCGACCTGTTCGGCCTGGCCGGCTGGTCCAAGGGCGAACTCGCGAGAATGGTGAACAGGCAGGCGGCGGCCATGGGCCACCTCCAACTGGCCACCGACACCTCGCGGGTGCGGCGCTGGATCGACATGGGGGAATCCCCCCGCGATCCCGTGCCCGAAGTGCTGGCGGCTCTGTTCACCGAGCGGCTCGGCCGTGTCGTGACCATCGAGGACCTCGGGTTCGGTCGGCGCGGGCGTGCGGGAAAGCGGCGAAAGGCCGGGACGGAAGACAATCCCGACGGTCTGCCGTGGGCGCCCGAACGGACGGCAGCGGTCCTCACCGAATTCACGGGAATGGACCTCATGCTCAACCGACGCGGCTTGGTGGGCGCGGGCGCCGCGCTCGCCACTGGCTCAGCAATCACCGGCGCCATGCACGACTGGCTGCACTCCGAGCCCGCTCCGGCGGCCCGGACCACTCGCCTCCCCGACCCCCTGTACGCCGACAACGCCGGCTTCGATCTGTACGAGGCCGCCCCCATCGGATCCGAGGAGATCGAGGCCCTTGAGCACTCGGTCGAGGTGTTCCGGGCCTGGGACGCCTCCAGGGGCGGCGGACTGCAGCGCAAGGCGGTCGTGGGCCAGCTCAACGAAGTGGGCGGGATGCTCGCCTACCGCCACCCCGAGCATCTGCAGCGCCGCCTCTGGGGCGTCGCTGCCGACCTCGCGGTCCTCGCCGGCTGGATGTCCCACGACGTGGGCCTCGAGCCCACGGCCCAGAAGTATTTCGTGATCGCGGCGCATGCCGCGCGCGAGGGCGGCGATCGACCGCGCGCGGGGGAGGCGCTCTCCCGCGCTGCACGCCAGATGGTCCACCTGGGCCGGCCGGACGACGCGCTGGACCTGATGAGGCTCGCCAAATCCGGCTCCGGGGAGGAGGCACTGCCGCGTACCCGGGCGATGCTGCACACCATCGAGGCCTGGGCGCAGGCCTCGATGGGGCGCGGGCAGGCCATGCGGCGCACACTCGGCGAGGCCGAGGAGCTCTTCGTCTCGGACAAGGGCGATGTGCCTCCGCCGAGCTGGATGCAGATGTTCGACGAGGCGGACATGCACGGGATGCAGGCCCTGGCCTTCCGTACGCTGGCCGAGCACGACCCCGGTGCGGCCTCCACCGCTCAGCGCCATGCCAAGCAGGCACTCGACCTACGGATAAACGGACGTCAACGGTCCAAGATCTTCGACTACATCTCACTTGCCTCCGCATGCTTCATCGCCGGCGATCCTGAGCAGGCCGACCGCTATGCACGCCTTGCCCTGGTGTCGATGGGGGAGACGTCGTCGCACCGGACCTGGGACCGCCTGTGCGAGATGTACCGGCTCACCGGTCAGTTCGCGGGGTACGGCAAGATCGAGGACCTGCGCGAGGAGATCGAACGCGCGCTGCCTCCAAGGGCATTCAGCAAGAAGACCAAAGGCTCCCGGATCTGACCCCGGGGCCACCACCGAGCAACTCAGGACGACGACTGGGAGGAAATCGCAAAGGGCCGGCAGGTCGGATGACGTTCAGACGGACACAGGGCGGCCTGGAACTCTTTGCGGGCGCTCCGGAATCCCTCATGTCTCGACACGGGCCACCAACACGCAGGCGTCATCGATCCGTTCGGCAGATCCGAGAGCCTCGACCATGGTCCGTACGCAGTCCTGTGATGTGCGGGCCTGCGTGAACCGAGGTGCCAGCCCCAGAAGCAGATCCGGGTCGGTGCTCCAGTCGCTCCGGCGCGTCAGACCATCGGTGTGCAGCACGAGCACGTCGCCCGGGAGCAGGACCACCTGGTCCTGCTCGTAGGTTACTCCGGACGCCGCCCCGAGCAGCACTCCGTCCGGCGAGGGCAGAGGCCGCCCCACTCCGTTGCGGAACAGCAGCGGCGCCGGGTGTCCTGCCTGCGCCCATGTGAGCGTGCCGGTCGTGGGATCGAAGCGGCAGCACACGGCGCTGCCCAGGGCCGGCTGCGCCGAGCATTCGATCAGCCGGTTCAGGTGGCCCATGACCGCCCCCGGCTCGACACCGGCCACGGCCATGCCTCGCAGCGCGCCGAGCAGCATCGCCATGGCCGAGGTGGCCGGGATCCCATGGCCGGTGAGATCACCGGCGGTGAGCAGGGTTTTTCCGTCCGGGAGCGGCAGGGCGTCGTACCAGTCACCGCCGATGAGACCGCTCGATCCCGACGGCAGGTAATGAGCGGCGATGTCCAGTCCGCTCCCGCTCCGGCCGGGCATCGGCAGTGAGCCGTGCCACGGCGGAAGAACGGCCTCCTGGAGTTCCACCGCCATCCGGTGCTCGGTGCGGGCCACCTGCTCCTGGTGTCGTAGCGTGTCCCGTGTCCTGCCCACGGTGTGCTGACTACGCCTCAGCCTGCTGACATCGCGCAGGACCGCCCACATGGAAGCGGTGCAGCCGTCCGCGTCGAGGACGGGTTCGCCCATCATGTGCAGGGTTCGCATACCGCCGTCGGGCAGCAGGATCCTGAATTCGCCGTCTATCGGTCTGCCGTCCACCAGGCAGTCGGTCACCATGGACGTCAGGAGGGCCTGGTCCTCCCTGAGGAGAACGGACGGCAGTTCGTCGAGGGACAGAGCTCCTGTCCCCGGGGCCTTGCCGAAGATCTGATACAGCTCGTCCGACCAGCTGACCTCATCGGTGAGCAGATTCCATTCGGCGCTGCCCACCCTGCTGAGGAGCGAGCCCGTCGGCGCCCCGGCCGACGGTTCCGGGGCGGCGGCCCTCTCTGCGGATCCGGCGGCCGCGTCGTGGGTGATACCGTCCCGCAGCTGTCCCAGATGCTCGCCCAGGTCGTCGAGCTGATGGACGGCGAGCTCACAGAGTGCCCGCTGCCAGCGCAGCCGGGGATCGTCGTCGATCACCGAGGTGTCACGCCGCACGGCGTCCACGTCGCCGCGCAGCAGCCGGGCCCGGTTGATCAGGGCGTCGACGGCCTCCCGCTCCGGCGGTTGCGGGGCGGGGCGGTCCGCAGACAGGTGGGACGGCATCTGATACTCCGATACAGGCGGCACGGCCGGTTCGTGGGGGTGGACCGCACTCGACTGTTGCACAGGCTGGGAGGTCCCGTAAGGGATTTGGCGACACTTGATGCGTTCTTGCTCCCGGCATATGCCATCGGCCGGGTGGGGCGGGCGTCCGCCGAACACCCTTGCTCCTGATGAGAGTTGATGCAAGTAGCCGGGCGTGAGCGGCTCGGTGCACGCCCGCGTATGCGGCCCGCACGGCTCACAGGGGCCGGGAGCAGGGCGTATGCGGAGTCGCGCGGAGGTGTGGAGCGAAGGCCGGTGCCGCCGATCGGACCTCTTCTCGATGGCATGTCCGGGTCGGCGGCCAGGAGCGCCTCGGTCGTTCGTTCAAGACCTGCTCGGACGCGGGAGGGCGTTGCGGAGACGTGCGGCTCTCACCCCGGCTGCTCGAAGCGGAATGCCGATGCGGCCGAATGTGTTGGGGGAGTCAGTGATGAAAACGACACCCGTTCTCGTTCTGGGATGGGTTCTGAACCCTGATGCCTCTCCGGAGATGCCATGGCGCGCAATGAGACCAGGCCCGTCGTCCTGCTCGGGTCCACGGCCGGAACCGGCCACACCTATGTGACGCGGAAGAGTCGACGCAATGACCCGGACCGGCTGGAACTGCGGAAATTCGACCCGGTTGCAGGGCGGCACGTCATGTTCCGCGAGGCTCGCTGACGATCGGCCTCATCGCCTTCCCGTCATCCGCCGAAGGCTCTTGGCCTGCATGTCCGTGGTGTGGATCACAGCTCAGGGGCGGATTGACGGGAACGAGGAGGGGTGGTTTATCGTTCACCTATACGTGGGAGTGAGGGGCCGGAGCGCACCGGACGGTGATCCGCCTTCGCCTTCGCACACAAGCCGCCCCGGCTGGATTCCCCCGATCCGGCCGGGGCTCCCCTCTTTTCATGCGCCTGACGCGGAGCGCACGGTCTGAGGCGTTCTGCGCCCGTACGACCTGCCCATAGGGAGCGTCGCTCACATGGTCTGCGTGAGATCCGCCGCGTAGTGCTCGATGGCCGCCCGGTACCGCTGCACCCGTGGATCGTCGCTCGTCGTCGCCGTCAGGCGCAGCAGCAGTTGCATGGCTTCATGATGCTCGCCGGTGTTGAACAGGGCCATGGACAGAAAGGTCCGCAGCGCCCCGTCGTCCGGGAACTCCTCCACGCCCCGCCGGAGCGTCTCGACGGCCTGCCCGAACCTGCCCAGGACGCGGTAGGTGCTGCCGAGCCCCAGCAGTGCTCCCCGGCGCTCCTCCTCGTCGAGGCCGTCGCCCTGCAGGCTCCGCTCGTAGTACGGCACGGCCTCGGCCTCCAGACCGAGCACATCGTGGGCCCAGGCGGTCTGGTAGGCGATGTCCGCTGCGTCGGGAAACGCGGCGGAGAGGGAGAGGAGGCGCTCCCTGGCCTGCTCGGGATGACCCTGTTCGCGCAGCCGCACGGCCTTTGCCAGCAGTTCGTCCTTCTTCTGTGCGCTCATGCGCTCATGGTCGCACCCGGCCCGGGGTGTGGCCGTCGGCGTTGGGGGAATCCGTTCCGCCATGACAGCAGAGGCGAATGGCAGTGCACGACGCAGGAGTGTGGGACGTCTACTGTTGCGCGCCGCAGCGCTGGCCGCAGCGTTCCTGGCGCTCGTCGCGTTCTCCGTGGTCCTGGCGAAGGTGACGCTCACACCGTCGCCGGCGTCGGAGGACATCGTGACGTCCAATCTGAAGCCAGGGCGGTCCCTGCGGCAGTACGCGCAGGACTACACCTTCCTCGCGGCGTGCAAACAGGCCGGCGGAAACTTGCTGCTGGGTGCTCCGTTCGGCGTTCTGCTGCCGATCCTGGTGCCGCGCCGGCTTCGCATGATCCGGATGACGGTGCTGACCGCACTGGTCATGGCGGTCGTCGAGCTCGCGCAGGGAGCGCTCGTGGCGGGGCGGGCCTTCGACATCGACGACGTGATCCTCAACACGGCCGGCGCGCTGCTGGGGTACGCGCTGGTGGGCCGGCGCATCAGCCACCGCTACCACGTCCTTTCGGACCCCCCGGCCGCAACGGGCGCGTCGGAGCCCGCGTCCCGGGCTCCGGCAGGGGCCGAGCCGACCGCCGGGAACGAGGCGAAGCGGAGCGCGGAACCGAAGACCGGCCGCAAGGCGAAGGCGGGTATCAGGGCCGGGCGAGGTGACAGCCCCAGGGCCGGGTCCGTCGCACGCCGGAGCGCGTCCGCGCCGGTTGCTCGCGGACGCGCTCTGTTCGACAGGTGGCGCAGCCGTCGGGAGGGCCCGGGCGGGGGAGCGCCCGGAGCCCGCCGACGCGGAGCCTAGAGCGCCGGGTAGGCGTTCTTCATGAGCTCCTGGAACTGGGCGGAGAACCACTTGCCCGAGACCGGGGCGTCGCCCAGAGCTCCGGACATGTTGTTGTTGTTGCGGGCGTTACCGGTGTACGTCGGGTCGCACATCCGGTCGAATCCCTTGCCCTCGTCGTTCGGGATCGCCTTGCTGGAGCCGTCCGACTCCCCCGGGGGCTTCATCCAGACGTACGCGTCGATGCCGGCTTCCGGAGCTGCCTGCGGCCGTTCGCCGAGGCCTGCTCCGGCCTGGTTGCACCAGTTGCCCAGGTGGATGCGCCGGTCGTAGCGCCCGCCGTCCACATAGGTGTCGACGTTCGTGGACGCGCCGGGACCGCTCGGCCGGTTGGCGCCGCCCCAGCCGTTGCGCGAGGTGTCGATGAGCATGCCGATGTCGGAGTTGAAGCCGACCGAGACCAGCTCGTTCCGGAACGCCTGGGCGAAGGAGAGCTCGTCCGTGTACCGGTTCCAGTCGACCCACTTGGACTGCCGCACGGAGGTTCCGTTCACGGAGTCGCCGATGGAGAAGTTCTCCTCCTTCAGGGCGCTGTAGTTGGCCGTGTTGGTGATGAAGCCGTGCACGTCGTTGACGGTCGCGCCCTCGGCGGTCGCGGCCTGGTGGAAGATGTCGGCGGACGGCCCGAAGTTGTCGTCCCAGCCGATCCAGCCGTGGTGTCCCGCGTCGATGTAGTTGTAGACGTTCGGCGCGTCGCCGAGCTTGTTGAGGGCGTAGCCGACGCCCTTGACGTAGTTGCCGTTGGCCTTCATGACGTCACAGGCCGGCGTGGCCGTGGGCCGGCCGCCCGCGTTGGTCACGAGGTTCGGCAGGGAGTCGATCTCGACGGTGGTGACGATGCGCAGACCCGCGTACTTCTCATCGGCGAGGATGGCCGCGATCGGGTCGATGTACTCGGTCTTGTAACGGCCGATCTCGGTGGGGCCGAGCTCGCCGTTGGAGGCGAGTGCCGCGCAGTCGCGCCCGGGCAGGTTGTAGATGACGAGCTGGACGACGAGTTCGCCGGAGCCCTTCTGGGTCAGGGCCTCGTCCAGGTGGTCACGCAGCCCCATGCCGCCGTTGGCGCCCTCGATGGCGGCGATACGGTCGAGCCACACACCCGTCGGCTGGTTCGCGACCCGGCTGCCGCCCGGTTCGGCGGCGGCGTTGGCCGACCACTCGGGGTTCACATAGACCTTGGCGCCCTGGTAGGGGTTGTCCGCCTGCTCACCGGCGGGCGGGTCGGTGGGCGGGTCGGTCGGGTCCGGGGGATCGGTCGGGCCCGTACTTCCGTCACAGGTGACGCCGTTCAGTTTGAACGTCGCGGGCACGGTGCTGTTGCCGTTCCCGGTCGCGTTGAAGCCGAAGGTCGTGGAGGACCCGGTGGCCAGGGCGGCGTTGTAGCCGGCGTCCTTCGCGGTGACGGCGGTGCCGCTCTGCGAGACGGTGGCGTTCCAGCCCTGGCTGACCTTCTCGCCACCCGAGAACGACCACTGCAGCTGCCAGCCCGATATGGCGGCGCCCAGGTTCTTCACGCTCACCGAGGCAGTGAGCCCGCCGTTCCACTGATTCTGGATCTTGTAGTCGACGGTGCAGCCCGCCGCTGCCGCGGCGGAGGTTCCGAAGGGGGCCACCGCGGCGGCGGAGCCTGCGGCTGCGGCGACGAGCGCTCCCGCGGCGATGAGCGCCGTTCGGGATCGGCTCAGGTTGGTGCGGCTCGTGCGGCTCATGCGAATTCCGTTTCCTCAGCTGTCGAGGGCGCGCAGATGTTCACGCAGCCCGTTTCCGTACGGGATGGGGGTACCGTCGTAGTCGCTGATCAAGGACGGGGCCGTGAAGCGGTCCCAGGCGTTCCAGGCCCGTCCGGTAGAAGAGGTCCCGGTCGTCGAACCCCTGCGCCTCCTGGTCGGTGAAGCCGGTGGGAGCAGGTGTTCTCGCCGATCTCGCCTGCGGCGAGGGGGACTTCGGCCTGACCGGTGCGAGAGGGGGAGTGCCGGCTGTCCTCGTTCGCACGGGGATCGGAGGTGCGGGCGAGCGAGGGCGGGCGGGTGTGAGTGCCCGTGGACCTCATGCCCGGCGCCGGGGCGGGTGCCGTCGGCGCGCGTATCGGAGCATCCGGCGCAAGCGCCGGTGTACCGCCCCGGGTCCGATGCTGTTCGACCCGGGGGCCGTGTCTCGGATCCCGGCCTGCGGGGCCGGGCCCTCCCGGGCGCTGCTGTCTTTTTCGTCCGCATACTGCGGATCCATGGTGTTCAGGCCAAGCCGGTACTCCTTGTTCGGGTGACCACGCAGGGATGGTGCGGTTGCTCCCGTCGACGCACGCCCGTTCAGAGGCGCGCTCGACGAGTTCGTGGCTCCGGACGTCCGTTGCGGGCGGTCCGCCGGCGGAGACGGCAGGATCCACCGGACCGGTGGAGCCGGCCGGATCCGCGGTGCGGAGCGTGCTGTCGCGCCTGGACTCACCGGTCGCGGGGTCCGGTCCCGCTCCGGCGGCCAGGAAGACCGCCGCAGTCCCCGCACCGTTCGCGTGTGCCCCGTTCCGACTGCCGCCGGCCGCAGTGCTCGCCTCGTGGGAACCGCCGTCCCGCCGAGGTGCGGCGCTGGTGTCCACCGTGTGCACGAGGGCGGAACCGGAAGCCGTGACCATGGACGCGACAGCGCTGCCGGCCATGTCGAGCGCTGCTTCGGGGAGCAGTCTGAACAGGTGCGATAAGTGCGGGAGTTGACGCATGAGCGACTCCTTGCAGATCGGACGGGCCCCCTACGGCACGTCGACTGGTGGAACCGCTCCCACTGGTGTGGCTTGACGTTAGAGCGTCAAGTGGTGTCGGTCAACACACCAGTTCCCCTCTCTTGCTATCGAAATAATTCGACTCTTCAAGCGTCTTGACTCCCTTTTTCCTCATCCCCATGCTGGGAGCGCTCCCACTGGTTCAAGGCTTGTGCTCAGCCCCGCACGCCCCCCATGTCGCCGAGCCGCGAGGAGGTACTGCGCATGCCATCGGGACGCGCACGAAGAACGTGGTTATCGAGGAGACCCGGCAGAACCGGAGCCCGACGCCGCCGTCTGTGGACAGCGTTCACGGCGGTACTGGCCCTTCCCCTGGGAATGACCGCCGCGACCGGCGGGCCGGCCCAGGCCGCAGCCGTCCAGTGCAGCGTGGACTACAGGACCAACGACTGGGGCTCGGGCTTCACCGCCGAACTCACCGTCACCAACAGGAGTTCCGCCGCGATCAACGGCTGGACCCTGACCTATGACTACGCCGGCAGCCAGAAGCTCACCAGCGGCTGGAACGGAACCTGGTCCCAGGCGGGCAAGACCGTCACCGTGAAGAACGCGAGCTGGAACGGCTCCATAGCCGCCGGGGCCGCTGTGACGACCGGCGCGCAGTTCACCTACAGCGGCACCAACGCCGCACCGACCGCATTCGCCGTCAACGGCACCGCATGCGCCGGCGCCCATCAGCCGCCGATCACCGTCCTCACCAGTCCGGCGGCGGGCGCCGTCTTCTCCGCCGGGGACACCGTCCCCCTGGCGGCCACCGCGGCGGCCGCCGACGGGGCGGGCATCAGCAAGGTCGAGTTCTACGACGACACGAAGCTGCTCGGCACGGACACCACATCCCCCTACGCCTACAGCGCCGAAGGGCTGTCCGCCGGCGGCCACTCGTTGTACGCCAGGGCGTACGACAACCTCGGCGCTTCGGCTGAATCGACCCCGGTGGGCATCACCGTCGCCGCAGGTCCGGCCGTCGTCGCCACGCCCGCTCAACTGGGCGTGCAGCAGGGCAAGTCGGGGACATTCAACGTTTCGCTGTCCACCGCGCCCTCCTCGTCGGTCACCGTCACTGTGGCGCGGAGCGCCGGCAACTCCGGTCTGAGTGTCACCGCTGGCGCGAGCCTCACGTTCACCCCGTCGAACTGGTCCACTCCCCAGAAGGTGACCGTCTCGGCCGACGCGTCCGGTACGGGAGCCGCGACCTTCACCGTGACGGCTCCTGGACACAGCAAGGCCGACGTCACGGTCACCCAGCTCGCTGCGGCGAAGGAGTACGACGCCCGGTTCCTCGACCTGTACGGGAAGATCACCGACCCGGCGAACGGCTACTTCTCGTCGGAGGGCATCCCCTACCACTCCGTCGAGACCCTGATCGTCGAGGCCCCCGATCACGGACACGAGACGACGTCGGAGGCGTACAGCTATCTCATCTGGCTCCAGGCGATGTACGGGAAGATCACCGGGGACTGGACCAAGTTCAACGGCGCGTGGGAAACCATGGAGACGTACATGATCCCCACCCACGCCGACCAGCCCACGAACTCCGCGTACAACGCGTCGAAGCCCGCCACCTACGCACCCGAGCACGACACCCCGAACGAGTACCCGGCCGTCCTCGACGGATCGGCGGCCTCCGGATCGGACCCGATCGCCTCCGAGCTGAAGAGTGCGTACGGCACCGACGACATCTACGGGATGCACTGGATCCAGGACGTCGACAACGTCTACGGATACGGCAACTCTCCCGGAAAGTGCTCGGCCGGACCGAGCGAGACGGGGCCCTCGTACATCAACACCTTCCAGCGTGGTCCGCAGGAGTCGGTCTGGGAGACCGTCACTCACCCCACCTGCGACAACTTCACCTACGGCGGTGACAACGGTTACCTGGACCTGTTCACCGGGGACGCCTCCTACGCCAAGCAGTGGAAGTTCACCAACGCTCCGGACGCGGATGCCCGCGCCGTCCAGGCCGCCTACTGGGCGGACACCTGGGCGAAGGAGCAGGGCAAGTCGGGTGAGGTGTCGGCGACCGTCGCCAAGGCGGCGAAGATGGGCGACTACCTCCGCTACTCCATGTTCGACAAGTACTTCAAGAAGGTCGGCAACTGCGTCGGCCCGACCACCTGCCCTGCCGGCAGCGGCAAGGACAGCGCGCACTACCTGATGTCCTGGTACTACGCCTGGGGCGGTGCCACCGACACCTCGGCGGCCTGGTCCTGGCGCATCGGATCCAGTCACGCCCACGGCGGCTACCAGAACCCGATGGCGGCCTACGCCCTGAGCTCCGTCGCCGACCTCAAGCCCAAATCGGCCACGGGGCAGCAGGACTGGGCCAAGAGCCTGGACCGGCAGATGGACTTCTACCAGTGGCTCCAGTCCGACGAGGGCGCCATCGCAGGCGGCGCGACCAACAGCTGGAAGGGCAGCTACGCCCAGCCTCCGGCCGGTACACCGACCTTCTACGGCATGTACTACGACGAGAAGCCCGTCTACCACGACCCGCCGTCCAACCAGTGGTTCGGCTTCCAGGCGTGGTCCATGGAACGCGTCGCGGAGTACTACCACGAGTCGGGCGACGCCCAGGCCAAGGCCGTACTCGACAAGTGGGTCGACTGGGCCCTGTCCGAGACGACCATCAACCCGGACGGTACCTACCTCATGCCGTCCACCCTCAAGTGGTCCGGTGCTCCCGATACCTGGAACGCGTCGAATCCCGGAACGAACTCCGGACTCCACGTCACGGTCGCCGACTACACCAACGACGTCGGAGTGGCCGGCGCCTACGCCAGGACCCTGACCTACTACGCGGCCAGGTCCGGTGACGCCGAGGCGAAGGCGACGGCCGAAGGGCTGCTCGACGGCATGTGGAGTCACTACCAGGACGACCTCGGGATCGCGGTTCCCGAGACCCGGGCCGACTACAACCGGTTCGACGACCCGGTGTACGTCCCGAACGGCTGGACCGGCGCGATGCCCAACGGTGACACCGTCGACAACGACTCGACGTTCCTGTCCATCCGGTCGTTCTACGAGGACGACCCGAACTGGCCGAAGGTGCAGGCCTATCTCGACGGCGGTGCCGCTCCGGTCTTCACCTACCACCGGTTCTGGGCGCAGACCGACGTCGCACTGGCTCTGGGGGCGTATGCCGATCTCCTGGAGTGAGTGACGGCAATGCCCACGGGGTTCCGGCCGCCCGGCCGTCAGCCGGCGGCCGGAATTCCGTCCGTCCGTCCGGCCGGGCCTCGCGCGGACGGGCCGCGGAAGGCATGATCATGCGATGACATGGACAGCAACACCGTTGCGTTTGGCCCCTGGGCTGTACGTCAAGCCCTGCTGAACAGCGCAACGGGACCACCTGATAGATCAGCGATCGGCGAAGAAAGTCGATCAAGGTCAGGGGTCCCGTTGCAGGAGAAG
>Ga0196960_10000102_pt1 | contig 33165 bp, 28 predicted proteins | sample S3v_5metaG_FD_183187 | JGI IMG/M metagenome (GOLD analysis project Ga0196960, IMG submission 183187) | Soil microbial communities from Anza Borrego desert, Southern California, United States - S3+v_5 | ecosystem: Environmental > Terrestrial > Soil > Desert | place: USA: California | collected...
ACCGGCGCGCGCATCGCCGACGCCGTCGCGTGCGGCGCGGCCGTGGTGCTCCTCGCCGCCGACGTCACGCCGATGCCCGACGCGGGCCTTGGGACCGTCACCGCGCTCGAGGCGCGCGGCGGTCTCGGCCTGGCGCGGCTCGTCGTGCTCTGCGCGGGCCGCCGGAACCTCGTGCCTCTCGAGCACACGGGCGGCGGGCTCGCGGGCACGCTGGCCTCCGCGTTGGGTGCCCGGCTGGAGCACGGCCCGTCGTTCGTGCTCGACGCGCTCGACGTCCGTGAGCGTCTGCGCCGCTCCGGCGCCGTCATCGTCGGCGCGGACCGCCTCTCGACCGCCTCGCTCGGCGGCACCGTGGAGGGCGACCTGGCGGTCGACGCCCGTCAGGACGGCGTCCCCGCCCACGCGGTCTGCCGCACCAACGCGCTGCTCCCCTTCGACCAACGCATCCTCGACCTCCAGCACGTCCTCGAGGTCCCGGACCTGCGGGCGCTCGAGGACGCTGGAGCCTTCATCGCGGCGAACCTCTGAGCCCACGGCGACCCGGCGGGCGCCGACGTACGCGGCGCGTCAGTACGCGTCGTCGAGCGGATGCTCGGTGACGCCGGCGCTGCTCGTCGGTCGGTGAGCACGACAGCGCTTCCCGGGCTTCCCCTTGCAGAACGTCATTGCGCCAGTTCTCCCGCGACTCTCCCACACATGATCGTTCCTCTTGATTCTTAACGTATAAGGGAAATAACGTGGTCGCAGCGCTTCTACCTCATCCCTCGTAGGGGCGTGATGTGAGGCCGGGCGGGGCGCGACGTCGCCTAGCGACGACCGCGTCCTGCTCGCGCTCACGTGAACCCCCAGGGGGCGGCCCGTGGACGAGACGGGTCCCAGCCATGACCGAGCGGAGCCACCGGCGCTCGGGCCGGCGGCTTCGCTCCATTCCTCGTGCGCCCGGCACGGCGCCGAGGCAGAGCCCCGCGCCGAGACCTTGCCCTACTGGTCGCTGGCGACGACCGGGTCGCGGGCACCCCGCTTGAGGTTGCCCTGCAGGATCGCCCGGTTCTTACCGGCCGCGGACGGGAAGCCCTCCTTGAGGTTGACCGCCGCTTTGATGAAGAACTGGAAGCCGACCGGGCCACAGCCCGAGGCGGCCGGCACGCTGAACGCGTTGTGCGACCAGCCGGAACCGGTCGCGGTGATCAGCGAGCCGAAGTCGCCACCGAACGTGATGGTGCCGGTGCTGCCGGTGATCGGCGTGTTGGGCGGGGGCGGCGCCGTCGTCCCGGTCCGCAGCCGCAGCGTCACGGGGCTCGAGCCCGAACCCACGTAGCAGTTGCTTCCGAGGAACGGGTTGTCCAGCTTGACGCGCACCGGCAGCACGATCGCCGGCCCGGCCCCCGTCACGTAGTTGGCGAAGTCGTACTGCACCGGCCCGACCAGCTCCGCGGTCGCCGTCACCCCGTTGACCGAGTTGACCGCCGCCTGCCACAGCTCCGTCAGGATCCCGTTCCACCCGGGATCCGGATCGAAGAGCCCCGAGAGGCCGCCCGGCACCGTCAACTTGGTCGGCGACAGCGTCGGTGCGCCGACCGCGCTGACGAACGTCGTCGCCAACGTCGTCGGATCCTGCGCGACACCGCCCTGCAGCACGATCTTCTTGTCGATCGGCACCACCGCGTTGCCCAGCTTGAACTCACCCGACGTCGTCTCCGAGTACAAGCACGACACCACGTTCGGCGCGTTCACCGGGCAGTACTTGAAATCCGCGTAGATCCCCGTCGGCGCTGCCGCGGCGGACGACGCCGCCCCGAGCCCGACCACGCCGGCCGCTGCTGTCGCCACCGCGAGGCGACCCATCTTGCTCCGCGATCGGCCACGGCCGATCGTGCCTTGCTTGCGCACGGCTTCCTCGTGCCCAAGGGGCGAAACCTCGACCGCGCGTGGGCACCTCCGCGCACGAGGGCGGCCGACCTGATGCCGGCTCACGACTGGCGCGCCGTCAGGGGATGAGCAGGCCACCCCGCCGCCACACCACACCGGCCGCCGCAACGCGCGCACCGCTGGGTGCAGCCCACGTCGCGGGACGCCGCCGCCCGCGGAGGGCGCGGGTCATCGTCACCTTTCGCATCGATCTCACTCCTGACTCAAGGGAGACCAGCGCATGCCGTGCAGGCCGACATCCCGACGTGGGAGCCCGCGCCACGCCTTTGAGCAATAGATCGGCGCGCGGGTCCCGTTCTCCTGAGCAATCAGGACACAATCGAGGCTCCGGCTGTCAGGTTGTTCCCCACGTGGTCGTCGAGAACCTGTCCCCCGCCGTTTCTTCTCGCGTGATCGGTGCAACGCAGCCAGCCTGTATTCCGCAACGGCCACGGGGACGCGGGGCTAACACGCGCTAACCCCCGCGCCACCGACTCGCTATGGCACGACGTTCAGGTTGCTCGCCCGGACCGCGCCCTGGTAGCCGGCGAACCAGCCGGGCAAGGCGCTCGAGCTCGCCGGGACACCTGGGCAGCTGCCGTTCTGCGACCACACGATGCCATTCCCGCCGCCGGCCAGGTTCACAGTCACGTCTACGCCAGCCACCACGTCCCGATGTCAAGCGTTACCTGCCAGCCAACCTCATAAGCTCCCGTCGCTCCATCAAAACAAGAATGCGATGCATTGAGGACCGCGCTCATGCAGCGCCGCACTGCGCCGGCCGCACGTTGCCGCGTAGGCGGAGAGGAGCCATGCTCGCGGGACAGTCACCACGCGGGTCGTCTTCACCGGCGAGGACGCAGTGCCGTGCCGTTCCAGAGGCGGATTAATGAGACGAGCACGCATGCCGCGGCCGGCCGCGACACGAACGAGGAGGCAGCGCCTCACGGCGCGCTGCCTCCAACCGGATACCCCGTCGGCTACGGAGTCACCGCCAAGCCGTTGGCCCGGATCGTCCCCTGGTAGCCCGCAAACGTGCCGACGCTCGCGCTCGCCGGCAACCCCGGACAGCCACCGTTCTGAGACCAGTCGATACCCGACGCGCCGCCAGCGATGTTCAGGACGACATTCACGCCGGCGCCCGAGACGTTCTGGTAGATGGCGCCGGGCGAGATGGTCTGATACGGCACCGTGATCACGCACCCGAAGAAGCCGGGGATGCTGATCGTGGCGCAGACGCGGACCCGGCCGGTGCCGGACCCAGGCGCTCCACTGATGGTTGACGGAGCAGCGTCCCACGGACCGCAGGCCGTCGATACCGGCGCGGGGGTAGTGATCCCGGCGATCGTGGCGGTGCAACCGCTGTACGCGATGCTGAAACGCGACACGTTCGTCGACGGCGTCCCCAGCGTGTTCGCCACGAGGGCGCCGTTCGTGACGGCCACGTTCGTGCACGTGAACCGCATGGCCGAGCCGATGTTGAACGACTGCTGCGGGCTGACGTGCTGACCGCTGAACGGCGTCGCCCCGGTGATGCTCAGCGCGGACGCGGCCTGCGCTGAGAACGCCATGACGCAGGTCGCCACAAGCAGTGTGGACAGAACTTTCGTCTTACGCATGACTGCTCCTCAGGTTGTCTCGTCGGTGAGCCGGCAGTGGCCCGACTCTCGCTCTCTCCGGGCGACGCACCCTCGCTCCGCCCGTCTCACCGGCCAAGGCGAGGCCGTGCGGCGGTGTCGCAGGCACCTGCGACGCCGCCACGCGGCCACGGCCTCACCTGATGTTCAGGCGAGCTAGCGGCGCCGTATCCCTGTGCGCTCCGATGCCGCTGACGAGGAGACTGGGTACTTCAGCGTCACCGTCTTCGACATCCGCTTCGCCTTCCGCTCTCCGGTCGGCGTGTAGGCGACGGCCAGCTTCACCTCGAGCCGCTTGTTGCGCACGAGCTGCCGGCGCGCCGAGTCGGTCAGCGGCACCTTCAGGGTCGCGGCGTTGGCGGTCTTCAGCGTCCGCCGCGTCGTCTGGACGCCGTCACCGGAGACCGAGACGCGCCCGCCCATCCGCAGGCCACCCACGGTGAGCTTGAGGCTCGTTCCGCTCTGGGCGACCTTCGCGATCCGCGTCGGGCAGTTGAGCGGCGTGATCTGCGCCGCCTTCTCCTTCAGCACCTTGCCGCTCTGTCCGGTGTAGTCGCCGGTCGCCTGCTGGTTGCCCGCGCAGACGTCGGCGTTCGACACGACGATCACGCCGTTCTTCCCGCCCGCGATGTTGAGCTCGAAGCTCGAGATCGGCGCGTCCGGGATCTGCGCGAACGAGGTGACGAGCTTGTCGTCGACGACGTCCGTGCTGGCGTTCAGGTCGAGCTCCACCTCACCGCGGAGGGGGATCCAGAGCTTCGGCAGGGTCCGCCGGATCGCGCCGGTGCGCGTCCGCCGGATGCCCTCGACGAAGTACACCGGACCGGTCAGCGGCCGGGTGAGCACCGGTGTCACCGCGGTGGCGCTGCCGACGATCGACCCGGGCGGGCACGCCCGCGCCGCGGCCTGCTCGGGCTTGCACAGCGCCTGCGCGTTGTCCGGATCGAGCGCGAGGCTCAGCGGCAGCGTCACATCCGCGTTGCGGAGGTTGGTCTGCCCCGGCGTCTGGCGGAGGACCGCCTTCAGCGCCGGATGGTCGCCGTCTCGCGTCTCGCCCTTGCCGTCGAGCGTCATGTCGAGCTCCGGCTCCAGCGGCAGCGAGGCGCACTCGCCGACCTGGAACCGGTTCCCCACGTCGACCCCGTGGTTCGGGACCTGCGAGGTGACCCGCCCGAGGACCTGCATCGACGCGCAGCTGGTCGGGTTCACCATGAACCCGGGCCGGTCGATGTCGATCCGGATGTCCTTGATCCGCAGCGGGATGCCGTCCAGGATCCGCGGCAGCGGATCGGACCCCACGGCGATCTCCGCCGTAATGCGGTCCACCGTGATGCCGGCGCGGACGTTGACGATGCCGAGGTCGTACGGCCCGGCGATCGCCGGCACGACGAACGCCATGCCGTACGGCGCACCCTTGTAGCCCTCGGTCAGGTAGACGCGGCCCTTCAGGTAGAAGGGGCTCGAGCCCGGCCCGGCACCGACGGTGGTGGAGCCGATCCGGCTGCTCTCGGGGCAGGTCGCCGCAGCGGCCTGCGCGCTCGAGCAGAGCGGCACGCGCGAGATCCGCCCGAGCAGGCCGGGCGGCAGGTCGGCGCTGATGCTGTCGATCTCGTGGTCGTTGTCGGTGCGCGTCACCCGCATCGTGAAGGCGGTGTCCGCCCCCGCGACCGGGTTGATCGTGCCGACGCTCCACGTCGGCGCGAAGCCGCGCGGCTGGCAGCCGGTGATCTCGAACGAGTCGCTCGGGGTCACCGTGTGGCCGGCCCACGAGGTGAGCTCGGAGGTCGTGGTCTTCACGCCGCACGTGGTCGGGTTCGCCAGCGGCGCGCGCGGGCCGCCGTTGAACTCGAGGTGCATGTTGCTGAACGGCAGCTGCGGGTTGTCGATGAAGCGCGCGGTGATCTGCCCCGTCTGCTGATCGGGGGTGATGCGGCCCTCCAGCTTCACGCGCACGCCCGCTCCCTCGACGACGAGGAACAGCCGGTACCGGTTGCCCGGCAGCGGCTCCCCGATGTAGGCGTCGCCGACGAGCGGGTCCTCGAGCACCGGCGTCGTGATCGAGAGCCTACCGATCTTGGACGAGTCGGGGCACTGCGGCGCGTCCCGAGTCCCGATTCCGACGAGCGAGGACGAGCACGCGGTCAGCCCGTTCGCCACGCTCGGCGACAACGTCACGCCTTCGGGCAACGTGACCACGGCGTCCTTCAGGTGCGGGGTCGCCCGTCCGTTCGGGCTCTCCTGCTGCGGGACGTCGAGGTCGACCGTGTAGCCGGCCGGGGCCCCGGGCGCCGTGGTGTCCGGACGGGCTGAGACCTCCGGCTCGAACGTCAGCGCATCACACCCCTCGAGCGCCGGCATCGACGTCTCCACCCTTACGGGCCGCGTCTTGTCCTGCCACGACGTCACCGTCGCGACGACCGGCTGCGGCGCGCCCGAGCACGCGGTGGCGTTGGTCAGGAAGGGACGGCGCATGCCGCCTCCGGGCCCGCCGTAGGACCGCTGCGAGTTCATGTCGAACTCAGCTCCGGGTCCGTTGTGGTCCGCCGGAACACCCCAGAGCGTCATCTCCACCTTGAGGATCGAGACGACCTCGGTGATGTTCGAGGATCGTACGGTGATCCCGTAATCACCGTCCGAGCGCACTTCCGCGTCGAGACGGGCGTTGAACGCCGCGTTGAAGCCAAAGGCCGCCGGCTGGTTCCGGTACGGCTGGACGTTGTAGACCAGCGACTGGACCACGTTGGTGAAGCCGGGGAAACCGGGGAAGCCGGTGGTGACGCGGACGGACCCCACGGCGCTGTCGAGCGGGCAAGGATTGCCCGCCTGCCCGGACATCACCTGCCCCATCGTGCACTCCGGGATCGCCCCGGGATCGCCGACGAACCCGGGCGGGAGCTCGATCTCGAAGTCCTTCAGGCTGCCTTCGAGCACCGTCGCCGGCTCCTGGTTCAGCTCGATCGTGACGTCGAGGTCAGGGTGGGCGCCGGCGGCCGCGCCGCCACCCGAAAGCGTCGTCGTGAACGTCTGCAGCCCGAAGTCGGCCCGAGCCGGGCCCGCCTGCGCGAGTCCTACGAGCAGAGCTCCGACAGCCAGCAGCACACCAATCGCACGGTGATGCGACGCGATCCGGCCCGTCGTGTCCATGGTTCCGTCCTTGTTCATGATCAGCCCTGCTTCGCGCGCTTCGCCGTGAACCGCACCGACGCCGACGAACTGGCGCCGCGGGTCGGCGTGAAGCCGACGCGCAGGCCGAGCGTGACGCGGCCCCGGCGACGAAGCACGCGCTGCGCTCCGGACGTCAGCTTCGCCGTCACGCGGTACGTCGCCGCCCGAGAGACCGTGCGGGTGATGCGGCGCACACCGTTGCCGCTGACCGAAAGCCGTCCGGGTCCTGGCACGGTGACGCTGAGCGTGACCCGGCCCTGACGAACGGCCGGGCTCTTGAGCCTGACCTTCCCGGCAGCGGGCGCGTCAGGCTCCGGCCCTACGTTCCCCGGGCCGGAGAACGTGATGCTCGCGGCCGGCGTGGCGGCGGGCACCGCCGGTGGAGGGCCCTGGCAGTCCGCCGCGCACGGCACCGGCGGCCGCTGCTGCGGGAACCCACCGCCGACGCGGGCGTCGTAGACGTCGTACGCGCCGTCGTTGTCAGCCGGGTCAAGGCCCTCCGTCGTCGCGAAGAAGACGTCGTCCCCGGAGGCGCTGTTGTCGAGGACGAACGAGTCCTGATCGCTCGTCCCGCTCGAGAGGAGGTTCTTCGAGCCCGCCTCCCACTCGTAGACGTCACGCCGGCCGTTCACGTCGCGTGCCGTCAACCTCTGGGGTGTGTCGAAGTAGATACGGCTGCCGTCGTCCGACATGCCGCGATTGCCCTTGTACCTGCCGACGCCGGCGCCCGGTGATGGCACGGTGTACGAGATGCGAGCGTCTCCAATGGGCGTCCCGGCGGCCGGGCACGACACGCAGTCGAGCTTGCTCGACGCGAGCTCGTACCGGTAGACCTGGTAGGCCTCTTCCGGGTTCGGATGCCCGGCGACCTCCGCGTTCGTCTGGAAGACGAACACCGCGCCGTCGGCAGTCGCACGGGATGGCGCGACTGCGAACTCGGAGAGCCTGATCACCGGGAGGGTCAGGTTCGCCACCTGCTTGACCACCCCGTCAGACCAGACGCCCACCTTCGTCTGGTCCTCGCTGAGGAACAACACGCGCGAGGCGTCGTCCGAGCCGGCGAGGACGGTCCCGGTGAGCCCGGGGAGATACCGCACCGTGTCCGTCGCCACGTCGTACCGGTAGCCCTTGACCAGTCCATCACTCGGCGCGTCGGTTGTCAGCTGATCGGTGCTTTGGAAGTAGACGTTCGAGCCGTCGCGAGCACCGTAGGCGAAGGATCGGAACTGAGAGAGGAACGGCGGCTGCATCGGGGCCGCCCCACTCGGTGCGGCGTCTCCGGTGATCTGGGACTTCGAGACGAGCACACTGCGGCGCCCGTCGATGACCATGTAGAGCTGTGACGGCCGCGCGCTGCCCGCGGCGGGATCCGGGCTGACGAACAGGGCCTTGGAACCATCCGCCGAGACCTGGTTCATGAAGGTCTCCGGCGGCATGTTGTTCTGGCTCGCGTAGCCGGTAGGAGATGTTGCCCCAGCAGGGGCGGCACCTTCCGGGTCGCGGGTTCCGTCCGGCAGAACGCCGACGTTCTCGACGTGGCCGTCCTCGACGCGGTAGAAGCCGCCGGCCGAGCCGACGAGCGGACGCCGCGGCTCGTCCTCCGCGAGCAGGATACCTGGGTAGCTGAAGTAGAAGGTCCGCAGATCCGCGCTTCCCCCGGCGGGATAGAACATGAACGGGGTGAAGTGCTCGTTGGGCTTCGGGTACGGATCGGCGTTCGTCGGCCGCGTCACCCAGGCCACGCCGCGACCGGTCTCAGCCGCGTAGAGCGCCTCGGTTTGATTTCCGCCAATCTCAGGCGGCTGCTCCGCCGTCCAGCGCGCAGGCGCCGCGAAGACGAATCTTCTGAGGTCATCAGCCGGCTGAAGCGCGTTCTGCGTGTGGCGGTACGTGACGTCCGCAACGCCGGGCGCGGGGATTGCCGCCCGGACGGACCACCCGTCAGCGGATCGCCGTGCGGTGATGACACGGTCGCTTCCTCGCTCGATGCCGCCCTGCGGCCCGCCGCCCGAGTAGAGCAATCCCGTCCCGTCCGCAGTCGCGAACGCGTAGCCCACCCCCTGCCCTGATTGGGCCCCGGCCTCGTTCCCGTTCTTGTCGACCGGCGACACCTGCTCGTAGCCGCGCTCCGCGGCACCGGCGACCGGCACACCCGTCGCGACCGCCGCACTGATTGCTGCGGCACAGCTCGCCAACGACTGCACGCGTCCTCTCGCCGACGAGGCGTCCTCGCGGTTTCGCATCCCTACAGGCACGGCGCTCCTCTCCTGAAACCCAGATTCGCTCGCCGGTGACGACTTGCGACAACGATACTCATACACTTCTTGTTTTCCTGAGTCAAATCAGGAGCTTGCGAAAAAAGAGCTCACCACTTGCCCGCAGAGTGGTCGCGAACGGTTGCGCGGCTGACGGCGCAGCGAAAGGGCCCGCTTCGCAAGGACGAAGCGGGCCCGGTCACTTCGGGCGGTTACTGGCCGCTGGCGACGACCGAGTCGCGGGCGCCCTGCTTGAGGCTGCCCTGCAGGATCGCCCGGTTCTTACCGGCCGCGGACGGGAAGCCTTCCTTGAGGTTGACCGCGGCGTTGATCAGCGGGCGGAACAGCAGCGGGCCGCAGCCCGACGCAGCCGGCACGCTGAACGCGTTGTCGACCAGCCGGAACCCGGTCGCGGTGACCAGCGAGCCGAAGTCACCACCGAACGTGATCGTGCCGGTGCTACCGGTGATCGGCGTGTTCGGCGGCGGCGGCGCCGTGGTGCCGGTCGTCAGCCGCAGCGTCACCGGGCTCGAGGCCGAGCCGACATAGCAGTTGTCGCCGAGGAACGGGTTGTCGAGCTTGACGCGCACCGGCAGCACGATCGCCGGCCCGGCACCCGTCACGTAGTTGGCGAAGTTGTACTGCACCGGCCCGACCAGCTCGGCCGTCGCCGTCACACCGTTGACCGAGTTGATGGCCGCCTCGACCAGCTCGGTCAGGATGCCGTTCCAGCCCGGCTGCGGGTCGAACAGCCCGGTCAGACCGCCCGGGACCGAGAGCGGGGTTCGCGAGAGCGTCGGGGCGCCCACCGCGTTGACGAACGTCGTCTCGAGCGTGTTCGGGTCCTGCGCGACACCGCCCTGCAGCACGATCTTCTTGTTGATCGGCACCACCGCGTTGCCCAATTTGAACTCACCCGACGTCGTCTCCGAGTACAAGCACGACACCACGTTCGGCGCGTTCACCGGGCAGTACTTGAAATCCGCGTAGATCCCCGTCGGCGCCGCAGCCGCCGGTCCCGCCCCAGCGGCGACAGCCGCGGCGGCCACCGTCGCGGCGGCGAGCGCCTTCCTCATCCGAGTGACCTTGAGAGTCCTCATTGATCTTCCTCCTCCTTGATGTCGCCGGCCCGCGTCGAGCGTGGGCGTCAGACGGTGCATTGCCTGGTTCCGAAGCGCGGGAATGCGCGCCCGCGAACGAGCGCGCATTCCGCTTAGGTACTACGTAAGGCGGGGAGAAGCGGGCGCGCCTCTCCGCACCTGCCCGTGGTCGTTACGGGATGACCTGCAGGCCGTTCGCGTCGATCGTGCCCTGGTAGCCGGCGTACTGCGCCGGAGTGGTGCTCGTGGCGCTGGCCGGAAGGCCGGGGCAGCTGCCGTTCTGCGTCCAGTTCACGCCCGGGGTGGCCCCGCCGGGGATGTTGACCGTGACGCGCACGCGGTTCGGACTCGTCAGGTTCTGGTACGTGCCACCGCTTGTGATCGTCTGGGTCGGCACGGTGATGACACACCCGAAGCTCGACAGGGTGATGGTCGTCGTGCACACGCGGATCCAGCCAACACCGGAACCACTGGTGAACGAGGTCGGAACGATCGACCACTGACACGTCACGGTGACGGTGGCGTTGACCGTGATACCGGCGATCACCGCGGTGCAGGGCCGCGGCGGAGTCGTCACGTTGTTGTGATAGGCGATCGTGAACGTCGCCATGTTGGTCGACGGGCCGCCGATCGTGTTCGGCCCGAGCGTGCCGTTCGTGATGGTCGCGTGCGTGCACGTCACGCGCACGGCGGTACCGATGTTGAACACCTGGTTCGCACTGACCTGCTGACCGGTGAACGGCGTCGCGCCGGTGATGCTCAGCGCGGACGCGGACTGGGCCGACACCGCGGTGAAACAGAACGCTGCGAGCAGCGCGAACAGAACCTTCGTCTTACGCATGACCTCTCCTGAGGTTGTGCTTGAGAGGCCCGCCCTTACGGGCCTCATCTCTCCTCCGGGCGACGCTTGCGATGCCTCTGAGCAATCGATGCGGCGCTCGCTCCGCCCGTCTTCGCAGCGACGACTCGCTGCGGTTCCCCCACCTCGGGGACGGTCGTCCAGCCACGACCTAGCGACTACATGACTCACCTCCCTCCTCAACCCGGTACTCCCGCCGATCGAGGCTCCTGGCGTCTCAGCGAGGTGCTTCCTGACCGGTCGACATGTATGAAACACACATGGGAGTCCGTATGTCAACACCCGAGACGACCGTTTCTCCTGAAGTCCACCGTGTTCCTACCAGTCGACAATCCGATGCATCAGTTGCCGCGAAACGGTCAATGGATGCCGCTAACCGGTACGCGCGTACGGATCCGCACTGGCATCCCAGCGGGACCGGACTTAGACTTGACCCCGATCCACTCCTGAGGATCGGGTCGCCCGCACGAGCTCCGACTCGAGCAGGCGGCTCATGAGGAACGACGGGGCGCGTGACGCCTCTGAGCAGATCGTCGGCGCGCGCTCCGTCCTCCTCGATGTCGTCGGCGCGCCCAACGCGCGCCGACCGTGTCGACCCGGCTTTCGGCCCTACCTCCCGCTCACGAACCCTCGACCCACATCGGCGACGGTCCACTTCCGGAGGACCGCTCAGCTAACGCCGATCCATCAAACACAGGCGTGGGAGCTGCGTCAAGGGCGATGCGCGACCTTTGCAACAAGATGCATGTCGCGGTACCGGTTGGACGCGCTGACCGGTCGCCGGGGGCGAGCCTCCCCTCGGGCGCGGATGGCCGGGGCGGCGCGGCCGGCGCGAGCGCCGGCGCGCGCCGCCCGATGCGACGAGAACGACGACGGACGCTGGCCCGTCAGCGGATCACGGCCCGGCCCAGATGCCCAGGTTCGCGAAGAGGAAGCGCCCGACCATCGAGGCCAGTGGGTTCGGGTTGACGACCGGCGCACAGCCCGGGGAGACCGTGCGGGTGATCGCCTGGTTGATGTTCATGTCCAACCGGATCGCGGTCGGGGCGGCCGGCGGGGCCGGCAGGTTCTGGCCGGTGATGTTGATGTTCGCGCCGTTGTGGACGAGCAGCTGAGGCGGCACGTCGATCGAGCAGCTGCCGTTGGTGAGGCGGATCGCCGAGGGCGTGGTGCACGTCGGGGAGAAGGCGAGCCGCTCCTTGCTCGCGCCGCTGGCGACGCTGAACGCGTCGACCGCGAACGCCCAGTTGCAGCGCACGGCGACCTGCGCCGGCGTGACGACGCCCACGAGGTTCATCGTGCAGTTGGCCGTCGGCCACGTCGGCCACGTCGGCCATCCGCGTCGACGGGCCGCCGAGGATGTTCGGGTTCACCTTGCCGGCGAGCGTCACCGTGGTGCAGTCGACCCGGAGCTGCGGGCCGACGATGAACGACCAGACGCCCTGGTTGGTCCCGTTGAACGGCGTGCCGTTCGGGTTGGCGACGTTCTGCGCTGACGCAGGCGCTGCTGCGACCGCGGTGAGACAGAGCGCCGCCGCGGCGCCTGCCAGGTACCTCTTGAGCTGCATGACCCCTCCTCAGGAATCGGTAGACGTCGATCACCGCATCCCGGACGGGGCCGCGTCAAGCACATGGGAGGCTCCAGAACACGGCGTGACGACGCGCCGACACTCCAGAGCCCCCGCATCCAACAAGCGCGCGTGCGCGCACGCGCGCGCGGGGCGCCGAAGCGCCCCGCGATCCCTCTGATCTACAACGACGAACGCGCGACGCCCACCCGAAGGTGGACGCCGCGCGTCGGAACTCCGTCGCTGTCCGAGCTGGGACTAGCGCACGCTGGCCGCGATGTCGCCCGGGAAGGCGATCTTCGCGTTGCCCTTCAGGATGGCGGTGTTCTTGCCCGCCGCGGACGGGAAGCCCTCCTTGAGGTTCACGGCCGCGTTGATGAGCGGACGGAACAGGAGCGGGCCGCAGCCCGAGGCGCGCGGCACGCTGAACGAGTTGTCGACGAGCGTGTAGCCGCCGAACTGGATGACCTGATCGCCGTTGTCCGGCAGGGTGACCGAACCCGGGTCGCCGCTGATCGGCGTGTTCGGCGCGGGCGGCGCCGTCGTGCCGGTCGTGAGCTTCAGCAGCACCGGGCTCGAGGCCGAGCCGATGTAGCAGCTGTCGCCCAGGAACGGGTTGTCGAGCTTGATGCGCAGCGGCAGCTGCAGGCCGGTGCCGGTCCGCTCCAGGAACGCGCCGGAGTCGAAGCCGACCGGGCCGACGAGCTCAGCGGTGGCCGTCACGCCGTTGGCCGCGTTGATAGCGGCCTCGAGCAGCTCGGTCAGGATGCCGTTCCAGCCCGGCTGCGGGTCGAACAGGCCGGTGAGGCCGCCCGGGACCGTGAGCTTGGTCGGCGACAGGGCCGGAGCGCCGACGGCGCCCTTCCACGTGGCCTCGCCGTTCGGGCCGGTGCCGAAGCCGCCCTGGAGGACGATCTTCTTGTTGATCGGCACGTTCGCGTTGCCGAGCTTGAACGACCCGGAGAGCGTCTCCGAGTAGAAGCAGTAGTCGGTGCCCGCCTGGTTGTACGGGCAGTACTTGAAGTCCGCGAAGTTGCCGGTCGGCGCGGCCGCCATGGCGCTCGGCGCGAAAGCAGCGGTCGCCGCGGTGGCGACGACGCCGGCCGTGAGCACGGCCTTGAGACCACGTGCACGGGGCCCGTGGTTACGGAACAGCTTCATCCCTCATCCCTCCTGGAACGTCCTTGTCGCTGGAGCTCCTGGGTGGAGCCAGGAGGAGACTCATCGGGGACAGGCACAGCAGACCCGTGACGCGCTCTCCTCCGTCAGCGCTTGGCGCAATAAAACACATAGGTGGCTTCATGTGTCAAGACAGACGTTGGTATTTCTCGAAAACTGCCGACCGTCGCGTGAAGAACCGAAATGCGGTCTATTGTGACGTGGCGCCGTCCCGCGCCGACGCGATCGCCCCGGGAGGCGCCCGCGTAACCACCGGCGGGCGCGGGACTACGTTCTTCCCGATGCCGCAGCCCCGCCGCTCCCTCCCCCTGCCGATCCCCGGGCGCCGGGCGATCGTGCTCGGAGCCGGGTCGTTCGGCACCGCCGTCGCCGTCCTCCTCTCGCGCGGGGGGCTGCGGACGACGCTCCAGGCGCGGACGCCCGAGCAGGCGCGCCGGCTGCAGGACGACGGGGAGAACGTGGCGTACCTGCCGGGCGTCGAGCTGCCGCGGGAGCTGCGGATCGAGGACGTCAGCGCGGGCCTCGCGCGCGCGGACTTCGTCTTCCTCGGGGTGCCGAGCCGCGGGCTGAACGAGGTGATCGGCGAGCTGGAGGCGAACGGGCTGCCGAAGGGCGCCGCGCTCGTCTCGATGGCGAAAGGGCTCGTGCCGCCGGACGGGCGTTCGCCGAGCGTGCTCCTCAAGGAGGTCGTCGGCGCGGACCGCGTCGCCGTCGTGGGCGGTCCCGCGCACGCGCGCGAGATGGTGCACGAGGGCGCGGGCCTGGTCGCCGCGTCGTCGAACGAGCCGCTGGCCGACGCCATCGCGCAGGTCTTCCTCAAGGCGGGCGTCGTCTGCGAGACGTCGACCGACCCGGTCGGCGTGGAGCTCGCGGGCGCCGCGAAGAACGCCGCCGCGCTGGCCGCGGGCGCGACCGAGGCGCAGGGCCTCAACGCCGCGGGCGCCGCGGCGGGCCACATCTTCGCGGAGGTCTGGGCGCTGGCCGCGCAGCAGGGCGCGCAGCCCGAGTCGCTGATCGGCCTGGCCGGCACCGGCGACCTCGTGGCGACCGCGCTGGCGCCGCAGTCGCGCAACCGGCGCGCGGGCGAGCTGCTCGCGCAGGGCGTGCCGTCCAGCGAGATCCCGGAGCGGATCGGGCAGGCGGTCGAGGCGCTCGAGTCGGTCCCGCTGCTCGCCGCCGCGATCCAGGGCGCGGGCGTCCACGCGCCCGTCACCACCGGCCTGACGCAGCTGATCAGCGGCGAGCTGCCGCTGGACGACTGGGTCGAGCTCGTCCGCACGACGGTGCCGGTGCCCGCGCGGCGCAGGGTCGTCCCCCGGCCGCGCCCCGGCTTCTTCCGCCGCCAGGGCGACAAGTGGCGCGCGTGGCGCGCCGGCGAGTCGCTCCCGGCCGAGCCCTAGCGGCGCTCGGCCAGCTCCGTCACGACCGCCTCGTACACCCCGCCGCCGTGGCCGGCCTCGGCCACGCGCGTGTTGCGGGGGAGCGAGCCGACGAGGAGCGGGTCGCGATCCAGCGCGTTCGCCACGAGCCACATCGTCCCGACCGACTCGGCCGCGGTGAGGTCCTCGCGCGAGTCGCCCACGGCGATGCACTCCTCCGGCGCGTACCCGCGCACGCGCATGTGCCGCGCCACCGCGCGCCCCTTCGAGACGCCCCGCGGGAGCAGGTGGAACGCGCGCATGCCCGGCCGGTCGATCCCGCCGTTGTCGACGAGCCGCAGCTCCTCGTGGCCGTGCTCCTGGAGCAACGCGTCGGCGACCGTCGCGTCGATGTCGCCGCGGAAGAGGTGCGAGACGTCGCGGTTCAGGTGCCACGGGTCGTGGAACTCGAACACCGCGTCCTCGAACGCGCGCAGCAGCAGGTCCACCGCGCCCGTCGCGGCGACCTGCTCGTTCACCGTCCCCCGGCCTTCGTCGGGGAAGTACGGCTCGGTCATCCACTCGATGTCGGGCCCGTCGACCACCGCGGCGCCCGCCTCGAAGATGTAGGAGCGGCAGCCGAGCAGGCGCGCGTCCTCCATCACCTGCGCGCGGCGGCGGCCGGACATGATCACGACCTCCACGTCGGCCCGCAGGCACGCCTCGATGGCGCGGAACGCGAGGTTGGAGACCTTGCCGTCGCCGTCGTGCATGATCGAGGCGCCGCGTCCGAGCAGCGTGTTGTCGAGGTCGACGTAGAGCGCTTTGAGCCGGGCCATGAGCGGCGCCTACCCTAGTCCTCCAGGTGGCCGTCCAGTCCCGTGAGATCGAGCCGTGGACCGACCTGCTCGCGTCCGGCCGGGCCGACGAGCGGCTGGTCCGCGAGGCGCACGAGGCCGACCGCCCGCCGATCCTCGCGCCGCTCCCCGAGGGCCTGCACCCCAAGCTCCTCGACGCGCTCCAGGCGCAGTCCATCGACGCGCTCTACGCCCACCAGGTCGAGGCCGTCCACGCCGCGATGGCGGGCGACTTCATCGTCACCACCGGCACCGCGTCGGGCAAGTCGATGTGCTTCAACCTGCCGACGATCCACCACCTGCTCGGCTCGCCGACCGCCCGCGCGCTCTACCTCTACCCGACGAAGGCGCTCGCGCAGGACCAGGCGCGCGCGCTCCACCGGTTCGGCCTGCACCGCGCGATCCGGCCCGCGATCTACGACGGCGACGCGTCGCGCGAGGAGCGCGCCGCGGCCCGGCGCCGGGCGAACATCGTGCTGACGAACCCCGACATGCTCCACGTCGGGATCCTCCCCAACCACGCCGCGTGGGCCGACTTCCTCCACCGCCTCGACGTCGTGGTGGTGGACGAGGCGCACGTCTACCGCGGCGTCTTCGGCTCGCACGTCGGCAACGTCCTGCGGAGGCTGCGGCGGCTCGCCCCCAACGCCCGCTTCTTCATGGCGAGCGCCACGATCGCCAACCCGCAGGAGCTGGCGGAGCGGCTGACCGGCCTCGACGACATCGCGCTGGTGGAGAACGACGGTTCCCCCAAGGCGCGCCGGCGGATCGCGATGTGGAACCCGCCGCTCGAGGACGAGGCGCTCGGCATCCGCCGCAGCGCGCTCGGCGAGGCGGCGGACATGATCGTGCGGCTGGTCAAGGAGGGCGCGCGGACGATCTGCTTCATCAAGTCGCGCAAGGCCGTGGAGCTGACGGCGAAGCTCGTCGCCGACAAGCTGCGCGACGCCGAGCCGCACCTGGCCGACACCGTCGCCCCGTACCGCGCCGGCTACACGCCCCAGCAGCGGCGCGAGCTCGAGCAGCGGCTGGTGAGCGGCGAGCTGCGCGCGGTCATCACCACCGACGCGCTGGAGCTCGGCATCGACATCGGCGCGCTCGACGCCTGCGTGGTCGTCACCTTCCCCGGCACGGTCGCGTCGCTGCGGCAGATGTGGGGGCGTGCAGGCAGAAGGGGCCGCGGGCTCGCGGTCTACATCGCGGGCGAAGACGCGCTCGACCAGTTCTTCTGCCGCCACCCCGACGAGTTCCTCGACCGCCCCGTCGAGTCGGCGATCCTCGACCACGAGAACGAGCAGATCCACTTCCAGCACCTGCTCTGCGCCGCGCACGAGGCGCCGATCACGCCGGAGGACATGGACACCCTCGGGCCCCGGGTGCTCACCCACGCACGCACGCTGCAGGAGGCGGGCGCGCTGCGCGAGGATCGCGCCGGCCGCTTCGTCCTCGCCGCGCCCGAGGACTACCCGGCGGCCCGCGTCTCGCTCCGCTCCGCCTCCCCCGACAACTTCGCCGTGGTCGACGTCTCGCAGGGCGAGGTGCTGGGGAACGTGGAGGCGTCGCGGGCGTTCACGACCGTCCACGAGGGCGCGGTCTACCTCCATCAGGGCCGCTCGTACGAGGTGGTCGAGCTGGACCTCGAGATGCGCCGCGCGCTCGTCCGGCCGTTCAACGGTGCGTGGTACACGCAGCCCAAGAAGGAGACCGACACCTGGATCGAGGAGCTGCTCGACCAGAAGGAGTTCATGGGCGTGAAGCTCTCGTTCGGCAAGGTGAGCGTGAGCGAGACCGTGCTCGCCTACCAGCGCAAGGCGCTGCCGAGCCACGAGGTGATGGACCTGCAGGCGCTGGATCTGCCGCAGACGTCGTTCAGCACCCAGGCGCTCTGGTACGAGCTGCCCGCGCCGATCTGCAAGGACGAGTTCCCCAGCGAGCACCTGCTCGGCGCGCTCCACGCGGCTGAGCACTCGCAGATCGCGGTGCTGCCGCTGCTGGCGATGTGCGACCGGTGGGACATCGGCGGGCTGTCGACCAACGCGCACCCGCAGACCGGCGTGCCCACGATCTTCATCTACGACGGCCATCCCGGCGGCGTCGGCATCACGCGCCAGGGGTTCCTCAACTTCGACCTGCTCGTGGGCGACGCGCACCGGCTCGTCACCGAGTGCCCGTGCGAGTCCGGCTGCCCCTCGTGTGTGCAGTCGCCCAAGTGCGGGAACCTCAACGAGCCGCTCTCCAAGGCCGGCTCGGCGGAGATCATGCACAGGATGTTGCAGCGCCTCCGCACGGGCTCGGGAGCCTGAACCTCCATCACACCAGCGCAGGCTGGACTCCGGTGATCCGGATTCCGATGCGGTGGGCGAGATGGGCATGCGTCGCTCCTCGCTCCTACTTGCACTTGCGTCGTGCTGCGTCGTGAACGTCTCCACGCCGCTCGCCGCCCCGGCCTTCGCTGCCGGGGCGACGGGTGGCGCCTCCGCCGAGGGCGCCTCCGGCGGCCCACACGACACGGGTGCGTTGACGTACGGCGCGCCGGTGCGTCAGCAGCCGGTGGCGCGCGTGTTCCGTGTGTCGCCCGGCAGCGTGGTCGAAGGCGGCGCGCTGAAGCTGCGCCTGCGCGTGGTGGAACGGGGCGTGGATCGCGTGAGCGTCCGCGTCGCCGCCATCGAGCGCGGGAGCGGCCGCGTCGGCGCGAACGTCCGGCTCGGCACCATCCGCACCGGACGCACCGTGACCGTGTCGTGGCCGGCCGCCCACCTCCCCGCGGCCGGCGACTACACCGTCCGGCTCCACGTGCGCGATCCGCAGGGCGCGACGCTCGCGCGCGCGGGCGCCGCGACAGGCAAGTCGCGTCTGGTCGTGCGGCCCCGGCCGCGCCCGGAGAAACCGCAACCGAGGCCGCAGCCCGACCCTACGCCTGCCGCGCCCGCCGGTGGGATCTTCCCGGTCGCCGGGCCGTACACGTGGGCGGGTGAGGACGGGCGGTTCGGCGCGGGCCGCACCGGCCACGTCCACGAGGGCCAGGACCTCCCGGCCGCCGAGGGCACGCCGGTGGTGGCGCCGGTGCCGGGCACGGTCGCGTTCGCGCAGAACCAGCCGGGCGGCGCGGGCTACTACGTCGTGCTGAACACCGACGACGGGCGCGCGATGTTCTTCGCCCATTGCCAGGCCGGGAGCTTCTCCGTGGCGCCGGGGCAGCGGGTCGTGGCCGGGCAGGGCCTCTGCCGGGTCGGCTCGACCGGCTCGTCGACCGGGCCGCACCTGCACTTCGAGCTGTGGCTCGGCGGGTGGCGCGACCGCGGCGGGACCGTGGTGGATCCGCTGCCGCAGCTGCGCGCCTGGGCCGGGCTCTAGCCGACCGTCAGCGGCACGATCTTCGCCGCGAGCACGTCGACCAGGCCCTGGTCGGTGACCTTCAGGTCGGGGATCACGGAGAGGGCGAGGAAGCTGAGCGTCATGAACGGCGTGGCGCTCGTCACGCCCTGCTGCTCGAGGAGCCGTTCGAGTTCCACGAGCTTCGCCGCCACGCGCTCCAGCGGCTCGTCGGCGAGGAGGCCGGCGACGGGGAGCGGCTGCTCGCCGATCACCTGGCCGTCGCGAGCCACGACCACACCGCCGCCGAGCTGCGTGAGCCGCTCGACGCACGCGAGCATCGATCCGTCGTCCACGCCGCAGACGACGACGTTGTGCGCGTCGTGGGCGACGGTGGAGGCGAAGGCGCCCTCGCGGAGCTGGAACCCGCGCACGAGCCCGACGCCGACCTGGCCGCTGCCGTGGTGGCGCTCGACGACGGCGATCTTGGCGAGGTCCCGGGCCGGGTCGGCGACGATGGCGCCGTCCCGCGTCAGCGGCTCCTCCTCCGCCGCGCCGGTGATGAGCTGGCCGGGGACGATGTCCATCACGCGCACGCGCGCGCCCGAGGCGGGCGCCGCGCCGAGCGCGAGGTCGGCGGCGGTGACCGGTGCGGGCTTCACGGTCCCGGTCGTCCACGCGGGCGCGGGCGCGTGCGTGAACGGCTCCGCCTTCCCGTCTCGCGCGACGACGGCGCCCGCCCGCAGCACGAGCGAGGGCTGCAGGGTCGAGAGGTCGTCGAGGAGGAGCAGGTCGGCGTGGTAGCCCGGCGCGATCGCGCCCAGGTCCTCGATCCGGTGCGCCCGCGCCGCGTGCAGCGTCGCCATGACGAGCGCGTCCTCCGGCGCGACGCCCGCCGCGACCGCGCGCGCCGCCATCCCGCCGATGTGGCCCTCGTCCACCAGCGTCGTCGGCTCGCGGTCGTCGGTGCAGAACGCGGCGTAGTCCGGCCCGTGCTCGCGCACCATCGCGATGCCCGCGTCGAGGTTCCGCGCGTTCGACGCCTCGCGGATCAGCACCCACATCCCGCGCCGGCGCTTCTCCAGCATCTCCGCGGGCGTCATCGCCTCGTGGTCGGAGCGGATCCCGGCGGCGGCGTAGGCGTCGAGCTGCGCGCCGAGGACGCCCGGCGCGTGCCCGTCCACGTGGGTCGCGTTCGGGAGCGCGACGCGCTCCAGCACGTCCGGCTCGCCCGCGATGACGCCGGGGAAGTTCATCATCTCCGCCACGCCCAGCGCGCGATCGCGCTCCAGCACGGCGGCCATGTCGGCGGCGGTCAGCTCGGTCTTCGCGGTCTCCAGCGGGCTGGCGGGGACGCACGACGGCGCCATGACGTAGACGCGGAGCGGCAGGTCGGCAGTGGCGTCGAGGAGCCAATGGACGCCGTCGGCGCCGAGGACGTTGGCGAGCTCGTGCGGGTCGGTGACGACGCACGTCGTGCCGAGCGGCACGACGGCGCGGGCGAACTCCGCCGGGACGAGCTTGGACGACTCGATGTGGACGTGTGCGTCGATGAAGCCGGGGACGAGGTGGCGCCCGCCGGCGTCGATCGTCTCACGCGCGCCCGCGTACGGGCCGCCGACGCCGGCGATCCGGCCGCCGGCGATCGCGACGTCCCCCTCCAGCCACTCGCGCGTGAACGCGCTGAAGACGCGCGCGCCCGTGATGACGAGGTCCGGCGCGGCGTCCCCGCGCGCGACGGCGATCAGCCGCGCGCGGTCGTCGGCGGTCAGCCCTCGCCCTTCCCGCCCGTGACCGGCGGGTCGGCGCTCCACGGGAACGTGATCCACTTGTCGGTGCGGCGCCAGGCGTAGTCGCACTTCACGATCGACTGCGGCTTCTCGTACAGCACCGCGGTCCGCACCTCGCCGACCTGGCCGGCGCAGAACTCCTGCACGACCTTCAGCGTGCCGCCCGTGTCGGCGACGTCGTCCACGATGAGCACCCGCTCGGCGGTGACGTCGATGAGCTTGGGGACCGGCGGGAGGATGAGCGGCACCTCCAGGCGCTGATCGACGTCGGTGTAGAACTCGACGTTGATCGTGAACGTGTTCTTGACGCCCAGCGCGTAGCCGAGCGCGCCGCCCGGCAGCAGGCCGCCGCGGGCGATCGCGAGGATGATGTCCGGCCGGTAGCCGTCCGCGTGGATCGTCTCGGCGAGCCACCTGGCGGCGGTCCCGAGCTCGTCCCACTGCATGCGCTCGCGCTCGGCGGGCGCCGGGTCCGGCACCGCCTCGGTGCCCGGGGCGTCCATCGTTCGACTGTAGCCGGATGCGGACCGCATAGAGTTCAGTCCAACGGTGGCTCGGGAACTCGTGATCGTCGGTGCTGGCATCACCGGGCTGAGCCTCGCCGTCCATGCCGCCCAGCGCGGGCTGGACACGACGGTGGTGGAGGCCGGCATCGTCGGCGGCGTCGCGACGCAGCGCTCCTCCGGCCTCGTCCACACGCACCAGCGCGACCAGCACGCGGCGCAGCTCGCGCTGCGGGGGCTGCAGCACTTCGAGACGTTCGAGCAGCGGTACGGCGGGCCGAGCGGGTTCGTCAAGACCGGGTTCGCGTACGTGCCCGGGCAGGACGAGCTGATCGACGGGTCGTTCCGCGCGCGCGTGCGGATGCTGAAGGCGGCCGGCGTCGAGACCGAGGTGCTGACCGCGCCGGAGCTCGAGGAGGTCGAGCCGGCGCTGGAGCTCGGCGTCGCCGGGACGGTGGCGTACGAGCCGCGATCGGGCTACGCCGATCCGGAGCTGACCGCGATGACGCTGCGCGGCGCGGCCGAGCACGCGGGCGTGACGTTCGTCGACCACACGCCGGTCGTCGGCCTGCTGATCGGCGCGATCCGGACGATGCCGGGGTCGCCGCACTTCAACCCGGCGGCGGTGCGCGGGGTGCGCGTGTCGACGGGCGAGACGCTGCTCGCGGAGAAGACCGTGCTGTGCGCGGGCGCGTGGTCGCGGGTGCTGGCGGCCGAGGCGGGGCTGGACCTCCAGCTGCGGCCGGCGGCGGTGCCGATGGCGGCGCTGGCGCGGCGGACGACGTCGCACCTGACGGTGGTCGACGCCGGGCTCGGGATCTGCTTCCGGCCCGAGGCCGACAGCGCGACGCTCGTGTGGCGGCGCGACGAGGACGTGCCGCTGGAGTCGCCGGACGCCGAGCTGCCCGAGCTGGACGGGGAGGGCGCGGTGTCGCTCAGCGAGCGGCTCGCGGAGCGGATGCCGGTGAGCGAGGGGACCGAGCTGCTCGGCTCGATCACCGGCCTGCTGGACGTGACGCGCGACGGGCTGCCGCTGGTCGGGCCGACCTTCGTCCCGGGGCTGTGGGTCAACTGCGGCTGGAGCGGGATGGGGTTCGAGTCCGCCACCGCGGTCGCCGACTCCCTCGCGACCTGGCTGCGCGTCGGCCGCCGCCCGCCGGACCTCGCCCCGTTCTCCCCCTCCCGCGAGCTCGGCGCGCCGACCCCGTTCATGCTGGACCGCGGCGCGTAATCCGCGCCGGCCGGACTCAGGTTCTCCCCGCGGGCTGCCGATGAGAAGGTCGCGGCACGAAGGCGGGCCGCAGGCGCCCTCGCGGCGACGCGGCGAGATAGCTCAGTTGGTGAAGCGCCCCACTCGACGCGCGCCTGCGCGTGTCGCACGCAGGTAGGCGACAGCGACCGCGCGAGCGGCGCGACACCGAACGGGAAGCCGAGTGCGCCGGCATCCGTTCCGGCCGCACGCTGCTTGGCCCCCGGTCACCGGAGGCCCTTGGGGTCAGGCGCTCAGGAGCTCGGAGGCCTCGGCCGGCCACTCGCGCGAGGCGACGCGCTTGCGCAGCTCCGGCGCCCCCAGCCGCTGGCGGTAGGCCTCGGTGCTGCTCAGGTGCTTGTGGCGCAGCTGCGCCTGCAGGACGTACGAGGAGATCTCCTCGTTGGCGAACTCGTCGGCCATCGTGTGCCGGAAGCCGTGCGGGTGCACCCGCCGCTCGATCCCCGCCTTCCGGGCGAGGCGCTTGAGCAGGTTGCGGACGTACGGCGCCCGCAGCGGCCGGTACAGCTCGCCGTGGATGTGGCGGTCGTCCAGGACCGTGCAGAAGAGCGGCCGGTCGGCGGGGATGCCGATCTGCGCGCGCTGGCGGAGCCAGGCCTGGAGGATCCGGACCGCCGCCGGGTCGAGGAACGACACGCCCGACTGCGCGCCCTTGCCGCACACGACGCGGACCGCGCCCGAGCGCAGGTCGATGTCCTTCGGCCGGAGATCGAGCAGCTCGGAGATCCGCAGGCCCGACCGCCACGCCGTGACGATCAGCGCGCGGTTGCGCAGTCCGGTCGGCGTGGTCTTCGGGCAGGCGTCGATCAGCGCGACGACGTCGTCCACGCTCAGCGGCTCGGCCGGGAACGTCCGGCCGAAGTTCGGGGGCCGGCGGCCACGGCGGGCCTCGGCCCAGCGCGGGTCCGTGATCGGCACGCCGGGGAGCTGAACGGGCTCGAGCCAGCCGTGTGGCTCGAGCGGCCGGGGGCGGCGCCGTGGCTTGCGAGCGGTGGCACGGGTCTTGGCCACGATCGCGGCGGCCTCACCGACGCGCTCCGCGGGACCGGCGGCGCGCGGTTGGATGTTGGGTTCGTCAGAGGACGGGTGCATCGCCCTCCCTCTCCTTTCAGGGGTTTCGACGCGCGGCATCGTAGGCGAACGCTCCTCGCCCTGAAGCCGGAACTGCCCGTTCGACAGAAACCGTGCAGAACAGACGTCCCGCGCGCGGAATGCACCTCCGCGTCGCGGGACGCCGTCGCGGACCGTATGGGAAAGCGCACGCGCGCCGCGTTCGTCAAGAGCCGCACGAGGAGGCCGTAGGTGTCCGTCCAGGCTCTGACCTGGGTTCTCGACCGCTCGCCGGCGGAGCACGCCGACCGCCTCGTGCTCCTGAGCCTCGCGAACCACGCGCACGCCGACGGCACGAACGCCTACCCGTCCGTGCCGACGATCGCGCGCGAGGCGCGTCTGGGGACGCGGGCCGTGCAGTACGCGTTGCAGTCGCTCCTGCGGGCCGGGGCGGAGCTCACGCCCGACGAGTGCCGCCAGCGGGGCGTGCCCACCGGCACGCGCTCCGGGCCGGCGATTGCCGTCAGCGGCCAGCGCGGGCCGAACGGGGCGCGGATCTACACGGTGCTGATGGACGAGGGTGCACGGGCCTTCAAGACGTCCAAGCGCCCGACCAACAAGCGTCGTCAGGCACCGGTCGAGCGGTCCCTTGCGGCGGAAACGCAAACTTTGCACCCCGCTCCGGCGACCGCCGATCCGCCGCGGATTGCACCTCCGCCCGCGCCCCCGATTGCACCCCCACCCACGCAATCCTGGCCGTCCGAGGGGCGCAATATCGCCTCGCGCGAGAGGAAGCCGTCCTCTGACCCGTCCTCCAACCGTCACCCCCCAGCCCCCGCGAGCGGGGGAGCCGAGGACCAGGGGCGCTCGGTGGAGAACACGGAAAGACCGGCGCCGCCGGCCGGCCGGCGCCGGCGCGACCAGGAGCGCTACCGCCAGGAGGTCGCGGGCTGGGAGCGCTCCCGCTCCGCCGCCTCGCCGCACGCCGACGAGCTGCCGCGCGAGCTCGCCGCGGGGTGGGCGCGCACCTACGAGGAGCTGCGCAACGTCGTCGACGCCTCCACCTTCGAGCTCTGGCTCGCCGAGCTGCACCCGCACGGCATGCGCGGCGAGCGGCTCGTCCTCGGCCTCCCTCACGAGAGCCTCGACTGGATCCGCGGCCGCTTCGGACGGTTGATCGCCGCGACCGTCGCGATGGGCTTCCGCATGCCGCTCGAGGTCGACCTCGTCACCTGCCAGTCCGTCCACCCGACCGAAAGGAGCCGCCCGTGAGCGACCTCCAGCTCACCCGTCCCGCGACCTTGAGCACCGAGCGGTGGGCCCGCTTCGAGAGCGATGCCGTGGTCCTCGCCGCCGCGGCCGACGCGGCGTGCCGCCGTCCAGGCCACTCCGAGCGCGTCGCCCGGCTGGCCATGAACCTCGCCGCGGCGCTCGGCGTCCGCGGCGGCGCGCTGCGGCGGCTGCGCCTCGCCGGCCTGCTGCACGACGTCGGCAAGCTCGAGCTGCCGCCCCACGTCGCACTGACTGCCGAGCCGGACGACGCCGGCGACCGTGCGCTCCTGCGGCGCCACCCCGTCGACGGGCACGAGACCGCGAAGGCGCTCGGGCTGCCCGACGAAGCCGGGTGGATCCTGCACCAGCGCGAGCGGCTCGACGGGTCCGGCCACCCCGCCGGCCTCGAGGGCATGGCGATCCCGCTGGGCGCGCGGGTGCTGGCCGTCGCCGACGCCTTCGACGGGCTGACGCGTCCGCGAGGCGGTCGTCGCCCGCTGGCGCCGAGCGCGGCGCTGGAGGAGCTTCGGCGACAGCGCGGCGCGCATTTCGATCCCGTGGTCGTCGATGCCCTGGAGGTGGTGCTCGACGCGAGCATCGCGCTCAGCGACGACATCCGGGACGACGCGCTCGCGGATCCGCGTGGCCGACACGACAACGACCTCGTTCCCATCCCCGAGCCCCTCCGAGGAGGACCGCGACCTTGACCTCCGCCACCCTCGAAGTGCGCACCGAGAACCTCGGCACGCTGCGCATGACCCGCGATCAGCTCGCCACGCTGGTGGCGCGCGACGATCCGGCCACCGCCGTCGGCGACCCCGGTACCGGCGTCGCCGTTCAGACCCAGGTGCGCACCGCCCCCGGCGGGCCGGCCTGGCTGCCCGTCGAGCTCCACTTCCTCGCGCGGCACGAGCTGCGCGCCGTCACCGAGGTGCCCGCATGAGCATCGAAGCGCCCGATCCGAACGACCCCTACGGCGTCGACCTGCGGCTGACCGACGACGGCGACCTGGCGCTCACCGGCACGGGCGGGCTCGCCCACGTGCAGGGTGCGCTCAACGTGGCGCAGGCGATGGTGCTGCGCCTCCGGACGTGGCCCGGAGCGCTTCCGCTCCACCCGGACTACGGGAACCCGCTCGAGGAGCGGCTGGTCGGTCGCCACGCGCGCGACTTCGATCTCTCGCGGACCGAGGCGCGCGCCGTCGCCGTCGCGATCGTCGACGCCGACCGGCGCGTGAGCGCCGTCCAGAACATCACCGTGGACCCGGACGACGACGCGGCGCTCGGGATCCGCGTCGGCATGGAGGTCGTGCTCACCAGCGGCGAGGTCCTCGACGTCGCCGACGTGCTGGCGCTCGACCTGGACGCCCTCGACCTCGTCGACGTCGACGTCGAGTCGGCGGACCTCGGCGCCCTCGGCACGTCGCTCGACGACGCCCCGGACGGCGCGGACCTCACCGAGGGCATCCTGGGCGGGATCGGCTGAGATGGCCGAGCCGATGTTCCAGCGCCCGGTCGACTGGGCCGAGTGGCAGGCCGAGCGCGAGCGTCGCGGCGAGGTGCGAGTCTGCGCCGACCCGGACTGCCGGCGCGAGTTCGTGCCGAACCACCCGCGCCGGCTGTTCTGCAACGGGCCGGGCTGCCGTGGGCGTGCCCCGCGCAAGCGGCGCCGCCACGCCGGCCCGACCGGGCGGCGGCAGGCCGCCATCCGGCGCGCGGGCGTGCAGGGCTTCCTCGGCGAGGTCATCGTCGCCTCGCACAGCTGCGACGGAGCCGACCCGCGCGAGATCGTGCGTCAGGCCCGGGCGTTCGCCGCGGCCGAGGCGCAGCGCGACTCCGTGGCGGCGCGTGCGGCTGCCGTCGCGCTGTGTGCCCACGCTGCCGCCCGCGCGGTGACGCTCGTCCCGCCCCTGATCGAAGACCCGGATGACCTCGACTGACCCCAGTGCCGGTGGGATGGACGACGAGGAGCACATCGAGCGCCGCGCCATGGAGCGGCAGAGCCGCACGGAGCTCGCGGTGGCCGTCGGGCGGGTCGAGGCGATCGTCACGGCCTCCGCGCGCGACGTCGCGACGGTCAAGGAGGAGCTGCACGACCACGGCACGCGCATCCTCGCGCTCGAGGAGGACCGGATCCGGCGCGAGGCCGCGAAGGAAGCCGCAGCGGAGGCCATCGCGGAGGAGCGTGCCAACGAGGACCGTTGGGGCCGGTACAGCCCGCGCGCCGTCGTGCTCACCGGCCTGGGTGCCGGGGGCGCGAGCGCGGCCGCGGTCATCGCGACGCTGTCACAGGTGCTCAAGTGACTCAACCTCCCCGTGCGCGGAAGCGATGAGGTTCCGGTGACCACCACCTCCGCCACCGCGCCGCGCGCGCCGTTGACGAGCCGGTCCCCCGACGTCCTGCGGTACGTGCTGGAGTTCGTCCGGGCCGCCGGAGTCGGCGAGCTTCCCGTCCACCAGGGCTGGCCGACGGACCTCGGCGAGCTCCCGGCGCTCGGCGTCGCCCGCGGCCCGCAGGCCGGCGACGGCCAGCCGCTCGGCACCGGCACCTTCGCCGGCGAGGTCGTCGCGCTCGACGAGGACGGCGTCGCCTACTCGAGCGCCACCTACTACGTCCATCCGCAGAGCACCGACATCGTCGTCGAGCTGCTCCACCACGACCCGACCGAGCGCGATCGCCTCCACGAGGAGCTGCAGCTCGCGCTCGCACCGCTCGGACGTGCCCTGCAGACCCGCGACGCGCTCGTCCGCGAGGTGACCGTCACGGGCCGCAAGCGCGCGCTCGAGGATCCGGCTGCCGCCGGCGCGCTCGCCGCGACGGCGCACACGTCGCTCTTCACCGTGCGCGTCGCGTACGAGCTCCTGGAGGCTCGCGACGTCGCCGGACCGGAATCGGTGACCGATCGGGTCGAGGTCTCGGTGACCGTGACCGACACGACGGCGTGATGAGTCGCACCCGCCACCGCTCCCGCCCGAAGGCCCCGCCCGAGAAGGCGATCACCGCCCACGAGTTCGTCGGCGGCGATGCCCGCCTGTCCGTCCCGCTCGCGGGACTGCTGTTCCTCCAGCCGGACCTCGCCGAGGCGTCGCTGACGCGCACGGCCTGGCAGGACCACCTGGACACCTACCTCGCCCCCGCACGACCCCGACAGAGAGGGACCTGACCCATGGCAACCACCTTCCCGATCAGCCCGCTGATCCCGGGCGGTTACTCGACCGTCGACGCATCGGCGTTGATGGCGAGCGAAGGCTCCGCCCAGCGGCGGACCGGCGCCGTCATCGGTGAGGCCGCGCTCGGCGCGACCGGCACCGCGCACCTGTTCACGAGCCCCAAGGCGCTGCAGGGCGTCCTGCGCTCGGGTCCCGCCTACGACGCCGCCCGCTTCATGTTCCTCGGCGGCGCGTCCCGCGTCATCGTGGTCCGCGCCGGCTCGACGACGGAGGCGGACGCCGACCTCGCCGGCACGGGCGGCTCGCCGCTCACCCTGACGGCGAAGCTGTCCGGTGCCGAGGGCAACGAGGTCAAGTACGAGATCGACGCCGACAACCGCGTCTCGCTCACCTACACCGACAAGTGGACGGGCGCCGGCGTCGCCGAGGTCTTCGAGGGCGGCCCCGACGCCACCCCGCAGCACCTGGCCGACCTGATCAACGGCAAGGTCAGCGGCGTCCGCGCCTCGACCCTCGTGTCGGCGCAGATCAAGCGCACCGGCAACGCGCCGGACGCCCCGGTCGACGGCGCCCTGCCGCTCACCACCACGACCGCCGCGGAGTCGCTCACCGGCGGCGACGACGGCGACGCGCCCGGCACGGCGGACTTCGCCGACGCGCTGTCGGTGCTCGAGTCGGAGGACGTCGACATCATCGTCGCGGCCACCGGCCGTGCCGACATCCAGGCGTCGGTCATCCAGCACTGCAACATCATGTCGACGCCCGCGGTCCGCCGCGAGCGGACGACCGTGGCCGGCCCGGCGCTCGGGACGAAGCCCGCCGAGGTCATCGCCCAGGCCGGAGCCCTCAACTCGTCGCGGGCGCAGATCGTGTTCCCCGGCGCGTCGAACTTCGACGCCGACGGCGCCCTGAAGCAGTGGGACGCGTACTACGTCGCGGCCTTCACCGCCGGCCGCCACCTGTCGGTGCCGGACCCGGCGACGTCGCTCACGAGCGCGACGTTCGACTGGCCGGACATCGAGCTGCGCCTGTCGGCGGTGCCCGGCGGCGACCAGGAGAAGCTGCTGGAGGCCGGCGTGACGCCGATCGCTCCCATGCCGAGCGCCGGCTTCCAGTACGTCGACTCGCTCTCGACGTACAAGACCGACCAGTCGTTCCGCGACTTCCACAAGGTCCGGACGGCCGACGAGTCCGCCAAGCGCCTGCGGAACCGGCTCGCCACGAAGTTCAACGGCCGCAAGACCACCGCCGGCCTGCGCGAGACGATCCGCAACGAGGCCGTGGCGGAGCTGCGCGACCAGGTCACGGAGGGCCTGCTCGTCCAGGCGCGCCCGCCGGAGGTCCTCGCGGATCCGGACAACAACCGGGCCACGCTCGTCAACGCCGCCGTGCTGCTGCCGGACACCCAGAAGTACATCCTGCTGACCCTCTCCCTGCAGCCGCCGAGCACGCAGGGCGTCGGCGACATCCTCTAGGAGGCCCTGACCCATGGCCATTTCGACCGCCGTCGGCGACATCACGGCGCGCAACAACACGTCCGTCGAGCTGCTCGTCGACGGGAACGCCGTCGGCCGCATCCAGCAGTTCACGGAGAACGTCGACAACAACGTCCAGGTGCTCGCCGAGCTCGGCCGCGACTACATGGTCGAGATGCAGAAGGGCGTCACGGAGTACTCGTTCACCGTCAACTCGTTCTACGTCAAGTCCGACGTCATGGACGACCTGAAGGCGGGCGTGCCGTTCACCCTCAGCATCACCGAGAACGGCACCGAGACCGTCACGCACTTCGACAAGTGCATGCTCGACACGCTCAAGCGCAGCTACACCGTCGGGCAGGCCGCGATCGGGCAGGAGGCCACGATCCGGGTGATCGGCACGCCGGCGTGAGCACCCGGAAGGACATCGAGGCGATCGCCGCGGGCCGGACGCCGGCCTGGGAGCAGAGCTTCGAGCATCGTGTCCACGGCAGGCTGACGTTCCGCGGCAGCCTGCCGACCGCCAGGCAGCAGGTGCTCCACGCCATCGAGATGGACAACCTGCTCGCCACGCTCGACGACGAGGCCGGTCCCCGGGGAGGGACGCTGGTCCTCGTTGCGGCGATGGCGGGGATGCGGGCGAGGGACACGTCGCGGCCCAGCCGCGGCGTGCTCCTCGAGCTGCCCGCGATCAGCGAGGAGAAGGTCGAGGACGCGGAGACCGGCAAGGCCACCGTCAAGCGCGCCTTCTACGACGTCGACGCGGAGACGGACGTCGCGTTCCCGGTCGACGTGTGGGTCGCGTACAGCGAGTGGTGCGACGAGCAGCTCTCCGAGGAGGCGGTGGAGGCCGTAAAGGGGCCCTCCGGCGCGACTGGCTAGCGCGGCTCAAGCACGCCGTCCGTCGCGCCTACCAGCTCCCGCACAACGACCCACGGCTCGCCGGCTGGACCGACGCCGACTACCTCCGCGAGCACGCGCTGATCGAGCTCGAGAACGAGGACCCCGACTTCGACCCCGAGGAGCAGTCCGCGTGGGACGAGGAGCTCGCCCTGGCGGCCGAAGGCCGCTGGGACGAGCTGGGCCTCGGCGCGGCGGACGAGCCGGACGCGCCGCCGCCCGACGAGGGCGACCCGCCCGATGACGAACCCCTCGAGGACGAGTTCCACCCCACGTCGATCGACGACTTCCTGATCTCCTGATGGCCGACCCCACCTCCTCACCTGCCCGTTCCGCCGGCTTCGTCGGCCCGTTTCCTCCCACGGGACCTGTCCCACCTGGGCCGTTCCGACGGTCGGGTGGGTTCTTCCCGCCCACCGGGCCGGACGTCAGGTACCGCGGGCCCCTCCTGTTCCCGCCGACCGGGCCGGCGCCGCTGCCGATCACCCGCGATGCAGCCGGGGCCCTCTACGAGTTCGGCATGCAGGCGCCCGGCCCGTCGGGCGCCGACGCGCACGTGAGAGAGACGACGGCCGGGGTGCTGGCGGCGCTCACGAACCGCGGGATTCGGAAGGCGGCGAGCGGCCCCGTGGCGGGGCGCGTGAGCGGCAGCAAGCCCGTACAACGGCTGATGGGGAACGGGCGCCGCGCGACCACGGTGCGCCGGGGCGCCATGAGCGCCCCGATCCTGGCCCTCATCGGCAGCAACAACTGGGACCTCGATCACAACTGGGAGGAGATCGGCGCCGGCTGGCTACGCGGGGCGGCGATCGAGCAGGCCGCCCACTCCGGCAAGAAGGTCGTCGGTGACCTCAGGACGCGCGCCCAGGTCGCCCGGATGCAGCTCCAGACGATGGAGTCCATCGATCTGCCGAAGGGTTCCCGCAGGGCCGTGAAGACGGCGCGCACGCTCGGGAAGGTCGCCAAGGACCCCGGCTTCCTCAGCGCTGCGGCCTTGGCCCAGTACTACGCCGGCAACCCTTTGGGGCAGGTGCTCCAAGACGCGGCGTGGAAGATCGGCACGGGGGTCCCTGACTGGGTGAGCGAGAAGCCCGGGACCACCTCGGGCGCGGCGCTCGTCCGTGACCTCACCGCCACGGGCGTCGCCGTCACGGCGACCGGCGTCCTCTCGCTCGGGAACGGCGTCAAGGTGCCCAAGCGGCTCGAGGGAACGTCCGTCGCCCGCCGCCTGGAGAGCCTCAAGGGCAACCGCGCCCTGACCTTCGCCCGCCGATGGGTGCCGGGCATGTCCTTCGCGGCGACCCTGCCGATCACCGTCGACACGAACGCGGAGGCCGTCGCAACGACCGCCGCACGCGAGATGCTGATCGCGCAGGCCGGGAAGGGCGTGTTCGACACCGCCCGGCGCTGGCGGACTCCCGGGACGTTCAGGCAGGACGTCCGGAAGTCGCTCGACCTGATCAGCTCGATCGACTCGGGGAAGCTCCGGGGCATGGCCAGGGTGAGCCGCGTCACCTCCGCTGCCAAGAACGCGGGGACGTTCACCCGCAGCGCGGGCGCGTTTCTCCTCACCGAGGCCGTCGACCGTGCCGTCCCCGGCCGGCCGATCTCGTACCTGTCGACCGGCTCGATGCTCGCCCTGGGTGACAAGGTGGGCCTCGTGGACAGCGAGACGGTCCGGGAGTTCGCCCGCTCGCCGTCGGTCAAGCGGAACATGGACGAGGCCGCGAACGACATCGCGTTCATGGCGATGCAGTCGCCGCACGGCGAGGAGTGGTTCCGCGATCCTGCGGCGATCCGCACCGCGCGCTCGATGGGGATGATCGACGACGCCGGCGAGTGGAAGCGGGAGACCGGCGCGGACTTCTTCACCCGCCGGTGGATCCAGGAGAGCCGGTGGCAGGCGGGCCTCGATCCCGAGACGGGCAGGCCACGGCCGAAGCCGCGGGCGACGCCCATCCCGGAGCTCATGACCTCACCGCCCGGGTTCGCGCCGGGTCCGTCGCAGAACATCCCCGTTCCGGCTGCGGTGCGCGCCCGGCAGCGCGTCGACGCCCAGCGCCGCGCGACGCCGCGCGGGCGGCTCGCCCGGACCGTCGACATCAGCAAGCCCAACGCGCTGTTCGCGCCGATCAAGGGACCGACGCGGCCTCCCGCGCCGAAGCCGCACCCGAGCCTGCCGCCGCGCCGGCCGGCCAAGCAGCGTTCGCGCCGGCCGAGCCTTCCGCCGCGGCGCACCCCGACGCGCAAGCCGAACCTGCGCGACACGCTCGGCAGCGCACCTGGATTCGCGCCGGGCTCTCCGCAGCGGTCCGTCCGCATGAACGGGCTCTCCGCTCGGTTCCCGGTCACGGCGCGTGCCGCCGCCGCGCGACCAGCGACCGGTCGGCCGGTGAGCGCCCGCCCAGCCGCCTCCCGGCCTGCCGTCCAGCCGTCGAGCGCCCGCACAGCCGCATCCCGCTCGTCGCGGGGTCTGACGACCGCGTTCGCGAGCTTCGGCGGTCAGACGACGCCGACGCCGCGGCGCGGGCAGGCCA
>Ga0196960_10000103_pt1 | contig 32926 bp, 35 predicted proteins | sample S3v_5metaG_FD_183187 | JGI IMG/M metagenome (GOLD analysis project Ga0196960, IMG submission 183187) | Soil microbial communities from Anza Borrego desert, Southern California, United States - S3+v_5 | ecosystem: Environmental > Terrestrial > Soil > Desert | place: USA: California | collected...
TGCTGGCGCGCTTCGGGCAGCCGGCCGGGTCCTCGGTGCGCGGCGTCGGGGTGCGGCTCGAAGGCGGCGAATCGCAGCTGGCCGACGTCGTGCGCGCGCTCGACGCCGAGGACATCGCGATCGAGCACCTGCAGCTGCACGCCCCCTCGCTCGACGACGTCTTCCTCGCCAAGACCGGGCGCTCGCTCGAGGGCGCCGCGTGAGCGGCTCGCTGCGCATCCAGGTCGGCCAGCTCGCGCGCCGCTCGGTGCTGCGGACGCTGCGCCAGCCGGCGCAGATCGTCCCCGCGCTCGTCTTCCCGCTCTTCCTCCTCGCGGTCAACACCGGCGGGCTCAAAGACGCGACCAACCTCCCCGGCTTCCCGACCGACTCCTACCTCACCTTCGCCCTCGCGGTGCCGTTCATGCAGGGGGCGCTGTTCTCGGTGATGAACTCCGGGACCGACCTCGCCCGCGACATCGAGACCGGCTTCCTCAACCGCCTGGCGCTGACCCCGCTGCGCGGCGCCGCCCTGCTCAGCGGCCTGCTCGCGGGCTCCGTCCTCCTCGGCCTGATCCAGGCGGCGGTCTACCTCGCCGTCGGCCTGATCGCCGGCGCCGAGCTCGCCGCCGGGCCGGCCGGGGTGTTGGTGATCGTCGCCCTCTCGGTGACGATCACGGTCGCCTTCGGCAGCGTCGGCCTCTTCGCCGCCCTGCGCTTCGGCTCCGGCGAGGCGGTGCAGGGCCTCTTCCCGGTCTTCTTCGTCTTTCTCTTCCTCTCCTCGATGGCGCTGCCACTGGACCTGCTGACGACCGACTGGTTCCACGACGTCGCCGCCGCCAACCCGGTCTCCTACCTGCTGGCGGCGTTCCGCTCGCTGCTGATCGAAGGCTGGGAGCCGGGACCGCTGGCGCTCGGCTTCGGCATCGCCCTGGCGATCTTCGCGATCGGGATGACCGCCGCGAGCGCCGCCCTGAAGACGAGGCTGGTGAGGACGTGAACGGTCCCGCCCCCACCCCCGCCGGCTTCCGCGCCGTCGCCCTCGCGGTCGCCGGGCGCAACCTCTACAACTTCCTCACCAACCCGTCGTTCATCGGGCCGGCGCTCGCCTTCCCGTTCTTCTTCTTCGTCTCCTTCGCCGGCGGGCTCTCGGCCGTCAGCGGCGTCCCCGGCTTCGACTTCCCCAGCGGCTACACCGCCTTCCAGTTCGTCTTCGTCCTCCTCCAGTCGGCGGCCTTCGGCGGCGTCTTCACCGGCTTCGCGATCGCCCGCGACTTCGAGACCGGGTTCGCCCGCCGCTACCTGCTCGCCGCCTCGAACCGCGGCGGCATCGTCGCCGGCTACGCGCTCGCCGCCTTCGTCCGCGGCCTGATCATCTGGGTCTTCCTCACCGCCGTCGCCCTCGTCGCCGGGATGCGGATCGACGGCAGCGGCGTCGACCTCTTCGGCCTCTACACGCTCGCGGCGCTGGTCAACTTCGCGGCGACGATGTGGGCGGCGGGAGTGGCGATGCGCGTCCGCTCGATCCAGGGCGGGCCGCTGATGCAGTTCCCCACCTTCCTCGTCCTCTTCCTCGCCCCCGTCTACGTCCCGCTCGACCTGCTCAGCGGCTGGATCCACGCCGTCGCCTCGGTCAACCCGGTGACGGCGCTGCTGGAGGCGGGCCGCGGCTTCATCTCCGGCGACCCCGTCCTAGTCGCCACCTCCTTCGCGATCGCCCTCGCCCTCGCCGCCCTCTTCACCCTCTGGGCCCGCGGCGGCCTCCGCAGCGCCGAATCAGCTGGGTGAGACAGGGCGGGAGGGTGACCCCCTCCAGACGCTCAACATCGAGCCATAGCGAGATGTGTCTGGAGGGGGTCACCCTCCCGCCCACCACTCCACCGCTTCTAAGTGACCAAAGTCACGCCGCCCTTGCCCCGCGGCGGCGAATCTGACGTTCTTGGCCTCCTGCGGCGAAATTCAGCTCCCCCTGGCGCGCGGACACTGACGAACTAAAGTGTCATTTGTGACGCAGAGGCCCCTGGAGCTGATCCTCGCCCGCAACCTGATGTCGGCTCTCTCGACCCCTGCCTTCCTCGTCGACGAGGGAGGGCTGCTGGTCTTCTACAACGAAGCGGCGGGGATGCTGCTGGGCAAACGCTTCGAGGAGCTGGGGACGGTCGGGCCGGATGAGTGGGGGTCGCTGTTCGGCCCCTTCGACGAGACCGGCGCCCCGATCCCCTACGACGACCTGCCGATCGTCAAAGCGGTCCGCGCCGGGCGCCCGGCGCACGCCGAGATGACGGTGCGCTCGACCGACGGCACCCAGCACGACGTCGAGGTCTCCGCCTTCCCGATCCAGACGCCGCACGGGTCCCAAGGCGCGATCGCCGTCTTCTGGCCCTCGCTGGCCGGGAGCAACGGAGCGGGGCCGGCGTGAAGGTCAAGCTCTGGGGGACGCGCGGGTCGATCCCGGCCCCGGGGCCGGAAACGATCCGCTACGGCGGCAACACCTCCTGCGTCGGCGTCACCCTCTCCGACGGCTCGATGCTGGCGCTCGACGCCGGCACCGGCATCCGCTGCCTCGGCCTCTCGCTGCCCGACGAGCCGACCCGCCTCCACATCCTCCTCACCCACCTCCACCTCGACCACATCCAGGGCCTCGTCTTCTTCGCTCCCGCCTTCCGCCCGCAGACCGAGATCGTTATCTGGGGGCCGGCCTCGCCCGAGGCCTCGCTGCGCGACCGCATCGCCCGCTACATCTCCGCCCCGCTCTCGCCGGTCGAGGTGCGCGAGCTGCCCTGCGACGTCTCCTTCCGCCACACCCCCGAGAGCGAGTGGGAGATCGGCTCGGCCCGCATCCGCTCGGCCTCGGTCTCCCACCGCGGCCCGACCCTCGGCTACCGGATCGACGACGGCGACTCCTCGCTCGCCTACATCCCCGACCACGAGCCGGCGCTGGGCGCGGACCTCGACCAGCTCGAGGAGGACTGGATCTCCGGCTACGAGCTGGCGCGGGACGCCTCGCTGCTGATCCACGACGGCCAGTACACCGACGCCGAGTACCCCGACCACGTCGGCTGGGGGCACTCGGCCACCGCCCACGCGCTCAGCTTCGCGCGGCGGACCGGCGCCGAGCGCACCGTCCTCTTCCACCACGACCCGCTCCACTCCGACGACCAGCTCGACCGGATCGGGGTCGAAGCGCGGGAGAAGTGGACCGCCCTGGGGGGCGACCCGGCGGCAGTCGAGATGGCGGCGGAGCGGACCGAGTACGAGCTGCCGGCGCGGGCGGCGAAAGCGGCCGCGGCCGCCCAGGTTTAGATCGACTTCCTCAACGAATCGGTCCTCTAGGCTGGCGAAGGTGTCCCCGTCCCCGAGGATCGATGCGGCCGCGGAGCGCTCCCCGCTGGTGCGGGCGGCGCTGGAGCGGGCGCGCGCCGACCATGAGGGGCAGACCCGCAACGGCAGCGGCGGCATGCCCTACGCCGAGCACCCGATCTCGGTGGCGGCGATGCTCGACGAGCAGGGGCACCGCGACGAGGTGTTGGCGGCGGCGCTCCTGCACGACGTCGTCGAGGACTCAGAGACCACGCTCGACGACCTGCGCGAGCTGTTCGGCGAAGAGGTGGCCGGGATGGTCGGGGCCCTCACCGACGACGAGTCGATCGAGTCCTACCGCGAGCGCAAGGCCGAGCACCGCGAACGGGTCGGCGTCGCGGGCAGCGAGGCGCTGGCGATCTACGCCGCCGACAAGCTGACCAACACGCGCACCCTGCGCGGCGCCTACGAAGAAGAAGGCGACGCGGTGCGCGAGGAGTTCAAGGTGCCGCTGGAGCTGAAGACCGAGATCTGGGAAGCCGACCTCGAGCTACTGCGCGAGAAGGCGCCGGAGCTGCCGTTCCTCGACCCGCTCGAGGAGGAGCTCAGTCGTCTGCGGGCTTGCCTAGAGGCTCCTGTCCGGCCGAGAGGCTGACCCGCCGCCGCAGCGGCAGCGCGAACCAGAAGAGCCCGAAGACCGACACGGTCGCCACCGTCATGAAGATCGTCGCGGTGCTGCCGAAGAGGAAGTCGGTGATCAGCATGATCGCCCCGGTCATCGCCAGGGCGAGGAAGACGAGGCCGATGATCGCGAAGCGGTTCGAGTAGTAGACGAGCCGGCGCTTCTGCTGGTAGCGGAAGGTGATCCGGTGGTACGCGGTCGGCGAGATCAGCATCACCGCCGAGATCGCGGTGCAGATCAGGGTCCCGAAGTAGGCGCCCTTCTGGAAGCCGGTGATGTGTTCCCAGCCGGTGGCGAACGGGACCGCGAGCAGGAAGGCGAAGAGGACCTGGACGCCGGGGAGCGCGACGCGCAGCTCCTGCAGCATCTCGTTGAGGTTGCGGTCGAGGCGTTCCTCCTCGGTCTCGTCGCGCCCTTTGTCGGGCTTTTCCCTCTCCTCGCTCCCCATCGTGTCCCGCTCCATTCCCTGACCCTAATGGGAATCGAAACCGTAGGATCGGCTGATGGGACGACTGGCGGTGGTCCTCGGCAGCAACGCGCTCGGCCCGGGCGGCGAGGAGATCGCCGCCGCGGCGGCCGCGCAGGGCGCGGCGATCGTCCAGCGCCACAGCGACGACGGGCGCTTCCTCCTCCCCCACGCGATCGACCACGAGGCGACGCTGCGGCCGCTGGTCGAGCTTGGGTGCGACCGGGTGCTGGGGATCGGCTCGGTGGGGTCGCTGCGGCCCGAGGAGCTGGGCGTCGGCGACCTCGTCTGCCCCGACGACTTCATCGCCCTCAACCTCGGCGACTCGATCTTCGACGACGCCCGCGCCCACTCGGCGCCGGGCTTCGAGCCGCGCTGGCGCGAGGAAGTGATCGCCGCCTGGAGCGAGAGCGGCCAGGCGCCGCGCGACGGCGGCATCTACTGGCAGGCGCGCGGGCCGCGCTTCGAGACGCCGGCGGAGATCCGGCTGATGGCCGCGCACGCCGACGTGGTCGGGATGACGATCGCCTCCGAGTGCGTCGTCGCCGGCGAGCTCGGCCTCGACTACGCCGCCCTCTGCGTCGTCGACAACCTCGCCAACGGCCTCGGCGAGGGGAAGGTGAGCACGGCGGCGATGGAAGGCGACCGCCTCGTCAACGCCGAGCGCCTGCGCGAGGGGCTGGCGGCGGTGCTGCCGCGACTCGGGGCGGTGGGTCGATGAGGGGCGTTGGCGGGTTTGCAAACCATGGGTTGACAAAGACGCCATGCCGCTGACGGTCGAGAACGCCTTGTTGGACGGGGAGCGCGTGGGGGTGCGCTGCGAGGACGGGGCGATCGTTGCGCTCGGCGCCGACGTGACCGCTGAGCCGGGCGACGAGAGGATCGACGCCGCCGGCGCGCACCTGCTGCCGCCACTGGTCAACGGGCACACCCACGCGGCGATGACGCTGTTCCGCGGCTCGGGCGGCGACCTGCCGCTGATGCCGTGGCTGGAAGAGAAGATCTGGCCGGTCGAGGCGAAGCTCACCGCCGAGGATGTCTATTGGGGCGCGCGGCTCGCCTGCGCGGAGATGCTGCGCAGCGGCACGACCCGCTTCTGGGACATGTACTGGCACCCGGAGGCGACGGCGCGGGCGGTGACCGACGCCGGGGTCCGGGCCACGATCGGGGCGCCGCTCTTCGACCTCCACGGCAGCCCCGAGGAGCTGCGCGAGTCGGCGCACCGCAGCCTCGAGCAGCTCGCCGGGTTCGGCCCCGAGATCACCCCCGCGCTGGCACCGCACGCGATCTACACGGTCAGCGAAGAGTCGCTGCGCTGGATCGGCGAGCTCAGCGCCGAGCGCGGGCTGCCGGTCCAGATCCACCTCTCCGAGACCGAGAAAGAGGTGCAGGACTGCCTCGCCGCGCACGGCGAGCGGCCCGCCTTCTACCTCGACCGGTTGGGGATGCTGAGCGAGCGCACCGTCCTCGCCCACGGCGTCTGGCTCGACCCCGACGAGCTGGCGCTGATCGCCGAGCGCGGCGCTACCGTGGTGACCAACCCGGTGGCGAACATGAAGCTGGCGGTCGGCGGCGTCTTCCCGCACCAGGCAGCGCGGACCGCGGGGGTGCCGGTCGGACTCGGCACCGACGGCGCCGGCTCCAACGACTCGCTCGACCTGCTCGCCGACCTCAAGGTCTTCGCCCTGGCCCAGAAGCACGCGGCCGCCGACCCGACCGCGATCGAGGCCGGGGAGGCGTGGGCGGTCGCCACCGGGATGCGGGCGCCGCTGCTCGGCGCCTCGAAGCTGGAGCCCGGCGCGCCCGCCGACTTCCTCCTCCTCCGCCCCGACTCGCCGGAGCTGGGGATCGGCGACCTCGAGTCCGACCTCGTCTACGCCGCCTCGGGCTCCGCGGTCGACACGACCGTGGTCGCGGGGCGGGTGCTGATGCGCGGCGGCGAGGTGCCGGGGCTGGAGGAGGTCGTCGCCCGCGCCGCCGAGCGCGCCGGGGGGCTGGGGCTGTGAGCGAGCGCCCGCAGGCCTCCCCCGTCCGCTACGAGGAAGCGACGAAGCGCTACGGCAAGGCGGCCGAGCCGGCGGTCGACCGGCTGACGCTGGAGGTGCCGGCGGGCGAGATCTGCGTCCTCGTCGGGCCCTCGGGGTGCGGCAAGACGACGGCGATGAAGATGGTCAACCGCACGGTCGAGATCAGCTCCGGCGACGTCCTGATCGGCGGCGCCTCGGTGCGCGACCGCAGCCCCGCCCAGCTGCGGCGGGAAATCGGCTACGTGATCCAGCAGGTCGGCCTCTTCCCCCACCGCACGGTCAGCGAGAACATCGGCACGGTCCCGCAGCTGCTGGGCTGGGAGAAGGAACGAACTTCCGCGCGCGCGGAAGAGCTGCTGGCGCTGATCGGGCTCGACCCCGAGCTCGGCGACCGCTACCCCGCCCAGCTCTCCGGCGGCCAGCAGCAGCGCGTCGGCGTCGCCCGGGCGTTGGCGGCCGACCCGCTGGTGATGCTGATGGACGAGCCCTTCGGCGCGATCGACCCGATCAACCGCGAGCGCCTGCAGAACGAGTTCCTGCGCCTGCAGGCGGAGATCCGCAAGACCGTCCTCTTCGTCACCCACGACATCGACGAGGCGATCAAGATGGGCGACCGGATCGCGGTGATGCGCGAGGGCGGCCGGCTCGAGCAGTACGCGACCCCGGCCGAGCTGCTGATGGCGCCCGCCACCGAGTTCGTCGAGGACTTCGTCGGCGCCGACCGGGCGCTGAAGCGGCTGGCGCTGATCCGTGTCCGCGACATCGACCTCTGGGAGGCGCCGCTGGCCTTCGTCGGCCAGGCGACCGCGGAGGTGCGGGCGAAGCTGGCGGCGCCGGACGTCGAGGTCCCCTACCCGCTGCTGGTCGACGGCGAGCGCCGCCCGCTCGGCTGGCTCAGCGAGCGCGACCTGACGGCGGAGATCGTCCCGCGGGAGCCCGACTCGCCGCTGGGGCCGGTACTGGAGCTCGAGGACGTGATGCGCGACGCGCTCGCCGACCTGCTGCAGGGGCAGTCGCAGTACGCGGCGGTGGTCGACGGGGAGGGCCGGATCGCGGGCGTGCTCTCGGTCGAGATCATCTCCGAGCTCCTCGGCTCGCCCGGCGCAAAGAGCGAGGAGCGCCCGGCGACGGAGCGACCGCATGGGTGACGTGGCGCTCTTGGCGGCGGCCGGGGAAGTCGGGGGGGACTTCTTCAAAGAACGCGACAGCGACAGCCTCCCCTGTCAGGCGCAGCCGGACCACCTCTTCTGCTTCGACTGGGCCCAGGAGAACATCGACCGCTACGGGACGCCGACGCTGCAGCACTTCGAAATCGTCGCGCTCTCGTTGCTCTTCGGCTTCGCCGTCGCCTTCGCGCTCGCCCTGCTGGCGCACCGCAACCGCTGGCTGCGCCCGCCGCTCCTCGCCGGGACCGGCGTCCTCTACACGATCCCCAGCGTCGCCTTCTTCTTCCTGCTGCTGCCGATCACCGGGCGCGGCCGGGACACCGCGATCATCGTCCTCGCCGCCTACACCCTGCAGATCATCTACCGCAACACGATGGTCGGGCTGGCCAACGTCCCGGACGCGGCCAAGACCGCGGCCAGGGGGATGGGGATGAGCGAGCGCCAGGTCCTCTGGCGGATCGAGCTGCCGCTGGCGGTCCCCGAGATCGTCGCCGGGCTGCGCATTGCCAGTCTCAGCACGATGGCGATCGCCACCTTCGCCGTCTTCATCGCCCGCGAAGGGCTCGGCACGCAGATCTACGGCCAGGGCAACCTCACCTTCCCGACCAGCATCATCATCGCCGCGGCGATCGTGATCGCGATGGCGCTGGCGATCGACGCGATCCTGTTGAGCGTGCAGCGGCTGCTCACCCCCTGGCGCCGGGCGAGGCCGGCATGAGCGCCTTCCAACTGCCCCTCGCCTCCTTCGGCGGCGCGATCGAGTTCATCTTCACCCCGCAGAGCTCCAACGTCACCGGCGGCGAGAAGGTCGGGGGGTTCGACCAGGTGGTGGAGTTGACCCTGAAGCAGCTCGAGGTCACCCTCCTGGCGCTGGCGCTGGCGCTGGTCGTCGCCCTCCCCCTCGGGCTCTACCTCGGGCACAAGGGAAAGGGCGAGCTGCTGCTGGTGGGGCTCGCCAACGCCGGCCGCGCGATTCCGGAGCTGGCGCTGATCGCCCTGGTGGCGGCGGTGATCGGCGTCGGGCTCCTCAACCTCACCCCCGCCCTCGCCGTCCTCGGCATCCCGCCGATCCTCACCAACGCCTTCGTCGGCGTCCGCCAGGTCGACCAGGCGACCATCGACGCCGCCCGCGGGATGGGGATGAGCGAGCTCGAGATCATCCGCAAGGTCGAGCTGCCGCTGGCGCTGCCGACCTTGATGGGCGGCGTCCGCCTGGCGATGATCGCGATCGTCGCCACCGCCACGATCGCTCCCCTGGCGGGGGTGGAATCGCTCGGCGACTTCATCCTCAACGAAAGCGTCTACGGCTCCGACGGCGTGCTCGCGGGGGCGATTCTGATCGCCCTGCTGGCCCTCGCCCTCGAAGGCGCGCTCGCCCTCCTGCAGCGCCGCCTGACTTCCGACGGGCTGAAGTTGAAGACTTCCTAACCCTTGATTCGCAATTACACCCCCAAGAGGAGGCACCAAGTGAGGATCGACAAGACGAGATGGCGAGCGCTGCTTGCGGTGTTGGCCGCGCTCGCTCTGACGCTGGGCATCGCCGCCTGCGGCGACAGCGACGACAGCACCACCAGCGGTTCGACCGAAGGAGGCGATGCGGCGGGAGCGATCCAGTCGAATCCTGACAACGGCAAAGTCACCCTGACGATCGGCTCGAAGAACTTCCCCGAACAGGAAATCCTCGGCGAGATCTACGCCCAGGCCCTGGCCGCGGCCGGCTACAAAGTCAAGAGCGCGCTCAACCTCGGCTCCGAAACGGTCGCCCTGAAATCGCTGAAGACGGGGCAGATCTCCGGCTACCCCGAGTACGCGAGCACGGCCCTCACCTCGTTCTTCGGCCTCGAACCCGAAGAAGTGCCCGCCGACGCCGCCGAAGCGTGGGAGAAAGCGAACACGGAATTCGAAAAAGAAGACCTGCAGGCGTTCGAACCGACGCCGTTCGCCAGCGCCAACGCGGTCGGCACGACCAAAGAGACCGCCGACGAGTACGGGCTGAAAACGGTCTCCGACCTCGAAGGCGTCTCCGAGAAACTGTCGCTCTACGGGTCGCCCGAGTGCCGCCAGCGGATCGACTGCCTGGCCGGGCTGGAAAAACTGTACGGGCTGAAGTTCAAGTCGTTCACCCCGGTCGACATCAGCCTCCGCTACACGGTCCTCGAAAAAGGCCAGGCCGATCTCTCGATCCTCTTCACCACCGACCCGCAGCTGTCGGCGGAGAGCGACAAGTTCGTGATCCTCGAGGACGACAAAGAAGTCTTCCCGGCCGGCAACGTCATCTTCGTGACCCGCAAAGCGGTCGCCGAGGAAGCCGGGCCCGACTTCGAAGAGACGATCCTGAAGGTGCAGGAAGGGCTGACGCTCGAGGTGATGCAGGAGCTGGACGCTCGGGTGGAACTCGAAAAAGAAACGCCTGAGGAGGCGGCCAAGGCGTACCTCGAATCGGCGGGGTACGTCGGCTAGCTAAGCCGTAGTGGTCCGGCGGGAAGGGTCTCGCCGGACAACAGCGGGGAGGGTCCGGCGAGACCCTCCCCGTCGGCCCTGCATCGCCCAGGCCGCTCTCCTCACTCTCATGCATCTGTGTCTTTGGGAGCAACTACAGTCCGGCGAAGTGGATCTTCAAGCCCTGTTGCACGCTGCGAATATGGGGACCCAATTCCCTCCGCTCAAGGTGATGGCGGGAGGGGCGCTTTATATGGGTTACGTCGGGACGAAGGCACAGCGCGAAGAAGCGCTGAAAGCCGGGTTGAGTGAGTACTTTTTTGAGTTGGAGAATCCGAAGGGTCGACGTGCTGCCGAAGAGGTCTACGGCCGAGCGACTGCGGAGGGGTCAAGGCTTGCTGAAGCAGCCGAATCGCAGGACAGTGACGAAACTTTGGCGTTGCTGAACTGTCGGGTGTGGCCCCCGGGCGGTGACGGCATCGAATCGCGGATCGTCTACATACCGCTCGCAGCAATCGACAGTTGGTGGATAGGCAGCCAGAAACAGATAAAGCGCCATGGCAGAGGATTTTTTGCCGGAGTCCTAATCCCAGTAGAGGGCGAATAGATCCTCGTTGACGCTGATCCACGAGACCGCAAGAAACCGCGTATATCGCACCTTCTCGCGGTTTCGGTAATCGGCTCTACGCCACGACGTGTTCGCCGGTGGCAGCTTCACGGCGATTGCGGATACGAGCGAAGCAGACGTGGGCGGCCCAGGCGGCGGAGAGGCCCGAGACTCCGGCTAGGAGGAGGGCTACTCGGGGGTCGTAGGACTCGGCCAGCCAGCCGGTGAGGGGGGCGCCGATGGGGGTGGAGCCGAGGAAGACGACGGAGTAGAGGGCCATCACACGGCCGCGCATCTCGGGGGAGACGGCGAGCTGGAGGGTGGAGTTGATCGTCGCGGCGAAGGTGACGGCGGCGGCGCCGAGCAGGGCGAGCATCGGGATCTCGAGGGCGAGAGTCGGCATCGCCGCTGCCAGCAGCGCCGAGAGGCCGAAGGCGAGGGCGCCGGCGGCGATCAGGCGGGGGCCGGTTTCGCCGCGGTGGCCGTTGATCAGGGCGCCGGCGATCGAGCCGACCGCCATCGCCGAGACGAGGCCGGCGTAGGTCATCGCGCCGGAGTCGAAGCTGAACTTGGCGAGCAGCGGCAGCACCACCTGGAAGTTGAAGCCGAGCGTGCCGACCAGGCCCATCAGCGCCAGCGGCACCAGCAGCTCGGGGGTGCGGAGGACGTAGCGGAGGCCGGCGCGGATCGCCCCCGGCTCGGGCGCGGCGACCGGCGCCGCCTGCAGCCGGCTCGGGTCCATCCCCCGCAGCGCGAGGATCATCGCCACGAAGGTGAGCGCGTTGAGGCCGAAGCAGGCGACGACGCCGACGGTGGCGATCAGCACCCCGGCGACGGCGGGCCCGACGATCCGCGCCGCCTGGACGATGACGCTGTTGAGGCTGACCGCGTTGACGACCCGGTCCGGGCCGACCATCTCGATCACGAAGCTCTGCCGGGTCGGGTTGTCGATCGCGTTCAGCGAGCCGAAGGCGAAGACCGCGAGGTAGACCATCCAGGGGGTGACGACGCCGGTGGCGGTGACGGCGAAGAGGCCGATCGCCGGGACCATCATCAGCGCCTGCGTCGTCATCAGCAGGCGGCGCTTGGGGAAGCGGTCGGCGAGGAGGCCGCCCCAGGCGCCGATCAACAGCATCGGCAGGAACTGCAGCGCGGTGGTGAGGCCGACGGCGACGCCGCTGCCGGTGAGGCCGAGGACGACCCAGATCGCCGCGACCGTCTGCATCCAGGTCCCCGAGAGGGAGATCAGCTGGCCGACGAAGAAGCGACGGTAGTTGGGGACCTCCAGCGAGTTGAACGAGTGGCGGATCGCGGCCGTCAAGACCGCTCTCCCTCCCGCATCCGCTCGAGGATCTCGGCCGCCCGCTCGAGCGTGTCGACCTCCTCGGGGGAGAGGTCGCGCATGCGCCGCGCCAGGTAGGCGTTCTTGCGCTTGCGCACCCGCCGCAGCCGCTCGCGGCCGGCGCCGTTGACGCTGACCAGGGCGCTGCGGCCGTCGGTCGGGTCGGGGGCACGGTCGATCAGCCCCTCGCGTTCGAGGCAGCCGAGCGTGCGGGTGATCGTCGGCCGTTTGACCCGCTCGATCGCGGCGATCTCGCTCGGGGTCATCGGCCCGTGGCGCTCGATCGTCGCCAGCGCCGCGATCGAGGTCGGAGTCAGGCCGCTGGTCTCCGCCGCCGCCTCCTGGCGCAGCCGCCGCGCAGTGCGGACGATCGCCGTGCGCAGGTGCGCCGCGCGCTCGCTGAGGGGGATGTCGGCCTGCGGGACCATTGATTAGCTCTGGTAATTAGTTTAGCGAACTACCTCTCTCGGCCCTCCGGGGTGGCGCCCGCGAGCCGGTCGAGGATCTCGAGCATCGCCTCGTGGTAGGCGAGGCCGGCCAGCAGGACCGGTTCGGAGTGTGGGTAGGTGTCGGTGCCGCGGACGGCCTGTAAGTAGGCCTCCAGCTCCTCGCGCTTGGCCTCGTGCCAGGCCACCCGCTCCTTCCAGATCGGCCCACCACTGGCCCCGGCGAAGACCTTCAGCATCCCTTCGTCGCGCAGCTGGGGCGGCGAGGCGGTGGGTTCGGCCGCCCAGGCGGCGAGCGCCTCTCGGCCCGCCTCGGTCAGCGCGTAGACGCGGCGGCGCCGTCCCCCCTCCTCCTGGCGCGCGGTCAGGTAGCCCGCGGCGGCGAGGCGGGCCGGCTCCTCGTAGGCGGTCGTGTGGGGGACGGGCCAGAAGTTCTGGATCGAGCGCTCGATCCATTGCTTGATCTCGTAGGAGGTCGACTCGCCGAACTCGGCGATCAGGGCTAGGACCGCGTAGGAGGTGGCGGTGAGCTTGATCACGTTCGGCTTGCTTTCCATGATTCGGAGCGTATAGTACGGGACGAATGGTAATCAATAATAGGTAGGAGGCTTCTATGCCCACCACCGATTCCCCCTCCCCCGGCAGCACCCGGCACTACGACGTCGTCGTCGTCGGCGCCAGCCTCGCGGGCTGCGCTGCCGCGATCCAGCTCGGTCGCTCCGGCCTGCGCGTCGCGGTCGTCGAGAAGAGGCCCGACCCGAATGCGTTCAAGCGCACCTGCTCGCACTTCATCCAGGCCTCGGGCGTGCCCGCACTCGAGCGGCTGGGCCTCCTCGAGCCGATGGAAGCGGCCGGCGCGAAGCGGCCGCGGATCCACATCTGGAGCCCTTGGGGCTGGATCGAGTCGCCGCCGGAGCGCGCCCCGCGCGGCGTCAACCTGCGCCGCGAGGTCCTCGACCCGATGGTCCGCTCGGCCGCTGCCGAGACGCCCGGGGTCGAGATGCTGCTCGGCTGGAGCGTCGAGCGACTCCTGCGAGAGGAAGGAGAGTTCACCGGCGTCGCCGCCCGCAGCCCGGAGGGCGAGGAGCGGGAGATCCGCGCCCGACTCACCGTCGGCGCCGACGGCCGCGACTCGCGAGTCGCCGAGCTCTCCGGCGTGCCGGTCAAGACCTACCCCAACAACCGCTTTGCCTACGGCGGCTACTTCGAGGGCGGCGCCCCCGCCAATGCCCCCGACGCCACCGCCTGGTTCCTCAACCCGCAGTGGTGCGCTGCCTTTCCCACCGACAGCGACCTCACCTTCTACGCAGCGATGCCGACCAAAGACTGGCTGCCGCAGTTCAAGCGCGACCCCGAGCGCGCCCTCGTCGACTTCATCTCCAACGTCCCGGACGCGCCGCCGATCGGCGAGGGGCGCCTGGTGGGCTCGATGATGGGGAAGATCGACATGACCAACCGGATGCGCAAGCCGGTGGCGCCGGGCCTGGCGCTGATCGGCGACGCTGCCCTGGCGACCGACCCGCTCTTCGGCGTCGGCTGCGGCTTTGCCCTGCAGACGGCCGAGTGGCTCGCCGACAGCGTCGGCCCGGCGCTGCAGAGCACCGAGCCGCTCTCGAAGGGGCTGGAGCGCTACCGGCGCCGCCACGCGAAAGGGCTGCGGGGTCATGCCTTCTTCATCCACGACTACTCGACGGGACGCCGTTTCAACCCCGGCGAGCGGCTGTTCTGGTCCGCTGCCACGCGCGACCCGGAGACGGCGCTGATCCTCGAGGAATACGGAACGCGTCTGATCGGGCCGGGCCAGATGTTCCCCCGGGCGTTGCCGCGGGCGATTGCCGTCACCGCCCGCCACGCCCTGGCGCGCTGAGCGTGGCGCAGCTCACGCAGACGGTCGTACGCCTTTCGTAGAGTGCCTGCGGTGACCGACCCGGCCGAGGCACGCGACAGGCGCTGGATCGCCCTGATCCTGCTCTGCTCGGCGCAGTTCGTCGTCGTCCTCGACGCCTCGATCGTCAACGTGGCGCTGCCGACGATCGGCGAGGCGCTCGACTTCACCGAGAGCAGCCTGCCCTGGGTCGTCAACGCCTATGTGCTGACCTTCGGCGGCTTCCTGCTGCTCGGCGGACGGCTCGCCGACCTGCTCGGGCGCCGGCGCGTCTTCATGTTCGGGCTGGTGCTGTTCGCGATCGCCTCGCTGGCGGGCGGGCTGGCGACCGACTCGGGTCAGCTGGTGGCGGCGCGGGCGGTGCAGGGGCTGGGCGCCGCGATCCTCTCCCCCGCCGCGCTCTCGATCGTCGCCACCACCTTCAAGGACGGCGCCGAGCGCAACAAAGCGCTGGGGATCTGGGGCGCGGTCGCCGGCTCCGGCGGCGCCGCAGGGGTGCTGCTCGGCGGCGTCCTCACCGACGGGCTCGGCTGGGAGTGGGTGCTGTGGGTGAACGTGCCGATCGGGATCGCCGCCGCGGCGGTCGCGCCGGCGCTGATCGCCGAATCACGGGCCGAGAACGAGACCCGCCACTTCGACGTCGCCGGGGCGACGACGATCACCCTCGGCCTCTCGGCGCTGGTCTTCGCCCTGCTCGACGCCGAAGACGCCGGCTGGGGCTCGGCGCAGACGATCGGCATCCTCGCCTTCTCCGCGATCATGCTGATCGCCTTCGTCGCGATCGAGCGCCGCTCGCGGGCGCCGCTGGTGCCCTTCCGGATCTTCCGCCTGCGCACGATCACCGGCGCCAACGTCGTCGGCATCCTCGTCGGCGCCTCGCTGTTCTCGATGTTCTTCTTCATCTCGCTGTACATGCAGCAGGTGCTCGGCTACAGCGCGATCAAGGCGGGGCTCTCCTACCTGCCGCTGGCGGTCTCGATCATCCTCTCCGCCGCCATCGCCTCGACCCTGGTGACCAAGGTCGGCTTCAAGCCGATCCTCGCCACCGGCATGGTCCTGATCGCCACCGGCCTCCTCTGGTTCTCCCGGATCAGCCCCGACGGCACCTTCCTCACCGACATCCTCGGCCCCTCCCTCCTGGCCGCCGTCGGCCTCGGCTTCGCCTTCGTCCCGGTCACGATCGCCGCCGTCTCCGGCGTCGCGGACCGCGAGCAGGGCCTCGCCAGCGGCCTGATCAACACCTCCCAACAAGTGGGCGGCGCCCTCGGCCTCGCCGTCCTCGCCGCCATCGCCAACTCCGAGATCGGCACCTCCCACGACCCCACCGTCCTCACCGACGGCTTCTCCTCCGCCTTCCTCGTCGGCTCCGTCTTCGCCGTCCTCGGCCTCCTGGCGACCCTCTTCCTGATCCGCAGCTCCGACAGCCGCGCTCACATGGAGCTGGGGTCGGAGCCGGCGACGGAATCCAGCTCCTAGTGCGCCAAAAACGCACCACCTGACACAGAAGTGTCATTTCTTTGAACCAATCCAGTAACGCCTATTGAAGTGGCGAATTTCGTCCCTAGGATCGGCCGCCGGAGGGTGATGGAGGCAGGTGCCTCCAGGCGGTCGACACCCGCTCTGCCCGGTTCACCGCCGGGTCCGGTTCGAGTCCGGCGCCCTCCGCAGACATACCGCGGCAAGCGGGTCGAGTGTGGGATGGTCGTGCTAACTTGAGGGCACGGGTGTCGACTGTCTGCGGGGTGGTTCCCCGCATCACCAGACTCGACCCGCCTCGCGGCGGGTCTTGTCGTTTCTAGGGCCGTAGGGGCACCGGCCGAAAGGCACCGGCTCGCCCGCGTCGAAGCAGACGCGGATGGACGAGCGCAGCAGGCGGATGCGGGAACGGCTGAACACGCCGATGCTGATCGCGGCGGCGTTGACGATCCCGGCGGTGGCGATCACGGAGTCGAAACCCGGTGGGTCGCTGGAGGACACGGCGGTCGTCCTCAACTGGGTGACCTGGCTCGCCTTCGTGATCGAGATGGTGGTGATGCTCAGCGTCGTCCCGGACAAGAAGGCTTACCTGCGGCGGCACCCGCTGGACGTGGTGATCGTGCTGCTGACGCCGCCGGTGCTGCCGGCCGGCTTGCAGGGCCTGCGGATCCTGCGCATGCTGCGGCTGCTCCGGCTCCTGCGCCTGGCGCAGCTCTCGCGCGAGGTCTTCTCGCTGGAGGGGGTGCGCTACGCGCTGCTGCTGGCGGTCCTCACCGTGGTCGCCGGCGGCACCGCCTTCGCGGCCCTCGAGCGCGACCAGCACCTCAGCGCCGGGGACGGGATCTACTGGGCGCTGACGACGATGACCACGCTCGGCTCCAACATCTACCCGACGACGACCGGCGGCCAGGTCGTCTCCGCGGTGATCCTCCTGATCGGGATCAGCTTCGTCGCCCTCCTCACCGGCGCCTTCGCCCAGCGCTTCCTCGCCCCCGAACTGGCCGAGATAGAGGAAGAGCTGGAAGAGGAGAAACTCAGCCCGGAGGCACTGGCGCTGCGCGAAATCCACAACGTCCAGGAGCAGCTGCAGGCGCTCGAGGTCGCGATCGAGCGGATGGCGAAGCGCGACGACAAGTCGCGCGCCGGCTAGTCGGCTTTCGCCTGCTCCTCGGCGATCTTCGCCTCGAGCTCCTGCATCACTTCCGGATCGCGCAGGGTGGTGACATCGCCCAGTGCCCGGCCCTCGGCGATGTCGCGCAGGAGGCGGCGCATGATCTTGCCGGAGCGGGTCTTCGGCAGGTCGTCGGCCCAGACGATCCGCTTCGGCCGGGCGAATTTGCCGATCCGCTCGGCGACGGCGGCGCGGATGCCCTCGACCAGCTCCTCGCTCTCCTCGGTGCCGCCGCGGAGGGTGACGAAGGCGCAGATCGCCTGGCCGGTGTCCTCGTCGGACTGGCCGATCACCGCCGCCTCGGCGACGTCGGGATGGGCGACGATCGCTGACTCGACCTCGGCGGTCGAGAGGCGGTGGCCGGAGACGTTGACGACGTCGTCGATCCGCCCGATCACCCAGAAGTAGCCGTCGGAGTCGCGGCGGGCGGCGTCGCCGACCAGGTAGCGCTCCTTGCCGAAGCGCGAGAAGTAGGTCTCGATGAAGCGATCGTCCTCCTTGTAGAGGCCGCGCAGCATCGAGGGCCACGGGCGCTCCAGCACGAGCAGGCCCTGACCTTCGGAGACCGGCTCGCCCTCGGACTCGTCGACGACCTGCGCCTCGACCCCCGGGAACGGCGTCGTCGCCGAGCCGGGCTTGGTCGCGGTGATCCCCGGCAGCGGGCTGATCATGATCGCGCCGGTCTCCGTCTGCCACCAGGTGTCGACGATCGGGCAGCGGCCGCCGCCGATCACCTGGTGGTACCAGAGCCAGGCCTTGGGGTTGATCGGCTCCCCCACCGAGCCCAGCAGGCGCAGCGAGGAGAGGTCGTGTTCGGCGGGGATCTCGGCCCCCCACTTGATGAAGGTGCGGATCGCCGTCGGCGCCGCGTAGAGGATCGTCGCCTTGTAGCGGGCGGCAACCTCCCACCAGATCCCCTTGTGCGGGTAGTCGGGCGCCCCCTCCCACATCACCGACGTGGCGCCGTTGGCGAGCGGGCCGTAGACGATGTAGGAGTGGCCGGTGACCCAGCCGACGTCGGCGGCGCACCAGTAGACATCGGACTCGGGCTTGAGGTCGAAGACGTAGCGGTGGGTGGCGGCGACGCCGGTCATGTAACCGCCGGTGGTGTGGAGGATGCCCTTCGGCTTCGCGGTCGAGCCGGAGGTGTAGAGGATGTAGAGGGGGTGCTCGGCCTCCATCGGCTCCGCGGGGCACTCGGGGTCGGCGGCGGCGAGGACCTCGTCGTAGAAGAAGTCGCGCTCGGGCTCCATCGGCACCTCGATCCCGGTGTGGCGGATGACGACGATCGTCTCCAGCGTCCCGAGGTCGCTGAGGTGCTCGTCGACCTGCGGCTTGATCGGCGCCGTCTTGCCCTTGCGGCGGGCGCCGTCGACGGTGACCAGCGCTTTGGCTTCGGAGAACTCCATCCGCTCGCGCACCGATTCGGCCGAGAAGCCGCCGAAGACGACGTTGTGGATCGCGCCGATGCGGGCGCAGGCGAGCATCGCGACGACGACCTCGGGGATCATCGGCAGGTAGATCCCGACGACGTCGCCCTTGCCGACGTTCAGGTCCTTGAGCGCGTTGGCGAAGCGCTGGACGTCGCGGTGCAGGTCGGCGTAGGTGACGTCGCGCTCCTCCCCCTCCTCGCCGCGCCAGTGGTAGGCGACGCGCTCGCCGTTGCCGGCTTCGACGTGGCGGTCGACGCAGTTGTAGCTGGCGTTGAGCCGCCCGTCGGCGAACCACTTGTAGAAGGGCGGGTTCGAGGCATCGAGCCCTTCGCTCGGCTCGACGTCCCAGTCGAGTAGCTCCTTCGCCTGCCGCGTCCACCACGCCTCGGGATCGGCGGCGGCCTCCTCGTAGACCTTCGGGTCGTTCCAGAGCGCGTTCGCCCGGAACTCCGCCGGGGGGTCGAATTTCTCAACCCCGAGCATCTCCTCCAACTGCTGCTCAAGACCCATGGCGCAAAGTTACCCCAGGTCGTCGCCACTCCGAGTTGATCGTTTCCACCTTTGGCCTCCCTATAGCGAGGAGAAGGGTGGAAACGATGACGGGAGGCGGTTAGAGGCCGGCGGGGTGTCTCGCGATGAAACCTTCGGGGGAGTTCGGCCAGGGGTTGTGCCAGCGCGGGCCGGAGCCGTTGCTGCCGCTGGTGTCGAAGGCGAGGCCGGCGACGACCATCCAGGCGTGGCCGGAGTTGCCGTAGACGGTGATCCAGCGGCCCGGCCCGGGTTCGCCCCAGGTGGTGAGGCCGGTCGAGTCGAGCGGGCTTTCGAGCAGGCCGCCGCCGTGGAGCGCGTAGCTGACCGCGCCCGAGCAGTCGTAGCCTTCGGATTCGAAGGAGCCGTGGCCACCGCCCCAGATATAGGGCGTGTCGGCGATCGCGTTGGCGGCGGCGATCACTTCCTTCACCGCCTGCGGGGCGCTGGCCGGGGCGCTGGCTTCGTTGGGACTGATCAATTCCGCTTCCTGGCCGGGGTTGAGCGGCGCCGGCATCAGGCCTTCGGTCGCGTCGCCCCCTTCGGCCGCAAGCTGTTCGGAGATCGAGGCGAGGTTGTCGCTGAGCGCAGCTTCGCGCGACTGCAGCGCGTCCAGCGCCTCCTGCCGCTCGGCCTGCGCGGCTTTCAGTTCCTGGAAGCGGGCGTGCGCTTCCTGGCTGGCGGCGCGGACTTCGCGCTCCTTGGCGGCGATCGCGTCGCGCGCTTCTTCGATCTCGGCGCGCTGCTCGTCGAGCCGCTCGACCGCCGCGGTGACCTCGTTGCGCAGCGTCTTCACCCGGTCGACGACCGCGTCGTCGTACTCCTGGATCTGCTGCAGGTACTCGGTCTGGGCGGACATCTCCGACCAGTCTTCGGATTCGAGCACCGCGTCGAGGACTTCGGGGGAGCCGGTTTCGTAGATCGCGACGAGGCGGTCGCCGAGCACGTCGAGCGCCCGCTGCAGTTTGGCCCTGACCCGTTCCAGGTGCGCTTCTTCCTTCTCGAGCGCCGCGGTCGCGCGGTCGAGCTCCGCCTGCTTGGCGGCCAGTTCCGCCTCGACCGCTTCCTGTTCCTGTCGCAGGGCCGAGACTTCCCCCAGCATCGAGTCGATCGCGGCGTTCTGTTCGGCGATCGTCTCGGCTAGCTCGCTCTCCTGGGCGCGGACGTCTTCGAGCTTGTCCCGCGTCGCCTCCAGTTTCTCCCGCGGGTCGGCGGGCGCGCTGGCGGCCCAGGACCCCCCGACCGCGCAGAGCGCGGCGAGGAGAAGCACGGCGAAGATCAGGGCACGGCGGCGAGCCGTGCTCGTGGAGGAGGCAAACTGCACGGCGGCGCAGGCTAGCGAAGCGCCTCCGCAGCTCTAGAGGTAGCCGATAACCCGCAACTTCCCTTGCAATTTGCGGGTTTTGCAGGAGTTCACGAATCTTCGTCGTCGGCCCGCCGGTCGCGGCCGACGATGCCCTCGAGCATCTTCCGGATCCGCTTACGGTCGGCGGGCGGCTCGGGCAGGTCGTCGATCCGCCGCATCAGCTCCTCCCTCCGCACGAGATCGGCCGCGACGGCATCACGGGCGAAGTCCCGATCGCGCTCCCGGCCGGCCACGCACTTCGCCAACACCAGGTCGTGGACTTCGAGGCAGAGGGCGGTGGCGCCGGCCGCCTGGCCCACGCGCGGCGGGATCTCCACCCTGACCAGCCGCTCCTCCCAGCCGGCGGGCGCGACGGCGGTCTCCGGCCCGACGCCGTGGGCGTAGTAGCCGTACATGCCGTGGAAGCTGGAGCCGTCGCCGAGGGTGCCGTCGATCTCCTCCGCCTTCTCAGGTGCGTGGAGCGGATAGACGTCCGCCTCCATCGAGAAGAGCATCGTCTTCGGCGGGTCGGGGACGCTGCCGAGGATCGCCTGGCTGCCGATCACGACGATCTCCCGCTCGCCCGACACCTCGGCCGCCGCGGCGATCACGTGCTCGAACTCCTCGCGCCGCACGGATTCAGACCGCTTCCAGGATCTTGCGACGCTCCGGCTCGCTCAGCAGGCCGGCGAACGGCGAGTTCTGGCGCAGGTCCCGGCCCCGCTCGTCGTCGGCGGTGATCGCCTTGCGGATCTCCGGCATCGGCAGGGCGAAGACCTCCTCCCAGGCCCGGGCGTAACGCGGGTCGACCTTCCCTTCTTCCCTCCAGCGCTCGAGCTTTCGCTGCGCCTCGTCAACCATCGGCCGCCGCAGCCGCGGGGCGATCGCCCGGTGGTAGGCGAGGCTGCGGAGCTCCGGTGCCCGATGCGGCCCGGAGCGACGGCGGGAGTCGGCGATCAGCGCCCGAGGACGCATCCGCTCGGCGCGGCGTCGTGCCTCGACCATGACCGGCTCCAACGTGTGCAGCTTGCGGCGGCCGGCGCTGCGCTCCTCTTCGACCCGCTCCCGGAGCTCCAGCAGCGCCGGGATCGGGACCTCCTTGCGACCGCGCTCCGAGATCACCACGGGGATGTCGCCGGTGGCGATCCAGTTGTTGAGCGCCGTGTGGCTGACCCCGAGCAGCTTCGCGGACAAGCTTCGCGATACCGCTCCCCCCAGCTGGGATTCGAGGTCTTCGCGCACCGCCGCGACATCGGCGCTGGGAGATTCCCTTTCAGCCCGCCGCAATCGCGCGATGTTCTCCAGGATTCTCTCCCGCTCTTTGACTCCCATCGCGGATCACATTCTAGCTATGAAACTTGCAATTAGTTCTTATCTCTTGCAAGTTTGTCGAGAATCATCGATCGGCGAGCTTCATCGCGAACAGCACGACCGCGACCGAGGTGGCGAGGTTGAGGCTGGAGACGCCTGGGCGCATCGGGATCGAGATGCGGGCGTCGGCGCGGTCGAAGACTTCGCTGCTGAGGCCGTGGCGCTCGGTGCCGAAAGCGAGGACGGCGCGGGCGGGGAGCTCGGCGGGCGCCAGCTCCTCCCCCTCCGGGTCGATCGCCAGCAGCGGGCGGTCGCTCTGCGGCAGCGAGTCGACCTTGGCGACCGGGAGCGCGAACTGGAGGCCGGCGGCGCCGCGGACCGCGTCGGCGTGCCAGGGGTCGTTCTCTCCGGTGGTGATCAGGGCCGCCGCCCCGGCGCCCGCCGAGACGCGGATGCAGGCGCCGATGTTGCCCATGTTCTTCGGCTGCTCGAGCAGGACCGCGGGCGCCGGCGCCGGGTCGGCGAGCGCGGCGTCGACGTCGACCCGCGGGCGCCGGGCGATCGCGACGACGCCGGTGTGGGGCACCAGCGGCACCAGGCCCGCCAGCGTCTCCTTGTCGATGGTCTGGACCTGGTCGGCGATCCGCCCCGCCAGGTCCGGGGCCAGCTCCCCCGCCATCGTCTCCAGCGCCGCCGGGTCGACGGCGACCGCCTCGACCAGCTCGGCGCCGAAGCGCAGCGCGTGCTTGAGCGCGTGGAACCCCTCGACGACGGTCAGCTCGGGGTCGCGGCGGGCGGTGCGGAAGCGCACGGCGCGTTCGTGCTCTTCACGGCCCATGCGCGAATCATTACCGGGACAGCGGAGCCTCCGCCAGCTGGTCGCGCCCGTCGGCCTTCGCCGTGTACAGCGCTTTGTCGGCGCGGCCGAGCAGGTCGTCGATCGTCTCGGTGTAGTCCCAGACGGCGAGCCCGGCCGAGCAGCTCTGCCCCATCGGCATCTTCGCCCGCAGCCGCTCGACGATTTCCGTCGCCTGGTCGGTGGGGGTGTCGGGCAGCAGGACGAGGAACTCCTCGCCGCCGAAACGGACGATCGTGTCCTCGCCGCGCAGCTCGGCGTCCCAGGCCTGGGCGCAGGCGCGCAGCACCTCGTCCCCGGCCAGGTGGCCGTGGGTGTCGTTGTAGTCCTTGAAGCGGTCGATGTCGAGGATCGCGACGCAGAGCGGCGAGAGGTTGCGGCGGGCGCGGGACATCGCCTGCGGCAGCTGTTCCTCCAGCGCCCGTCGGTTCGGCAGGCCGGTGAGGGAGTCGCGGCGGGCCATGTCCTGGACCTTGTCGAGCAGCTCCTCGCGTTCGGCCTCGATCTGCTTGACCTGGGTGACGTCGGCGGCGCGGGCGTAGATCAGCTGCTCGTCGGGGGAGAGCTGGGAGCTCCAGCGCAGCCAGTGCCAACTGCCGTCCTTGGCCAGGTAGCGGTTCTCGAAGCCGATCGTCTCGGCGCCTTCGAACAGCGCCGCGGACTCGGCCGCGGTGCGCTCGCGGTCCTCGGGGTGGACCCGCTCGACGAAGGGGACCGCGCGCAGCTCGTCGGGGGTGTAGCCGAGGTGGTGAGTCCAGGCGTCGTTCAGCTCGACGAAGTAGCCGTCCATGTTGGCGGTGCAGAGCATGTCGCGCGAGAGGTCGAAGAAGCGGCGGGCGCGCTCGTCGGCGCGGGCGCGGCGGGCGACGATCCCGGTGACCAGCAGCATCACGACGCTGAGCGAGATCAGGGTGAAGAGCCAGCGGGTCAGCGGCGAGTAGCCGGCGGTGTTTTCGACCAGCAGGAGGACCATCCCGTTCACCGCGAGCAGCCAGCCCAGGTGGACGGCGGCGACGCGCCGCGGGAAGTAGAGCGAGGTGACCAGGGTCGTCCAGACGAAGATCGTCCCGTACTGGCCGACCGCGATGCCGCTCTCGTAGATCAGCAGCCCGGTCGCCGCGACGACCCCGGCGAGGATCAGGTGGACGCCGGTCTTCGGGATCCTGCCGGCCAGGAGCCAGACGATCCCGCCGCCGGTCGCCATCGCCAGGGCGGTGATGGCGAGGGCCAGTTCGTCGGCCCCCTGCGGGTGGGGAAGGACGAGGGAGATAGCGACCAGGCCGGCGGCGGCGACGAGGAGGGCTGCCGCCGCCCGCGCCCGCGTTCTCGCGACCGGACGGATGCTTACCCGATTTTCGGGAGTAGCCATGCCTGGGGCATCGGCAAACGGCGGGGTTTCCTTTAGCCCCGGACCACCTGGAACTGGCTCATCAGGCCGTGATCCTCGTGGTCCAGCATGTGGCAGTGGACGACGAATTTGCCGGTGTAGTCGGAGAAATGGCCGGCAAGGAGAATTTTTTCGTTGGGGAAGACGAAGAAGGTCTCCTTGAGACAGTTTTCCCACGGCGGCGGGGGCTCCCCGTTGCGCTCCAGCAGCAGCCAGTCGGTGTGGTGCAGGTGCATGACGTGGGCGACGCTGGTGCGGTTGACGATCTCCCAGGTCTCGGTCGTGCCCAGGCGCGGGAAGGCCTCGGCGCGGGCCGGGTTGAAGGTGCGGCCGTTGATCCGCCAGGTCGGTTTGAAGAAGCCGCCGATCGTGATCTCCCAGCGCTGGTCGGGCTTGCGCTTCGCCTTGCGGGCCCAGGCGGGGAGCGGCCGCAGCTTGCGGGGCGCGCGGGTGCGGTCGGGGACGCGGTCGCGGTCGACCCGGAACTGCATCAGCGCGCCGCCGTAGGTGCGGGCGCCGGGTGAGTTGCGACCCTCGTGGCGCTTCGTGCTGCGCAGCTCGACGCTCTCCCCCGCCATCGGCGCGAAGTCGACGACGACCTCGACCCGTTCGCCGGGCCCGAGGAGGATCTCGCGGCGGCGGACCGGCTGCGGCATCAGCCCGCTCTCGGTCGCGATCTGGGTCATCGGCGCGCCGTTGGAGAGCTGCAGGTTGTAGCTGCGGAAGGAGGAGACGTTGAGCAGCCGCAGCCGGTAGCGGCGCGGGCCGACCGGGTGGTGGGGCATGTAGGCGCCGTTGACGAGGACCGCCTCGCCGAGGACGCCGTCGTTGGGCGGGCGGCGCTCGTCGGCGAAGGGATCGGTGAGCTGGTTGTGGCGGTCGAAGCTGCGGTCGCCGATCATCAGCGGCAGGTCGCGCTCGCCCGCGGGCAGCGGCAGGGACTCGTCGAGCTCGTCATCGACGATCCACATCCCGGCCAGCCCTTTCCAGACGTGCGGGGCGGTGCGGTCGAGGCGGTGGTCGTGGTACCACTGGAACGAGGCGCGTTCGGGACGGCCGTCCTCGACGAGGTCGTAGACGTAGGTTTTGCGGCCGCCCGGCTCGAGCAGGAGGTCGTTGCCGGACTGGCGGGCGGAGAGGCCGCTGGGGATGCGGCAGAAGTAGGAGATCGGCTGGCGCTTGGTCAGGCCGCCGGGCTGGCCGTCGAACTGCGTGCGGTTATGGCCGCCGTGGAGGTGGATCGAGAGCTCCCCCGCCTCCTCGGGCAGCTGGTGGTCGAAGGTGACGCGGGTGCGCTGCCCGGCGCGACGGCGGACGGTCGGGCCGGGGAAGCTGCCGCCGAAGGTCCAGAGCTTCGTCTTGCGGCCGGGGAGGATCTGCTGCTCGGCCTCGCGGATCGGGATCCGGATCTGGTCGGAGTCGAGGACCGGCGGGATCGGCAGCCGCGAGCGGAACGGAACCGCGGCGAGCGCCGGCGGCGGCTCCGCCGTCAGCGGCAGCAGGCCGCCGCCCCCGCCCCGCAGGGGCAGGAGCGTGGCCAGGGTGCCGCCGCCGAGGACGCCGAGGAAGGCTCGGCGCCCCAGGCGGGGCGCAGCTGAGGGCTGCCCGGCCGTGCCGCTAGCTGGTCGGCGGGGCGAGGACTTCCACCTCGCCCTGCATTTCCGGATGGACGGCGCAGATGTAGTAGAGCGTCGTGCCCGCGGCCGCGGTTACGGCCTTGGAGATCGTGCCGCCCTTTTTTTCGCCGCTGAACCAGGAGTCGCCCTTCTTGCCGCTGGCGTCGCCCATCGTGCTCCAGCCGGCGGGGCCCGCTTTGACCAGGTTCTTCGTGATCTGTTCGGTTTTCGGGTTGAACCCGTGCCATTCGGCGATCTCGAGGCAGATCTTCTTCGGGGCGAAGCAGCTGTTCATCGCCTTCCGGGTCTTCGGCAGCGAGCCTTTGGTGACCAGCGAGAAGGTGTGCGGGCCGACCTGTTTCGGGTTCGTCTTGTTGACGATCTCGAGCTGCTCGCCGACGTAGACCGTCTCCGGCCCGACGAACTTCATCTTGCCTTTGGTCAGCTCCATCGTGACCACCGGGCTTTCGCCGGTGACCGTGTCGGCGCCGGCGAAGTTGACGCCGCCGACGGCGACGGAGAGCGCGGCCGCCGAGACCGCGAGGACGAGTGCCCGCAGACGGGCGCGGCGTGAAAGCTTGCTGTGCAAGGAGGTGCCTTTCTTCAAGAGGATTGACGGCCGGCGCGGTTCCCGCGGGCCGAGCGGAGCAGGCTAATGGGCCGCCCGGCGGGCTGCAACGGAAGAAGCAGCCGCTACCTGCTTTTGGCGCTTTTCCACCGCCGGTAACCTTGACGCCGGTGCCGAGCTTCCTCCACACCTGCTACCGGATCGGCGACATCGACCGCTCGGTCGGGTTCTACGAGAAGCTCGGCTTCGAGGAGGTGCGGCGGATGCCGATCGGCGACGAGGCGATCAACGTCTTCATGGCCCTGCCCGGCGAGGACCCCCGCCTCGAGCTGACCTACAACCACGGCGTCGACTCCTACGACCTCGGCACCGGCTACAACCACATCGCCCTCGCCGTCGACGACCTCGACGGCACCCTCGAGCGCCTGGCCGAGGTCGGCATCGAGCCCGAGAAGCCCCCCTACCGCCCCGGCGGCCGCACCGAGGGCCACCGCATCTGCTTCGTCAGGGACCCCGACGGCTACCGGATCGAGCTGATCGGGGACTGACCCCCGGCCCGCCTCAAAGGTCCTCCCCGGGCTGTCGATGCAGTTCGGGTGATCGGCAACTTCATCCGCTCGCTCCCCGAACCGCTTCAAGTCGGGCTCGGAGCACTGTTCATGCTCCTCCTGTTCGTGAAGCTGTTCAGCCACCCCCTGGTCCGGCCGAAGGCCGTCCTCCTCACCATCGCCGGCGTCATCGGCTCGATGACCGTCCTCGGCTGGCTCCTCTTCGCCTTCGGCCTCACCAGCTGAGGCCGTCCTTCCACCACGACTCCGAGATTCGGCCCGCTATAGGGGGCTCAACTTCGGAGTCGTTGAAGAGCTTCGATCAGCCGGGGCTGACGCCGCCGCCGGAGGGCGGGGGCGAGGGGGCGGGTTCCGGGGCCGGGGCGGCTTCGGGGGCGGGCGTCGGGGACTCTTCTTCGGCGGCCTCTTCGCCCTGCGGCTCTTCTCCGCCTTCGCTTTCGCCGCTTTCTTCTTCGTAGCCTTCGGACGTTTCTTCTTCGCCTTCGTAGCTTTCGTAGCCCGAGGAGGAGGTGTGGTCGCTGTCGAGGCCTTCGAGTTCGGGCAGGGAGCTGGGGGGCTCGAATTCGGGGCATTCGCCTTCGTGGGCGGACGACATGTAGTTGGCCCAGATCGGCCCGGCGGTGGGGCCGCCGTAGCCGGTGTATTCGCGCGAGGTCGGGTGGCCGACCCAGACCGCGGTGGAGAAGAGCGGCGTGTAGCCGACGAACCAGGCGTCGGAGAGCTCCTCCGAGGTGCCGGTCTTGCCGGCCGCGTCGGAGCAGCCCATGTAGGTGTAGCCGGCACCGGTGCCCTGGGTGATCACGCCCTCGAGGATGCGGGTCACTTCGTAGGCCTGGCCCTCGGTCAGCACGCGCTTGCCGGGGTCCTTCTCGAAGTCGTCGACCTTGCCGTTGCGGAAGACGACTTTGCTGACCGCGGTGGCGTCGTGGTGGACGCCGCCGTTGGCGATCGTCGCGTAGGCGTTCGCCATTTCCAGCGGCGTGACGCCGTAGCCGAGGCCGCCGAGGCCCTCGGCCGGGACCGACTGCAGTTCCGCCTCGATCCCCAGTTCGCGCGCCACCTTGGTCACGTCTTCGGGCCCGACGTCGAGGTCGAGTTGGGCGTAGATCGTGTTGACCGAGGCCCAGGTCGCCGATTCCAGCGACATCGTGCTGCCGCCGTCGCCCTCGGAGTTGTTGACGGTCCAGGTGCCGCCGCCGGGGATTTCCAGGGTCATCGGCGAGGCGCCGCTGTAGTAGGTGCTGCCGGGGTCGATCCCCTCCTTCACCGCCGCCGCGAGGACGATCGTCTTGAACGAGGAGCCCGGCTGGCGGTGCGCCTGCCAGGCGTAGTTGAACTGGGCTTCGTCCTCGTAGCCTTCGGTCGCGGCGAGGGCGACGATCGCGCCGGTCTCGGGGTCGACCGAGGCCAGCCCGGCCGCCGGCCCGCCTTCCGGGTAGCAGACGTAGCAGTAGTTTTCGACCGCTTCTTCGGCCTTCTGCTGCAGGTCGGGGTCGATCGTCGTGTAGGCCTTGAGGCCGCCGTTGCGGACGGTGTTGATCCCGTAGCGGTCGATCAGTTCGTTCTGGACCAGGTCGAAGAGGAACGGGTCCTTGATCACCTGGTACTTCTTCCCCGGGTCGATGCCGAGGCCGCGGGTGCTCGCCTCGCGGTATTCCTCCTGGGTGATGTAGCCCTCGTCGGCCATCGCCTTCAGCACCTCGTTGCGCCGCTTCAGCGCCGCTTTCGGGTCGAGGAAGGGGTTGTATTCGGAGGGCGCCTGCGGGAGGCCGGCGATCATCGCCGCCTCGGTCAGGTTGAGCCGTTTCGCGGGCTTGCTGAAGTAGGTCTGCGCCGCCGCCTCGGCCCCCACCGCCGTCTGCCCTTCGACGGTCCCGTACGGGGCGGTGTTGAGGTATTCGGTGAGGATCCATTCCTTGCTGTGCTTCTCGTCGAATTCGACCGCGAGCTTCGCTTCCTTCAGCTTTCGCTCGAGCGTGTTCTCCGGGTTGGAGATGTAGAGGTTGCGGACCAGCTGCTGGGTGATCGTCGAGGCGCCCTGCACCGGGGCCCCGGCCTGCAGGTCCTTCCAGGCGGCGCGGGCGATGCCTTCGTAGTCGAGGGCGCCGTGCTCGTAGAAGTTCTTGTCCTCGATCGCGACCGTCGCGTCCCGCAGCACCCGCGGCAGCTTCTTCGCCGGCAGCGGCTGGCGCACGTTTTCGGAGCGGATGAACCCGATCAGGCTGCCGTCGGCGGCGTAGATCGCCGAGGAGGCGCCCTTCTGCACCGGTTTCAGGCTCGCCAGCGGCGGCGCCGAGTTGTAGACGTTGAGCGCCCAGGCGGCAGCGACGCCACCGGCGATCAGCACAAGCCCAGCGAGAACCCCGAGCGGGATCGCGATCTTGTGCCAGATGGGATGGTGCGGCTTGCGTCGCCGCCTGCGGACCCGCGTGGCCATTCGGGTCGATTGTAGGGAGGAGCCGATCGCAGCCGCGACGGGCGGCGTAGCGCGCAACCCCCGTTGCCCTCCCGATAGGCTCGCGCCCCGCAGCGGCAGCCAAAGCGGAGAGGGAGAGAAAGATGAAACTGGTAATCGGGATCGTTCGCCCCGAGCAGGCGAACCAGGTCCTGGAGGCGCTCCACCGGGCCGAAGTCCGTGGGTTCTCGATCAGCCGCGTCCAGGGGCACGGCGGCGAGATGGACCGGGTCGAGACCTATCGCGGGACGACCGTGCAGATGGGCCTCTCGGACAAGATCCGCTTCGAGGTCGCCGTCTCCGACGACTTCGTCGACAAAACCGTCCAGGCGCTCTGCGAAGGCGGGCGCACCGGCGAAGTCGGCGACGGCAAGATCTTCGTGCTGCCGCTGGAGCGCGCGGTGCGGATCCGCACCGGCGACACCGACGAAGGCGCCGTGACGCCGGTGAGCAAATGAGCGCCGGGATCGACACCGGCGACACCGCCTGGATGCTGGTCGCCACCGCGCTGGTGCTGCTGATGACGCCGGCGCTGGGGCTCTTCTACGCCGGGCTGGTGCGCTCGAAGAACACCCTCAACACCTTCATGATGTGCGTCGCCGCGATCGCCGTCGCCACCGTCACCTGGGCCGCGGTCGGCTACTCGCTCGCCTTCGACGGCGAAGGCGACCTCGTCGGCGGCCTCGGCCACGCCTTCATGAGCGGCGTCGACTTCGAGCCGCGCGAAGGGACGGCGATCCCGGAGCTGGTCTTCTTCGCCTTCCAGGCGGCCTTCTGCATCATCACCGTGGCGCTGATCTCCGGCGCCGTGGTCGAGCGGATGCGGTTCGGCCCGTTCCTGCTCTTCTCGGCGCTGTGGTCGGTGCTCGTCTACGCCGTCCTCGCCCACTGGGCCTTCGGCGGCGGCTGGCTGATCAGCGGCGGCACCCTCGACTTCGCCGGCGGCGTGCCGGTCGAGATGGCCTCCGGCTTCTCGGCGCTGGCCGCGGCGCTGGTCGTCGGCGCGCGCAAAGACTACGGCCGCCAGGCGCTCCTCCCTCACAACGCGATGTACGTCCTGCTCGGGGCGGGGCTGCTGTGGTTCGGCTGGTTCGGGTTCAACGGCGGCAGCGGCTTCTCGACCGGCGAGAACAGCGTCCTCGCCTTCGTCAACACGCTGCTCTGCCCGGCGACGACGCTGGCCGTCTGGTTCGTCCTCGACGTCCTGCGCGGGCGCAAGGTGACGGCGATCGGCGCCGCCACCGCGATCGTCGTCGGCTGCGTCCTCATCACCCCCGCGGGCGGCTACATCAGCCCCGGCTGGGCGATGCTGCTCGGCGCCCTGGGGGCGGTTCCGAGCTGGGCGATCATCGCCTGGCGGACGCGGACCCGGGTCGACGAGACCCTCGACGTCCTCGCCGCCCACGGCACCGCGGGGCTCCTCGGGATCCTCTTCATCGGCTTCTTCGCCCAGAAGAGCTGGAACGGGGTCGCCGACGGGCTCTTCTACGGCAACGCGGCGCAGCTCTGGGACCAGGTGCTCGCGGTACTGGCAGCGCCGGCCTACGCGTTCGCGATGACCTTCGTCCTGCTGAAGGCGATCGGGGCGCTGATGCCGCTGCGGGTGAGCGACCGCGAGGAGGCGACGGGCATGGACGTCACCCAGCACGGCGAGGAGGCCTACGTGACCGGCGAGGGGGCGATCCTGCTCCTCCCCGACGACGAGGACCGGGTCGGCGTCCCCGTCGCCGACCCGGGATGAGCGACTGCGTCCAGGTCCTGACCACGGCCGGCTCCGAGGAGGAGGCCGGCCGCATCGCCTCGCTCCTGGTCGAGCGGCGGCTGGCGGCCTGCGTGCAGGTCGTCGGCCCGATCACGAGCCGCTACCGCTGGCAGGGCGCGATCGAGGAAGAGCGCGAGTGGCAGTGCCTGGCGAAGACGACCCGCGCCGCCTACGAGGCGGTCGAGGCGGCGATCCGCGAGGCCCACTCCTACGACGAGCCGGAGATCGTCGCCACCCCGATCGTCGCCGGCTCCGCCGGCTACCTCGCCTGGATCGAGGACAACGTCGACGATTGGTGAGTTGACCTCGCTATAGGCAAGCTAACTCTCCAATCGTCAGGCGCGCAGCCGGTAGCCCCTGGTGAAGAGGCGGAGGTTGATCAGGAAGAGGACAGCGGTCGCCGCCGTCAGCGCCGCCAGCGAGAGCGCGATGCTCGCTTCGGTGTAGCCGACGAACCCGTAGCGGACCAGGTTGATCATGTAGAAGATCGGGTTGAAGTGGGTCAGGGTCTCGTAGGGCTCCGGCAGCAGGCTCGCCGAGTAGAAGACGCCGCCGAGGAAGATCAGCGGCTGCAGGATGAAGGTCTGGGCGAAGGCGACGTCGTCGAACTGCTCGGCGCGGACGCCGATCAGCACCCCGAGCTGGCTGAAGAAGAACCCGACCAGGAACAGGGACGGGATGAGCACGAAGACGTGCTCGACCGGCAGGTCGACCAGCAGCGAGGAGGCGATGAAGGTGAGGACGGCCACCGTCATCCCGCGCATGAAGCCGCCGAGCGAGAAGGCGAGCAGGAGCTCGGCCGGGGAGGCGGGCGAGGAGAGCTGGTCCTGGATCGCGCCCTGGAACTTCTGCTGGAGGATCGAGGAGGAGTTGTTGGTGAAGGCGTTGATCGACCAGGCCATCATGATCAGGCCGGGGATGACGAAGACGATGTAGTCGATCCCGTGCAGCTCGTCGATGCGGGAGCCGAGGGCGGCGCCGAAGACCGAGATGTAGAGGAAGGTTTCCAGCAGCGGCGCGCCGATCGTCTGCTTCTTGATCTTCATGAAGCGGTTGACCTCGCGCCGCCAGAGCGTCGCGAAGCGGATCCGGGCCGCGCTCGCGGAGGCGCCGCTCACGCCTCCACCTCCGGCGTCAGCTCGATGTGCGAGCGGGAGAGCTCTTTGCGGCCGACCAGGGCCAGGTAGGCGTCCTCGAGGTTCGGCACGTCGAAGCGCTCGGCCAGCTCGGGGCTGGTCCCCTCGGCGACGATCTGGCCCTCGGCGATGAAGGCGATGCGGTCGCAGAGCTGCTCGGCCTCCTCCAGGTAATGGGTGGTGAGCAGGATCGTCGTTCCCTCCTGGTTGATTTTCTGGACGTAGTGCCAGAGCTCGAGGCGCAGCTCGACGTCGACGCCCGCGGTCGGCTCGTCGAGGATCAGCAGGCGCGGCCGGTGCATGATCGCCCGCGCCAGGATCAGCCGCCGTTTCATCCCGCCCGAGAGCGTGCGGGTGCGTTCGTCCTTCTTCTCGGTCAGCGAGAAGGTCTCCAGCAGCTCCTTGGCGCGCTCGCGGCGTTCGCGGCGGGGCATCCCGAAGTAGCCGGCGTGGTAGTCGAGCGTCTCTTCGGCGGTGAGGAACCAGTCGAGGTTCGGCTCCTGCGGGGCGAGGCCGACCGCCTGGCGGGCCTCGGCGTAGTTGTCGATCGCGTCGTGGCCGAAGACGTGGATCGAGCCGCCGGTCGGCTGCGCGAGGCCGGTCGTGCAGTGGATCAGCGTCGACTTGCCTGCGCCGTTGGGGCCGAGCAGGCCGTAGATGGCGCCCGGCTCGATCTGGACCGAGACGCCGCGCAGCGCCTCCACCCCGGTCGGGTAGCGCTTCTCCAGGTTCTGGATGTCGAGAGCCTTCATGCGGGCACCAATCTAGCCGGCCGCAGGACTTAGGCTGCCGAAGCATGGAGGCAAGCGGGATCGAGAGCGCCTGGAGACTCTTTGCGGCCGCCGACTGGGAGGGCGCGCGGGACGCCTTCGCCGCCGTGCTGGAGCGCGATCCGGAGGACCCGGAGGCGCTCGACGGGCTCGGCCAGTCGCTCTGGTGGCTCGGCGACCGCCAGGGCGGGATCGAACGGCGGC
>Ga0196960_10000104_pt1 | contig 32919 bp, 30 predicted proteins | sample S3v_5metaG_FD_183187 | JGI IMG/M metagenome (GOLD analysis project Ga0196960, IMG submission 183187) | Soil microbial communities from Anza Borrego desert, Southern California, United States - S3+v_5 | ecosystem: Environmental > Terrestrial > Soil > Desert | place: USA: California | collected...
CCCGCCCCCCTGCTTTCCCGTCCCCAACCCCCCCACCTGGAGGTCGTCCCCATGTCCATATCCGCCTCGACCCCGTCGAGCACGGAGCCCATGCCGCAGAAGGACGAGGAGCAGCGGCTGCGCGAGCTCGGCTACCAGCCGGTGCTGGCCCGTCGCATGGGCGGCTTCGGGAACTTCGCGATCAGCTTCTCCGTCATCTCGATCCTCTCCGGCTGCATGACGCTGTACGGCTTCGGCATGTCGACCGGCGGCCCGTCCGTGATGCTGTGGGGCTGGGCCGGCGTCGGACTGTTCGTGCTCTGTGTGGGCATGGCCCTGGCCGAGGTCACCAGCGCGTACCCCACATCGGGGGCCCTCTACTACATGGCCGACCGGCTCGGCGGCCGCAAGTGGGGCTGGTACACCGGGTGGCTGAACCTGCTCGGCCTGCTCGGCGCGATCGCCGGGATCGACTACGGGGCGGCCCTGTTCACGGGCGCCCTGCTCAATCTGCAGTGGGGCTTCGATCCCACCCCCGGCTCCACGATGGTGATATTCCTCTGCATTCTGCTGCTGCACGCCGTGCTGAACCTCTTCGGCGTGCGCCTGGTCAGTGTGCTCAACTCGATCAGCGTCTGGTGGCACCTGGCCGGTGTCGCCCTGATCGTGACGGTGCTGGCGATCGTGCCCTCGGACCACCAGTCCCCGTCGTTCGTCTTCACCGAGTTCGTCAACGGCACGGGCTGGGAGAACCCGGTCTATGTGGCGGCGATCGGTCTGCTCCTGGCGCAGTACACCTTCTGCGGCTACGACGCCTCCGCCCATCTGTCCGAGGAGACCTCGAACGCGTCGGTGACGGCCGCCAAGGGCATCGTCCGCGCCATCTGGGTGTCCTGGATCGCAGGCTTCGTGCTGCTGGCCGGACTGACCTTCGCCATCCAGGACTACGCCGGCACCCAGAACAGTGCCACCGGGGTCCCGCCCGCCCAGATCCTGATCGACGCACTGGGTACGTCGGGTGCCACCGCCATGCTGCTGATCGTCATCGCGGCCCAGCTGTTCTGCGGCAACGCCGAGGTCGCGGCCGCGAGCCGGATGGTCTTCGCCTTCAGCCGTGACAACGCGCTGCCGGGTTCCGCGTTGTGGCGCAAGGTGAGCGCGCGCACCCAGACCCCGGTGCCCGCCGTGTGGCTCTCGGTCGGTGTCGCCGCGCTGCTGGCGGTGCCGTCGCTCTACTCCGCGACCGCGTACGGGGCGGTCACGGCGATCAACGTCATCGGCATCACGCCGGCGTACGCCATCCCGATCTACCTGAAGCTGCGGGCCGGGGACCGTTTCCGGCGCGGCCCCTGGCACCTGGGCCGCTGGTCGAAGCCGATCGGCTGGATCGCCGTGGTCTGGGTCGCCCTCGTGAGCGTGCTGTTCCTGCTGCCGCAGTCCTCGCCGGTGACCGTCGACTCGATGAACTACGCGTCGATCGCCCTGGTCGCCGTCCTGGTCCTGGCGACGGTGTGGTGGTTCGTCGCGCGCCGTTCGTACAGCACCCCGGCCGCGTACGGGAACGCCCGTGAGCAGGCCGAGATCGCCGAGGGCATCGTCTGACGGGTCCTTCCCCCGGGGCGGCCCTCAGCGCAGCAGCAGCTGGAGGCCGCCCAGCACGGTGGCCCCGATCACGATCCGGTCGAAGAGCTTCTGGTTGATCCTGCCCACGCAGACGCGGCCGAGGTACGCACCGGGGATGACGAACAGCACGAGGGCGGCGTCCAGCAGCAGGGACTGCGCGTCGATGAGGCCGAGCCCCACGCTGAAGGGCACTTTGGACGTGTTGACGATCAGGAAGAACCACGCCGACGTCCCGAGGAAGCCCAGCTTGCGGAAGCCCGCCGACAGCAGATAGAGCGACATCACGGGGCCGCCCGCGTTGGCGACCATGGTGGTGAATCCGCCGAGCACCCCGTACGAGCGGGCCTTGAAGCGCCCCCCGCGCGTCCGGCCGTCCTCGTCGTCCTGCTCCGGGACCGGCTCGGGGCGGGCACGCCGGCGCCAGACGGTGACGCCCGCCATGAAGAGCAGGATGGCGCCGATCGAGGTGCCTACGGCGTCGTCGTCGGCCCACATCATGAAGACGGTGCCCGCCACCACGCCCACGGCGACGGCGGGAAAGAGCCGTAGCAGGGTGGGCCAGTGGGCGTGACGTCGGTAGACCAGCACGGCGAGGATGTCGCCCGCGATCAGGATCGGGAGCAGCACTCCGGTCGATTCGCGGGCCGGCAGTACGGCTGCGAAGACCGCGAGGCTGATCGTATTGGCTCCGCTGACCGCCGTCTTGGAGAAGCCGACGAGGGTGGATGCCGCCGCGAGCGCGGCCAGTTGCCAGAGTGTGATGGTGTCCATTGCGGATCAGATGGTAGACGGGTCTTCCTTCAGTGGATGATCACCCCGCTCCGCGGCCCTCTGGTTCGTCAGCCCCTCGCTATGCTGCGATCGCTCACATGAACGTTCAAACGAACATCGCACAGCGGTAGGCAAGGGGGCCAGCATGCGGGAGCCGGTCGGGCTGAGGCGCAAGCGCATTCTCGCGGTGGTGCACGCGCGTGGCGCCGTCAAGGTGAGCTCGCTCGCCGCGGAGCTGGACGTCTCGGCGGTCACGCTCCGGCGGGACGTGGAGGAGCTGGCCAGGACCGGAATGCTGCGGCGCGGTCACGGGGTGGTCCGGCCGATGGGGGACGCGGTGCCGGTGACGGCCGTGCCGGCCGCACGGAGCGGGCAGCCGGCCGGGGACGAGGCCCCCGTCGCCCTGGTCGTCCCCGAGCGGCACTCCTATCTCCACGAGACGCTGCACGGCGCCAGGACCGCTCTGGAGGAGGCCGGGAGACGCATCACCCTGCACATCGCCCCCCAGGCGGCCGGAGCTGAACGGCCACAGGTGGAGCGGGCCCTGGCCGCCGGTGTGAGCGGGCTGCTGATCGCTCCCCGCTGGCGCAGCTCCGCGGGCGAGGAGGCCGACCACGGGTGGCTCGCGGAGGTGGGGGTGCCGACGGTCCTGATGGAGCGGCGGCCACGGCCCGGCAGCGTGCTGCACGCCCTGGACTCGGTGTGTTCCGACCACTGGTACGGGATCCATCTGGCCGTGGACCATCTGGTCTCGCTGGGCCACCGCCGGATCGTGCTGGCCGCCAGGAACGACAGCCCGACCGCGCGCTCCATACGGGCCGCGTTCGCCGACATCGCGGCGGCGCGGCCCGAGGTGGAGGACTGGGCGGTGGTGCTCAGTTCCCCGGACGCGGGGCCCGGAGGGCCCGGCACCCCGGAGGAGGTCCCGGACATCGCGGCACTGCTGCGCGAGCGGGGCATGACCGGCGCGGTCCTGCACGGGGACGAGGAGGCCCTGATGCTGGTCCAGCGGATGACGGAGAACGGGATACGGGTACCCCAGGACTGCTCGGTGGTGGCCTACGACGATGTCGTCGCGGCGCTGGGCAGCACCGCTCTCACCGCGGTCGCGCCGCCGCGTACCGAGATCGGGCGGACGGCGGCTCAGCTCCTGATGCACCGGCTGGCACAGCCGCCCGGCACGACCGGCCCGGTGCGCAGGACGGAGCTGCTCCCCCGCCTCGAAGTGCGCGGATCGACCCAGGTGTTGCACCGTCCGGCAAAATGATCGTTTGAACACTTCAAGCTTCTTTTGATCGGTCTATTGACCGCTATCGATCAGCCGATCAGTATTCCCGTGTCTCGAATCAGGAGCCGCGGGAGGCGCACATGCCTGGTCGACGGAGTCGTCGATCCGTGCTCGCCACGATCGCCGCGCTTCCTCCGGCAGGTGCGCTCAGCGCCTGCGGAGGGGGTGGCGGGGACACACGATCGGGCGGTACGAGCAGTACCGGCAGGACCGTGAGCAGCGGGAGAAGCAGGAAGACCCGCATCACCTTCTGGTCCGCCCTGCGGGGCAGCCAGGAGGTCGTGGACGCGTTCAACCGCGGTCACGACACGATTCAGGTCGATTTCCAGCAGGTCCCCGGAGGGATGCAGGGAGGTTACGCCAAGCTCAGCAACGCGGCCCGGGCCGGCAATGCCCCGGACATCGCCACCATCGAGTATCCGCAGGTCCCGGGCTTCGCCATCGACGGAGTCTGCCGCGACATCACGGACCTGGTCGGCGAAGGACTCCGCGCCGGGTTGCTGCCGCAGTCGCTGGGGCTGACCACGTTCGAGAAGCGGGTGTTCAGCGTCCCTCTGGACATAGAGCCGATGGTGCTGCACTACCGCACCGACCTCTTCGAACGGTACGGCCTGACCGTCCCGCGCACCTGGGAGGACTTCGAGGACGCGGCGAGGACCGTACGCCGCAGGACCGGTGACCGCCGGATGGCGCTCTTCCCCACGGACGGTGACACCCATCTCGCCGCGTACGCCTGGCAGGCGGGCGCCCAGTGGTTCGACACGGCCGGCGGGGCATGGAACGTCTCGCTCGCCGACGCCCCGACCCGCCGCGTGGCCGCGTACTGGCAGCGGCTCACCGACCAGGAGCTGGTCTTCATGAACGCGGTGGAGAGCCGGCACAGCGATGTCCAGATCGGTGAGGGCCTGGTGCTCAGCCGGCTCAGCGGCGCGTGGGACGCCGGTGCGCAGATGAAGGCCCGGCCGGGCCAGAAGGGGCAGTGGGCGCTCGCACCGCTTCCCCAGTGGGATCCGGCCGCCCCCGCTGTCGGAACCCATGGCGGCTCGACCTTCGCCATCACCAAGGACAGCGCGCACCCCGAGGCCGCGATGGAGTTCATCGAGTGGCAGGTCTCGCATCCGGACGCCCTGCGCGCCCGCCTCTCCAGCGGCGCCAGCAGCCAGTACCCCGCCGCGCCCGGCCTGGTGGACGTGGGCCGCAAGGCCTTCGACCGGGCCTACTACGGCGGCCAGGACATCTACACCCTGTTCGAGCAGGAGGCCCGCAAGATCCGCCCCGGCTGGGTCTGGGGCCCTCGGATGACGGCCACCGGCAAGATCATGAGGGATGGGCTGGCGCGGGCGAGCGGCGGCCGGGGATCCGTTCTCGGAGCCGTGAGGGCGGCGCAGGAGGGCACGATGCCCGACCTCGATGCGCTCGGCCTGAGGACCACCCAGCACTCCACCTGACCGGCGGTCCGCCGCCCGTTCCCAGCAGCAGAGAGGCAGGTGACACCCATGACCAGCGCCACTCCCGTGTCCGTGGCGGCGGACGCCGCCGCCCGGCCGTCACCGCGGGGCCCGGCCGCCACCGCGCCGGTGCCGAAGGGCCGCAGGTCCGCCCGACGGCGTGAACTCGGCGCCTGCGGCGTCCTGATGACACCGTTCTTCGTCCTTCTGGTGACCGTCTTCCTGATCCCGGTCGCCACCGCTGTCCGTCTGAGCTTCTTCAGCGACGACCAGCCAGGGCTCGGCTTCGGCCCCGAGCGGACGGTCTTCGCCGGACTCCGCAACTACAGCGCCGTCCTGGCGGACCCGACCTTCCTCGGTGGCCTCGGCGTCGTCGCCCTGTACTGCGTGGTCTACATCCCGCTGATGGTGACCGGCGCCCTCGTGCTGGCACTGCTGCTGGACTCCGGCGTGGTCCGCCTGCGGGGCACCGTCCAGCTCGCGCTGTTCCTGCCGCACGCGGTACCGGGCATCATCGCGGCCCTGATCTGGCTGTATCTGTACACCCCCGGCATCAGCCCGGTGATCGGCCTGCTCGGCAGGGCCGACCTCACCGTCGACTTCCTCGGGGTGCACATGGTGCTCCCGTCCATCGTCAACATCGCGCTGTGGAGCAACCTCGGCTACAACATGGTCGTGTTCTACGCCGCCCTGCAGGCGGTTCCCCACGAGGTGATCGAGGCGTCGGTCGTCGACGGCGCGGGCCCGGTCCGCACGGCCCTCCAGGTCAAGGCCCCGCTGGTGCGCTCGTCGATCGTGATGGTCGCGATGTTCACCCTCATCTTCGCGCTCCAGCTCTTCACCGAGCCGATGCTGCTCAGCCAGTCGACCCCGATGATCAACTCCCGCTTCTCCCCCAGCATGTACGTCTACGACGCCGCCTTCACCCGCAACAACTACGGTCTCGCGGCAGCCGCCTCGGTCATCCTGCTGCTGTGCACGATCGCCCTCTCCTACGGCGTCACCCGCTGGACCAACCGTGCCGGCGCCGCCGAGGAGGCCGCCCGATGAGCGTGCCGCCCGTGTCCCGCACCGCCTCGTCCCTGCGGCCCCGGCTCCTCGGGCGCTCCGTCGTCAACCTGGTGGTCCTCGTCCCGGTGCTCTACACCCTGCTGCCGGTGCTGTGGCTGGTGCTCGCCTCCACGAAGAACAGGGACGCCCTGTTCAGCAGTGACATCCTGTCGCTGAGCGGCTTCTCCTTCGTGCAGAACCTGAAGGACCTCTTCGCCATGGACGGCGGGCTGTTCGGCCGCTGGTACGGCAACAGTCTGCTGTACGCGGTGCTCGGCGCGGCTCTCGGCGCCCTGATCAGCACCGCGTGCGGCTACGCCTTCGACAAGTACCGCTTCGCGCACAAGGAGAAGCTGTTCGGCCTGGTGCTGGCCGCCGTCATGGTGCCGCAGACGGTGCTCGCCCTGCCGCTCTACCTGATGGCCTCCGGCGCAGGGCTCGTGAACACCTTCTGGGCGGTCTTCGTCCCCGTCCTGTTCAATCCGTTCGGGGTCTACCTCGGCCGGATCTTCAGCCAGGGGTACGTGCCCGACGAGGTGCTCGAGGCCGCGCGGATGGACGGTGCGGGCGAACTGGCCGCCTACTTCCGGGTGTCGCTCCGGATGCTGGGGCCGGGACTGGTCACCGTCTTCCTCTTCCAGCTCACCGCCGTCTGGAACAACTTCTTCCTGCCCATGGTGATGCTCTCCGACCAGGACCTGTATCCGGTCAGCCTCGGTCTGTACTCCTGGAACAGCGCCGCGTCCGTATCGCCCGAGTACTACCCCGTCGTCGTCATGGGCTCGCTGCTCGCGGTGCTGCCGCTGATCCTCGCCTTCGCCCTGCTCCAGCGTTTCTGGCGGTCCGGACTGACGGCGGGCGCCGTCAAGTGACCGTGCCGCCCCTCCCGGACCACCGCACAGGAGAACCATGCCCAGCACCCCCTCCGCACACCGCCGGCCGCGCGCCGCGCTCGCCATGGGAGCGGACGCCGCAGCGGCGGTGCTCACCCCCGACTCCCTGGCGGCGCTGGGCGAGGTGTGCGCCCTCGCCCCCGGGCCCGCGCTCGACGACTTCACGACCGAAGCGGCCCGAGCCGTGCTCGCGGACACGGAGGTCCTGGTCACCGGCTGGGGCTGCCCGCCTGTCCACGCGGGTGTCCTGGCCGCCGCACCCGCGCTGCGGGCCGTCGTGCACACGGCGGGCACGGTACGCGGCCATGTCACCGACGCCTGCTGGGACCGGGGCATCGAGGTGTCGTCGGCCGCGGCGGCCAACGCCCTGCCGGTCGCGGAGTACACCCTCGCGATGATCCTGCTGTCGGGCAAGCAGGTGCTGGAGCGGGCCCGGGACTTCAGGGCCACCCGCATGCGCGACGCGTGGCTCGCGGCCCCGGCCGGCGTGGGCAACTACCGCCGCACGGTGGGCATTCTGTCCGCCTCGCTGATCGGCCGACGGGTGATCGAACTGCTGCGGCCCTACGACCTGCGGGTACTGCTCCACGATCCGTACGTCACGGACGAGGAGGCCGCCGGGCTCGGCGTCCGCCCCGTCCCCCTGGCCGGGCTCTTCGCGGAGAGCGACGTGGTCAGCGTGCACACACCGCTGCTGCCCGCGACCACCGGGCTGGTCAGCCGCGGACTCCTCACCTCGATGCGGCCCGATGCGGTGCTGATCAACACCTCCCGGGGCGCGGTCGTCGACCAGGACGCCCTCACCGACGTACTGCGGGCGGAGCGGATCCGGGCGGTGCTCGACGTCACCGACCCCGACCCGCTGCCGGCGGACCACCCGCTGTGGGACTGTCACAACGCCACCCTCACCCCTCACCTCGCGGGTTCCCAGGGCAACGAACTGCGGCGGCTGGCCGACCTCGCGGTCGGCGAGGTCGCGCGCTGGGCCAGGGGTGAGGGCTTCGCCCATCCCGTACGACGCGAAAGGCTGGCATTCCTCGCATGACCTCCACCCCCTTCCGGCTCCCCCCTGAAGACCGCACGGCCAGCCCGTACACCGGTTACACCCGGGCCCACTGGGAGGCTTCGGCGGACGGGCTGCTGGACGCCGCCTGGAAGTGGGCCACGCCCGGCCGGGCCCTCCTCGACCTGCCGGGCCGCCCCTCCCGTTCCGGGGTCCGCTCCGACGGCCTGGAGGGCTATGCCCGTACGTTCCTCACCGCCGCGTTCCGGGTCGCCGGCGCGGAGGGCGGGGACCCGCACAACTGGCTGGAGCGGTACGCCGACGGGCTCACCGCCGGGACGCGCACGGCCGGGCGGGACGACGCCGAGTCCTGGCCCCTGATCCTGGACCACACCGTGTTCGGCCAGCCGATGGTGGAGTCGGCGTCGGTGGCGATCGGGCTGCGGCTGACCCGCCCCTGGCTGTGGGACAGGCTGGACGGCGCCACGCAGGACCGGGCGGAGGAATGGCTGCGGGGCGCCCTGCGGCACACGCCCGCACCCAACAACTGGTACCTCTTCCCCTTCTCCGTCGCCGGGTTCCTGGAGTCGGCCGGCCGGGGCGACGCGGAGACGGCCCGGGCCCGGCAGCGGGCGCTCGACCTGCTGGAGGTCTGGTACCGCGGGGAGGGCTGGTACACCGATGGGGACGGACGCGCCTTCGACCACTACAACGGCTGGGCGCTGCACCTGTATCCCGTGCTGGACGCGTACCTGTCGGGTGACGCCGAACTGTCCGCACACCACGGAGCACGGCTGGGCGAGCACCTGGAGAGCTTCTCGCTGATGTTCGGCGGCGACGGCGCTCCGCTGCATTTCGGGCGCTCGCTGACCTATCGCTTCGCGGCGGGCGCGGCGGTCGGGATGGGCGCGGTCTCCGGGCACACCCCGCTGGCGCCCGGTGTCTCACGCCGGCTGATCAGTGGCTCGCTGCGGTACTTCCTGGAGCGCGGTTCGGCCGGGGACGACGGCCTTCTGAGCCTGGGCTGGCACGGTCCGCACGACGCGACGCTCCAGGTGTACTCCGGTCCTTCGTCGCCGTACTGGGCATCGAAGGCCTTCGTCGCCCTGCTCGCTCCGCAGGGGCACCCGCTGTGGGCGGCGGTCGAGGAGCCCGCCCCGAGCGAGGGCCCTGACCGGGTGCTGTCCCTGCCCTCCCCGGGGCTGCTGGTGCAGTCGACCCGGGCGGACGGCATCGTGCGGCTGCACAACCACGGGAGCGACCACGTCCGGCCGCACGAGAGCGAGACGGCGGATGTGTCGGACCCGCTCTACGCCCGTCTCGCGTATTCGACGGCCACCGGCCCCACGGCGTCCACGAACACCGCGGACAATCATCTCGCGCTACGGATCGAGGGGTTCCGCAGCAGCCGGGTCCGTATCCACCCGCTCGGTGCGGGTCACGGGGCGGACTGGGGCTGGGCGGCGTCCTGGCACCGCCCGGTCTTCCCGGACGGCCCGCCGACCTGGCCCGGCCTCCGGGTGGAGAGTGTGACCGTCGTCCGGGGGCGTTACGAACTGCGGGTGCACCGGATCCTGGGCGCCCCGGCCGGGACACGGGCCGAACTGACGGGCTGGGCGACGGACCCTGGGGGCACCGTGCGCTCCGCGTTGCACGGGCTGTACGGCTGGGCGGAACCGGAGGACGTACGGGCCCCGCAGGGCACGGCGTTCACCCGCTGGGCGGTGCTGCCCCGGCTGGCCGCGGACGTGGAGGGCACCGACGTGCTGGTCGCCCTGGCCTCGCTCACCGCGGAGCCGGCCCCCGGCCCTCTCGCCCCGGTGGTGAGCGGAGTCGACGTGACCGGGGAGACGGTCGCGGTGCGCTGGGCCGACGACGGCGCGACGACCCGCATCGGCTTCGGCCCGCTGGAGGTCACGACCACGAGGGAAACAGAAAGCGTCAATCACCTTAACGGAAAACCGCAGGACCGGTAATGCGGTGAAACGGTGGACGGGACTTCGCGAAATACCCTCAAATCATTTCCGGAAAGCGTGTCGCGAGGTTACGCTGAAGCCGCTTCGCCGAGTGGCGCGGCGGCTGCGGAAACGCCCGGGGAGGGCGTCGGCCTCAGCCTTCGGGGGTTGTGGGGATTCTGGGGGGACGGCTCTGCCCTGCGGTGGAAACGGTAGGCGGCACGCACCCGTCCGCCCGTCCCGTTCATTCGCTGAATGGCCCGGCAGGGCCACCGCGTATCCATCGCGAACCTTTTCTCCGCAGACCCGGAATTCTTCTGATGACAAGCGAGGAAGACCTGTGCGACGCATTACGTCCGTTTTTCTGTCCCTGAGTGCCGTTCTTGCGGTCTCCGTACTGGCCTCGCCCGCGGCCGGAGCCGCGCCCACGGCCGACAGGCCGGCCGCCGTACCCAGCGGCTGGGAGGCGGTGGACGGCACCGAGCTGGCACGCGTCTCCGAGGAGGCAGCCACCCGGCAGGCTCCGCTCGCGGCTGGTGACGGTGTCTCCGCCACGGCCGCGGAGACCGAGCTCCTGGCCCTCCAGTCGGCCCGGAACGGGAAGTTCGTCGCGACCGAGATGAACTACGCCGCCCCGAACACCGGTGTGCTGCGGGCTCGTTCCGCCGAGGTCGGCGGCGCGTGGGAGGGCTTCGGCTTCGAGTGGGACGAGGCTTCCCAGACGTACGCCATCAAGTCCCTGGCGAACAACCTCTACGTGGCGGTCGAGAAGAACTTCACCGGCAGCGCGCAGAACGTGCTGCGTGCCCGTTCCACCAGTGCGGGCGGCTGGGAGCGGTTCGTCCTGTACTACAACGAGGACCTGGACCGCTGGGCGCTCCAGTCCACGCTGAACGGGCTCTTCGTCGCCATGGAGAACAGCTACACCGGGTCGCTCCAGTACTCGCTGCGCGCCCGCTCCACCGACATCACCGGGTCCTGGGAGGAGTTCGTCCTCTACGACCTGAGCGCCTGAGGCACACCCGCCCCTGGTGCCCGCGTGGGGGCGCGGACACCAGGGGCGGGCCCGTCACAGCGCGTGCGGGTGCCTGCTCGCAGGGCGAGGAGTCGCCGGCCCGCCGCTGAACCGGCCGCGCACGGTGCTTCCCGCGCCGCCGCCCGGACGAGAAGGGCTCTGCCCCGCCCGCCGGGCCGTGGGCGGTACAGGACCAACAGCGCCGGGTGGGAGCGCGCCCCGGCTTCCGGAGGGGCGGTGGTCCTCGTTCAGGCGTCGGTACGGATCACCACGGCGAGGGTGCGGGGACCATGGACTCCTTCCACCCGCTCCAGTTCGATGTCGGACGTCGCGGACGGACCGCTGATCAGGGTCGTCGGCCTTTCCGGCACCAGGCGGGCGACCGCCTCCGGGACGCCCGCCACGACCGAGGACAGGTCGACGACGCACACATGGAGGTCGGGGACGAGCGAGAGCGCGCGCCGGCCCTGGTCGGGTGATCCGTCCAGGAAGACCGTGCCGGTCTCGGCGCAGCTGACGGCGGAGGCCGTCACCACGCCGTCCAGCGCGTCGAGGCCCGGCGCGGAGACGTCCGCGGAGTCCCGCTGGACCTCGCCGTCGTAGGCGCTGAGCCACCGTTCGTCCAGTCCGTCCGGGACACCGATCCGCCGGGCACCGCGTTCGCGCAGGATCCCGGCGATCACCTCGGCCGTGCGGCCGGCCGTGCAGGGGTGGACCTGCGCCTTGTAGTCGACCAGGCGGTCGGTGAGGAGCGCGAGGCGCTCATCGTCCGGGAGCGAGCGGCCGGTGCGGTACGCGCGGGGGATCGCGGTGCCGGGAGCGGGGGCGAGGGCCAGGGCGTCCCTGATGCGGCCGAGGACCGTGTCACGGGCGGTGGTCGTCACTGTTCCTCCTGGTGGTCGCCGGCGCGCCGGGCGGCGCCCTCCTCCGCGGCTGCCCGCAGGGCCGCCGCCCCCTCGGCGGAAGCCAGCCAGGAGCGGAAGGACTGCCCGGGCGGGGCTGCGGTGTCGCGGCTGTCGCTCCAGCCGTCGAACGGTGCGGGCAGGCGCGAGACGGTGCGGTCGCGTCCGCCGACGCCGACGGAGCGGCTGAAGGAGGCGGCCTTCTGCACGGCCGTGTAGATCCTGGGTGACTTCATCACGGTGGCGGCGGCCTTCATGGCCAGCTTCTCCGCCGTGGTCCCGGTCTGTTCGGTGTGCTGGTGGCGCAGTTCGACGAGCATCGAGGGGATGTCGATCTTCACGGGGCAGGCGTCGAAGCATGCTCCGCAGAGGCTGGAGGCGTACGGCAGCGAGCTGTTGGGGTCGTCCTTCACCGCGTGCATCCCGGCGAGCTGCGGGGTGAGTACCGCGCCGATCGGGCCGGGGTACGTCGATCCGTAGGCATGGCCGCCCGCGCGTTCGTACACGGGGCAGACGTTGAGGCAGGCCGAGCAACGGATGCAGTTGAGCGCCTCACGGCCGATCGTGTCGGCGAGCGCGGCGGTGCGGCCGTTGTCGAGGAGGACCAGGTGGAAGTCCTGCGGTCCGTCGCCCGGTGTCACGCCGGTCCACATCGAGGTGTACGGGTTCATCCGCTCGCCGGTCGAGGAGCGGGGCAGCAACTGGAGGAAGACCTCCAGGTCCTGATAGCGCGGCAGGACCTTCTCGATGCCCATCACCGTGATGAGGGTCTCCGGCAGGGTCAGGCACATCCGGCCGTTCCCCTCCGACTCGACCACCGTCAGGGTGCCGGTCTCGGCGATACCGAAGTTGGCACCGGAGACGGCCACCTTGGTCGTCATGAACTTCTCACGCAGATAGGCGCGGGCCGCGGCGGCGAGGTGCGCGGGCACGTTGTCGAGATCCGGGTCGACGCCGGGGATCTCGTCCAGGAAGATCTGCCGGATCTCGTCGCGGTTGCGGTGGATCGCGGGCACCAGGATGTGTGAGGGTTTGTCGTCGGCGAGCTGCACGATGAGCTCTGCCAGGTCGGTCTCGTACGGGGTGATGCCGGCCGCTTCGAGGTGCTCGTTGAGGCCGATCTCCTGGGTGGCCATCGACTTGACCTTGATGACCTCGCTGCTGCCGGTCGCCCTGATCAGCCGTGTGACGATCTCGTTGGCCTCGACGCCGTCGCGCGCCCAGTGGACGGTGCCGCCGCGGTCGGTGACCTTCTGCTCCAGTTGTTCCAGGAGTTCGGGAAGCCGGTTCATGGTGTCGGTCTTGATGGCCGATCCGGCGTCGCGCAGCCGCTCCCAGTCGGGGAGTTCACCGGTGACGTGGAGGCGCTTGGTCCGGATGGTGCGGGTGGCCCTGCCGAGGTTGCGGCGCAGCTGCTCGTTGCGGAGCTCGTCGTGGGCGGCCTCGGGGAACTTCCGGTCGCCGCGCAGGTTTCCCGTGCCGTAGGGGGAGCGGGGCGGGGCGGCGGGCATGCCGAGGAACGTGCTCATCGGGCGGCCTCCATCAGGGCGTACGGCGCGGTACGGGTGGATCCGAGGATCTGGGCGAGATGCAGGGTGCGGGTACCGGACCTGATGCGGGAGAGCCCGCCGCCGATGTGCATCAGGCAGGAGGAGTCACCGGCGGTGCACACGGCGGCGCCGGTGGACAGGACGTGACGCATCTTGTCCTGGAGCATGGCGGTGGAGGTCTCGGCGTTCTTCACCGCGAAGGTGCCGCCGAAGCCACAGCAGGAGTCGGCCTCGGGGAGCTCGGCCAGGTCGATCCCCTCGACGGCTCGCAGAAGCCTCAGCGGCTTGTCACCGACCCGGAGCATGCGCAGGGAGTGGCAGGTGGGGTGGTAGGTGACGCGGTGCGGGAAGTACGCGCCGACCTGGGTGACCCCGAGGACGTCGACGAGGAATTCGGAGAGCTCGTACGTCTTGGCCTTGACCGTGGCGACCCCGGCGCGCAGCACGGCGTCCCCGTAGCGCTCGGCGACGATCTCGTGCTGGTGGCGGACCGAGCCGGCGCACGAGCCGGACGGCATGACGACCGCGTCGATCGAGGCGTCGCCGAACTGGTCGGCGAAGTTGCGCACCAGCGGGACGGGTTCGCGCTGGTAGCCGGTGTTGACGTGCATCTGGCCGCAACAGGTCTGGTCCGGCGGGAAGACCACCTCGTGGCCCAGGCGGGCGAGCAGTACCGCGGTGGATCTCACCGCCTCCGGGAAGAGGGTGTCTCCCAGACAGGTGGCGAAGAGTCCGATACGCATGGGGCCTCCCCGGTCGCTTTATGGTCCGACCATACTAGCCTCGGTCCTAGTGGGGAAGTCCGTGGGCGCGCCCGGTGGAGGAATACGGAAACGGGAGCGGGGACGGTGCGTCCGCACCGTCCCCGCTCCCGTCGACAGCAGCGTGTTCGCCCTACGGGGCGTCGTTCTCGTCGACCAGCGTTCCGTGCAGGCCCCGGATGTGTTCTTCGACCAGGTCCGCCGCCTCGCCGCCCCGCCCCTCGCGCACCAGCCGCAGCAGCTGCGCGTGCTGGGCGTTCAGGGCGCCCGCCGTCGCCGGCCAGTCCTCGGCCTCTTCCAGCGCCCGCAGGATCAGCGGGCGGACGGATTCGCGCACCGCCGAAGTGAGCGTCGAAGTGAGGGCGTTGCCCGAACTCCCGGCGATCAGCACATGGAAGCGGGTGTCGAGGTCGTTGAAACCGGCAGCGCTCACATCCGGCTCGCCCATCCTCCGGACGAGTTCCGCCGCCGCGTCCAGGTCCTCGGCCCGGGCGTGCCGGGCGGCGGCCTCCCAGCTCGACCGCTCCAGGACGACGCGTGCCTCCAGCACGTCGTGCAGACCGTAACTGCCCAGCGCGAAGTGCAGGCGCAGCAGACGGCCGAGCGCGTCGTCCGGGTTACGGACGATGCGGGCCCCGGAGTCCGGGCCCCGGCCGGGCTGGGCGACCAGAACACCGATGGTCTCCAGCACCCTGAGCGCCTCGCGCAGCGCGGACCGGCTCACGCCGAGCACGGGCGCGAGCTCCCGCTCGGGCGGCAGACGGTCGCCCGCCTTGAGCTCTCCGGTGAAGACCCGCTCCTCGATGCTCTGGAGTACGAGCTCGTGGGTGCGGGACTGCCGTACGGGCTGCCACTCCACGGGCATCCGCTACTCCCTGTTCCGGACGATCAGCATGGTCCGACTATGTCACAGAGGGTATGTGGTCGGACCAAAACCCCGAGGACGGCCCAGCGGGGGCCGACGCGCTGCCCGGCGACCCGGGGCGCGGCTGCGGCCGTGCTGCGCGTTTCATGCGATTCTCACCCGGTGCGCCTACGGTGCTCCTGTGACCCAGACGACACCGCCCGGCTGGCATCCAGACCCCGGGCACTCAGGAATCGGCCCCCTGCACGAACGCTGGTGGGACGGGAGCCGCTGGACCGACCACCTCCGGATACCGCCTGCGACGGTCCGGCGCCGTCGCATACGCATCGGCGCGAGCATCGCCGCAGGAGCCGTCGTCCTGGCGGCGGTCGGCGGCGGCGCCTACCTGCTGGGCGACAGTTCGGACAGCCGCACCGACACGTCGGCCACAGCCCCCGCGCCTTCGGAGAGCCCTCGTCTCCCAGGTGCTCCGGGCGGTGGCGGGCAGGACGGCGGCGAAGGCCTGAGCCCGGACCAGCAGATGCCGCAGACGGAGGAGGGGTACGCCACCGACGCGGCCAGCGGGATCAGCATCCCCGTGCCCGACGGCTGGACCGGCCGGTCCGGGCCGGTCGGCGCGGGAGTGACGACCGGCGAGTACGCCTGCCCCGGCGACGAGGCCCAGACCTGTGTGCGCGGCGGGGTGTTCTCCGCACCGGCTCAGGCCCTGGAGGTCGAGGCGACCACGGCGAAGGCGGCGGCGGAGGCCGACATCGAGGCGAACGCCGAGGAGTCCTACGGCGAGAAGATCTACGGCGGCATCACCTCGCACGAGGAGCTCAAGTCCGAGGCGGTCACGGTCGCCGGGCAGAAGGGCTACCTGGTGCGCTGGAAGGTGGTGACGAAGAACGGCGACGACGGATACGTCGAATCGCTGGCGTTCCCCTCCCCCCGCATCAAGAGCATGCTGGTGGTCGTCCGCTCGGGCTTCGACATCAACGCCGAGGCACCGAAGCTCTCGGTCCTGGACGACATCACCAAGGGCATCAAGAAAGCGGAAGGAACCGGCTCGGCTTCCGGTTCCGGCCGGACGGCCTGAGGATCCCGACCACGCCTCGCAGGCCGTACCGGGCACTCCCGGTACGGCCTCCGCTCCCGCGGATCCCGGGGACGGCCAGGAGGACTCCGTACGGACAGCGGGCCCGTAAGGACAGCGGGTCTGTGCGAACAGGGGGCCTGTGACCGAGCCCGGTGTGCCGTGACACCCCGGGCCCACCGCGCCGGCACCCGCACCTCTCCTCGTTCTCGTACCGTTGGAGGAGACGTGACCCATTCCGGAGGCGGGAGCCATGCACACCCCCGAGTTTCCCGGCGACGCCGATCCGGTGCAGGACGGACTGTTCGGTTTCGAGGACCTGAGCGAGCGGCCTGAGGGCCACGAGCCCGCCGGGCCCTCCTTCCGCGACTCCGACCGGGCGCGCCGCATGCTTTCGGTGCGCGAGATCCATGCCGAACCGGGTGCCGCGGCCTCACCGAGAGGGCTGCAGGTCCTCGCGCGGTTCCCGGACGCCGACGTGCTGCCGATCGAGTCCCACTGGCGTATCCCGGAACTGCACGGAAACAGGGGGAACGCCGAACGCTGGGTCCGGATCAAGAGCACGGTCCTGGTGCTCGGTGAGAAGAAGACGCTCACCGTCCGGGCCAACGGCCGGTCCGCGGACTGGATCGCCCCCGGGGCCTCCAACGGCTGCGCCATGGCGTGCGCCTACTGCTACGTACCGCGGCGCAAGGGGTACGCGAACCCCATCACCGTCTTCACCAACATCGACCGCATCATTGCCCGGCTGCACCGGCACATCGCCGGCCAGGGTCCCAAGAGGGAGCCGAACCAGTGCGATCCGGAGGCCTGGGTCTACGACATCGGGGAGAACAACGACTGTTCCGTCGATGCGTTGATCAGCGAGAACACCGCTGATCTGGTGCGGGCCTTCTCGCGGTGGCGCACGGCCAAGGCGTCCTTCGCCACCAAATTCGTCAATCCGGATCTCCTCCTGCTCGAACCCCGCGGGCGCACCCGTGTGCGGTTCTCCGTGATGCCACCGGACGACTCGCGCCTGCTGGACATCCGCACCAGTCCTGTCGAGGAGCGCATCGCGGCGGCGGCGGACTTCGCCGAGGCCGGGTACGAGGTGCACTTCAACCTCTCCCCCGTCGTCATCAGACCCGGCTGGGAACAGGCCTGGGGCCTGCTGCTCCAGCACATGGACGACGTCCTCCCGGACACGGTCAAGCAACAGGCGGCAGCCGAGGTGATCATGCTGACGCACAACCGGGAGCTTCATGACGTCAACATGTCCTGGCACCCGCGCGCCGAGGACACCATCTGGCGTCCGGAAATCCAGCAGGCGAAACTTTCGCAGAACGGCAGCTGGAACGTGCGCTACCGCGAGGCCACCAAGGCCGCGGCGGTGGAAACGGTGCGCCAGCTGGTGCACACGCACGCTCCGTGGCTGCCGGTCCGCTACGCGTTCTGACGCCCCCGAGGGGCGAAGAGGCCCAGCGTCCCGGTCAGGCAGCGCGCCCAGGCGCTGGGGCCACGGACCAGGGCGCCGCGCAGGGTCAGCACGTTGTGCAGGGTGTGGCAGGCGTTCTCCGTCACGCACAGGACGCCGAGCTCCGGAAGGCGGAAGTTCATCCCGGCCGGGGCCTCGGTGCCGGGGGTGAGCTGGAAGACCATGCGCACACCGTCGGCGGTCTCCGTATGGCCCGTGGTGGTGATGTCCAGGGTGGGGGCGATCAGGCCGATGCTGCCGAGCGAGGTGGTCTGCCGGGGACCGCAGCCGATCTGTCCCGCGGGCCCCTCGGGCAGCGCGGCGCCGTACATGTATCCGGACCGGCGTCCCATGGCCGTCCCGGTCATGACGTTCTCGCTCGCCGCGTGCCCCAGGAATCCGGCGGGGGCCCGGTCACGGGGGCTCTGCGGTGCGGCGGGGTTCTTCTGCTGGATGCCGGCCATGTCCTCGGTTTCTTCTCGGGCCGGGAGCGGGCAGGCGCGGTGCCGCGCCGGTGGAGCAGGCGCGGTGCCGCGCCGGGCGGGGCCGTCCGTGAGCCGGAAACCCCTTCAGGCGAGCGTCACCGGTGACTTGGCGATGCCGTTGCGCTGGATCTCGGAGGTTCCCGTGTTGATTCATCCCTGCCGCGGCAGCCCCGCACCGACCCGCTCAGCCGTCTCGCGCAGCCAGATGTGGGCCGCGTCATGCGTATGCACGGGGTGCCACCACAGCGCTTCCCGCAGGGGCACCGCCTCGTACGGCGGCTCCACCGTACGTACAGCGGAGAGCGGCGCGAGGAGCCGTGCCAAGCGCGCCTGGATCAGGGCGACGCGCCGGGTTCCGGCCACCAGCAGTGGCAGCAACTGGAAGCTGTCGACGGAGACTTCCACCCGCGGTTCGACGCCCAGCATGCCGACCTGGCGCACAGCGGGGGCGTCATAGGTGCGCTGGTAGGTGACCCAGGGCAGTCGTGCCAGGTCCCCCCGGGTGAGCTTGTCCTCGACACCCGGGTGGTCCTCCGCGACGAGGAAGACCCAGCGATCGTCGTAGAGATCGGTGGCCGGAAAGCCGCTGATGACGCCGTGCGGCATGAGCAGTCCGTCGGTGGCACTCAGCAACGTTGCCGTGTCGTCCACGACCGTTGCCGGAGTCTGGGTGAAGCGCAGCCGGATGCCGGGGGCCTCCTCGTGGACCACACGGGCGAGTTCGGTGCCGAAGACGGCAACGGCATAGTCGGAGCCCGCGAGTACGAACTCGCGGCTCTCCCTCGCCGGGTCGAAGTCGGCCTGACTGGCGAAGAGGCGCTCCAGCAGGTCGTACGCCGTGGACGTACGGCCGAGGAGGACCTGACCGAGGGCGGTGAGTTCGTAATGGCCACCGGCACGGGCGAGCAGGTCATCGTCGAAGTGGCGGCGCAGCCGGGCGAGGGCAGCACTCATGGCGGGCTGGCTGAGTCCGATGCGCTGACCGGCGCGGGTGACGTTGCGCTCCTCCAGCAGGGCACGCAGGGCTACGACGAGGTTGAGGTCGAGGCGAGCCAGATTCATGGGTCTTTCCTTTGCCGTACATCTCTGACCAGGGACTATAAACGCAACAGATGCACAATATCCGCCGAATCGATTTCCCTGATCACGGGTGACGGGTCCACATTGGTGAGACCGCAATCAGAAGGACATGTCCGTGAAACCTGCCTCCTCGTCCGCGTCGTTCGCCGGCCCCTTCGCCCTCGGCACCCTGTCCGCCTCGGGCGGACCGGCGTTCCCCGCCCTCGTCACCGCCGACGCCCAGGTCGTCGATCTGCGCGTCGCCTTCGCCGACGCATCCCTGTCCGCCCGAGACCTGTTCGAGGACTGGGACGCGACCCTGCCCCGGCTGCGTGCGCTCGCCGAGGACCCGGGCCCGGTCCGCGGTCCGCTGGCGGACTTCCGGGTACACGCGCCGGTCGAGCCGCGCCAGGTGTTCCAGTCCGGCGCCAACTACCGGCAGCACGTCATCGACCTGCATGTCGCGCACCGCGCGCCCGGTGACGACCGGCCCGAGGAGGAGCGCCGCGCGGAGGCCGCGGAGATCATGGACCGTCGGGCGGCCGAGGACCTGCCGTACGTGTTCATCGGTCTGCCGAGCGCGATCACCGGCCCCTACGACGACGTGGTGCTCCCCGCATGGGTCGAGAAGCCCGACTGGGAGCTGGAGCTGGCGGTCGTGATCGGCAGGGCGGCCCACCAGGTGTCCGTGGAAGAAGCACTGGACCACGTCGCCGGATACACGATCGCCAACGACCTGACCGACCGCGCGACCGTCTTCCGCCGGGACATGCCGCAGATCGGCACCGACTGGCTCCGCAGCAAGAACGCGCCCGGCTTCACGCCGCTCGGCCCCTGGATCGTGCCCGCCTCGTCGATCACCGACCCGGACGATCTGCGGGTGACGCTGAAGCTGAACGGCGAGACCATGCAGGACGAGTCCACCAGGGACATGATCTTCGACGTCGCCCGTGTGGTCGCCTACGCCTCGCAGTCCGCCCGTCTGCTCCCCGGCGACCTGGTTCTCACCGGTTCCCCGGCCGGCAACGGCATGCACTGGGGCCGGCTGCTGCGTGACGGCGACGTCATGGACGGCTCGGTCACCGGTCTCGGTGCCCAGCGCACCCGATGCGTGACGGAGGCCTCATGACCCCCCTCGACCACAACGATCCCGAGGGTTCGATCGCGCGGGCCGCGCAGGTGTGCTCCAACTGGGGCCGCTGGGGTGAGAACGACGTGCTCGGCACGCTCAACTTCCTGGACGAGGCGAAGCGTCTCGAAGGCGCCGCTCTCGTACGGCGGGGCGTGAGCTTCTCGCTCTCCCAGCGCTTCGACATGGAAGGCCCTCAGAAGGGCTGGCGGCGGCGCACCAACCCGGTGCACACCATGCTCGACACCGGCACCGACGCGGCCCTGGGCCGCCAGGGGTTCCCGCACGGTCTCGGCGGCGCCGACGACGTCATCGCGATGCCGTTGCAGTGCTCCACGCAGTGGGACGGGCTCGGGCACATCTTCGACCACGGCAAGGCGTGGAACGGGCGCCCGGCCGAAGAGGTCGTCACCTCGGACGGCGACCTGGTCACCGGCATCGAGCACATGGCCCCGCACGTGGCCGGACGCGGCGTGCTCCTGGACGTCGGGCGGGCGATCGGCACGGACGGTGAGCTGCCGGACGGCTTCGCGATCACCGAGGAACACCTCACCGCGACCGCCGATGCCCAGGGCGTGACCGTGGGCCGTGGCGACATCGTGCTGGTGCGCACGGGCCAGCTGGCCCGGGCCCGCCGGGACGGTTGGGGTGACTACGCCGGCGGGCCCGCCCCCGGCCTGTCCTTCACCACAGCCGACTGGCTGCACGGCTCCGAGATCTCCGCGATCGCCACCGACACCTGGGGCTTCGAGGTGCGGCCCAACGAGTTCGAGCACGCCTTCCAGCCCCTGCACCAGGTCGCCATCCCGAACATCGGCCTGCTCATCGGCGAGATGTGGGACCTCGACGCCCTCGCCGAGGACTGCGCGGCCGACGGCCGGTACGCGTTCTGGCTCACCGCCGCGCCGCTGCCCATCACCGGCGCGGTCGGCTCGCCCGTCAACCCGATCGCCGTCAAGTAGACCGAGGGACGAAGGAGTTCCCCATGAGCAACGCCCGCACGATCCTCGTGATCGGTGGCGGCGCGGCCGGCAACGCCGTGACGGTCCTGCTGCGCCGCGCCGGTACGGCGGTGGACCTGGTCGAGGCCAAGGCCGACTGGAACGCCACCGCCGGCTCCGGCATCACCCTCCAGGGCAACGCCCTGCGCGTCCTGCGTGAACTCGGCGTCTGGGAGCAGGTGGAGGCGTCCGGCTTCGGCTTCAGCTCGGTCGGCATCACCGCCCCCGACGGCACGGTCCTGCACGTGCAGGACGACCTGCGCACCGGCGGCGACGACCTGCCCGCCACCTTCGGCATGCAGCGCCCCCAGCTCCAGCAGATCCTCATCGAAGCCGTGCGCGCGAGCGGCGCCACGGTCCGTCTCGGCACCACCGCCGAGATCCTCGGCCAGGACGCCGACGGGGTCTCGGTGCGCCTCAGCGACGGCACCGTGGGCCGCTACGACCTGGTGATCGCCGCCGACGGCCTCGGCTCCGCCACCCGTGCCGCGATCGGCATCACCGCCGAGCCCGAGCCCACCGGCATGGCCATCTGGCGCGTCGCCGCCCCGCGACCGGCCGGCGTCACCCGCACCGACCTCGCCTACGGGGACCCCGCCTACATCTCCGGCTACTGCCCCACCAGCGAGAACACCCTGTACGCCTACGTCGTCGAGGCGAACCGGGACCGGGCCTCCATACCGCCCGAGTCGTACGCCGACGAGATGCGCGGCCTCACCCGCCACTACGGGGGTTTCTGGCCCGAGATCACCGAGCACATCACCGACCCGGCGAAGGTCAACTACACCTGGTTCGACCGCATGCTGGTCGAGGGGTCCTGGCACCGTGGCAGGGTCGTCCTCGTCGGCGACGCCGCCCACTGCTGTCCGCCCACCCTCGCGCAGGGCGCCGCCCTGTCCCTTGAGGACGCCTGGGTGCTCGCGCAGCTGCTGACCGCCTCCGGCACCTGGGACGACGCCCTGTTCCAGGAGTACCACGAGCGGCGCATCGCCCGTGTCCGACCGGTCGTCGAGGCGTCCGTGCAGATCGGCCAGTGGCAGCTCGACGGAGTACGCGACGCCGACGTGCCCGGCCTGATGGCCCGCACCATGACCATGCTCCGGGAGCTGCCGTGACCACACCCACCGTGGACGTGCACGCGCACGTCCTGATACCCGAGGTCGAGGCGCTGGCCGAGGGGGAGCGGGGACTCGCCGAGGCACGGGCGCTGGACGCCCGCCGCAACGGCCCCGCCGCTCTCGCGGTCAGCGGGCCCATGGTGCGCGAGCGCATTCCGCGGCTGACCGACCCGGCCGTGCGCCTGGCCGCGATGGACGCGCAGGGCGTGGACGTACAGCTGGTCAGTCCCTCTCCCTCGCACTACCACTACTGGGCCGGTGAGGAGACCGCGGAGAAGCTGTACCGGCTCGCCAACGAGGCGACAGCCGCGCACTGCTCGGCCGCCCCCGGACGGCTGCGCGGCCTCGGACTCGTCCCGCTCCAGCATCCCGGCCGAACGGTGCCCGCTCTCGAACACGCCCTGGAGCAGGGTCTTTCCGGGGTGGAGATCTCCAGCCACGCACCGGGGCACGAACTGTCCGACCCGGCCTACGAACCCTTCTGGGCCCGGGTCGAGGAGACCGGCGCGATCGTCTTCCTCCACCCCTTCGGCTGCACTCTCGACGAACGTCTGGACCAGTGGTACCTGTCCAACACCGTCGGCCAGCCCACCGAGAACGCCGTCGCCCTCTCCCACCTCATCTTCTCCGGTGTACTCGACCGCCACCCCGGTCTGAAGCTGATCGCCGCCCACGGCGGGGGCTACCTGCCCACCCACATCGGCCGCTCCGACCACGCCTGGACCGCCCGCTCCGACGCGGGGGCCGGATGCGCCCACCTGCCCAGCAGCTACCTCAAGCGGCTCTACTTCGACTCGCTCGTCCACGACCCGCACGTCCTGCGGGAACTGATCCGCGCCGCCGGCGCCGACCGGGTGCTGCTCGGGTCCGACTTCCCCTTCGACATGGGGACCGAGGATCCGGTCGGCGCCCTGCGCGCCACGCACCTGTCCGAGGCCGACACCGACGCCGTACGCGGTGCGAACGCCGCTGCTCTGCTCGATCTCACCCTCGTCTGAGGAGGAAACCACCATGAGCGCACGTCTGCTCACCCACCTGCGGCACGTCGACCTGGCGGTGCCGGACTACGACAAGCAGCTCGACTTCTACGCCGGCGTCTGGGGCCTGAGCAAGGTCGCCGAGGACTCCGGGATCTCCTTCCTGGCCGCCGAGGGCTCCCCCGAGCAGTACGTCGTACGGCTGCGCGAGGCCGAGGAGAAGCGCCTCGACCTCGTCTCCTACGGTGCCGCGAGCCCTGCCGACGTCGACACCCTCGCCGAGCGGCTCCTCGCGGGCGGTGTGCAGCTGCTCACCCGTCCGGGCAAGGTCGACACCCCCGGAGGCGGCTACGGCTTCCGCTTCTTCGACGTCGACGGCCGCACCATCGAGGTCTCCGCCGACGTCGAGGTGCGCCGGCACCGCAAGATCGAGGAGAAGGAGGCCATCCCCGTCAAACTGTCGCACGTGGTCCTCAACTCCCCCGACCTGAACCGCACCCGCGAGTGGTACGAGCGCCACCTCGGCTTCGCGCTGTCCGACACGCTCAGCTCGCCGCACATGGGTGAGGTCATGCACTTCATGCGGATCAGCAACCAGCACCACTCCATGGCCATCGCCCAGGGCCCGCACACCGCCCTGCACCACGTCTCCTTCGAGATGCGCGGCATCGACGAGTACATGCGCGGCTCCGGCCGCGTCATCCGGGCCGGCTTCCGCAAGATCTGGGGCCCCGGCCGGCACATGGCGGGTGACAACACCTTCACGTACTTCCTCGACCCGCACGGCAACACCGTCGAGTACACGACCGAGCTGGAGAACCTCGACGAGGACACCTGGCACCCGCACGTCTACGACTTCTCCCGGCCCGAGGTCACCGACCAGTGGGGCACCGCCAACCCCATGAACGAACTCGTCGCCAAGGAGTCCTTCAACGACCCCGACCGCGGCGTCTTCATCGCCCCGCCGGTCTGATCCTCCACACCGGCACCGGGGGCGCGGCAGCCTGTCCATCACCCTGGCACGGCTCGCCGCGCCCCCGGACCCTCCTCCCACCAGGAGCCGCTCATGCGCTTCGCCGCTTACGAACACCGGCACCGGACCCATGCCGCCGTCCTCGGTGACGACGACGCCCTCCATCCGGTCCCCGGAGCCCGCTCACTGACCGAACTCATCGCCTCCGGGCAGGGCCTCCCCGCACTGCTGGACGCAGGTGCCTCCGCTCTGGACCTCCCACCGGGCCCCCACGTCTCCCAGGTCCGGCTGCTGCGCCCCCTCCAGCCGTCGTCCGTGCGGGACTTCGTCACCTTCGAGGAGCACGTCGAAGGTGTACGCCGCTCCGTCGACGGCGTGTCCGGCGTTCCCGAGCAGTGGTACGCGGCGCCGACCTTCTATTTCACCAACCCCCACGCCGTCTTCGGCCCCCACGACGACATCGCCGTTCCACCGGGGTCGAGCGTCCTCGACTTCGAACTGGAAGTCGGTGCCGTGATCGGCCGCGAGGGCCGTGATCTCACTCCTGAGCAGGCACGCGAGCACATCGTCGGCTACACGGTCTTCAACGACTGGTCCGCCCGTGATCTGCAGTCCGCCGAGATGAAGGTCGGCCTCGGCCCCTGCAAGGGCAAGGACACCGCCACCACGCTCGGCCCTTACCTGGTCACCGCCGACGAGCTGGAACCGTACCGGGACGGGGAGGGGTTCCTGCGTCTGGCACTGACCGCGGAGGTCAACGGCCAGGTGGTCGGCGAGGACCTGCTGTCCAACATGAGCTGGACCTTCGAGGAGATGACCGCCTACGCCTCCCGCGGCACCCGCGTGGTGCCGGGTGACGTCCTCGGCTCCGGCACCTGCGGCAACGGCGGCTGCCTCGCCGAACTCTGGGGTCTGCGCGGTGAACAGACGCCGCCACCGCTCAAGCCCGGCGACACCGTCTCCCTCACCGTCGAAGGCATCGGCACACTCACCAGCACCGTCGTCCCCGGTGTCGAGCCCGTGCCCCTGCCGGCCGGCCGGCGCCGCACCCGGGAGCGGCCGTGACCGGCCCGCACCCCAAGAGGCTGCTCGGCAAAGTCGTCGTCGTCACCGGCGCCGCCCGCGGCCAGGGCGCCGCCGGAGCCGAGGCGCTCACCCGTGAAGGCGCCCGTGTCATAGCCACCGACGTGTCGCCCGACCGGAACTGCCGTCTCCTCGACGTCAGCGACGACCAGCAGTGGGCCGAACTCGCCGCCGAACTGAAGAACGCGTACGGGCAGGTCCACGGCCTGGTGAACAACGCGGGCATCACCTGGCGCGCCCGCATCGGGGATGTCCGGGCCGAGGACTTCGAGCGGGTGCACTCGGTCAACGTCACCGGCCCGCTCCTGGGCATCCAGCACCTGAGCCCGTTGATGCCGCCCGGCTCCTCGATCGTCAACGTCGGCTCCTCGGCGGCACTCACCGCGCACTACCCGGTCGCCTACACCGCCAGCAAGTGGGGCCTGCGGGGCCTGTCGAAGGCTGCCGCACTCGAACTCGGCCCGCGCGGCATCCGCGTCAACACGATCCACCCCGGCTACATCGAGACCGGGATGACCGCCTCCGCCCCACCGGCCTTCCGCGAGGCCAACATCCGGGAGACCCCGCTCGGCCGCACCGGAACCGTGGACGAGATCGCCCCGCTGGTGGTCTTCCTGCTGTCCGGCGAGTCGTCGTTCATCACCGGCGCCGAGATCCCCGTGGACGGCGGAATGACCGCGCACGGCGGCGTCAAGTCCATCTCCGACGCACTTCACCCGGGGGCGGCGCGCCCACCGGAAGCAGCCCAGCCCGCGTCAGCGGGGGTTCAGCTCACGCCTTCGGACGCAGACGAGCCAGGAAACGCGCTCAACGACCTCGTGCGGAACATCGAGCACGGCACGGCAGGGGACCTATGACGCTCCTGTGTCGAGACGTTGGCGAATGAGATCACCAGCCGGAACCACCAGGAGTCCTGTCGTGTCATGCCGTCCCCGGCCACCAGGCGTCATCACCCGCTGACCACAGGGATGAGAAGCGTTCGGTTGCAGCCGGATTCGGACTGCGGTCGCGCTCCCTCGTCCCACGTCTTATCGTTTTCATTGGGATTCGACGGAAATGATCAAGCTGCTTCACGTACCAGAGGTTCATGATTTCATCATGATGGGTCAGTGGGTGTCATGAAGCGCATGGTGGCTCTTCTGGAGACACTGAAACGCACCGCTGGGGCACTGAAGAACGAGAGCGTGCCTTTCGCGTTGGCCGGCAGTCTCGCGGCCTATGCTCGCGGAGGCTGGTCGGATCCTCGGGATGTGGATCTCGTGGTGACGGAAGATTCGGTGCCGGCCGCCGAGAAAGCCCTGGGGCGCGTGGGCTTCCAGGTTTTCCACCCTCCGGAGGACTGGCTCGTCAAAGCCTCGTACGACGAGGGATCGTCCCACAGCATGGTGGACGTCCTCTTTCGACCGGCCGGGATACCCGTCACGCAGGAAATGCTTGACCGGGCCGATGAGATCATCGTTGAATCCGTCACGATGCCGGTACTCGCGTCGACCGACCTGGTGGTACTCAAACTGCTCTCCTTAACAGAGCAGCATTGCGACTTCGGCCCGCTTCTCCGGGTCTCCCGTCCACTGCGCGAGCAGGTCCACTGGCCGACCGTGGTGAAAAGCACCAGGGACTCCCCGTACGCGCGAGGATTTCTCAACCTGCTGACCGAATTGCAGGTGCTGGGCCACGACGCTGTCGGCCTGCCGACAAACAGGATCAGCCCGGCAGAGGGTTCCTCCGATCGGAAGGAATGATCCGTATGGGTAGCTCGTCGCCTCCCCCCGGGAAACTGGTGGCAGCCCGGATGCGCATGCCGCTGATGTCGAGGGAGCAGGAGGAGTGCGCCCGCGAACCCTTTCTGGCGGGCTGGCGAGTGGCTCTGACCACCCACATGATCGCCACGTCGGTAGGGCTGCCGCTCGCCCTGCGGGACGCGGGGGCCTCGGTGGTGGCGTGCGCGTCCAGTCCCGCCTCGACCGACGACGACATCGTCGACTGGTTGAACCTCCAGCCGCGCATCCGGGCGCTCGGGACGAGCAGTTCGACGGAGGAGGAAGGGGAGCGGGACCGCCTGGAGGCACTGGATACCCGGCCGCACCTCATCGTCGACGAGGCCGACATTCTCCTGGGGCTGCTGTACAGCACACGCCCGGAACACATTCCGGTCGTACGCGGTGCTTCCGTTCGCACCCTCACGGGTGTCCGGCGAATGCGCAGCATGGCCCACCGGGGCCGTCTCCCCTTCCCCGCCATGGCCGTGGACGGCAGCCCGATCAAGCAGATCTTCGACAATGAGGTCGGAACGGGCCAGAGCACGGTGGACGCGCTGATGCGTACGGCGAACTTCTCCTTCCCGGGAAGCTGTGTGGTCGTCGCGGGATATGGGCTCTGCGGGCGCGGAGTGGCCGCGCGCGCCCGGGGCCTGGGTGCGGACGTCGTGGTGACCGAGGTCGACCCCTTGCGCGCACTGCAGGCCCGCATGGCGGGATATCGCGTGATGCCCATGGCCGAGGCATCGTTGCGCGGCGACGCGTTCATCACCGCGACCGGCACCGTGCACGTCATCAGGGAGGACGACATCCACAGGATGAAGGACGGGGTGTTCCTCCTCAACGCCGGGCACAGTTCCCAGGAGATCGATACCGCGGCACTGGAGAAGAATGCGGAGTCGAGCACGGAGCTGGTGCCGCACGTCACCGCGTATCGCATGTCCGACAGGAAGCTGCGTTACCTGCTGGCCGGCGGAAGTCCGCTCAATACCAGCGCCGGGGCCGGTCATCCGCCGGAGCTGATGGACATCAGCTTCGCCGCCCAGATGGCCGGCATCCGATATCTGGTACGGAATCTGGGTGGCCTCGATGCGGCGGTCCATGATCTGCCGATGGACGCTCAGAAGGAACTGGCTCGGAGGAAGCTCGAACTGTCCGATGTCAGGATCGACGACAGCACTGCTGAACAGCGACGCTACACCCAGCAGCTGAACGGGGAGAGCGAGGAAGTGTTCGACCGGACGAGGAGGAGCCCCTGATGCTGACGCTGCTGCCCTACGAGGGGTGGAAGGCCCGCGGAACTGCTGATGAGGATGCCTGCCGCGTTCGGGACGACACAGAAGCCCTCGCCTGCGCCAACGCACGGTTCGCGGACGCGGGAAAACCGGTGGTCGTGGTGGAGGAACAGCCTGGCATCCCTCCTCGTGTCCGGTTCCTCTACCAGGACTTGTCCGGGACCTACAGCGAAGTCATGGCCCGCTCCGGCCTGGCCGAACAGCTCGACCTCGTACCCCACCCCGAGGGCGGCTGGGCTCAGTCGGTGTGGACGTCGTCCGTCTCGGTGGAACCCGCCGGCTACGCGGGCACCCGGGCGAGCGCGACCGCTCTGCACTATGTCCTCGGCCCCACCGAACAGTCCCGTTGGCACCGGGTCCGTTCCGACGAATTGTGGTTGTGGCAGGCGGGCGGCGCCCTGCGCTTCCTCACCGGAGGGGACGCCGCGAAGCCGTCCTCCGCACAGGCGCGGATCCTGGGTCCGGACCTGGCGGCGGGAGAGCGTCTGCACATCGTCGTACCCGGGGGCACCTGGCAGGCGGCGCTCCCCCTGCGCCCCGCCGAGACCCTCATCACGTGCGTGGTCTCCCCTGGATTCGATGAAGCCGACTACCAAATCCTGTGAGTGACGTGTGGCGGGCCTCGCGCGAACGACGCCCCCGAAACCGGCAGCGCGACCTTGACGAACGGCATGGAGGCCCCCGCACCGGCGTAACCTCTGGTCGGTCTCGCAGGCCCCTGCGCCGGGCCCGGCCCGTGCCGGGCCCGGTGGGTGTCGGCACCGGAACGGCCGACGGGAAGAGGCGGGCAGGGGCCGCCCACGGACATCAGCCGTAGGCCTTCCGGAACTTGTCGACGATGTAGTCACCCGACCGGACCGGGGAGTACCGAGGCGGATTCCCCGGACCGGTGCACGTGGGGATGCATTCGATCAGAGCGTCGTAGGCCGGCTGGTGGAAGAACGGCACCGAGTAGCGTTCCGTCCACGCCAGCTCACGGGGAGGGTTGACGACGCGGTGGACGGTGCTGATCCATCGATCGTTGGTCCAGATCGCCATCAGGTCACCGATGTTCACGACGAACGAGCCCTCGATGCGGGGGACGTCCAGCCACTGACCGGCCTTGTCCTGGACCTGGAGACCCCCCGGTCCCTCGTCCTGGTAGAGGATGGTCAAGCTGCCCCAGTCGCTGTGCACCCCCTTGCGGAGCTGCCCGGGGGCCGGCGGGTGCGGTTGCGGAGGGTAGTAGTTCGCGGTGAGGTTCGTCATGTGCCGGTCGATCTTGTCCGTGAACCAGTCCTCCGGCAGGCCGAGGGCCAGCGCGAACAACCGCATGATCTCGGCGGCGAGCTGCTCCATGGCCCGGTAGTAGGCCCGGTACGCCTGGGTGAACCCCGGCAGTTCGGGCCACGGATTGGGGGTACGCAGCGCGGGGTCGGCGTCCGGCGGCAGCAGGTGGGAGCCGTCGGGCTCACCGAGCCGGTTGATCGTGAAGGTTTCCGCCACATCGGGCAGGGCCCGTTCCCGTTCGGCCTCGGCGCCCTCCCTCGACGCAGCCACGCTGCCGTCACGTCCGAACCCCCGCATCAAGGGGTCGGCGGGGTCCGCCAGAAGTGCGGCCTTCCGCTCGCCCGGCAGGGCGAAGAACGAGCGGGTCGCCCGGTACATGCTCGTGATCGTGTCGTCGGGAACACCGTGGCCGACGATCACCAGGAAGCCACTCGTGCGGCAGGCTCCGTCGATCGCGTCGGCCAGTCGGCGGTCCGACGCCTCGGTGGAACGCGCCCCGCTCAGATCGATCACCGGCACGTGACCGCCGACGACCGTCACAGGCGCCGTCCCTTCCTGTTCTCCCCTGGTCTGCGGCATCGCATCTCCCTTCTTCTCTCCTCCGTCGCGGGGGTGGGGTGCTGCCCACTCCCGCGCCATGTCCTCCACGTCGTCCGCAGCCCGGAGGCTGTCCCGTTCTCCCGGATGACCCTGCGCGCGGCGCCGGGTCTCCACAGCCACCGGGGAAAGTCATGGGGACACTCGGCCATGGGCCGCGAAGGCCGCGTAGGTCAGGGGCATCAGGCGCCCGAAAGCCGCTTCCATCTGCTCCGCGACCATCTCGATCTCCCGCTGCGGGTGGGACGCGTAGGCCGCTTCCTCGTCATGGACGCGCAGACTGAGGAAGTGCATGAGGGAACGGGCGTTGCACGTCGCGTACACGGTGGAGTACGTGGCCACCGGAAGTACCACACGGGCCAACTCGCGCGCGATGCCGGCATCCAGCATGCGCCGGTACTCATGGTGTGCGACACGGTAGGCCGCCACAGCGGCTTCCCTCAGCAGTGCGCGGTCCTTCTCCGTCCCCCGCACATATCTGTAGTGGCCGGGCTTGCCCGCCTGCTTCAGCGCGCGTTCACCGTCCGGGAGGTAGAAGACGTTCCTCAGCTCCCTGTACCGCGCGCTCTCCTCGTTGAAGGACCACATGCGATGGCGCATCAGATGGCGGATGGTGAAAATCGGCGCGTGCACCAGAAAGGTCATCGAGTTGTGCTCGAAAGGGCTTCCGTGCCGACTGCGCATCAGGTAGCCGATGAGTCCTTCCGCGTACGCGTCGCCACCGTCCTCGCCCTGCGCTCCGGGCCCGAGCGTGGAGACCCGGGCGGCACGGACCACTCCCGCGTCGGACGCCATGGAATCCACGAGTTCGGCAGTGAGGGTGCTGCGTATCCGAATCTCCTCGCCGACCCCACCGGGCACGACGTCGTCGCTCATGATCGATGACCTTCCTTTCGTTTGCCGCTTGCCGCTTGCCGCTTCCCGTTTACGGCTTCCGGCGGCGGTGCGTGGCCGTCGGCCGGAGGCCCAGCCGGGCCGGCCCGGCGGAAGCCCGAGTGAGCCGCACGGCCCGGCGACCGGCCCGCCGGGCCCCTCCCCGGGAGTACCGACGCGCGGAGTCGCGTGCCGCGGCCGGCTCCGGCCGTGGTCAGAGAATGGTGACGAGGAAGGGTCCGGCGGTGTTGGTCATTCCCTGCGGTGTGGCACAGGCCAGGAGGTCGGTGCTGGTGAGGACGATCGTGATGACGAGGGTGTGTCCCGCGAAGTCACCGCTGACGATCGGGCCGGTGCTCACCAGGACCGTCGTGCCGTTGGGGCGCAGCGCGACGGAGTAGGACTGCGTGAAGACGGAGGGCTGCGTGCCGGGGTTGGCCCATGTGATCCTGCCGACGCCGGCGCTGCTCCCGGTGAGGCAGTTCAGGTTGCCGCTTCCCGTGAAGTCGTACGTACCGGCCGTGTGGTTGAGGTCGGTGGAGACGCAGAGCCCGAGCGTGCCGGTGACCTCGAGGTCCACCTGGGGCGGCGGAGTGGCGAACGTCAGGCCTGGTGTGTACGTGGTGCTCTGGGTCCCCAGCGGGCAGGAGACGATGCCGTCGGCGGCGGCCGCCGTGGTGGCCGGCAGGGCCAGGGGCGCTCCGAGGGCCAGGAGCCCGGCGACGCCGAGGGCCGCGGTGCGTATGCGTAAGCGGTCTTTGAAGGACATGACGCGTCACTCCTTGGTCGGATCGTGAAAGGTGACTGGGCACATCGGGACGAGCTCGCCCGCCGTCTCACCTTGACGGTGCGCGGACGGGGAGGCCATAGCCTGGCAGGAGGGTGCGTACACCAGCCCGTACGGCGCACACCCCGCATCTCCCGCGCACACCCGTGTGCGCGGGCGGGATCCGCGCACCGGGGCGCGAACGAACGCGTGGGATGTACGCCACCTGGTTGTGGCAGCCGAGGAGCTGGGCTTGTTCCGCTTTGACGGACATGTGAGATCAAGGGCTCGCCCCCCGGGAGGATGTCCATCTTGGAGAGCACGGGGAGAAGCCTCGTCGCGCTCGCCGTTCGTTCACGCCGGAGTTCAGGGCTGGGATGGCGGAGCTGTGCCGTCGCGGCGACCGCTCGGTCGGCCCGGTATCGCCGGCCACGGATCGCTGACCACCATCCAGCGCTGCCTCCACCCGAACGTACACAAGATCAGGGCCGCCGGAGCGGCACTCTCCGCGTACCTCAGCGTGTCGCGCGCACCGCGCTCGCCGCCGGGCCCGATCGTCGTGACCCGCTGGCCTGGGACAAGAGAACTGGTCCCCGACCGTTCCCCAAGAATGATCAAGGGCCGGTCTCGGATGTCTCCGAAACCGGCCCTGATCTGCGACTCTCACGAGTCGGGACGACAGGATTTGAACCTGCGACCCCTTGACCCCCAGTCAAGTGCGCTACCAAGCTGCGCCACGTCCCGCTGCCCGTCTGACCTGGGGTTTCCCCCTGGCTGAACGCGCATGAGAACAATACCGCACTTCAAGCGGTGCTCACGAACCCGTTTACGGCCACCGGATCTCAACCACGCTGGGCCCTGGAAGGACCCGGCACGCCGTGCCGCGCCGGCCGAGCGGCCCCT
>Ga0196960_10000105_pt1 | contig 32889 bp, 31 predicted proteins | sample S3v_5metaG_FD_183187 | JGI IMG/M metagenome (GOLD analysis project Ga0196960, IMG submission 183187) | Soil microbial communities from Anza Borrego desert, Southern California, United States - S3+v_5 | ecosystem: Environmental > Terrestrial > Soil > Desert | place: USA: California | collected...
CGCGGACCGCACCCCGCTCGACGGCGAGCGGGCCGACGTGCTCGTCTGCGGCGCGTCGTTCGCGGGGTTGGCGGTCGCCCGCGAGCTGGCCGGCAGCGGCGCCGACGTCCTCGTCGTCGACCGCTACGAGGTGGGGGAGCGAGCCACCAGCGCCTGCGCCGCGCCGACGCCGTGGCTGCACGCGATGGGCGTCGCGGGCGCGATCCGCCAGGAGCTGCCGGCGATGCGGTTCACCACGCCGCACGCGTCGGTCCGCCTGGACCTGCCCTGGAGCTGGTCGTCCTTCGACTACCGCGAGCTCTGCACGCTGCTCGCCGCGCAGACGGACGCGCGCTTCGAGACGGCGAAGGTCGAGCGACGCACCGGCGGCGGCGTGCTGACCGACCGCGGGGAGCTGCAGGCGCCGCTCGTCGTGGACGCGCTCGGGTGGCGGCGGGTGCTCGGCGAGGACGGGTACCAGCCGCCGGACGCGCCGCTCAGCCGCGGCCTGGAGGTCCACGCGCCGCACGACGGAAGCCGCGACGAGCTGCACTGCTGGGTCGAGCGCGGGCTCGTCCGCCGCGGCTACGGCTGGAGCGTGCCCGCCGGACAGGAGGTCCGCGTCGGGGTGGGCTCGTACGACCCGCACCAGCACGTCAAGCAGCCGACCGTCGCGCTGGCCGAACGCGAGGACGCCGAGCGCGAGCACTTCCAGGGCAACTGGTTCCCGCACCGGCTCCGCCCCGCCGCGGACCGGCGCACGTTCTTCGCCGGCGACAGCGCCGGCCACTGCTTCCCGCTCTCAGGCGAGGGCATCCGAACGGCCTTCTACTTCGGCATCGCGGCGGGTCGCGAGATCGGCGCGGTGCTCGACGGCCGGCGCAGCCTCGACACCGCGCTCGCCCGCCACGCCGGCTTCAGCGCCGCCCACGCGCCCGCCTTCCGGCGCGCGCTGGCGCTCCAGAGGATCGTCCCCGCGCTCCCGCCGCGGCTGCTCACGGCGGCCCTGCGCCGGTTCGAACCGCTGACCGATCGCGCCTTCTCGTGGTACCTGGATCAGGCCCACCCGCGCTTCGCCACCTAAGATCGGGCGCGTGGACATCCGCTACGACGACCAGGGCTACGTCCCGGTCGTGATCCAGGACTGGGGCACCGGCGAGGTGCTGACCCTCGCCTACGCCAACGAGGAGGCCGTCACGCTCACCCGCGAGACCGGCGAGCTGCACCTCTGGAGCCGGTCCCGGAACGAGCTGTGGCGCAAGGGCGCGACGAGCGGGAACACGCAGAAGGTCCGGGCGCTGAGGCTGGACTGCGACGGCGACGCGCTGCTCGCGCTCGTCGAGCCCGCCGGGCCGGCCTGCCACACGGGCGCGCGGACGTGCTTCCACAACGGGGTCGACGACGAAGGCCTGGACGGGGCGCTCGCGCCGCACGAGGTGCTGCCGGAGCTGGAGCGCACGCTCGCCGCGCGCGCCGCCGAGCGGCCCGAGGGCTCCTACACCGTCGAGCTGCTGGAGAACCCGGCGCTGATCGGCGAGAAGGTCGAGGAGGAGGCCGAGGAGGTCGCCCGCGCCGCGCGCGAGGAGACCGACGACCGGGTCGACAACGAGGCCGCCGACGTCCTGTACCACCTGCTCGTCCTGCTGCGCTCGCGCGGCCGGTCGCTGGCCGACGCCGCGAGGATCCTCGATGGCCGCCGTCGCTGACGCCCCGCCCTTCGAGGTCAGCCCCTCCGTCGAGGAGGTGCGGGAGCTGGCGAAGACCTACAACGTCGTCCCGCTCCGCACGACCTTCATCGACGACGTCGAGACGCCGGTCTCCGCCTTCCTCAAGCTCCGCGGCACGCAGCCGCAGACGCCGGCCTTCCTCTTGGAGTCCGCCGAGCGCGGCCAGGTCGTCGGCCGCTACAGCTTCATCGGCGTCCGCCCGAGCAAGGTCATCCGCTGGAGCCTCGGCGACCCCGGCGACCCGTACGCGATCGCCGCGGAGGAGGTCGGCCGCCACCGTCAGGCGCCGCTGGACGACCTCCCGCCGTTCTCCGGCGGCGCCGTCGGCCTCTTCGGCTACGACCTCGTCCGCACCGTCGAGACCACGCTCGGCGAGCCGAACCCGGACCCGGTCGGCCTCCCCGACATGGCGCTGATGCTCAGCGACGTGCTCGTGGTCTTCGACCACCTCAAGCACACCGTCACGATCCTCGTGAACGTCTACGCCGAGTCGCCCGACGAGGTCGACGCCGCCTACGAGGACGCGCTGGCGACGATGCGCAAGGCGCGCGGGCTGCTCGCAGGGCCGGTCCCCAGCTTCGGCGTGCGCGACCGGTTCGACCGCCCGGCGTTCTCCTCCAACCTCACGCGCGAGGAGTTCGAGGCCAACGTCAGCCGGATCGTGAAGTACATCCACGCCGGCGACGCCTTCCAGGTGGTCCCGTCGCAGCGCTGGAGCGCGGACCTGGGTCTCGACCCGTTCAGCGTCTACCGCGGCCTGCGGGTCGTCAACCCGAGCCCGTACATGTACTTCCTGGACTTCCAGGACTTCCAGATCGCGGGCGCGTCGCCCGAACCGCTGCTCACCGTCACCGGCCGGCGCGCATCCACGCGCCCCATCGCCGGCACGCGCCCCCGCGGCGCGAACGCGGCGGAGGACGCGGCGATCGCCGAGGATCTGCTCGCCGACGAGAAGGAGCGGTCCGAGCACGTCATGCTCGTCGACCTCGGCCGCAACGACCTGGGCCGTGTCTGCGAGTACGGGTCGGTGCAGGTCGACGACTTCATGGCCGTCGAGACCTACAGCCACGTGATGCACATCGTCAGCTCCGCCTCCGGCACGCTCCGCGAGGACGTCGGCCCGATGGACGCGCTGCGCTCGATCCTCCCGGCGGGCACGCTGAGCGGCGCGCCGAAGGTGCGGGCGATGGAGATCATCGACGAGGTGGAGCCCATCAAGCGCGGCGGCTACGGCGGCGCGATCGGCTACCTCGGCTACTCCGGCGACCTCGACACGTGCATCCACATCCGCACGGTCGTGATGAAGGACGGCAAGGCGCACGTCCAGGCCGGCGGCGGCACCGTCGCCGACGCCCAGCCCGAGTACGAGTACGTGGAGTCCCAGAACAAGGCGCGAGCGGTGCTCCAGGCGTTCGAGCTCGCCGCCAGCCAGCCGGAGTGGCCATGACGCGCGTGTTGATGATCGACAACTACGACTCGTTCACCTACAACCTCGTCCAGTACCTGGGCGAGCTGGGGGCCGAGCTGGAGGTCGTCCGCAACGACGCCGCGAGCGTCGACGAGCTGCTGGAGCAGGAGCCCGACCGCGTCGTCGTCAGCCCCGGCCCGTGCACGCCGAACGAGGCCGGCATCTCCGTCGACGCCATGCGCCGCTTCCCCGAGGCCGGCATCCCGACCCTCGGCGTCTGCCTCGGCCACCAGTCGCTCGCGCAGGCGTTCGGCGGCACGGTCATCCAGCACGTGCCCATCCACGGCAAGACCGCGGAGATCGAGCACGACGGCCAGGCGATCTACGCCGGCCTGCCGCAGCACATGACCGTCGGCCGCTACCACTCGCTCGTCGTCGCCGAGGAGGGGCTGCCCGACTGCTTCGCCAAGACGTCGACCGGCGGCGGCGTGATCATGGGCATCCGCCACAAGGAGCTGCCCGTCGAGGGCGTCCAGTTCCACCCCGAATCCGTCCTCACGCCGCACGGCAAGACCCTGCTGAAGAACTTCCTTGCCCAATAGCGTCCTCACGAAGGCGATCGACCGCCTGGCCCAGCGGCACGACCTGGCGCTCGACGAGACGAGCGCGGTGCTCGCCGAGATCATGCGCGGCGAGGCGACCGACGTCGAGATCGCCGGGTTCCTGATCGCGCTGCGCACGAAGGGGGAGACCCCGGACGAGCTGGCCGGCCTGGCCGCGACGATGCGCGCGATGGCGACGCCGGTCGACGCCGGCCGCGACGACCTGCTCGACACCGCCGGCACCGGCGGCGGCCGCCGCACCTTCAACGTCTCCACCACCGCCGCGATCATCGCCGCGGGCGCGGGGTGCGCGGTCGCCAAGCACGGCAACCGCTCCGCCACCGGCCTCTCCGGCTCGGCCGACGTCCTCGAAGCGCTCGGCGCGCAGCTGGAGAACACGCCGCAGCAGGTCGCCACGTGCATCCGCGAGGCCGGCTTCGGCTTCATGTTCGCGCCCCACCACCACGGGGCGACCCGGTACGTGATCCCCGTCCGGCGCGACCTCGCGGTCCGCACGATCTTCAACTTCCTCGGGCCGCTGACCAACCCCGCGGGCGCCACCCGGCAGCTCATCGGCGTCTCGGACGCGGCGATGGTGGAGACCATGGCGCAGGCCCTTTCGCGCCTTGGCGCCGCCCGCGCGTTGGTAGTGTCCAGCGAGGATGGGCTTGACGAGCTGTCGACGTCGGCGCCGACACGGGTCGTGGAAGTGAACGGCGAGGAGATCGAGCGGTACTCGGTCGACCCGGCCGGCTGCGGCCTGGCGGAGGTGCCGCCCGAGGCGATCCCCGGCGGGAACCCGCAGGAGAACGCCCGCATCACCCGCGCGATCCTGGACGGCGAAGCCGGCCCGGCCCGCGACATCGCCGTGCTCAACGCCGGCGCCGCGATCTACGCCGGCGGCAAGGCGGACTCCGTCGCCCACGGCGTCCAAGTGGCGCAGGACGCGATCGACTCCGGCGCCGCCACCCGCACCCTCGAGCGCTACCTGGAGCTCAGCCGCACCGCATGAACACCCTCGAGCAGATCGTCGACGCCACCCGCCACGACCTGCGAAGTCGCCGCAAGCAGGTCCCGCTGAAGGACCTCGAGCAGCGGCTCGCCGCCCGCGACCACGACCGCCCGTTCTCCGAGGCACTCACCCGCCCGGGCGTCAGCGTCATCGCCGAGCACAAGCGCCGCTCGCCCTCCGTCGGCGACATCCGGCCCGGCAGCAGCGTCACCGAGGTGGTCCAGGCCTACGAGCGCGGCGGCGCGACCGCCCTCTCCGTCCTCACCGAGCCCGGCTTCTTCGGCGGCTCGCTGGACGACCTCGTGGAGGCGCGCGGCGCGTGCCGCCTGCCGATCCTGCGCAAGGACTTCATCGTCGACCAGTACCAGGTGTACGAGTCGGGGGCGATCGGCGCGGACGCGATCCTCCTGATCGTCGCGGCGCTGGAGCCCAAGGAGCTGGCCGCGCTCCACTCCGAGGCGCTCGCGCTCGACCTCGACGTGCTCGTCGAGGTCCACTCCGGCGAGGAGCTGGAGGTCGCGCTGGAGACGATCGACCCGGACGTCATCGGGATCAACAACCGCAACCTGGAGACCTTCGAGGTCGACGTCGAGACGACGTTCGAGCTGCTGGCCGACGTGCCGGCGGGCAAGACCGTCGTCTCCGAGTCCGGCTTCCACTCGCGCGAGCAGCTCGACGAGCTCGAGCGGCGCGGGGTGGACGCGGTGCTGATCGGCGAGTCGCTCATGCGCGCCCCCGACCCGGAGGCGGCAGCGCGGGCCCTGACCCGCCAGGACTTCGACGAGGCCGTCTGATGCGCGGCGGCACGGCGCTGGTCGCCGTCGTCGCGGCGATCGTGGGCGGGGCGGCCGGCGGCGGCGCCGTCGCGCTCCTGGACGATGACGGCGGGAGCGGCGAGGCCCGGACCGTCGTGCAGCAGGCGCCGGTTGGCGCGGGCGCGGGCGGCGACGCCAGCGGCGGCGAGGGCCTCACCGCGTCGGCGATCTACAAGCGCGACGCGCCCGGCGTCGTCTTCATCACCGCCGAGGTCGTCCAGCAGACGAGCTCGCCGTTCGACCTCTTCCCCGAGGAGCAGCGCGGGCAGTCGACCGGCACGGGCTTCGTCATCGACGCCGACGGCCAGATCCTCACGAACAACCACGTCGTCGAGAACGCGACGAAGCTGACCGTCCGCTTCCAGAGCGGGCGGACGTTGAGCGCCAAGCTCGTCGGCAATGACCCCTCGACCGACCTCGCGCTGCTGAAGGTCGACCCGAAGGGCCTGAACCTGCGCGTCCTCCAGCTCGGGACGTCGCGCGACGTGGAGGTCGGCGACCCGACCGTCGCGATCGGCAACCCGTTCGGCCTGGACCTCACGCTCACCACCGGCGTCATCTCCGCCAAGGCGCGCCAGATCTCCGCGCCCAACGGCTTCACGATCGACGACGTCCTCCAGACCGACGCCGCGATCAACCCGGGCAACTCCGGTGGCCCGCTGATCGACGCCGCCGGCCGCGTGATCGGCATCAACTCGCAGATCAAGACGGGCGAGCAGGGCGGCGGGAACGTCGGCATCGGGTTCGCCGTCCCGATCGACACCGCCAAGCGCCTCCTGCCCGCGCTGCGCAAGGGCGGCGAGGTCGAGCGCGCCTACATCGGCGTCACGTCCGGCACCGTGACGCCCGACCTCAACCTGCGCGTCGATCGCGGCGCGTACGTCACCGACGTCACGCCCGGCGGCCCGGCCGCGCGCGCGGGGCTGCAACCGAACGACATCATCACCAAGGCCGACGGCAAGGACGTGCGGGGGAGCGAGGACATCGGCGCTGCGGTCGACGGCAAGAAGCCCGGCGACACGGTGAAGCTCGAGGTGCTGCGCGCGGGCGACCGCGCGACGGTCGAGGTCAAGCTCGCGCAGCGCCCCGCGCAGACCGTGGGGTCGTAGGGTGAGCGGCGTGAAGATCAAGTTCTGCGGCATCACGCGGCTGGAGGACGCCGAGCTGTGCGTCGAGCACGGCGCCTGGGCGCTGGGGATGATCTTCGTGCCGTCCTCGCCGCGGAAGGCGAAGCAGACCGAGGCCGCGCGGATCGTCGCCACGTTCCGTCGCAAGGTCGAGCTCGTGGGCGTCTTCGTCAACGCGCCGCTCGACCACATCGCCCGCACCGTCGACAACGTCGGCCTGACGATGGTCCAGCTCCACGGCGACGAGGGCCCGTCCTTCGCGTCGGAGGTCGCGCGCCGCACCGGCGCGAAGGTCATCAAGGCCGCGCGCGTGAAGACCCGCGCCGACGTGGTGGCGATGGAGCCGTTCCACACCGACTTCCACCTCTTCGACGGGCAGGGCGGCACGACGTTCGAGTGGGAGCTCACGCGTCACCGCCGGACGCAGACGCCGCTCATGGTCGCGGGCGGGCTCACGCACGAGAACGTCGGCGCCGCGATCCGCGCGATCGAGCCGTTCGCGGTCGACGTGGCGAGCGGCATCGAGTCGTCCCCCGGCATCAAGGACCCGGCCAAGGTCGCGGCGTTCGCCGAGGCCGTGCGCGCCGCCGAGGCGCCGCCCGTGCCCGCGCCGGCCCTCCCGCCCGAGCCCGCGCCGTTCGTCCCGAAGCCCCGCACGGCGGAGGTGCCGCAGTGACCAAGGTCGAGTCCGGCGTCGAGCACCGCTTCGGCCCCTACGGCGGCCAGTACGTCCCCGAGACGCTGATGCCGGCGCTCGGCGAGCTGGAGGCCGCGTGGGTCGCCGCGCGCGAGTCGACGTCGTTCAACAACGAGCTCAACCGGCTCCTGCGCGACTACGTCGGCCGCCCCTCGCCGCTCTACCTGGCCGAGCGGCTGAGCGAGGTCGCCGGCCGCGAGATCTGGCTCAAGCGCGAGGACCTTAACCACACCGGCGCGCACAAGATCAACAACGCGCTGGGGCAGGGCCTGCTGGCCAAGCGGATGGGCAAGCGGCGGATCATCGCCGAGACCGGCGCGGGCTCCCACGGCGTCGCCACCGCGACCGCGTGCGCGCTGCTCGACCTGGACTGCTTCATCTACATGGGCTCGGTCGACATCGAGCGCCAGCAGCCCAACGTCCAGCGGATGAAGCTGCTGGGCGCCGAGGTCATCGCGGTGGAGAGCGGCGCGCGGACGCTGAAGGAGGCGGTCAGCGAGGCGATCCGCGACTGGGTCACCAACGTCGCGACGACCCACTACATCCTCGGCACCGCCGCCGGCCCCGCGCCGTTCCCCGCGCTCGTGCGCGACCTGCAGCGGCGGATCGGCGACGAGGCGCGCGAGCAGCTGCTCGAGCGCGCCGGCCGGCTCCCCGACCGCGTGCTCGCCTGCGTCGGCGGCGGCTCGAACGCCATCGGCATCTTCTCCGCCTTCGTCGACGACGCCGACGTGCGGCTCGTCGGCGTCGAGGCCGCGGGGGAGGGGCTCGACAGCGGCCGCCACGGCGCGCCGCTGACCCAGGGCGGCCCGCCCGGCGTCCTGCACGGCACGCTCAGCGCGCTGCTCCAGGACGACGACGGGCAGGTGCAGGAGGCGCACTCGATCAGCGCCGGCCTCGACTACCCGGGCAGCGGACCGGAGCACGCGTGGCTGCGCGACAGCGGCCGGGCGGAGTACGTGGCGGTCACCGACGACGACGCGGTGGAGGCCTTCCGGCGCGTCACGCAGCTCGAGGGGATCATCCCGGCGCTCGAGACGTCCCACGCGTTCGCCTACGCCCTCGACACGCCGTCCGACAGCGTCCTCGACCTCATCTGCCTCTCCGGCCGCGGCGACAAGGACCTCACGCAGGTCCTGAAGAGGCTGAACATCGCATGAGCGACGGCCACGAGCGGATCGCGCGGGCCTTCGCCGACGCGCCGGGCAAGGCTGCCCTGATGCCCTACCTGATGGGCGGCTTCCCGGACCTCGAGACGTCGAAGGCGATCGGCCACGCGTACGTCGACGGCGGGGCGGATCTGATCGAGCTCGGCGTCCCGTTCTCCGACCCGCTCGCCGACGGCCCGGTCATCCACGCGGCGGCCACGAAGGCCCTCGCCGCGGGCGCCACGTTCGACGGGATCCTGGAGGTCTGCCGCGAGCTGAGCCCGCGCGTCCCGGTGATCGTCATGTGCTACGCGAACCTCGTGATCGTGCGGACGCCCGAGCGGTTCGTCGAGGCGATCGCCGACGCGGGCGCGAGCGGCCTGATCGTCCCCGACATCCCGCTGGAGGAGTCCGCGGAGATCGTCGAGGTCTGCCGCGCGCGGGGGATCGCGTTCGTGCCGCTCGTGGCCCCGACGTCGCCCGACGACCGGATGAAGGCGATCGGCGCCGGCGCGCGCGGGTTCCTCTACACCGTCTCGGTCACCGGCACGACCGGCGAGCGCGGCGCGGACGACTTCGGCCCGATCGTCGCGCGCGCCAAGGCGTGCACCGACGTCCCGGTCGCGCTCGGCTTCGGCATCTCCACGCCCGAGCAGGCCGTCAAGGCCGCCGAGGCGGGCGCGGACGGCGTCATCGTCGGCAGCCGGCTCGTGCGCGCGGCGGCCGAGCACGACGACCCGGCCGGTGCGGTCAAGGACATCGTGGCGGCGATGTCGGCGGCGCTCCGCTAATCTCGGGCGCGCTCATGGCTCTCGTTCTCTGGACCACTGCCGCCCTCGTCGCCTGGATCGTCCTCTGGGCGATCGGTGCGAAGGGCTTCGACGCCGCCCTCCTCGCGGGCTTCATCGTCCTCCTCGGATCGACGCAGAAGATCCTCGAGAAGTACCTGCCGGGCCGCTCCCAGCGCGGCTGACCTCGCCGGCCCACCCCCGGCCCGTCCGCGCGGGGTGGCCGGCGCGGCAAGGCGCGGCGGTCCGCGAGGCTCGCATCGTGGTCGTGGGCGGCGCACGGTTTCGAAGCCGATCCTGGTTGGATCGGCGAGGAACCGTGAGGCGATCCACGGCCGCGAGGCGCCCCTCGCGGCCGTCGTGACGCCGGGGCGGCCGCCCCGCGTGGACTAGTAGAAGAACGTCCGGGCCAGCTCGAGGTACTTCGTGTCGACGGTCTTCACGCCGTCGACCTCCTCCAGCGGCACCGACGTCATCTCGGTGCCCTTCAGCGACGCCATCCGGCCGTACCCGCCGTCGATGACCATCTGCGCGGCCTGGATGCCGTAGCGGGTCGCCAGCACGCGGTCGTAGGCCGTCGGCGTGCCGCCGCGCTGGATGTGGCCGAGCGTCGTGACGCGCACGTCGTAGCCCGTCCGCTGCTCGAGCTCCTGCCCGAGCGCCGCGCCGATGCCGCCGAGCCGCTCGTAGCCGTACTCGTCGCGCACGTCGCTCGCGCGGATCGTCTTCGTCTCGCCCGACGCGAACGCGAGCTTCGCGCCCTCGCTGACGACGATGATCGAGAAGTGCTTGCCGCGCGCGTGACGGCGCGCGATCGCCTCGCACATCTCCTCGACGGTCAGCTCCAGCTCGGGGATCACGATCCCGTCCGCGCCGCCCGCCAGGCCGGCGAAGGTCGCGATCCAACCCACGTTCCGGCCCATCACCTCGACGACCATGATCCGGTCGTGCGACTGCGCGGTGGTGCGCAGGCGGTCGATCGCGTCGGTGGCGGCCTGGACGGCGGTGTCGAACCCGAACGTGTAGTCCGTGCCGACGACGTCGTTGTCGATCGTCTTCGGCACGCCGACCACGGGGAGGCCGAGCTCGGTGTGGATCCGCGACGTGATCCACATCGTGTGCTCGCCGCCGATCGCGATCAGCGCGTCGAGCGGATCGCTCTCCTGCGCCGCGCGCACGCGGTCGACGCCCTCGGGCTCCATCCACGGATCGAAGGAGGACGTGGACAGGATCGTCCCGCCCTCCTGGAGGATGCCGGTGACGGCGTGGGCGTCGAGCTCCACGCGCATCGAGGGCTCCGCGAGCCCTTGGTAACCGCGACGCAGACCGATCGGCTCGTGGCCGTGCTCGATGAGGCGTCGGGTGGCCGCACGGATGACGGCGTTGAGGCCGGGGCAGTCGCCTCCGGCGGTGAGCATTCCGACTCGCAAGTCCCGAAGATTAGACTCGGGCGCCAATGTCCCGGAAGATCTGGCTCGGCTTCTTCACCATCCTCCTGCTCGCCGGCGCCCTCCTCGCATGCGGGGAGGACGACGGCGTCAAGGAGAGCGAGATCCTGGGGACCTCGCTGACCATCTACTCCAGCCTCCCGCTCCAGGGGCCGCTGGCGCCCGTCTCGCGCGACATCGTGCGGGCCGAGAAGCTCGCCATCCGCGAGGCCGGCGGCCGCGCCGGCGCGTACGACATCGGCTTCGTGTCGCTCGACAGCGCCGACCCGGAGACGGGCCGCTGGAGCCCCGGCCAGGTCGCGGGGAACGCCCGCAAGGCGGTGCAGGACCGGCAGGCGATCGCCTATCTCGGCGAGCTGGACTCGGGCGCGAGCGCCGTCTCGGTGCCGATCCTCAACGAGGGCGGCCTGCTCCAGGTCAGCCCGCGCGACACGTACGCCGGGCTCACCGAGCCGGGCGGCCGCGGCGAGCCGGACAAGTACTACCCCTCCAGCCGCCGCACCTTCGCGCGCGTGGTGCCCGCCGACGACCAGCAGGTCCAGGACCTGATCGCGGACATGACGTCGCACAACGTCGAGCGGCTGATCCTCGCCGACGACCGCGAGGTGGCGGGCGTCTCGATGGGCGACCGGGTGGCGCAGGCGGCGCGCGACGCCGGCATCGAGGTCGTCGACCGGCGCCGGCTCGATCCGGGCGGCGACGTGCCCGAGGACCTGGGGGAGGAGCTCCGGCAGGAGCGGGGGGACGCCTTCTTCTACGCGGGCACGTACAGCGACTTCGCCGTGGACGTGCTGCGGGAGGTTCACGACGGCGCGCCCGCGATGCGGCTCTACGGCGCCGACGACCTCGCGATGGGCCCGCAGCTCCCCGAGCGGCTTGGCACCGCGGCGCGCCGCCTGATGCTCACGGGCGTCGATCCGGCCCCCGGCGCCGACGAGGCCTTCGAACGCAGCTTCCAGCGCGTGTACGGCGAGAAGCCCGAGCGACAGGCGATCCTGGGTTACCGTGCGATGAAGCTCGTGCTAAGCGCCATCGGCCGTGCCGGGGAGCGCGCGAAGAGCCGCAGGACCGTCATAGACCTGACGCTCCGGATGGCGGGGGAGCCCCGCGCGCGCTTCACGAGGTACCGCATCTCCGGAGATCGGCTGGTCAGGGTCCGCGACGCGCTGTAAGCTGGCGCCGCTTCTGGTCTTAGGACCTGACCTATAGGAGGAGGACCTTTGCGGTTCCCGAAGTTCATCACGCTGTTGTTCGTCTTCGTCATCGCCGCTTTCGGCGTCGCGGCCTGCGGTGACGACGAGGAGAGCGGTGGCGGCGGCGGCGATTCGGCCGAGTCCACCGGGGGCGGTGGCGAGGGCGGCACCGTCAACGTCTACTCGAGCCTGCCGCTGCAGGGCGCGTCGCGCCCGCAGACGACGGCCATGGTGCAGGGCATCAAGCTCGCGCTGAAGCAGTCCAACAACAAGGCCGGCAACATCACGGTCAAGTACGAGTCGCTCGACGACTCGACGGCGCAGGCCGGTACGTGGACCCCTGAGGCCACGTCCGCCAACGCTCGCAAGGTCGCGCAGGACGACAAGGCCGCCGCGTACATCGGGGAGTTCAACTCCGGTGGCTCGGCGATCTCGATGCCGATCCTCAACGAGGCCGGCGTCCCGCAGGTCTCGCCCGCCAACACGGCGGTCGGCCTCACCACCAACGAGCCGGGCGCCGACAAGGGCGAGCCGGACAAGTACTACCCCGCCGGCACCCGCCACTACCTGCGCATCGTGCCGAAGGACACGATCCAGGGCGCTGCTCTTGCGACCGTCATGAAGGAGGACGGCTGCACGAACGTCGCGATGGCGAACGACAAGGAGGTCTACGGCGCGGGTCTGGCCCGCAACGTCGAGTCGTCGGTGAAGGAGCAGGGCGTCAAGCTCGCCTTCAACGAGGGCATCGACCCGAAGGCCTCGAACTTCCGCTCGCTCGCCGCGCGCGCGAAGTCCGCGGGAGCCGACTGCTTCGTGTTCTCCGGCATCACCGCCAACGGCGCCGTCCAGATCTTCAAGGACTTCGCCGCGGCCCTGCCGGACGCCAAGCTCTACGGCCCGGACGGCGTGGCCGAGTCCGGCTTCGGCGATCCCAAGGAGGGCGGCATCCCGGCCTCCGTCGCCAAGCGCGTCAAGGTCACGGTCGCCACGCTCAACCCGGAGAGCTACCCGCCCGAGGGGCAGGAGTTCTTCAAGCAGTTCGAGTCCGAGTACGGCGAGAACAACCCGGACCCGTACGCCATCTACGGCTACGAGGCGATGATGCTCACGCTCAACGCCATCGAGCGGGCCGGCTCGACGGACAAGGCCGACATCCTGAAGGCGTTCTTCGACACCAAGGATCGCTCCTCGGTGCTCGGCACCTACTCGATCGACGAGAACGGTGACACGACGCTGACGGACTACGGCGTCTACACCATCGAGGACGGCGAGCTGACCTTCGACAAGACGGTCAAGGCCGCCTCGTAGAGGACCAGCTGGACGACTGCCACATGGGGGCGGGGCCGGCACGGCCCCGCCCTCACCGGCGCTCCCCACCTGCCCACCCCTGACATATGGAAGCTGCAAGCCTCCCCGCAGCACGTCCCGGCCCTGGTCGCGCCGTACGTGCCTTCCTCGACCGCTTCGGGCTCGTCGCGGTCCTGCTCATCCTCCCGGTCGCGTTCGCCATCGACGACCTGAAGACCGAGGGTGATCTGTCCCGGCTGGCGAACAACGTGATCGACGGCCTCTCCAACGGCGCCATCTGGGCGCTGGTGGCCATCGGCTACACGCTCGTCTACGGCATCATCGAGCTCATCAACTTCGCCCACGGCGACGTCTTCATGATCGGGTCGTTCGTGGCGTCCGGGTTCTTCGGGACCCTCGGCCTCACGGCCGCCACCGGCGTGCCCGGGCTGATCGCCGGCCTGCTGCTGACGCTCATCGTCTGCATGCTCGTGCCGGGGATCATGAACGTGATGATCGAGAAGGTGGCCTACCGGCCGTTGCGCAGCGCACCGAAGCTCGCGCCGCTCATCACGGCCGTCGGCATGTCCTTCATCCTCCAGAACGTCGGCCTCCTGTGGCTCGGCGGCTCGCCGGAGGGCATCGAGGACGTCATCAACTCGCAGCACTCGATCATCGAGTTCGGCGAGGTCGCGATCACCAACGGCGACCTGCTCGCCGTCGGCGTCACGATCCCGCTCGTCATGCTGATGAGCGCGTTCATCACCCGCAGCCGCCTCGGCAAGGCGATGCGCGCGACCGCGCAGGATCCCGAGGCCGCGCGCCTCATGGGCGTGAACGTCGACACGACGATCTCGGCCACCTTCCTGCTCGGCGGCATGCTCGCCGGCGCGGCGGGCCTGATCTACGCCCTGTACCAGACGACCATCTGGTACTTCCAGGGCTTCACCGCGGGCCTGATCGCGTTCACCGCCGCCGTCATGGGCGGCATCGGCAACATCAAGGGCGCCGTCCTCGGCGGGTTCATCATCGGGATGATCCAGCAGATGATCGACAACCGGGCGGACCTCGGGCCCTTCCAGATGGGCCCGTCGTGGACCCCGGTCTACGTCTTCGCCTACCTGGTCCTCATCATGGTGTTCAAGCCGTCGGGCCTGCTCGGCGAGCAGACGAGGGAGGCCGGATGAGCACTGCCGTCGCGGCATCTGACGCCGCCGTCGAGAAGCCCCGCACGCGGTTCAAGGCGCCGGAGCTCACGCCCCGGCAGAACCTCCTCGTCGCCGTCGTGGTGATCGGCATCGCCGTCGTGCTGCCGTTCTTCCTCGACTCCGGCGGGAACGTGATGAACAACCTGGTGCTCGCGGCGGCGTACGTCGTCATGGCGCTGGGCCTGAACATCATCGTCGGCTTCGCCGGCCTGCTCGACCTGGGCTACGTGGCGTTCTTCGCCATCGGCGCCTACGTCATGGGCTACTTCGGCTCGGGCTTCTGGGGCAACGCGGGCGCCGGTGGCGAGGGGATCCACTTCCTCGTCGGCCTGCCCGCCTCGAACCTGCCGGGCATCCACTTCAACTTCCTGCTCGTGCTGGTCCTCGCCGTCGTGGCGACGACGATCGCGGGCATGATCATCGGCCTGCCGACGCTGCGGCTGCGGGGCGACTACATCGCCATCGTGACCCTGGCGTTCGGCGAGATCATCGGCCGCATCGCGATCAACGGCGACGAGATCAAGCTCTTCGGGGGCACGCTCACCGCGGGCCGCCAGGGCATCACGCCGGTGGACAAGGTGGACCTTCCGTTCTTCGAGCGGTTCACGTCGCTCAACCTGCGGCCGTGGTACTGGCTGGCGCTCGCGCTGGTCGTGCTCGTCCTGTTCGTCAACTTCCGCCTGCGCGACTCCCGTCTGGGCCGCGCGTGGGTGGCGCTGCGCGAGGACGAGGTCGCCGCGTCGTCGATGGGCGTCCCGCTCGTCAAGACGAAGCTGATGGCCTACGGCACGGGTGCCGCGTTCGGCGGCATGTCGGGCGCGTTCCTGGCGTCCTACCTGAACACGGTCAACGCCGACCAGTTCCAGTTCTCGTTCTCGATCTTCATCCTCGCGATGGTGATCCTGGGCGGCCTGGGCTCGATCTGGGGGGTGGTGCTGGGCGCCGTCGTGCTGTCGGCGATCAACAACTACTTCATCCCCGACGTGTTCAACGACGTCCCGGGCAAGCTGGGGCTGGAGTTCGACCTGACCGAGCTGTCGTTCGGCATCTTCGGGTTCCTGCTCGTGATCATGATGGTGCTGCGGCCCGAGGGCCTCCTGCCCGAGCGACGGCGCAAGCTGGAGCTCGAGGAGGGCGTCGGCGCCGAGGACTCGATCGAGGCGAAGCTCTGATGGCGGGAGAGAACGGCAAGATCCTGGAGACTGCCGGGGTCACGAAGCAGTTCGGCGGCCTGACCGCCGTCAACGACGTCACGTTCTCCATCCCGCGCAAGTCGATCGTGTCGATCATCGGCCCGAACGGCGCGGGGAAGACGACGTTCTTCAACATGCTCACCGGGCTCTACAAGCCCACGACCGGCTCGATCGCCTTCGACGGCAAGAACGTCACGGGCGGGCGGCCGGACAAGATCATGTCGCTCGGCATGGCCCGGACGTTCCAGAACATCCGGCTCTTCGGGACCATGAGCGCGGTGGAGAACGTGATGGTCGGCCAGCACGCCCGCATGAAGGCGGGCCTGTTCGGCTCGATCATCCGCACGCCCCGCGTGCGGCGCGAGGAGCGCGACGTCCGCGAGAAGGCGGCGCAGGAGCTCGAGTACGTCGGGATCCCGCGCCGGCTGCACGACCACCTGGCGATCAACCTCTCCTACGGCGACCAGCGGCGGGTGGAGATCGCGCGAGCGCTCTCCTCGAACCCGCAGCTGCTGCTGCTGGACGAGCCGACCGCCGGGATGAACCCGCAGGAGTCCGATCAGCTCACGCAGTTCATGCGCAAGCTGCGCGACGAGCGCGGGATCTCGATCCTGCTCATCGAGCACGACATGAAGGTGATCATGGGCGTCTCGGAGTACATCACCGTGCTCGACCACGGCGAGAAGATCGCCGAGGGCGGGCCGGACGAGGTGCGGCAGAACCCGCACGTGATCGAGGCGTACCTCGGCAAGCAGGCGTCGAAGGAGATCAACGGCTGATGGCTGCCCTCCTCGAAGTCGACGACATCCGCACCTACTACGGCAACATCGAGGCGCTCAAGGGCATCTCGCTGAAGGTCGAAGAGGGCGAGTGCGTCACGCTGATCGGCTCCAACGGGGCCGGCAAGTCGACCACGCTGCGCTCGATCTCCGGCCTCACGCCGGCGCGGACCGGCGAGATCCGGTACCGCGGCAAGGACATCGCCCGCATGCCCCCGCAGGACATCGTCCAGCTGGGGATCTCGCAGTCGCCCGAGGGACGCAAGTGCTTCCAGCGGATGACGGTGCGCGAGAACCTCGACATGGGCGCGTACCTGCGGCGCGACAAGGAGATCGACCAGGACCTGGACCGGGTCTTCGACCTCTTCCCGCGCCTGAAGGAGCGGGAGAAGCAGAAGGCGGGCACGATGTCCGGCGGCGAGCAGCAGATGCTCGCCATCGGCCGCGCGCTCATGGCCCGGCCGACGCTCCTGCTGCTCGACGAGCCGTCGATGGGGATCGCGCCGATCCTCGTCGAGCGGATCTACGAGACGATCGCCGAGATCAACCAGCAGGGCACGACGATCCTGCTGGTCGAGCAGAACGCGAACTTCGCGCTCGGCGTGTCGCAGCGGGCGTACGTGCTGGAGACCGGCACGGTCGCGCTGTCGAACGAGTCGTCCAAGCTGCGTGAGGACCCCGAGGTCCAGCGCGCCTACCTGGGGACGTGATCGGCATGTCGATCCTCGCCGTCATCGGGGTCCAGGCCCTGTACCTGCTGTTCATCTGGATGGCCTCGGCCATCGCCGCGGCCTACCTGTCGGGCCGCAAGGGGTTCGGCGAGCGGCCGGGCCTCGCGTCCGGCCTCATCGTCCCGGTCATCTCGGTGATCGTCTGGGCGCTGATCCCGGCCAAGCCCGAGTCCGACTGGAAGGTCGTCGGGCCGTTCGGGCGTCAGAAGCCCGGCGTCGACGTGCAGAAACCGGCGGCGTAGCGCCGCCGGCCGTCGTGCGCGCGCTCGCGGAGGGCCTAGCCCTTCGCGAGCGTGTCGCGCAGCGCCTCTTGGATCTCGGGGTGCTCGAACGCGTAGCCGAGGTCGAGCGCGCGCTTGGGCACCATCCGCACGCCGCCCGTCACGATCTGGCCCATCTCGCCGAAGAGCAGCTTGATCGCGGGGCCGGGGACGGGGGAGAACGCGGGGCGGTGCAGGGCCTTCCCCAGCGCCTTGGAGAACTCCTTGTTCGTCACCGGGTTCGGGGCCGACGTGTTGATCGCGCCGCGGCAGGCGTCGCTGTCGATCGCCGCCAGGTACAGCCCGACGACGTCGTCGCGGTGGATCCACGGCAGGTACTGCTTCCCGCCCGCGACCGGGCCGCCGATCCCCAGCTTGAAGGGGAGGAGCATCTTGCCCAGCGCGCCGCCCTCGGCGTCGAGCACGACGCCGGTGCGGAGCTTGACGACCCGCACGCCGAGCGCCTCGGCGGCGTCCGCCTCGCGCTCCCACGCGACGCAGACCTGCGCGAGCCAGCCGGCGTCGGGCGCGGCGGACTCGTCGATCGTCTGGTCGCCGCGGTCGCCGTAGATGCCCGACGCGGACGCGCTGACGAGGGTGGCCGGGCGGTCGGCGGCGTCGAGCGCGCGGATCCCTTCCACGAGGTGGCGGGTGCCGAGCTCGCGGCTCTCGGCGATCTCGCGCTTGACCTCGTCGGTCCAGCGCTGGCCGACGTCCTCGCCGGCGAGGTGCAGCACGGCGCTGCGGCCGGCGAGCGCCTCGGCGGGCGCCGGCTCGGTCTTCGCGTCCCAGCGGTGGGCGTCGATCGACTGGCCGAGCGTCTGGCGGGCACGCTCGGGGTTCCTCGTCAGGACGGTGACGGCCTCGCCGCGCGCCTGGAGCGCCGCGACGAGCGAGCGGCCGATGCGGCCGGTGGCTCCGGTCAGGGTGATCCCCATGTCACGGACCCTACGGGCGCCGCACGTGGCGCGGATCACGGTGCGGAACTTCGGGTGGTCTCCCGATGTGGGGGGATTCCCCCGCGGCCAGGATCCGGTCCATGCCTCGCACCAAGACCCTCACCGCCGCCGCGCTCAGCGCCCTCGCGCTGACCGGCGTCGCCGCCACGAGCGCACACGCGGACTCGATCGCCTACCTCAAGGGCGGCGACATCTGGCTCTCGACCGGCGACGGCTCGCGCCAGTTCCAGGTCACGACCGGCGGCGGGTACAGCTCCGTCACCCAGTCCGAGGACGGCACGCTCGCCGGCCTGGCGGGGCAGCGGATCCACAAGCTCGACCGGCTCGGCAACGTGCTCGCCGACTTCTCCACGCCCGTGAGCGACGGCACCGACGACACGAAGACGTACGGCGTGAGCCACTTCGAGGGGCCGTTCGACATCGACCTGTCGCCCGACGGCACGAAGCTCACCTACAACTTCTACTGGCAGCAGTGGACCAACTTCGGGTCCCCCTACGGCACCTACTACCACTACCTGCGCAAGGGCGTGGGCATCTCGCACAGCGACCGGCTGACGAGCTGGGAGGAGCCCGGGCTGGGCAACCAGACCGGCTGGAGCGACGCGGACTGGTACGACGACGACACGCTGCTGCTCAGCCACAAGGCCACGACGGGCCTGATGGACACGGCGATCGACGACATCGGGACGCAGACCAGCGACTCGACGAACTGGTTCCACTTCGACAAGCCGGACGGCCTGCAGGACATGCGCCGGGCGGTGGTCAACCGCCAGCACACGTACGTGGCCGAGGTCGCCGACTACAAGGGCACCCCGCACATCGACGTGTGGACGATGACCGGTGAGGCGCCCGCCGTCCCGAACTACTGCCTGGGCATCGGCGACCCGGTCGGCGGCTCGTTCGAGCACCTCACGTGGGCGCCCGACGGCAAGCGCCTGGCGTACGAGGACGGCGCGGGCATCAGCGTCGTCGTCAACGAGTGCCAGAACACGAAGGAGCTCAAGCTCCTGATCCCGGGCGGCACCGACCCGGACTGGGGCCCGGCCGACGTGCCGACCTCGCGCCCGGCCAAGCCGCAGCCCCAGCCCCAGCCCCAGCCGCAGCCGGCCCCGGCGCAGCCGCAGGCCGTCGTCGACACGCCGCGCAAGGCCAAGGACGACCGGCCGGCCGGCGACCTCGTCCAGTCGATCAGCTGCAAGCGCAAGTGCACCGTGACCGGCAAGGTGACGGTGCCGTCCAAGCTCGCCAAGAAGCTCGGTCTGCGCGGCGCGATGGCGACCGGCACCGCGCGCGCGTCGAAGAAGGGCAAGGTCGCGCTCAAGCTCACCCCGACCACCGCGGGCCGCAAGGCGCTCGCCAAGCTCAAGGGCCAGAAGCTCACCCTCCGCGTGACGATCAAGGAGGGCGGCAAGACCCGCACCGTCACCAAGAAGGTGACGCTGGCCTAGCCGCCCGCTCCGTCACGAACCCGCAGCACCGGAGCGCCGCCCCTCGCCGGGGCGGCGCTCCGCGAGGCGGCGGTCAGTCCCGCGCGTGGATGCGCTCGGCGTCGATGGCCGCGAAGCCGATCGTGTCGCCGCGCTCGCCCGAGGCGCCGCTCATCTTCGCCACGCGCGCGACCGCGTCGGCCACCGCGGGGGCGACGTCGCGGTTGAACACCGACGGGATGATGTAGTCCTCGCGCAGCTCGGCGTCGGGGATGATCTCCGCGATCGCGTGCGCCGCGGCGACCTTCATCTGCTCGGTGATCTGCGGCGCGCGGACGTCCAGCGCGCCGCGGAAGATGCCGGGGAACGCGAGCACGTTGTTGATCTGGTTCGGGTAGTCGCTGCGGCCGGTGGCCATGATCCGGACGTACGGCGCCGCCTCCTCGGGCGTCACCTCCGGGTTCGGGTTGGCCATCGCGAAGACCATCGCGTCGTCGGCCATCTTCGCCAGCGCCTCGGCCGGCATCACGCGCGCGCCCGAGAGGCCGACGAGCAGGTCCGCGCCATCGATCACGTCGGCCGGCGAGCCGCTGCGGCCCTCCGGGTTCGTCGCCTCGGTGTACCAGCGCTTGATGCCGGTCATCGAGCCGTCGGCGTAGTCCGCGCGGCCGCGGTGCAGGGCGCCCCGCGAGTCGCACCCGACGAGGTTCTTGAGCCCCGCCTCGAGCATGATCTTCGACACCGCGACGCCGGACGCGCCGAGGCCGATGACGACGACCTTGAGGTCCTCGATCCGCTTGCCGGTCAGCTTCAGCGCGTTGAAGAGCGCCGCGAGCACCACGACCGCGGTGCCGTGCTGGTCGTCGTGGAAGACCGGGATGTCGAGCTCGGCCTTCAGCCGCTCCTCGATCTCGAAGCAGCGCGGCGCGCTGATGTCCTCGAGGTTGATCCCGCCGAACGTGGGGGCGATCCGCTTGACCGTCTCGACGATCTCGTCGGTGTCCTTCGTGTCCAGGCAGATCGGGAACGCGTCGACGCCGGCGAACTCCTTGAAGAGCATGCACTTGCCCTCCATCACCGGCATCGCCGCCTCGGGCCCGATGTCGCCCAGGCCGAGCACCGCGGTGCCATCGGAGACCACCGCGACCGTGTTGCGCTTGATCGTGAACTGGAAGGCCTTCTCGCGGTCCTCGGCGATCGCCGTGCACACGCGCGCGACCCCGGGCGTGTAGGCCATCGAGAGGTCGTCGCGGGTCTTGACCGGCACCTTGTTGTGCTGCTCGATCTTCCCGCCCAGGTGGATCTGGAAGGTGCGGTCGGTCGCGTCGACGATCCGCGCGCCCGCATCCCCGATCGCGCCGATGATCGCGTCCCAGTGGCCGGCGTCGAGCGCATCTACGGTGATGTCGCGTACGGTGCGGTCCTCCTCGGCCGAGATCAGATCGACTGCGCCGATCATGCCGCCCGCGTGGCTGATGGCAGCCACGACTTCTCCGAGGAGCCCCGGCTTGCGGCCGAGCTCGACGCGGATGGTGAGGGAGTACTGCGCCTGCGTGGGAAGGGACACGAGACCGCGCATCCTACGACTCTCAGCGCCTCGGGATTGGTCAGGTCACCGGACCGAATTCGCCCGCGTTGCCGGGGCGGAGCGCCGGTTCCGGGGCGTGCGCGCCGGGGCGGCGGCTAGGGTTCGGTGGGCTTTGGCCCGAGAGCTGTTCCTCATCGACGGCAACTCGCTCGTCTACCGCGCGTTCTTCGCGCTGCCCGAGTCGATCGCGACCTCGGACGGCCGGCCCACGAACGCGATCTTCGGCTTCGCGTCGATGCTCGTGAAGCTCCTGACCGACCACGGCGTCCAGCCGACCGTCGTGGTGTGGGATCGCGGCTCGTCGGGCCGCAAGGAGGTCTACGCGGAGTACAAGGGCCACCGCCCGAAGAAGCCCGACCTGCTCGCCGAGCAGTACCCGCACATGGAGCCGCTCGTCGAGGCGTTCGGCTACAAGAACTACGGCGTCGAGGGCTACGAGGCCGACGACGTCATCGCGACGCTGGCCGAGAAGGCGCGCGAGGCCGGGATCCCCGTGACCATCGTCACCGGCGACCGCGACGCGCTGCAGCTCGTCGGCGACGGCATCAAGGTGATGGCGACCGCGCGCGGGATCACCGACACGAAGGTGTACGACCGGCAGGACGTCAAGGACCGGTACGACATCTGGCCCGAGATGATCCCCGACTTCTACGGGCTCAAGGGCGACACGTCGGACAACATCCCGGGCGTCCCGGGGATCGGCGACAAGACGGCCGCGCAGCTGCTCAACAAGTTCGGCGACCTCGAGGGCGTGCTCTCCTCGATCGACGAGATCTCCGGCGCCAAGCGCAAGGAGAACCTGACGAACCACGCGGAGAACGCGCGGATCTCCAAGCAGCTGGCGATGGCCCAGCGCGACGTGCCGGTCGAGCTCGACCTGGGGGAGGAGCTGGCGCGCGAGCCCGACCGTGGCCGCCTGCGCGAGGTCTTCCGCGACTTCGAGCTGCGAGCGCCGCTGGACCGGCTGGAGGAGGCCCTCGGCGAGGACGCCACCTTCGCGGCTCCCTCGGCCAACGAGGTCGTGGTGAGCGGGGCCGTGCGCGAGGCGACGCTCGACGACCTGCGCGCGTTGCCGGCCTCGACCGAGCTGGCGATCGCGGTCCGTGCGCCCGAGACGCCGGAGGGGGAGCTGGTCCCGGTCGACGACTCGTGGCGGTTCGCCGCGGCGACGCCGGGCGGCGCCGTGCTCGTCGGCCCGTGCGAGCGGCCGGAGGACGTCATGGTCGCCGCCGGCCCGCGCCCGGTGACGGCGCACGACGCCAAGCGGTTCGGCGTGGTGCCGGAGCGGCTGGCGCACGACACGATGCTCGGGGCGTACCTGCTGGAGCCGGCGCGGCGCGCGTTCCCCCTGCGCGAGCTGGTCGAGGAGCGCTCGATCACGACGAAGGTCGAGGACCCGGTCGCGGCGGAGGCGCTGCTCCTGCGCGAGCTGGCTTCCTGGCAGCGCGAGAAGATCGAGGAGCGGGGGCTGACGCACCTGCTGGTCGACATCGAGCTGCCGCTGGTCGAGGTGCTGCGGTCGATGGAGATCGCGGGCGTGCGCCTCAACGTCGAGCGGCTCGAGGTGGTCGGCACGCGGGTGAAGGAGGAGATCCACACGCTCGAGCAGGAGATCTGGGCGCTGGCGGAGGAGGAGTTCGTCATCGGCTCCCCGCAGCAGCTCGGGCAGATCCTGTTCGAGAAGCTCGGGCTGTCGAAGAAGCGGCGCGGCAAGACCGGCTTCTCCACCGACGCGCGCGTGCTGCAGGCGATCCGCGACGAGCACCCGATCGTCCCCAAGATCGAGCGCTGGCGCGAGCTCAACCAGCTCACGAAGACCTACCTCGACGTGCTGCCGGGTCAGACCGACGCGAACTCGCGCATCCACACGACGTTCGAGCAGGCGATCGCGGCGACGGGGCGGCTCTCGTCCACCAACCCGAACATGCAGAACGTGCCGGTGCGGACGGAGCTGGGGCGCGAGGTGCGCGGCTGCTTCGAGGCCGAGCCCGGCAACGTGCTGATCAGCGCGGACTACTCGCAGGTCGAGCTGCGGATCCTCGCGCACGTCGCCGACGAGCCGGTGCTGAAGGAGATCTTCCTGCGCGGCGAGGACGTCCACACGGCGACCGCGGCGCAGGTGTTCGAGAAGGCGCCCGAGGACCTCACGCCGATGGACCGGTCGAAGGCGAAGATGATCAACTACGGGATCGTCTACGGCCTCTCGGACTACGGCCTGGCGGACCGGCTGAACATCCCGCGCGAAGAGGCCAAGGCGTTCATCGACGCGTACCTCGCGCGGTTCACGAAGGTCCACGAGTTCATGACGTCGACGATCGAGCAGGCCAAGGAGGACGGCCACGTCGTCACCCTCTTCGGCCGCCGGCGTCAGATCCCGGAGATCCGCGCGCGGAACTTCCAGGTGCGGTCGCTGGGCGAGCGGCTCGCGGTCAACACCGTCATCCAGGGCACCGCGGCGGACGTCCTCAAGCTCGCCATGATCGGCTGCCACCGGGCGCTGAAGGAGCGGCCGGAGATGAAGACCCGCCAGCTCCTGACGGTGCACGACGAGCTGCTGTTCGAAGTGCCCGAGGACGAGGTCGAGGCGGTCTTCGAGATCCTCCAGCGCGAGATGCTCGCCCCCTGGGAACCCCGCGAGCCCCCACTGGCCATCGACGCCGGCATGGGCCGCACCTGGCTCGACGCCAAGTAGAGGTACACGCGCCGGAGAACGTGTTTCGGCCTCCAGTCCTCGCAAGCTCGGACTTGCGGACGATGTTACCTTTCGCACATGGTCCGAAATGCGTTCTGGGTGTTCGCGCTCGGGATCATCGCGGCGTACCTGTTCTTCTTCGCGCTCGGCGCGTTCGGCTTCGCGGAGGTGCTGCCCGTGAGCCTGGCCGTGGTCGCGCTGGTGCTGGCGTGGGCGGTGCATGCGGTGCTGATGCGCCGGCACGGGGTGGACGGCAGGGATCCGCGCATGGTCCACGCGCGCGAGCGGCGCGGGTTCTAGCCCTCGTCGCGCCGAAGCCGGCCTTGTGGGGCGGGATAGCCTCGCGCCATGACCCCCGCCGCCCCTTCCGCCCGCGACAAGCAGGTCGTCCTCGTCGCCGCGATCATGGGGTCGTTCGTCGCGCTGCTCGACTCGTCGGTCGTCAACGTCGCGCTCCCGGCGATCCGCGACGACCTCGGCGGCGGGCTCCAGGGCCAGCAGTGGGTCGTCAACGCGTACCTGCTGACGCTCGGCTCGCTGATCCTCGTCGGCGGGTCGCTCGGCGACCTGTACGGGGAGCGGCGGGTCTTCGTGCTCGGCGTCGCCGGGTTCGGCGCGGCGTCGGTGCTGTGCGCGGCGGCGCCGTCGGTCGAGCTGCTCGTCGCGGGCCGCGCGCTGCAGGGCGTCTTCGGGGCGCTGCTGACGCCCGCGTCGCTCGCGGTGATCGTCGCGGTCTTCCCGCCGGACGAGCGCGGCCGCGCGATCGGGACGTGGACGGCGTACACGGGCATCGCGGCGCTCGTCGGGCCGCTCGTCGGCGGGCAGCTCGTCGACGCGCTCGACTGGCGCTGGGTCTTCGGCATCAACGTGCCGTTCGTGGTCCTCACGCTCGCGCTGGCGGTCCGGATGCCGCCGTCGCACGGGCGGCTCGCGGGGCGGCACGTGGACGTCGTCGGCGCGGCGCTCTGCGCGATCGGCCTGGCGGGCGTCGCGTTCGGCCTGATCCGGCAGCCGGAGTCGGGCTGGGGCGCCCCGGACGTCGCGCTCCCCATCGCCGGCGGGGTCGTGGTCTTCGCGCTCTTCCTGCTGGCCGAGCGCCGGGCGCGCGACCCGATGCTCCCGCTCGGCCTCTTCCGGCGCGGCAACTTCGCGTGGGGGAACGTCGAGACGCTCCTCATGTACGGCGGGCTCGGCGTCCAGTTCTTCCTGCTCGTGCTCTTCCTCCAGCAGGTCGGCGGCTACGACGCGCTCGAGGCGGGGCTCGCGACGGTGCCGATCACGATCGTGATGTTCGTGCTCGCCCGGCGCTTCGGCGCGCTGGCCGACCGGTTCGGGCCGCGCGCGTTCATGGGCTTCGGGCCGCTCGTCGCGGCGGCCGGGACGCTGCTCCTGCTGGCGCTGGTCGACGCCGACCCCGCGTTCCTGACCGAGGTGCTGCCGGGCGTGCTCGTCTTCTCGCTCGGCCTGTCGATCACCGTCGCGCCGCTCACCGCCGCGATCCTCGCGGACGCCGACGAGCACAACGCCGGCATCGCCTCCGGCATCAACAACGCGGTCGCGCGCGTGGCCTCGCTGCTGGCGACGGCCTCCATCGGCGCGATCATCGGCGGCACCGTCGACCTCGACGGCTTCCGCATGGGCCTCGCCTTCGCCGCGGCCCTCCTCGTCCTCGCCGGCCTCGTCGGCCTGCTCGGCATCCGCAACGCACCCCGCCGCGAGGTGGAGTGCGCGGACTGCCCGGGCGGCGCGCTGGTCGGCGCGCCCGAGGACGTCGGCGTCGCCGCGCTCGCCCCGGCGCCGGCCGGCGTGCGCTAGGCCGCGGCGGGGACGCTGCGCTTCGCCGGCGGGGGCGAGGCGAGCGCGAACTCGGGCGGGGCGATGTCGAGGTACTGGTTGAACGCCCAGTGGGTGAGGAGCTTCGAGCCGAAGGCGCGGGAGGTGAGCGCCATCAGCGGCGTCTTGTTCACCGGCCCGACGATGTTCTGCACGCGCTTCATCCACAGGTACGTGCGCGCGTGGGAGTCGTTGAACTCCGCGTAGCGCTCCAGCGCCTGCAGGCGCGTCTGGCGCTCCTCGATCACGGCGCGCAGCTCGCGCCCGAGCGCGAGGCCGAAGTAGAAGGCGGGGCGGATGCCCTCGGCGGTCACCGGCAGGCAGTGGCCGGCCGAGTCGCCGACGAAGAAGACGCGGTCGTCGGTGGCCTTGCGCAGCTTGTGGGGGATCCAGTTGCCTTGGTAGCCGTCGGGCTCGACGCCGACATCCTCGACCAGATCCAGGGTCGGCTGCTTGACCGGGATGTGCGGGTCGAACGACCCAACGCCCACGCGCACCTCGTCCCGAGCCGGGAACGACCAGCCGTAGCCGGGGACGATGTACTTGGGGTCGAGCCACAGCTCGAGGTCCTCGTCCGAACCGGCCGGGTGGACTTCCAACCCGCGCGAGAGGAACGCCTCGGGCGGCTGCACGTTCGCGCCGCTCCCCAGCACCCGGCGCCAGCCGAGCGCGTCGATGACGAGCGGGGCGCGCAGGTCGCCGCGGTCGGTGTGGACGACGTGCGGGGTTCCCGCGGGCGCCCCCGCGGGCGCGCGCGTGATCCCGTTGACCTTCGCGGTGTCGAACTCGGCGTCGCCCTGCTCGAACAGCATCTGGCAGATCAGCCGGTAGTCGAACGTCGAGAACGACCACGGCAGCGGCCACAACGTGTCGCTCGAGGGCGTGTGGACGCGCAGCCGCGAGAAGGTCTGGAGGATCGACTCGCCGAGCCCCAGGTTCTCCAGCCACTCGGTCGGGGCGGCGCAGGCCGACGTCTGCTTCTCGCCGATCTCGTACCGGTCGACGATCAGGACCGACGCGCCGCTGCCGGCGAGCTCACGCGCGACGGTGAGGCCTGCGAAGCTCGCACCGCAGATCAGGACGTCGACATCGCGGTCCAGGGGCGTGCGCTCGTCCCCGCGCTTCGTGGCTCTCACAGGCATGGCGCGGGAAGGGTACTGCGCTACGCTTCCTCGACTCATGGCAACCGACACAACGTCCGACGCACGCGTGGTTGAGGGGTCCGACGGTCTCCTTCTGGAGATCGACGGGCAGATCGTCCCGAACTACGACGCCACGCTGCGCCCCTTCGATGAAGGCGATGTCGTCACCGGTCGCGTCGTCCGGATCGACAACGACGAGGTTCTCGTCGACATCGGCTACAAGAGCGAGGGGGTCATCCCCTCCAACGAGCTTTCGATCAGGAAGTCCGTCGACCCGCATGACGAGGTCGAGATGGGCGAGGAGGTCGATGCGCTGGTCCTCACCAAGGAGGACCAGGACGGCCGCCTGATCATGTCCAAGAAGCGCGCCCGCTTCGAGAAGGCGTGGCGGCGCATCGAGGCAGCCCAGGAGTCGGGCGATCCGATCCAGGGCACCGTCATCGAGGTGGTCAAGGGCGGTCTGATCATCGACCTTGGCGTGCGCGGCTTCCTGCCCGCCTCGCTGGTCGACATCCGCCGGGTGCCGAACCTCGACGAGTTCATGAGCCAGACCCTTGAGTGCAAGGTTATAGAGCTCAACCGTTCGCGGAACAACGTGGTCCTCTCACGCCGTGCGGTACTCGAAGAGGAGCGCAAGGAGCAGCGCCAGGAGATCCTGGACCGCCTCCAGCCGGGTCTGGTGGTCGAGGGCGTCATCTCGAACATCGTGGACTTCGGCGCCTTCGTCGACTTGAATGGCATCGACGGACTGATCCACATCTCCGAGCTCTCGTGGTCGCACGTCAACCACCCGAGCGAGGTCGTCTCCATCGGCGACGAGGTCCAGGTCAAGGTCCTCGACATCGACCGCGACCGCCAGCGCATCTCGCTGGGTCTCAAGCAGACCCAGGAGGACCCGTGGCAGCGCGTCGTCTCGATGTACAACGTCGGCGACGAGCTCGAGGGCGCGGTCACGAAGGTCGTCACCTTCGGCGCGTTCGTGGAGATCCTCGACGGCGTCGAGGGCCTGGTCCACATCTCGGAGCTGGCCCCGTACCACGTCGAGAACCCGCGTGAGATCGTCAACCCGGGCGACGAGATCAAGGTCAAGATCCTCGAGATCGACTCCGAGCGGCGCCGCCTCTCGCTGTCGGCCAAGCGGGTCGAGGACCAGATCCTCGAGATGAAGCAGCCGCCCGAGGGTGGCTACGGCGACGGCGAGGGTGCCGGCGACCTGGACGACGTGCCGGAGCTGGGCCTGAGCGAGGACGTCTTCGCGGGCTCCACCGGTGACGTCGCCGAGGGCGAGCCGCCCGTGCGTGCCGCGGAGGAGGAGATCGCCCCCGAGGCGACCGCCGCCGAGACGCCCGACCCCGACGCGGTCGACGAGGAGCCGGCGCCGCCGGCCGGCGTCGACGCCGAGTCCGGCACCGACGACCCCGAGGCGGCGGCTGAGACCCCCGCCGCGGCGGCCGGCGACGCCGAGACGCCGGACGAAGAGCCCGCGAGCTGACCGAAGGGACCGTTGTGACGACGGTCCCCTTCGTCGGTCTGACCGGAGGGATGGGCGCGGGGAAGTCGACCGCGCTCGCCGCTCTGGGGCGCCTCGGCGCGCGGACCATCTCCACGGACGCGGTCGTGCACGAGCTGTACGCCGACCCGTCCGTGGTGGAGCAGGTCACCGGCCGCTGGGGCGACGACGTCGCGCCCGGCGGCGTGGTGGACCGCTCGAAGGTCGCCGAGCACGCGTTCGGCGGCGACGGCAGCGAACGCGCCTGGCTCGAGCAGCTCATCTGGCCGCTCGTCGGCGCGCGCGTGGCCGCGTTCCGCGAGGAGGCGCTCGCCGCGGAGCCCGCGCCGCCCGCCGCGGTGGTGGAGACGCCGCTGCTCTTCGAGGCGGGGATGGACGGGATCTACGACGCCACGATCGCGGTGGTGACCGACGATGCCCTGCGACGCGAGCGGACCGCCGCCCGCGGCCACGCCGCAGTCGACGAGCGCAACTCGCGCCAGCTGACCCAGGACGAGAAGGCGCAACGAGCGACCTTCGTCGTCCACAACGACGGCTCTCTGGAAGATCTCGAGAAGGAGCTGTCGGGTGTGCTTGCGAAGCTGTCTGCGTGAGCACGATGGCCCGCACCCGGTCGTCGGGGTCCAGCCGCCGGACCTCGGCCCGCGCCCGCCAGCAGCGCAAGGCGGTGGCGCGTCGCCGCGCGGTCGCGCTCCTGATCGTCTTCGCCGGCCTGATCCTCGCCGCGTCGACGCTCCTGCCGAAGGTGGAGGACACCGTCCGGCAGGTGACGCTCCCGCTCAAGCACGAGGACATCATCCGCCAGCAGGCCGCGGACAAGGACCTCGATCCGGCGCTCGTCGCGGGCGTGATCTACGCCGAGTCGCGGTTCCGCGACCAGACGTCCCACGCCGGCGCGCGCGGCCTGATGCAGATCACGCCGCAGACGGCGCAGGAGATCGCCAACCGCTCCGGCGCCACCAACTTCGAGCAGGCCGACCTGGCGACGCCGCAGGTGAACATCGCGTACGGCACCTGGTACCTGCGCTGGCTCAGCGAGCGGTACGGCGACAATGACGCGCTCGTCCTCGCCGCCTACAACGCGGGCACCGGCAACGTCGACAAGTGGATCGCGCGCGACCCCGGGATGAAGACGGACGAGATCCCGTTCCCCGAGACGCGCCACTACGTCGACAACGTGCTCGAGGCGCGCGACGACTACCGCCGGACGTACCGCGCCGAGCTCGGCCTCTAGGACGCCGCCGGGCGCGCAGTTGGCGCGTGGGGGATAAGGCGCGCTGATCGCCGGGTAGGGGGCCGCTTCACATGGCGACCCTGCTCGGCCCGCGCAAGACGATCCAGGAGACCCTGGACACGACCGAGACCGAGGGCTCGCGCCTCAAGCGCGACCTCGGCTCCCTCGACGTCCTGGTGATCGGCGTCGGCGTCATCATCGGCGCCGGCATCTTCACGCTCGTCGGCCAGGGCTCCGCCGTGGCCGGGCCGGCGGTGACGCTCTCGTTCGTCCTCGCCGGCGTGGTCTGCGCGCTCGCAGCCTTCTGCTACGCCGAGCTGGCCGCGATGGTCCCGGCCGCCGGCAGCGCCTACACGTACGCGTACGCCACCCTCGGACAGCTCGTCGCGTTCATCATCGGGTGGGACCTCGTCCTCGAGTTCACCATCGGCGCCGCCGCGGTCGGCGTGAGCTTCGCCGGCTACCTGAACTCGCTCCTCGACCAGGTCTTCGGGGTCACGCTCCCCGACGCGATCACCTCGCCGCCCGGCGACGGCGGCACCGTCAACCTCTTCGCGGTCGCGATCGTCCTGCTCGTCGGCGCCGTGCTGATCCGCGGCATCCAGATCACCGCGCGCTTCAACAAGTACCTGGTCGGCCTGACCATCGTCGTGCTCCTCGTCGTGATCGGCGTCGGGATCACCGAGGTCGATACGAGCAACTGGAAGCCGTACTTCCCGGAGGGCTGGAACGGCGTCCACGAGGGCGCGGCGCTGCTCTTCTTCGCCTACATCGGCTTCGACATCGTCGCGACCACCGCGGAGGAGTCGAAGAACCCGAAGCGGTCGATGCCGATCGGCATCCTCGGCTCGCTCGGCATCGTCACCGTCCTCTACATCCTGGTCGCGGGCGTGATCACCGGCATGAAGCCGTTCGACGAGCTGACCGGCGACGCGCCCGTCGCCGACGCGTTCAAGGGCATCGGCATGGACTGGGTCGCCGCGTTCATCTACGTCGGCGCGCTGGTCGCGGTGCTCAAGACCGTGATGCTGCTGATGCTCGGCCAGTCGCGGGTGGCGTTCGCGATGGCCCGCGACGGGCTGCTCCCGCGCGGGCTCGCCAAGTCGCACCCCGAGTGGGGGACGCCGTACCGGATCACGCTCGTGACGATGGGCTTCGTCGCGCTCCTCGCCGGCGTGGTGCCGCTGTCGACGCTGGCCGAGCTGGTCAACATCGGCACGCTCTTCGCGTTCATCGTCGTCTCGATCGGCGTGCTGATGCTGCGCTACACCGCGGCGGACCGCGAGCGGTCGTTCCGCGTGCCCGGCCTCATGGTCGTGGCGCCGCTGTCGGTGCTCGGCTGCATCTACCTCATGGCGAAGCTGCCGCTGGATACGTGGCTGCGGTTCCTTGGCTGGATGGCGATCGGGCTCGTCGTCTACTTCGCGTACTCGGTCCGCGCCTCGCGGGTCTCCGAGGACCGCAGGAACGCGCCGGACCGCACCGACGGGTAGGCGGGCGCCCAGTCCAGCTCCCGCTTGGCGCGGGCGTTGGAGACGCCCGGGAGCGTCGTGGAGTAGTGGACGGGGAGCGGGCCGGCGAGCCGCTTCGCGAGGAACGCGGGCGCGGGGAGCGGCCGCTTCGCGCCCAGCTCGCGGGCGAAGGCGGGGAGCCAGTCGCGGACGGCGATCGGGTCGTCGTCGACGACCTGGAGGATGCCGCGCGCGTCCGGCCGCTCCACCGCCGCGAGGGTGGCGCTCGCCGCGTCCTCGACGTGGCAGAAGGAGAACCGGCCGCGGCCGCCGCCGACGACGGGGAACTTGCGGGCCTTGACGTCCTCGTGGAGCTGGCCACCGGGCGCGAGGTGGGTGCCCGGGCCGTAGAGGAAGCCGTAGCGCAGCACGAGCCCGCCGCGCTCGACCACCCGCCGCTCGAGCGCGGCGATGATCGGCAGCGCGGCGTCCCACGGCGGGGGCGTGTCGGTGAGGTAGACCGGGTCGTCCTCGGTGCGGGGCCGGTCGACCGGCCCGTCGGGCTGGTGGAGGAACGCGATCGACTGGAAGACGTGGCGCGCGCCGGTGAGCAGCGACCCGTCGAGGAGGTTGGGCGAGCCGTGGAGGCGCAGCGGCCCCATCGCGGCGTAGAACGCCCGCATGTCGGACGGGTCGTAGCGCTGGGGCAGGTCGGTCGTCTCATCGAGCACGACGTCGGGCTGGAGGTCGTGCGCGAGGTCGAGGAGCTTGTCGCGCTCGGTGGAGACGTCGCAGACGACCCCGCGCGCGCCGGCGGCCTCGATCTGCGCGATGCGGTCGGGGCGGCGGGTGAGGCCGACGACCTCGTGGCCGGCCTCGGTGAGGAGCGGGACGAGCGGGCGGCCGATGGCGCCGGTGGCCCCGGCGAGGAGGATCTTCACGGGCGGCGTTCCTTGAGGAGGAGGGCGAGCAGGACGAGGGTGGCCAGCGCTTGGAGCGTCAGGACGGCCGGGCCGTTCCACGCAGGGTCCGAACCGCCGACGTCGATGACGTGGCTGATGGTGTGGAGGCCGTACTGGAGCGCGAGGACGGCGAGCATCGGCGCCCGCCAGTCCGGGCGGCGGGCGGCGAGGAGCGCGGCGGCGCCGAGGGCGATCTGCCAGGCGCCGAGGTCCTTGCTCAGGTGGGCGTTCTCCGGCGGGTACGGAGCGAGCAGGTCGTAGAAGGCGCCGGGCGCGACGAGGGCGATGACGCCGGGGAGGAGCTGCGCGGCGGCGACGACGAGGAGGACGGTCGTGGTCAGGTCCGCGCGGGGGCGGGCGCGGGCGGGGGCGAGGGTCGGATGGGCGGTCATGCTGCCCCGGCACGTTGACGCGTGCTGGCCCTTCTGTTGAGGTCCAGTTCACGATGGGACGCGAGGGCCAGTTGCTCGACCTGCTGCTGCCGCTGAGCGGCGACGGCCCGCTGCACGCGCAGCTCGAGCGCGCGCTGCGCGACGCGATCCGCGCCGGGACGCTCGTGCCGGGCGCGGCGTTGCCGTCCACGCGGGCGCTGGCGCGGGAGCTGGGGATCTCGCGCGGCGTGGTGTTCGAGGCGTACGGGCAGCTGGCGGCGGAGGGGTACCTCGTCGCGCGGCAGGGCGCGGCGACGC
>Ga0196960_10000106_pt1 | contig 32815 bp, 27 predicted proteins | sample S3v_5metaG_FD_183187 | JGI IMG/M metagenome (GOLD analysis project Ga0196960, IMG submission 183187) | Soil microbial communities from Anza Borrego desert, Southern California, United States - S3+v_5 | ecosystem: Environmental > Terrestrial > Soil > Desert | place: USA: California | collected...
GACGCTCGTCGCGCGCGAGGGGTCCGCGTCGCGGCTCGCGGTGGACGGCCTGCGGATCCGCTCCGTGCGGCTCGGCGACTTCCTCGTCCACCCGCCGGTGACCACCGCGCTGACGGCCGACCCCGACGTCCTCGTCGTCGCGGTCAAGGCGCCGCAGCTCGCCGCCGCGCTGGAGCGGATCGCGCCCGGCGTCCGCCCGGGCGTCGTCGTCCCGCTCCTCAACGGGCTCGAGCACCTCGCGCCGCTGCGCGCGCGCTTCGGCCACGAGGCCGTCGTCGCGGGCAGCACCACCATCGCCGCCGAACGGGTCAGCCCCGGCCTCATCCTGCACACGAGCCCGCTGTCGCGGATCGAGCTCGGCCCCGAGACGCCTGCCGCAAGCGCGTTCTCCCACCAGCTGCGGATGGCGGAGATCCCCGCGCGCCTGCGGCCGACCGAGGCCGACGTCCTGTGGCGCAAGCTCGCGGGCCTCGCGCCGCTCTCGCTCGTCACCGCCGCCTCCGGGCTTCCCGCCGGCCCGGTGGTGCAGCACCCGCGCTGGCGGCTCCTGCTCCAGGACGCGGTCGACCAGTGCGTGGCCGTCGCCGCCGCCGAGGGCGTCCGGCTCGACGCGGACGCGCTCCTCGCCAAGCAGGCCGAGCTCCCGCCCGACGCGATCAGCTCCCTCGCCCGCGACGTCGAGGCCGGCGGCCCGAACGAGCTCGACGCGATCGGCGGCGCGGTGCTCCGAGCGGCGGCGCGCCACCGGCTCGCGTGCCCGGCCGTCGAGCAGCTCGTCGAGCTCGTCGCGGACCGGGTACGCTGAAGCGCGAAGCCATGTCGGATCCGAGCAAGGTCGCCAAGAACCTGCGGGCGTTCCAGATCGCCCTCAACGCGCACGACCGGGAGAACCCGGACCACACCGCGTACGGCATCGGGCTCGCGCACTTCGACCTGGAGCGCCTCGGCTTCGATGACGGGGAGGAGATCTTCCCCGGCATCACGATCCACGCCGACGGCGGGGTCACCGGCAACTTCCGCGTCCTCTGCGACGGCCAGCACAACGAGGACGAGGACCGCGTCGAGGAGGCCGAGCCCGTCGAGGCCGTCTCCTCCCAGCCGGTCGCCGTCCCCGTCGGCGCCCCCAGCGGCCCGGACGCCCCGTCCGAGCGCCCCGCCGAACGCGACTGACGTCGCGGTGGGCGTCCGCCGGATCGTCCCGGACCTCCACGCCGCCGACCCGACCGCGAGCCGCGAGCTGTACGTCGACGTGCTCGGGCTCGAGGTCGACGACGCCCACGCCGCGGCAATCGAGCGGGGCTTCGAGATCCTCCACTCGCTCACCGACGAGCCGTGGGGCGTGCGCCGCTTCTTCGTGCGGGATCCGGCGAGCGGCGCCGTGCTCAACGTGCTCGCGCACGCCCGCCCGGCGCGCTAGCTCAGGCCGCGGTCACCGTCAGCGGCTTGGAGAAGACCCGCTCGAAGAGCTCGGTCTCCCGCTGCGCCGCCCAGCGCGCGAGCGACAGGTCCGCTCCGCCCTCCAGCCGCAGCTCGACCGACCCGTTCGTGACGTCCACGTGCGCCGCGCGCACGAGCTGGTCGCGGGAGCGCTCGAGCTGCTCGGCCACCCGCAGGATCGTCGCGCAGCGCGCCACGCGCTCGCGATCGCCCTTCACACCCAGCGGCGCGAGATAGTCCAGCGACGGCGAGCCCTTGCGGTGGTACTTGGCGATCTGCGCGACCAGCGCGATCTCGCGGTACGACCAGCCCGGCAGGCCGGCGTTGAGGATCAGGTAGCGCGAGTGCTTGTGGTGGTCGTCGTAGTCGATGCTCGTCCCGATGTCGTGCAGCAGCCCGGCCGCCCAGAGCAGCTCGCGCTCCTCCGGGTCGCCCGCGTGCAGCCCCGCCGCGGCGAGGTCGTCGAACATCGTCAGCGCCAGCTCGGCGACGTGCCGCACGTGCACGGGGTGCTCGCCCTCGTACTGGCGCAGGAGGTTCCACACGCTCTGGCGCCGCACGTCGTCGAACAGCCCCTCGGGCGCGAGGTACCGCTCGAAGAAGACGCCCTCGCGCAGGCCCGCCTCCGTCACCTCCAGCCCGCTGAACTCGCCGACCTCGAGCACCGCCTGGATCGTCGCCGCGCCCGCGAGGATGAGGTCCGCCCGGCCCGCCTTGATCCCCGGCACCGCCTTCGCGCGCTCAGCGGCTGGCACGGCGGCGAGCTGCTCCACCAACGCGTCGAGCACCTCGCGTGTGATCGTGAAGCCCTGCACGCCGAACGTCGGCAGGTCCAGCGCGTGCTGCGCCGCCGACGCGAGGTTCCGCACCGTGCCGCCGAGCCCCACGAGCCGCCCGCCAACCCCGTCCCACCCGGACTCCTCGAGCGCCGTGCACACGTGCTTGCGCAGGCCCTTGAGCGCCTTCCGCGACGCCGGGCCGCCGTCCGCGAAGAACCGTTCGGTCATCCGCACCGCGCCCAGCGGCCACGACTTCAGCCGCTCCGCGCCGCGGTCGCGCACCTCCACGAGCTGGAGCGAGCCGCCGCCGAGGTCGAGCACCGCGCCGTCGCGCAGCGACGACGAGTTGACGGCGGCCAGGTACCCGTACCGCGCCTCCTCCTCGTCGCTCAGCACGCGCACGCGCACGCCCGAGGTCGCCGCGACCTGCGACAGGAACTCGGCCTGGTTGGACGCCGAGCGGATCGCCGACGTCGCGACCGCGTCGACCTCCCGCTCCTCGTCCATCCCCACGCCGCGCGCGAAGTGGGCGAACAGCTCGAGCGTCGACAGCGCACGGCGCATCGGCTCGGGCTGCAGCTCGCCGTTCACCGGCTGCCCCTCGCCGAGCCGCACCGGCTCGTAGATCTCGTCCGTCCGCTTCCACCAGCCCTCGCCGGCGGTGAACACGACGAGGCGGAACGAGTTGGACCCGAGATCGACGACGGCCAGGCGCATGGGCAGAGCGTCTACCCCGCCGAGCGCTCGATCAGCTCGATCCGGTAGCCATCCGGATCGCGCACGAAGCAGATCCGCGAGCCGCCCGCGCGCACCTGGTACGGCGGCTTCTCGGGATCGATGCCCTTCTCGGCCAGCGCGGCGAGCGTCCCGTCCAGGTCCTCGACCGTCACCGCAATGTGGTTGTAGCCCGTGCCGAGCTCGTACGACTCGACGCCGAAGTTGTAGGTGAGCTCGAGCCGCGGCCCGTCGCCGGGCAGGCCCATGAAGACGTTGATCGCCTCGTCGCGGATCGGCATGCGGCGCAGCTCCTCGAAGCCGAGCGCCTCGTAGAACGCGACCGAGCGGTCGATGTCCCCGATCCGGTAGCAGGTGTGGATGAGCTCCATGACGCTCGAATGTACGGCGTGATCCGAACGGGGCCCCGGGGTAGGTCACGACCGACCATGGCCCGTGAGCGCGATCCCATCCCGACGTCGCGCCTCGGGCGCCTGCGCAAGATCGGCACGCTCGCCGCGAGCCAGGGCGCCAAGCAGGCCGGCACGCGCGTGGCCAACCTCGGCCGTGACGACGAGAAGAGCGCCAAGGCGCTCGAGAAGCGCCAGATCGAGGCGGCCGAGCAGATCGTCGAGGTGCTCGGGACGATGAAGGGCGCCGCGATGAAGCTCGGCCAGGTGCTGAGCTTCCTCGACGTCGGCCTCGTCCCCGAGGAGTACCAAGAGGAGTTCCAGCGCAAGCTCGCCGAGCTCCGCGACGCCGCGCCGAAGGTCTCGTTCAAGGACATGAAGAAGGTCCTCGAGGGCGAGTACGGCGACAAGCTCGACGAGGTCTTCGAGACGTTCGACCCGGTGCCGATCGCGGCCGCGTCGATCGGGCAGGTCTACAAGGCCAAGCTGCACGACGGACGCGACGTCGCGGTGAAGGTGCAGTACCCGGGCGTCGGCGCGGCGGTCCGCGTCGACATGCAGAACCTCGGCGTGATCCTGCGGCTGATGAAGACCGTCTTCCCGGGGCTGGACGTCGGCTCGATGGCGGACGAGATCCGCGAGCGCATCCACGAGGAGCTCGACTACGAGCTCGAGGCGTCCAACCAGAAGACGCTCGCGCGGATCTATCGCGGCCACCCGTTCATCGTCATCCCCGACGTCGTGCCGTCGCTGTCGCACGAGAAGGTCGTCGTCAGCGAGTTCGTGAGCGGGCGCGGGTTCGAGGAGCTCAAGCAGCTCCCGCAGGACGAGCGCGACCGCCTGGGCGAGATCATCTTCCGCTTCTACTTCGGCTCGATGTACCGGCACCGCCAGTTCAGCGGCGACCCGCACCCGGGCAACTCGATCCTGCTCGACGACGGGCGGATGGCGTTCCTCGACTTCGGCCTGTTCAAGCGGATCCCGAAGGAGATCGCCGACCGCGAGATCCGGATCGGCCGCGCCGGCGTCGAGGGCGACGGGGAGCAGCTGCGCACCGAGCTGGTCGAGGCGGGGTTCATCAAGGACCCGACGCGCTGGACGCCCGAGGTGCTGCTCGACCAGTTCCGCTCGCTGACGTGGTGGTACACGGACGACGCCGAGCTCGAGCTCGAGCCGGACATCGCGACGCAGGTCCTGATCGACATGAGCGATCCGCGCTCGCAGTTCTACGGCCAGATGCGCCACGAGAACGTGCCGGCCGACCACCTCTTCGGCCGCCGGCTCGAGACGCTGACCCTCGCGGTCCTCTCGCAGCTGCGCGCGACGGGGAACTGGCACCGGGTGGCGCGCGAGTGGCTCTACGACGAGCCGCCCGTCACGGAGCTCGGCCGCCAGGAGGCCGAGTTCTACGCCCGCCGCGCGGGCTGACCGCCGCTCGCCCGCCGACCGTCCACGCGGCCGATGCGCCAATCCGCACGAAGAAGGTCAAGAGGCAACCGTTGCAAATCCTGGTCGCCTGGATGGTTCGTCAGGAGACCTTCGGACCGGTCAGGATTCTCTGACACAGCACTGTTCCTGGACAGTCCCTCGACCGGTGCGATGCGGTACCGGAAGTGCGTGTACAACTTCTGTTCACCTCGCGGCCGGTGTTGCTCAAACAACTCGTGGAATCGGCTTGACAAGGGAACTGGCGCTGTGTTTGATCCCTCATGTCGACCACTCGGTGGGTGCTCAGCTGAAAGAGGCTCCGCACCCGGGTCCCGACGGCGGTCGACAGGGTCCGAGGAGAGAGAGGGGTGGGTTGTGACGTAGGCGGCACTGCTGTGCCCGGAAGTTGACGTCCGCGCTCGAGTACCACGTGCTCGCGCGGAAAAACACCTGCAGCACCTACGCAAGACGGACGAGACGCGCGACGCTCCCTAGGAAAGTTCGACGCACGTCCCGCCCGGCAATCACATCGTCCCGTGCGATCACACGGGGCAAGAAGGGAATTGTCTCACATGTTCACCAAGAAGATCATGGCCGCGGCCGCCGTCGCCGTCGCGTCGCTCGGCATGGCGTCCTCCGCTCAGGCGTTCACCAACGCGCCGGTTGGCACGGCGGTTCAGGGCAACCTCGTGTCGCCGACGGTTGCGCTTGGCTCGTTCAGCTCGTGCACGTCCAGCAGTGTCAGCGGCGCCGTCACCGTGGACAGCGGCGCCGGCAACGGCGGCGTGGGTAACGTCACCTCCGCGTCGTTCGGTGGCTGCACGGTGTTCAGCTCGGCCGCGACCGTCACGCCGCTCGGCCTCCCGTGGACCCTCGCGGTCAACGGTGCCGGCCAGATGACGCTGTCCAACGTGCAGGTGCGCCTGCAGTGGGGCCTGCTCAACTGCACCTACGGCCCCGGCACCGTCAGCGGTCAGTACAACTCGCCGTCGGCCGGCCTCGTGACCCTCAGCGGCACGCTGAACCGCACCGCGGGCTCGAGCCTCTGCCCGGCGACCGCCGCCGTCAGCGGCCAGTACCGCGTGACCGTCACCTCGTCCGGCGCGGTCGTGGTCCTGTAGTCACGCAACATCGGTCGCACTAGCGGCCGCTAGTTGTCCTGCGGAGCCGCCCTCGGGCGGCTCCGCGCTGTTTCCAGGTCGCACCGCTTGCCCACGGCGTGCTGGGACGGCTCCGTGTCGGTCGGTGAACGGTCTTGTTCCTCGAACCCTTTACACGAGAGCCTGTTCCGTCTATAAAGGGCCGCGCGCCGCACGGAGGGTCGCGCGGCCTGCCCCGTTGTCGTAGGAGGAGTAAGGGATGAACGGACGCCATCGCGGCGTCGGAGCGGCTCGCGCCGTCGCACGGACGCGAGCTTTCGACCGGCGCTGGGCCCTGCCCATCGCAGCGGCCATCGGAGGGTTCGCGGCGTTGGCCGTCGGGCCGGTCGCATCAGCAGCGCCATCACGTGGATATGAGATGGTGTCCCCGGTCGACAAGAACCTCGGCGACGTCTCGGCCGTGCTGTTCGCGTCCGATGAGGGCGAGTCGGTCATGTACGACGTCATCGGCTCCACGCAGCCTGACGACCCCGGCTTCGGCTTCCGCACGACGCTCTTCGGGGCGAGAGAGTCGACCGACTGGACGGCGACGAGCGCGAACGTCGGCTTCTTCGGCGGGCCCGGCCCCGCCAACGACGCGCGCGTGCAGAGCGTGAGCGATGACGGCACGTCGGTGATCGCCGTCGCACAGGGGAACGTCACGCCCGACGATCAGGACAGCGGCCTGGGCTTCGACCTGGTGCTGCACGACATCCGCACCCGCGAGTCGAGGCTCGTGACGCGGGTCCCCGGTTCCGCTCCGGACACCATCGGTGAAGTCGCGAGCCTGTACGGCGCGACTCGCGATCACCGTCGCATCGTGTTCCAGTCCGAGCTACCGCTGCTTCCGGGCGCGCCGTCGGGCATCGCGCTCTACGAGTGGGAAGCGGGCAACCTGACATTGGTCTCGGTGCTCGATGACGACACGCCGGTGTCCGTCCCGCGCGCCAACTTCGCGAACCGCGGCCCCGGCGACTTCGTGTCGCCGTTCGACGCAGGCTCCGCTCACGGCGGAGCGCACGTGGTCTCCGAGGACGGTTCGCACATCTTCTTCGAGCGGGCCGACGCCCCGCAGGGGATCTACGTCCGGATCGACGGTGCGCGCACCGCGACCGTCTCGGAGTCGCAGCGTACGACCGGCGGCGCCGGGTCGGTGCCTGCCGGCACCGTTGCGAGCGGCACGCTGATCGGCGCTTCGCGTGACGGGTCGGTCGTGTACTTCTCGAGCGCGAGCCTCCTGAGCGACGACGCGACCCCCGGCGGTGGCATCTACCGCTACGAGGTGGCGTCGGAGGACCTCACGATGGTGACGGGTCCCACCGACGGCGGTGCGGCCTTCCAGGTCGGAAGCGCGCAGCTCTCCGACGACGCGTCCGCGATCGTGTTCTCGACTCCGGCGGCGATCGACGGCGACGGAACGCCCGGCGCGCAGAACTTCTACCGCTGGAGCGCAGCGGACGGGACGCGGTTCATCGAGTCGGCCCCGAGCGGCCTCGTGCGGCGCGTCAGCCGCGACGGCCGGTTCAGCGTCATCACGACCTCAGGCTCGCCTGGCTCGGCAACGAACAACGGCAACGTCGCGGTCTTCCGCTACGACGCTCAGACCGACACGCTCGCCTGCGCTTCGTGCCGCGCGGACGGCAGCCTGTCGGCGGCCGAAGCCGTCCTCAACACCAGTGATGAAGGCTCCATCCGGAACATCAGCGACGACGGCACGGTCTTCTTCATGACGACGGATCCGCTCGTCGCTGCCGATGTGGACACGAAGATGGACGTCTACGGCTACGACGGTCAGCCGTTCCTCGTCAGCACCGGAACCGCTGCGGACGCGTTCGTCGGCGACAACAGCGACGACGGCAGCACCGTGTTCGTGCGCACGCGTGAAGCACTCGTCCCCGAGGACACCGACGGCGGGCTGGTGGACCTCTACGCGGCGCGCACAGGCAGCGTCTTCCCGCCGCCAACGCCCCCGCAGCTCCGCGACTGCGTCGGCATCGAGTGCGCTGGGCCGGTTCCGCCCCAGCCCACTCCGCCCGCACCTGGCACGACCGGCCTGGGCGCTGCCGAGAACGCGACACCCACGGATCCGCCGGCTCAGCCGCAGGAGACCAGGAAGCCCACCGTCCGCTTGAAGAAGGTGAGCTCCGCCGCGGCGCGCAGCCTCGCTCGCGGCCGGACTGTCAAGCTGCCGGTGCAGGTGACCGGCGGCGGCAAGGTCACCGTGCGGCTGCTCACTCGCGTGGGCAAGAAGAACCGTTCGGTCGGTTCCGCGTCGCGCACGGTGAAGCAGACGCAGACCAGCACGGTCAACGTCCCCGTGAAGCTGAGCGCGTCCGGGAAGCGCCGCCTGCGGTCCGCGAAGCGGATGAAGCTCACGATCGAGGTTCGCGTCGGGAGCAGCGCTCCGGTCCGCACCTCGCTGACCCTGAAGGCGGCGCGCTGATGGCCGCTTCGACCACCCGAAGGATCACGATGATCACCTCAAAGCGGCGAGATCGCCGCCGGCTCGGTGCGCCGGCCCGGATCGTGCTTCTCGCCATCGCATGTTGGTGCGCCGTGGCAGCCCCGGCCCAGGCGGACTTCGGCGTCAGCCGGTTCGCGACCACGATGCACGCGCCCTCCGGCTACGACCCGTTCTCGTTCGCTCCGTTCCCCGATCTCACCGAGGTGTCTCAGGCGGGCTCGCATCCCGACCTCACGACGGACTTCTCGCTCAACACGAAGGACGACCAGGGGACGAACTCCGGGAAGCCGATCCCAGACGAGAACGTGCGGGAGGTCGTAGTCGATCTGCCCGCCGGGCTGTACGGGGACCCCGGCGTGGTCCCGACGTGCAAGCCGGCGGACTTCAGTGCTGGGGCGGCGACCGGCGGGTACGGCAACTGCCCGGTCGATACGCAGATCGGCGTGAACTACGCACAGGCCACGGCCGACCCGAACGATCCGAACGAGATCATCAACGGATATGCACCGGTCTTCAACATCGAGCCGCGTGCGGACGAGGTCGCAGCGTTCGCGTTCAAGTTCGGCGCGAGCAACCTCGTGCGGATCAGCGTGCGGAGTGACGGCGACTACGGCATCCGGGCGACCATCCGCGGGATCACGCAGTCCGTGAACATCTTCGGCAGCAGGCTGACGCTGTGGGGCGTTCCGGCGGATCCGAGCCACAACCCGGAGCGCATCGACACGTCGACGTTCACCCTCGGGGTTCCGTCCACGCAGCCCCGGCGGCCGTTCCTGACGTTGCCGACGAACTGCGACGGACCGCTGAAGGCCACGATCCGGGCACGCTCGTGGCAGTCGCCGAGCACCTGGGTCGGAGCAGAGGACGAGATGCCGCAACCGACCGGCTGCGACCAGCTGGAGTTCGAGCCGACGGTCAAGGTCACCCCCGACACCACGAAGCCCGACTCTCCGGCCGGCTACGAGGTCCAGATGTCGGTGCCGCAGGACGAGTCGCCGGACGGGCTCTCCACGCCGACGATGAAGAAGGCGGTCGTGACGCTGCCGGAGGGCGTGTCGATCGCGCCGCCGTCGGCCATCGGCCTCGACGCGTGCACCGCCGAGCAGGACAACCTGGGCACGACGGAGGACGTCGAGTGCCCGGAGACGTCGAAGGTGGGCACGGTGTCGATCCGGACGCCGCTGCTGGACGACCCGCTCGAGGGCGACGTGTACCTGCGGTCGCCGGAGCCCAACCAGCTCTTCCGGCTGCTCATCGTCGCCCGCGGACCCGGGCTCGTCGTGAAGATCCCGGGCATCGCCCAGCCGGACAAGACGACCGGCCAGATCACGGCGACGTTCGACAACACACCGCAGCTGCCGTTCGACCTGCTCACCGTGAAGTTCCGCGGGGGCGACCGGGCGCCGCTGGCCAACCCGCAGACCTGCGGGACGAAGACGACGACGACCGAGCTGACGCCCCACGCCGGGGCGGCGGTGACGCCGACGTCGGAGTTCGACATCACGGGCTGCGTCGCCGGTCAGCCGGGGTTCGCCCCGACGTTCGAGGCCGGCACGATCAACCCGTTCGCGGGTGCGTTCTCGCCGTTCACCATGACGATCCGTCGCGGTGACGGGCAGCAGGACCTGAAGTCGATCGCCATCGACATGCCGCCCGGCCTGCTCGGCAGCGTCCGTGGCGTGCCGCAGTGCGCCGAGGCGCAGGCGGCGACGGGCGCGTGCCCGGAGTCGACCCGCGTCGGCTCGACGACGGTCTCCTCCGGCTCCGGCGCGACGCCGTTCTCGCTCCCCGGCAAGGTGTTCTTCGCCGGGCCGTACAAGGGCGCGCCGTTCAGCCTGTCGGTCGTCGTGCGGGCCATCGCCGGTCCGTTCGACCTCGGCACCGTGGTCGTGCGGGCGCCGATCAACGTCGATGCGGCGACGGCGAAGCTGGGGGTCCCGGCCGATCCGCTGCCGACGATCCTCGAGGGCGTGCCGCTGCGCCTGCGCATGGTCAACATCACGATCGATCGCCCGAACTTCATGTTCAACGCGACGAACTGCGATGCCATGCGGATCGGGGCGACGATCACCAGCACCGGCGGTGCGGTCGTCCAGCCGAACGCCGGCTACCAGGCGCGCAACTGCGCGAACCTGCCGCTCCAGCCGAAGCTGGGCCTGACCATGCGGGGCGCCAAGGAGGTCACGGACGGCAAGCATCCGGGCCTCGACGCCACGATGACGCAGGCGCCGGGCGAGGCCGGGCTCAAGAAGGTCGCGGTGAAGCTGCCGCTCTCGCTCGCGCTCGACCCCGACAACGCGCAGGCGCTGTGCAAGCCCGGTGAGGCCGCGGCGAAGCGGTGCCCCGCCGGCTCGATCGTCGGCCGTGCCACCGCGGTGACGTCCGCCCTCAACCAGCCGCTCTCCGGCCCGATCTACTTCGTGGAGAACACGAGGACGACGGCCAGCGGCAACGTGCGGCGCACGCTGCCGAAGCTGTGGCTGGCGCTCCGCGGTGAGGTCCCGCTGGATCTCTACGCCGAGTCCACGGTGGTCGACGACCACCTGGTGGCGACGTTCAACACGATCCCCGACGCCCCGATCACCAGCTTCGCGCTGTCGATCGCCGGCGGCAAGAACGGGATCCTGGCCGCCACGCAGTCCATCTGCGAGAAGTCGCAGATCGCCTCGGTGACGTTCGAGGGTCAGAACGGCCGTCGGGTCTTCCAGGACCTCGACATGGGCAACGAGTGCGGGTACCGGATCGCGGCCGCGAAGGCGAGCAAGACCGGCGTCACCGTGACCGTCAGCGGTCTCGGGGCCGGCCGGCTCGAGCTCTCCGGCAAGGGGCTCACGAAGACCCGCCGGACGGTCAAGCAGGCGTCGATCGCCCGCGCGACCGCGAAGCTCAGCAAGGCGTCGCTGCGGACGCTCCGGTCCAAGGGCCGGTTCACCACCCGCGTGACCGTCAAGTTCATCCCGGCCGGCGGCGGCAAGCCGCGGACCACGGGGATGAAGGTGACGTTCAAGCGCTAGCCGGACCTGCCACCCGGCACTGACGCACACGGGGCGTCGGCGCGATCAGCGCCGGCGCCCCGTCGTCGTTCCAGCGCGTCGGCTGTCCGCGCGGCGACGGTCCGCGCCGATGCTACTCAGCGGCTGTAGACCCATGAGTAGCTGGTGGACAGCATCGCGCCCTCCGTGGCGCAGAAGCTCTCGACCACCCATGTCGCGTTGGGTCGCCGGATCCGGGAGCTGCGGGTCGAGCGCGGCTACACGCAGGAGTCGCTCGGGCTCGAGATCGGGATGCACCGCACGTACGTCGGCCACGTCGAGCGAGGCGAGAAGAACGTCTCCGCGATGAACCTCTTCAAGCTCGCGGACGGCCTCGGCGTGGAGCTGCAGGAGCTGTTCACCGGCGTGCCGGTCGACCCGGCCGAGGTGCGCCGCCTTCCGCCCGCCGAGGACTGAGAAGGGACGTTGACATCTGAGCCGTAGGTGTGTCTGATGCGCGATGTGGCTCGCGCTCGGTGAGTCGTGCTGTGCAATCACATCGCCTCTGTGCGGGTGCACGAGGCAGGAGGGAAGCCCAGATGTTCAAGAAGGTCGGCGGCCTGCTCGGGGCCGCGCTCATCTCGCTGTCGGCGCTCGGTTCTGCCGAAGCGACAGGGTTCACCGGCGCGCCCGTGGGCTCGACGGTCACGGCGGTGAACACCACCGCCTTGTCGTCGGGCAGCTTCGCCCAGTGCACCGGTCACACCTGGAACGGGCCGGTGACCGTGGACAACGGACCGGGTGCCGGCGGGTCCATCGCGATCCAGGCGTCGGTCTTCTCCGGTTGCACCTACCTCGGGAGCCCGATGGTGGTGGCTCCCGTCGGGCTCCCGTGGACGCTCACCCTCAACGGCTCGGGCGGCGGGACGCTCACCTACGGGTACCAGCGCGCGTTCCCGGGGGTCTCCTGCAACTTCGTCGGCACGGTGGGTGCGACGTTCAACAACGCCACCGGGATCCTCGCGGTGAGCGGCTCCGTCACGCGCGTCTCCGGCGGATTCCCGTGTGCGGCTTCGGAGACGGTCAGCGTGTCGTGGAGGCTGCGCGGCGTGACCGGTGCGAACCTCGCGCTCTAGCACGCGGAACGACGAAGGGCCCCGGTGACGGGGCCCTTCGAGTGCTTCAGGCGCGGGGACGGCCCGTGCGGAGGCTGGTGGCTAGCTGCAGCTCACCGAGCTGGACGTCTTGGAGGAGCCGCCGGTCGAGAGGAAGGTCTCGACCTCGAAGTCCCACTTCTTCGACGACGGGCAGCTCGTGGTCGCGAGCCAGTCGCCCTTGCCCGCGCTGATCGTCAGGTCGCGGAGCGCGATCGGCACGCCGGCGACGATCTGGAGGTTGCGCGGCACCTCGAGGTGGAGCTTGTACGCCCACTTGCCGCTCATCTTCGTGATCGTGCCCGGGACGGGCGCCTGGACGCGGGCCGGGTTGGTCATGACCGTGTAGAGGAAGACCTTGCTGCCGCCACCGTTGACGACGGTGATCGTCGGCTTGGTGATGACGTCGTCGGCGAACGCGTTGCCGCTGCCCTTGCCCATGATCGAGCCCTTGGGGCACTTGGACGGGCCGCCGCGCGACAGGACGGCCTGCGAGCACTTGTCGTGCTTGGCGCCGTTGTAGAGCGAACCCTGCGGGAACAGCACGTCGGCCTTCTGGATGACCGGCTTCTCGACGTCGCCCGGCGTGTCCCAGGTGACCTTGACGTTGAGCTTGACGCCCTTCGGCTTCTTCTTCGTGCCCGCCTTGCTCGGCGAGACCGTCGCCTTGGCGGTCATCGTCGTCTCCGGTGTCTGCGCGACCGCCGGCATCGCGAGCGCTCCGGCAGCTGCGACACCCGCTGCCGCGACCAGGACCTTACGCATGATTGAAAACCCTCTCCTCTCGAGTGAGACGGTCGCACACCGTAGTGGCAACGCGTCCCCGTTGCAAACGACCACGTACACGAACCCTCCCCTGCGAAGGAAGTTGCGCACTTACGTGTGTGCGGAGCGAAGTTCCTCGCCGTGGCGGCGTGCGACGTCCCTGCCGACGTAGGGCAGGAGGGCGACCTCGACGAGGTCGGGGAGCAGAGACATGAGCTCGCGGCCGCTGCCGAGGTGGCGGAAGACGGCGTCGTACGCGCCCCCGACGATCGCCTCGGCGGTCATCGTCGGCATCGCCGCGTAGTGCGGCAGCGAGCGTGCGCTCTCGTCGATCACGCGCGCGAAGCCGGTCATCACCTCGGTCCGCCGGGCGGCCGCGTCCGGGCCGGCGGCCAGCGCCTCGACGATGCACACGCGCGCGGGGCCCGGAAGCGCCGCGAGGTGGCCGACGAACGCGGCGAAGCCCGCGACGACCCGCGGCTCGAACGCGCTCTCGCGTCCCATCGCCTCCTCGACCGCGGCGAACAGCCCCTTCGCCGCGGCGTCGTAGGCGGCCAGGAACGCGTCGTGCTTGTTCCCGAACAGCTCGTAGAACGTCCGCCGCGAGACGCCCGCCCGACGCACGATGTCCTCCACGTTCGCGCTCGCGTACCCCAGCTCGGCCGCCGCCTCGATGGTGGCGTTGAGGATCCGCGCGCGCTGGTTGCTCTGCACGAAGCGCCGCGAGAGCCCGTGCCGGCCGGACGGCAGCTTCGGCCGTGCTCCGTCGAATTCGAACGCACCGGAGGTCATGACCAACGCGACGATAAACGCCTGAGTGTCCGTAGGTCAACACAACGCCAACATGAATTCGGTTGCCCCCGAAAACAGTCCCGTATATGTTTGCGCCTCCGCCGGCACGGCGCCCCCCGTGTCCCCGGAGAGAAGGGTCTGCTCCTGTCGTCGTACCCCACACGCCCCTCCGGCCCGGCCACGAACGCCCCACGCCGTCAGCGCACGCCGCTGCGCTGGCTCGGGCTCGTGGCGCTGGCCGCCGCCATCGTCGCGCTCGTCGTGACGCTGCTCGGCGATGGCGGACGGGAGTACCGGATCATGTTCGACTCGGCCGGCCAGCTCGTGCCGGGCGACATCGTGCGGATCGGCGGCGCGCGTGCGGGCGAGGTGACCTCGGTCGGGCTCTCCTCCGACAACCAGGCGGAGATCCGCGTGACGATGGATCCCGACCGCCCGCCGCTCCACGAGGGCACGTCGGCGGCGATCCGCTGGCAGGGTCTCGTCGGCGTCGCCAGCCGCTACGTCGACCTCAGCCCGGCGCCGGACTTCAAGCCGGAGCTCGAGGAGGGTGCGGTTCTCGTCGCCGACAAGAACCGCTCGCTCGTCGAGGTCGACCAGGTCATCAACGCGCTCGACCCCGACACGCGCCAGGGACTGCAGGAGATCATCAAGGGCTCCGGCGCCTGGTACAAGGGCCGCGAGGAGCAGGCGAACCGCTCGGCCAAGTACTTCGGGCCGGCGCTCGAGCAGTTCCGCAAGGTGAGCGCGGAGATCACGCGCGACGATCAGGTCTTCCAGGACTTCCTCGTCGACGCCGGGGACGCGATGGGCGCGATCGCCGAGCGCAGCGAGGAGCTGACGAGCCTGGTCGGCACGACGCGGCAGACCGAGCGCGCGCTCGCCTCTGACACGACGTCGCTGCGCACCGCGCTGGACGAGCTGCCGGTGGCGCTGCGCGAGGGCAGCGACGCGATGGTCGAGCTGCGGCCGGCGCTCGGCGACCTCACGAAGCTCGTCGACGCGACGGGCCGCGGGACGAAGGAGCTGACACCGTTCCTCAAGCAGCTCGAGCCGGTGCTCGACGAGGCGGTGCCGACGTTCGGCCAGCTGCGCCAGATGATCGACGCGCCCGGCGAGGCCGACGACGCGCTCGACGCGCTGCGCGACCTGCCGGCGCTCGGGAAGCTGACGAAGACGACGTTCCCGAACGCCGAGAAGGCGCTCGGCGACTCGACGCCGATCTTCCAGTTCGTCCGCCCGTACGTGCCCGACCTCGTCTCGTGGGTGCGGTCGTTCGGCGGCGCGATGGCGACGTACGACGCGAACGGCCACTACGCGCGCACGGTCGCGGTGTTCGACGCGTTCAAGCACGTCGACGACGCGAACGGCGGCACGCTCGTGCCCAAGCCGCCGAGCGAGCGCAACCGCGGCGACGGCCTGAGCACGGGCAACCTGCGCCGCTGCCCGGGCACCGCGACGCGGCTGCCGGCCGACGGCTCGGCGCCGTTCGTCGACAGCGGCGACCAGGCGAACGCCGACTGCGATCCGAAGCAGACGATCGGCGGCACACGGTGAGCGCTGCGCGCAAGCCCACGCGCGGGCAGGTCGTGCGGCGGCGGCTCACCGGGATCGCCGGCGTGGCCGTCCTCGTCGCGGTGGTCGCGCTGGCGCTCGGCGCCGGCGGCGACAAGGAGGGCGGCGGCGACGGCTACCTCGTGCGCGCGGTGTTCGACAACGCGAGCTTCGTCATCCCCGGCGAGGACGTGAAGGTCGCGGGCGTGACGGTCGGGACGATCGAGGACGTCGACGTCACCGCGGAGAACAAGGCCGCGGTCGTGCTGAAGATCGAGGATCCCGCCTTCCGCCCGTTCCGCGCGGACGCGCACTGCCGGATCGCGCTTCAGTCGCTGATCGGCGAGCAGTTCGTCGAGTGCGAGCCGACGCAGGAGCGCGGCGAGGGCGTCACGCCGGCGCCGGTGCTGGAGAAGGTGCCCGAGGGCGAGCGCGGCGCGGGCCAGCACCTGCTGCCGGTCGCCCGGACGACGACGCCGGTCAACCTCGACCTGCTCAACAACATCATGCGCCTGCCCCAGCGCGAGCGGCTGCGCATCGTGATCAACGAGCTCGGGGCGGGCCTGGCGAGCAACGGCCCGGAGCTCAACAAGGCGATCAAACGTGCGAGCCCGGCGCTGCAGGAGGCCGACACGCTCGTCAAGACGCTGGCCGACCAGAACCAGGTGCTGGCGCGGCTGGTCGACGCGTCCGACGAGGCGCTCGCGCCGCTGGCCGAGCGGCGCAAGGAGCTGACCGGCTTCATCGAGCACGCGGGCGACACGGCGCGCGCGACGGCCGAGGAAGGCGCGAACCTCGAGCGGAACTTCGAGCGGCTGCCGGCCTTCCTCGACGAGCTCGAGCCGGCGGCGGAGCGGTTCGGCGCGCTGGCCGACCAGATGGGTCCCGCGGTCGCGACGCTCGGCGCTCGGGCGGACACGATCAACGAGACGACGGAGCGGCTCGGGCCGCTGACCGAGGCGGCGACGCCGGCGCTGAAGACGTTCGGGAACGTGGCGACGAAGGGGCGCGAGACGTTCCCGAGGCTCGACGGCGTGCTCGACGACCTGAACGCGCTGGCCAAGCCGCTGCGGCCGCTGGCGATCGATCTGGGGCGGCTGTCGAAGAGCTTCGGCGACACCGACGGCGTCCGCCACCTGATGTCGTTCATCTACAACTACACCAACGCCGTGAACGGCAAGGACGAGCTCGGGCACTACATCCGCACTGGGCTGCAGGCGGCGGCGTGCATCGACCGCGTCTCTTTGCCCGCTCCGGGCTGCGAGTCGACGTTCGACCGGAGCGGCGAGACCGAGTCGTCGCTGAAGGGCGAGATCCAGCCGCCCGCCGCCCAGGCGGCCAAGGCGGGCCTGGCCGATTACCTGCTGGGCGATTCGACAGCCGGGCTCGCCGCGACGCCGGAGGCGGGCCGATGAGGCGCAACACGGGCTCGATCGCCGCCAACCCGATCCTGATCGGCGCGGCCACGACGCTGATCACGGTCGTCGCGGTCTTCCTCGCCTACAACGCGAACAGCGGCCTGCCGTTCGTCCCCACGTACACGCTCGAGGCGCAGATGCGCAACGCGTCCGGCCTCATCAAGGGCAACGAGGTGCGGATGGGCGGCGCGCGGATCGGCGTGGTCTCCGAGATCAAGCCGCTCGTGCGCGGGAACGGCGGCGTCGGCGCCCTCCTGACGCTCAAGCTCGACCGCGAGATCGGCGAGCTGCCCGACGACACGACGCTGCGCGTGCGGCCGCGGTCGCCGCTCGGCCTCAAGTACGTCGAGGTGCAGCGCGGGCGCTCGCGCACGACGCTCCCCGAGCAGGCGACGATCCCGCTCCAGAGCAAGGCGTCCGTCCCCGTCGAGTTCGACGAGTTCTTCGGGACGTGGGACGAGCCGACGCGCGAGAGCTCGCAGGACAGCCTGGGCGAGTTCGGCAACGTCTTCGCCGGGCGCGGCGACGACCTCAACGAGGCGCTGGCCGGCCTCAACCCGCTGCTCGACCACGCCGAGCCCGCGCTGAAGAACCTCAACGACGAGCGCACCGAGTTCGACGAGCTCTTCCCGGCGTTCGAGCAGACGGCGAGCGAGGTGCGCCCGGTCGCCCGCGCGCAGGGCCCGATGTTCGAGCACCTCAACACGACCTTCCGCGCGCTGAGCGACGTCTCCGAGGACCTCAAGGCGTCGATCGCGGGCGGCCCGCGCGCGCTCGACGTCGCGACCCGCGAGCTGCCGGCGCAGGCGTCGTTCGTCCGCGAGTCCACCGAGCTCTTCGCGCGGCTCCGGCCCGGCTTCCGCTCGCTCGCGCAGTCGTCGCCCGCCACGGCGCGCGCGTTCCGCGCCGGCGAGCCCGCGCTGCGCAAGTCGCCCCAGCTCAACGAGCGCCTGATCCAGACGTTCCAGGACCTGGAGGACTTCTCGGCGAACCCAGCCACGCGGCCCGGCCTGCAGCGCCTGACGCGCACGGCCAACCTCCTGCAGCCGACGCTCGCGTTCGCGACGCCCGCGCAGACGACGTGCAATTACCTGACGCTCTTCTTCCGCAACCTCAGCAGCGCGCTGTCGGAGAACGACGTCATCGGCACCAACCTGACGGCGCAGGCGATCTTCCCGCCGTACGGCCTGCCGAACAGCGAGTCAGGGCCGGCGAGCGCGCCCGCGAACGGGCCGGACTCCGAGGAGAACGGCAAGGACGACTCGTTCCTGCACAGCAACCCGTACCCGAACACCGCCGCGCCGGGCCAGGAGCCCGAGTGCGAGGCGGGCAACGAGGAGTACGAGGACAACGGCCAGGTGATCGGCAACGAGCCGGGCAACCGCGGCACGTTCAGCGAGAAGACGTGGGAGGGTGACAAGTGAGGCGCCCCAGCGGCATGAGCCCGATCAAGGCCGGGCTCATCGCGCTCGTCCTGATCGTGATCGGCGTCTACCTCGGCTTCACGAAGTCGATCCCGGGCGGCAACCCGTACGAGGTCAAGGCCGTCTTCCAGGACTCGAACATGGTCGCCAACCGGTCGCCCGTGCGCATCGCGGGTGTCGACGTCGGCAAGGTCACGAAGGTCGAGCGCTACCGCGACACGGACATGGCGCTCGTGACGATGGAGATCGAGAAGGGCGGCCGGCCGATCCACAAGGACGCGCGGCTGAAGGTGCGGCCGCGGCTCTTCCTCGAGGGCAACTTCTTCGTCGAGCTCCAGCCGGGCACGAACACCGGCCCGGAGCTGGGCGACGGCGACCTGCTGCCGGTCACGCAGACGTCGGCGCCGGTGCAGCTCGACCAGGTTCTGTCGGCGCTGGACTCGAACGTCCGCGGCTCGCTGCAGGAGGCGGTGCAGGGCTTCGGCGAGGCGCTCGGTGCGAAGCCGACGCCCGAGGAGGACGCGCAGCAGGACCCGTCCGTGCGCGGCCTGACCGGCGGCGAGGCGCTCAACAAGACGCTGCGCACGAGCCCGGAGGCGCTGCGCGACTCGGCGATCGTGTTCGAGGCACTTCAGGGCACCCAGCCGCACGACCTCTCCCGGACGATCAAGGGCTTCGGCCGCGCGGCGAAGGCGCTCGCGGACCGGCAGGGTGACCTGAGCAGCCTGGTCACCGACTTCAATACGACGATGACGTCGTTCGCCAACCGCAGCGACGACCTGGAGCGCACGGTCGCCCGCCTCGGCCCCGCGGCGCGGAAGATCCGCCAGGGGCTCGGCGAGCTGGACGACGCGCTGCCCGCGACGCGCCGCTTCGCGCGTCAGCTGACGCCGGCGATGGAGGAGCTGCCCGCGACGATCGACGCCGCGGAGCCGTGGCTCGATCAGGCCAAGCCGCTGCTGTCGGACGCCGAGCTCGGCGGGCTGCTGGACGACCTCGTCCCGGCGACGAAGGACCTCGCGTCGCTGGCGCACTCCACGCGTGAGTTCCTGCCGCGAATCGACCTGTTCAACCGCTGCATCACCGACACGATCATCCCGACCGGCAACGTCAAGGTCGACGACGGCAAGACCTCCGCGGACGTCGAGAACTACAAGGAGTTCTGGTACGCGATGGTGGGTCAGGCCTCCGAAGGCCAGGGCTTCGACGGCAACGGGCCGTTCCTGCGGCTCGCCACCACGACCGGTGCGAACCTCCTCAAGTCCGGGACGATGCAGTTCGACCAGACGTCGTACTTCGGCAACGTCTCGCTGTCACCGCTGGAGACGCGGCCGGCCTTCCCGGGCAAGGTGCCGCCGGTCACGGACGAGGTCCCCTGCTACAAGAGCGGCGTCCCGGACGTCAACGGGCCCGCCTCCGTCGGCCCCGCCGACGGCTCGCGGCCGGGTGCGAAGTCCACGGGGAGCACCGGGTGATCCGCAGCATCCGCAAGCAGCTCTCCGACGTGCTGTGGGTCATCGCGCTCGTCGTCGTGGCCGTCGCGGTCGGCAGCTACATCGTCGTCCACCAGCGGCTGACCTGGCCGGAGTGGATGCCGGTCGTCGGCGAGCAGTTCTTCGACATGGAAGCCGAGTTCCAGACGGTCTCCGGCGTGCTGCCGGGGCAGGGCCAGCAGGTCACCGTCTCGGGCGTGCAGGTCGGTGAGATCGGCGGCGTGAAGCTGGAGAACGGCGTCGCCATCGCCAAGCTGCGGATCGAGCCGCGGTTCGCCCGCGTGTACCCGGACGCGACGATGCTCCTGCGGCCGAAGACGAGCCTGAAGGACATGATCGTCGAGCTCGACCCGGGCACGAAGGCCAGCGGCCCGCGGCTGAAGGAAGGCGCGCGGCTGACGTCGGCGCAGACCGATCCGGACGTCAACTTCGACGAGATCCTCGCCTCGCTCGACGGCGACACCCGCGCGTACCTGACGATGCTCGTCACCGACGGCGCCGCGGCGCTCGGCGACGGCAACGGCCGCGAGCTGGCCTCGACCTTCAAGCGCTTCGAGCCGCTCTCGCGCCACGCCGCCCAGGCATCGAAGCTCGTCGCTCAGCGACGCGACAAACTCGAGCGGCTGATGGGCAACCTGTCGAAGCTCGCCGACGAGCTCGGCGGCCGCGACGAGCAGCTGGGCCAGTTCGTCAACGCCTCGGCCGATGTCTTCCGCCACTTCTCCGCGCAGAACGCCAACCTCGAGCGGACGCTGCAGAAGTTCCCGCCGACGCTGGAGGCGACGGACGACGCGCTCGGCAAGGTGGCGAAGCTCGGCTCGACGCTGAACACGGCGCTCGACGACCTCGAGCCGACGTCGCGCGCGCTCGCGCCGACGCTGCGGAAGGTGCGGCCGTTCCTCAAGGAGACGACGCCCGTCCTGAAGGACGACCTGCGGCCGTTCACGCGCGAGGTGCAGGACGAGGTGCGCAAGCTGCGGCCGGCCGCCGAGGGCACCGCCCGCGCGACGCCGGAGCTGACGACGCTCGCCAACCTCCTCAACGAGCTGCTCGACACGCTGGCCTACGACCCGCCCGGCGAGGGCAAGGGGAACGAGGGCTACCTGTTCTTCGTCCCGTGGGCGAACCACAACACCAACTCGGTGCTGGCGCAGCAGGACGGCGTTGGGGCGGTGCGACGCAGTCTCATGCTGATGTCCTGCGGCACGCTGCGGCTGATGGAGTCCCAGCGGTCCGGCGAGAACAACCCGATCCTCGGTTCGTTGACGCAGATGCTCAACGTCCCGCTCCACAGCCAGGTCTGCAAGGACGATGACGGGGGCGGTGCGACCCGGTGATCAAGACCGTTCCCACCGCCGCTCGGCTGGCGACGATGATCCTCTTCGCGCTGTCGAGCTTCGGCGCGCTGCTGTACCTGTGGATGGCGTTCGGCGGCGGCGTGCCGTTCAAGCCGGACGGCTACCGCGTCGACGTGCTCTTCCCCGAGGCGACGCAGCTCGCCGAGCAGTCCGACGTCCGGATCTCCGGCGTGTCGGTCGGCAAGGTCGTCGCGATCGAACCCGGCGTCCGCAACCGGACGAAAGCCACGCTGGAGCTGGACGAGAAGTACGCGCCGCTGCCGGCCGACAGCCGTGCGGTGCTGCGGCTCAAGTCGCTGCTGGGCGAGACGTTCGTGGAGCTCTCCCCGGGCAACGGGAGCGGCCGGAAGCTCACCGAGGGCGACGAGCTGCCGGTCGCGGCGGTGTCGCCGACCGTGGAGCTGGACGAGGTCCTGCGCACCTTCGACGCCCCGACGCGCGAGAGCTTCCGCGACTGGATGCAGGCGTCCGCGCGGGCTCTGGACGGGCGCGGCAAGGACGTCAACCAGGCGCTCGGCCAGCTCCCCGGGTGGGTCGAGGAGACGACCGACCTGACGCGGACGCTCGACGCGCAGAGCGCCGCGGTGCGCAAGGTCGTCGCCGCCACGGGCGACGTCTTCGACGCGATCTCGCAACGCGAGGGCGACCTGTCCGGCCTGATCACCGAGACTGAGCGGCTCTTCGGCGTCACCGCCGACCGCAACCGCGAGCTGCAGCAGCTGTTCCGTGAGCTGCCGCGCTTCGAGCGCGAGAGCAGCCGGACGCTTCCGCTGCTCACGTCGTTCGGCGAGCGGGCGGAGCCGGTCATGCGGCAGCTCCAGCCGGCGGCGACGGAGCTCGAGCCGACGTTCGACGCGGTCGACCGGCTGAGCCCGCAGTTCGAAGGGTTCTTCACGAAGCTCGGCCCGACCGTGGACGCGTCGAAGGAGGGCCTGCCCGGGCTGCAGCAGGTGCTGACCGACATCCCGCCGCTGCTCGAGAAGTTCCAGCCGTTCCTGCGCAACGCGAACCCGATGGTCGGCTACATCGGCGAGCACCGCCGTGAGGTGACCGCCTTCTTCGCGAACACGGTCGGCTCCTCGCTGGCGCGCAGCCTGGACCTGACGGGCGCGAGCGGCAAGCCGCTCCACTACCTGCGTGCCTCCCAGACGCTCTCCCCGGAGGCGCTGGCCTTCTACGAGCGGCCGGTCGGCTCGTCGCGGCAGAACGCGTACCCGGTGCCCGGCTGGCTCGACCAGCTCGCCGCCGGTCTCCCGGCGTTCACGACCGAAGCGTGTGCCAACGGCACGCCCGCGCCGCCGACCGCAGGCATTCCGGAGACGCTCCCGCCGCTCATCCAGACGACGGCCTTCCGCACCCCCGGCCGCGACGTCGCGCGCCCGGCGTGCAAAGAGCAGGGGCCGTACCCCGGCTTCGGCACGAAGTTCCCGCAGCTCCGCGCCGAGAAGTAGCTCCGCGCGGCAGCTTCCTGCGAAGTCCCGGTGTCGGTCGAGCGACATCCGGCTTGCTGCGCGCTTCGTGCCTCGCTTCACTCCGACGCGTCCAAGCGCAACAGGGAGTGTTTGTATGAGTTCGATCACCGCATTCGTCCGCCGGATCGTCGCCGCATCGGTTCTCGCGGCGACGCTCGCCGTGGCAGGAACCGCGGGGAGCGCCGCGGTCGCGCCCGCGGAGGCGAGCGCAGCGGTCTGGCTCCGAGTCACGTGTCACGACGTCTGGTTCCGCACGTCACCCGGCGGTCCCCCTTACTCTTCCGCCCACGGGATTCCCCAGGGCTGGGAGATCGAGATGTTGGAGTGGCCGACGTCGATCTGGATCAAGGTGCGCTTCGCCGGCCTCGCTGGGTGGGTGGACGGGAACTGCGTGACGCTCGTGTAGCGCATGAGGGGCGGCCGGCCCGTGCGCCGGCCGCTTCGCTAGAGCTGCTGGATCTGGAAGAGGGAGGTGGTGCCGGGGCGGCCGGAGGGGAGGCCGGCGGTGATGCCGACGCGGTCGCCGGGCTTGCACCAGCCGAGCTCGAGGACGCGGCGGGCGGATTCGGCGATGAGCGTCTCGGTGACCTCGTGGCGGCGCATGGAGGAGGCGCGGACGCCCCACATGAGCTGGCAGCGGCGGACGGTCTCGCGGCCCGGGGAGAGGACGTAGATGGGGACGTCCGGGCGGTGCGCGGAGATGAGCCGGGCGCTGCGACCGCTCAACGTCGGGACGACCAGGGCGGCGAGGCCCAGCTCGCGCGCGGCGCGGCAGGCGTTGTAGGCGACGGTGTAGCCCGGGTCGCGCTCGTCGCGGCGGACGCGGGTCTCGATCCACCGCTCCGTCGGCATGATCTTCTCGGTGTGGTGGGCGACCGCGGCCATCATCGCGACCGCGCCGACCGGGTGGGCGCCGACAGCCGTCTCCTGCGAGAGCATCACCGCGTCGGTGCCGTCGAGGATCGCGTTAGCGACGTCGGCGACCTCCGCGCGCGTCGGGCGCGACGAGGTGACCATCGACTCGAGCATCTGCGTCGCGGTGATCGCGGGGCGCGCGTACTCGCCGGCCAGCCCCAGCAGCCGCTTCTGCGCGACCGGCACCTCCTCGATCGGCAGCTCGATGCCGAGGTCGCCACGCGCGACCATGATGCAGTCGCTCACCTTGAGGATCTCGTGCGCGCGCTCCAGCGCCTGCGGCTTCTCGAACTTCGCGATCAGCGGCGCGCGGGTGTGCTCGCGCAGCACCGTGATGTCCTCCGGCCGGCGCACGAACGAGACCGCGACCATGTCGACGCCCATCTTCACGCCCGCCTGCAGGTGCTCGAAGTCCTCCTCCGGCACGGCGGGGAGCGCGGCGGTCTCGCCCGGCAGGTTGACGCCCTGGCGGGAGGCGACGCTGCCGCCGATCTCCACGCGCGCGTCGATCTCACCGTCGCCCGAGCGCACGGCCTGCGTCCGCAGCCGCACGGTGCCGTCGGCGAGGTAGAGCACCTCGCCCTCGTCCACGGTGTCCGCGAGCCCGGCCCACGAGATCGTCATGTGGTGCGCGTCGCCGACGGTGTCGCCGTCGGGGCCGCAGCGGCACGTCACGACGTCGCCCGGCTTGAGCTCCGCCCGGCCGCCGTCGAGCTGGCCGATCCGCAGCTTCGGGCCGGGGAGATCCTGCAGGATCGCGACCGGACGGCCGGCACGGCCGGCGGCCTCGCGGATCCACTCCGCGGTCTCCGCGTGCTGCTCATGCGTGCCGTGGCTGAAGTTCAGGCGGGCGACGTCCATCCCGGCCTTGATGAGCTCGACCAGGACCTCGCGATCCCGGGAGGCAGGGCCGATGGTCGCCACGATCTTGGTACGCCGCACGGACCGAAGGTACCCCGTCGCGCCGTCCCCGCACGTGAACGCTTAAGCAACTGCGCCCCGGAGGACCAAACGGTCCGCCGGGGCGCACTTGCAGCGGTCGCCTGAGCTCAGGAGATGAGCGTCGGCTTGCCCACTTCATCGGCCTGGCACGCAGAGACTTGAAAGACGTCCATTTCCCTGGACGTTCGTTCGATCGCCGTCCGCGCGGCCGGCCCGGCGATGGCGCGTAGACGATCGACCGATGAGACGATTCAACGTCTGATCGTCCAACGGCACTACATGCCGGTGAAGCGGCCGTTCTCTTGCAGGACCTCGCCGTCGGCGGTGAGGCGGCCGCCCTTGCGGAGGTCGCAGATGAGGTCCCAGTGGAGGGCGGACTCGTTCTTGCCGCCGGTCTCGGGGTAGGAGCGGCCGAGGGCGAGGTGGACGGTGCCGCCGATCTTCTCGTCGAGGAGGATCATCCCGGAGGGGCGCTGGATGCCGAAGTTCGTGCCGATGCCGAGCTCGCCCAACCGTCGCGCGCCGTCGTCGGTGGCGAGCGCGCGCTGGAGGTGGTCGTCGCCCTGCTCGGCCGACGCCTCGACCACGACGCCGTCGCGGAACTCCAGCGTCACCCCGCTCACGTGCACGCCCGCGGGCGAGGAGGGGATGTCGAAGAAGATCCGGCCGTTGGCGGAGGTCTCCAAGGGCCCGGTGAAGATCTCGCCGCTCGGCATGTTGCGCTTGCCGTCGCTGTTGACCCACGTCCGCCCCTTGACCTCCAGCGTCAGGTCGGTGCGGTCGGACTCGATCCGGATCTGGCGGGCGCCCTTGACGCGCTCGATCAGGTCGGCCTGGAAGCGCCGGAGCCCCGCCCACGCGACGACCGGGTCGGGCTGGTCGAGGAAGAGCGCCTGCTCCAGCATCGCGTCGAACCGCGCGAGCGAGAGGCCGGCCTCCTGCGCCAGCGCCTCGGTCGGCCACACGCTCAGGCACCACCGGCGCTTGAGCGCCTGCTGGCGGATGGGCTGGCGCCCCAGCGACGAGCGGCGCAGCTTCTCCGGATCGACACCCGCGAGCGCGCGCGTGTTCTCCGGCGCCTGGATCGCCAAGGACGACGCGGCCTTCTTCGCCTCGTCGAACGCCAGCGGCGCGTAGCCGTCGAGGTGGAAGTCGCGCGCGTGCTCGTAGTACGACGCGGTCTGGCCGGGCAGCTCGACGCGCAGGAACGGCCAGGCGTCGCGCTCGAGCACCTCGCGCTGCAGCTCGAGCAGCAGCGGCGCCGCGAGGGTGGTGGAGCGCAGCACGACCTGCTGGTCGCGCTCGACCTCCAGGCAGTAGCCGACGAGCAGCCGGGCGAACTTCGCGGGGTCGATCACAGCGCCTCCAGGGCGGCGTCGGGGGACGTGCGCAGCTCGGTCGCGACCGCGCACACGAGCCGCTCGGCGGGCTCGCGTTCGGCGCCGGCGCCCATCACGCCGATCCGCCACAGCTTCCCGGCGTACTGGCCGAGCCCGCCGCTCACCTCGATCCCGTGCTCGCTGAGCAGCCGCTTGCGGACGGCCTCGCTGTCGACGCCCGCGGGCGGCGTCACGGCCAGCAGGGACGCGAGCTGCTCGCCCTCCGGCGCCAGCCGCTCGAAGCCGAGCACGCGAAGCGCGCGGAGCAGCGCCTCGTGGGCGCGCGCGTGCCGCTCCCACCGCGCCTCCAGCCCTTCCTCGTGCACGATCTCCAGCGCCTCGCGCAGCGCGTAGACCATGTTGATCGGCGCGGTGTGGTGGTAGGCGCGGCCGCCACTCTCCGGGGTGGCTTGGGGGCGGGCGGCGGGATTCCAATACGAAAGGACGAGGGAGAGGTCGAAGTACCAGGAGCGCACCGGGGTCTCACGCGCGCGGAGCTTCTCGATCGCGCGCTCGCCCGCGGTGAACGGCGCCAGCCCCGGCGGGCAGTTGAGGCACTTCTGCGTCCCGCTGAACGCGACGTCCACGCCCGCCGCGTCGAGGTCGAGCGGCGCGCCGCTCAGCGACGTCACGCAGTCCAGGAGGAAGAGCGCGTCGTGCTCGCGGCACAGCTCGCCCAGGCCCTCCAAGGGCTGCGCGACGCCCGTCGACGTCTCGCCGTGGACGACGAAGAGCGCGTCGAACCCGTCGCGCGCGGCGCCGAGCAGCGCCTCGGTCGGGATCGCGCGGCCCCACGGCGCGAGCACCTCGATCACCTCGGCGCCGGCGCGGCCGAGCGCGTCGGCCATCCGCTCGCCGAAGAGGCCGTTGACGCCGCAGACCACCCGATCGCCTGGCTCGACGAAGTTCGCCACCATCGCGTCCATCCCGGCGCTGCCGGTGCCGGAGATCGGCAGCGTCGCGCGGTTCTCCGTGCGGAAGGTCGAGCGCAGCAGCGACGCCGTCTCCTCCATCAGCGCCGCGAAGGCGGGATCGAGGTGGCCGATCGTCGGCAGCGTGAGCGCGTCGAGCACCCGCTGCGGCACCGGCGACGGCCCGGAGCCGAGGAGCAGCCGCGAAGGCACGGAGAACGAGGTCACGGCGCCTCCACGTCCGGGAACCACTCGGCGAGGTGCTCGCGCAGCACGTCGCGGATCCACGCCCGCTCCTCCACCGACGCGAAGCGGAACCGCTGGAGCAGCTCCTTCTGCTTCGTCGTCGCGACGCCGCTCACCGTCCAGCCCGCCACCAAACGCTCGAAGAGGAACTCGACCCCGCGCTGCCAGCGGTCCTCGCTGGTCTGCGCCGGGCCGGTCCCGAACGTCATCAGCTCCGCGTACTCGCGCCGCGTGGCGGGCGTCATCGACCCGCGCAGGGTCAGCACCGCCGACCCGTCCGGCGACGTGTAGTCCGTGGTCGGGGCGGTGAGCTTCTCCCGCTGGCGGCCGCGCTTGCCCATCTACGCCTGTGCTGCCCGCTCCAGCTTCGCGCGAACGTCGCTCGTCACCGGCTCGGCGTGGCCGGGCCAGGCGGCGGCCGGCTCCAGCGCCGCGAGCTTGCGCAGCGACGCGCGCGCCTGCTCGGTGTCGAGGTTGTAGCCCGCGATCGGCAGGTTCGGGTCGCAGTCCTTGCCCATCATGTCCAGCGTGTAGAACGCGTCGCTCACCAGCGCCAGCCGGTCGCTCTCCCGCCACAGCGCGATCAGGCCCGGCGCGTGGCCGGGGATGTGGACGACCTCGAACCCCGCGACGTCGTCGCCCTCCTCGACGGTGCCGCTGATCTTCACCGGCCCGCCGTCCCACAGCTTGGCGTGGAACATCTTGTGGAGCGGCCGCTCCCACGCGGGGAGGAACTTCAGGCCCGGCTCCCAGTACCGCCAGCCACCGCTGCCCTCGGCGTCCTCGCGGTCGGCCGGGTGGCAGAGGACCGGCACGTCGAACGAGGGCGCGGTGCCGCGGTGGTCGGTGTGGCCGTGGCCGAGCACGATCCGCGTCAGGCCGCCGAGCGAGGCGGCGGCGCGCGCGACGGCCGGCACCATCACGCGGGCGCCGGCGTCGAACATCAGCACGCCGTCGCCGTCGCGGATCAGATAGACGGTGCAGCGCGCCGGGTCGTTGCCCTGCACGCGCCAGACGCCGTCGGCGACGGGCTCGGGCTCCCCGCTGCCGGCGAAGTGCTGCGACAGCTTCGTGCGGACGTTGAACGCCTTGGCCAGCCGCGCCTCCGCCTTCGAGCCCGCCGGGGGCAGCGCTCCGAGCTGCCGCGCGAGCTCCGCCCCGTTGACGTAGAAGTCGTTGCGGACGATCTTGCCGTCGCCGTTGAAGCGCACGACGTCGACGCCCTCGATCGACACCCGCGCGCCGTTCGGCTCGAAGCCCTGGAACGTGGCCGGCCCGGCGAACGTGGCGGTCAGCCGCCAGCGCGCGGCGGCGCTGTCACCGGACTCGACGATGTCCAGCACCTCGAAGGCGAAGTCCGGGAAGGCCGCCCAGAGCCCTTCGAAGTACGCGATGAGGTCGTACTTGGTCGCGTTCTCGAGGAGCCCCTGGCCGTTGATCACGGCGTCCTCGGCGTAGACCCGCTGCTGCGGCGAGCTGTCCCCGTGCCGGATCGACCCGAAGTACTCGCGCGCGACGCTGCTCTCCATGGCTGCGGACACTACTGTTGCCTGCCGTGAGCGAGTCGACGCGTCGTCGAGAGGTCGGTCGCGGCGAGCGCGTCGTGCCGGGGGTCTGGCGGCTCAGGTTGCCGTTGCCGTGGCCGGGCGTGCCCCACTGCAACGCGTGGGCGCTGGCCGCCGGCGACGGGATCGTCCTGGTCGACACCGGCATGCACGAGCCCGGCTCGCTCGGCCACCTCGAGCGCGCGCTCCAGCAGGTCGGCCTGAAGATCGAGCACGTCCGGCTCCTCGTCTGCACGCACGCGCACGCCGACCACTACGGCCAGGCCGCCGCGATCGTCGACCGCGCGGGGTGCGAGCTGTGGATGCACCCGCGCCACGAGCACATGCTCAAGTACGCGTCAGATCCCGAGGCGGCGATGGAGGCGCGGATCCAGACCGCGCTGCAGAGCGGCGTCCCCGAGGCGCCGCTGCGCAAGCTCATGGAGGAGCGCAAGGACGCGGGCACCGGCATCGAGCGGATCGTCACGCCCGACCGCGATCTCGTCCCGGGCGTCGAGATCCAGACCGACCTGGGCACGTGGACCGTCCACGAGACGCCCGGCCACGCGCCCTCGCACGTCTGCCTCTTCCAGCCCGACAAGCGGATGCTGATCAGCGGCGACCACCTGCTCGGGCGCGTCTCGCTCTACTACGACTTCGGCTACACGCCCGACCCGGCGGGCGAGTTCCTGCGCTCGCTCGACGTGGTGGACGCGCTCGACGCACGGCTCTGCCTGAGCGGCCACGGCCGCACCTTCACCGACGTGCGCGCGCACGTGGAGGCCAACCGCACCACGGTCCAGGCGCGGCTGGCGCGGGTGGAGGAGGTGCTGCGCGAGCACGGGCCGATCACCGCGTTCGACGCGCTCCCGCACGTCTACGGCAAGCCGGTCACGCCGATCACCGCGTCGTGGTGGCTGAGCGAGACGCTCTCCTACCTCACGCATCTGGCGGTGCTGGGCCGGGCGGAGCGCGAGTCGGGCGAGCCCGCGGAGCGCTGGAAGGTCGCCTCCGCACAACCTTGACACACCCGTGTCAGGGTTGCTCTAGAATGCGCTCATGCGCATCGACGAGCTGTTGGCGGCCAGCGAGGAACCGGTCTTCTCGTTCGAGTTCTTCCCGCCCAAGACCGAGCAGGGCGAGAAGAACCTCTACGCCGCGCTCGAGGAGCTCAAGCGGCTCGACCCGTCGTTCGTCTCCGTCACCTACGGGGCGTTCGGCACGACGCGCGACAAGACGATCGAGATCGTCCAGAGGATCCAGCAGGACTTCGGCCTGGACGCGATGGCGCACTTCACCTGCGTCGGCGCGACGGCCGACGAGCTGCGCGATGTGCTGAACCAGATGCGCGACGCCGGCATCTCCAACGTCCTCGCGCTCCGGGGCGACCCGCCCCCCGGCCAGGACGAGTGGGTCAAGACCGAGGGCGGCCTGGAGTACTCGGTCGAGCTCGTCGACCTGATCGCCAACGAGTACGACTTCGCGATCGGCGGGGCCTGCTTCCCCGAGACGCACATCCACGCGGTCGGCCCGGAGGAGGACCTCGGGTTCCTCAAGGCCAAGGTCGATGCGGGCGCGAAGTTCCTCATCACCCAGCTCTTCTTCGACACCCAGCTCTACTTCGACTTCGTCGCCAAGGCGCGGGCGATCGGCATCGACGTGCCGATCATCCCGGGCGTCATGCCGATCAGCGACCCGAAGCAGATCGCGCGGATCACCTCGCTGTGCGGGTCGGAGATCCCGGCCGGGCTGCAGGCGGCGCTGGAGCGGCGCGCGGACGACCTCGAGGCCGCGCAGGCGCTCGGCGTGGCGTTCGCGACGCTCCAGTGCGCCGAGCTGCTGCGCGGCGGCGCGCCGGGGATCCACTTCTACACGCTCAACCGCTCGCCCGCGACGCGCGCGATCCTCGCCGCGCTGAAGCTCATGCGGCCGTGGGACGAGCGGGAGTCGGGCCTCGCCGAGCGCTCGCTCGCCCTGGGCTAGGCGGCGGGCTTGCGCCAGACCAGCGCGAAGGTGATCGGCTGGCCGCGGTAGCGGTCCCACTTCGGCTTCAGCTGGACCCACACGTCGTCGATGATCCGCTCGTGCATCTCGGTGAGCTGGAGGCCGGCGGCGAGGCCCGCGGTCACCTGCTCGGAGAGGTGGTGGACGTGGGTCTCGATCGCGACCGGGCCGTCCGCGCCGTCGTAGTGCGTCGGCATGCCGGAGGCCATGATGAAGTGCGGGTGGAAGCCGACGTGGACGAAGCTGCCGCCGTCGCGGAGCAGCCGCGCCGCCTCGGCGTAGAACGGCGTCACGTCGGCGAGGTGCTCGTCGATCAGCGACGTCGTCGCCAGCGGGTAGGCGCCTGAGGGCAGGCCGCTCTCGCGCGCGTCCGCGACGGCGAGCGAGCGGAAGACGCCGCGCCCCTCGGCCTTGGCGAGCATCTCGGGCGTGACGTCGACGCCGTCGATCGCCCGCGCGCCCTGCTCGTGGAGCCACTGGCCGGTGCGGCCGGTGCCGCAGCCGAGGTCCGCCACCGCGTCCGCGGCGGCCCAGTCGACGGTGGTGACCCGGCGCAGCAGCGCGAGGTCCATCTCGTCCTCGACCGTGCCCTCGTAGGTGTCGGCCCACTCGCCGTAGCCGCTGCGCGTGTCGACCATCCGGTAGCCGCGCCGGTCGAACGTCTCGAATCCGATCTTCGCCATGACGGGGCGGAGGGTAATACGTATGACCGTCAGCGGACAAGGGCCGGGGGGTTCCCCGATGTACGCCGGAGGTCGTGCGTCCAGCATGGTCGTCATGCCCCGGAACCGCTCGCTCCTGGCCGTCGCGCTCGCGTCGGCCGCGACCCTCGCCCTGCCCGCCTCGGCCCTCGCCTGGGAGGTCGAGACGCTCGCCACCGAGCCGCCCAGCGGCGGGGCCCTCGGCGGTGGGCACGTCGCGCTGAGCGGGACGGGCGACCTCGCGGTCGCGTGGACGACGTACAGGTACCCGAAGACGCGCGGCGTCTCGGGCATGACGTACCACGAGTGGCTTCTGACGCGGACGCCCGGGCGGCCCGACGAGACCGTCGAGCAGCCGGTCGAGCGCTCGTTCCTGGCGGACGCGACGACGCTCCTGGCGGTCGACCGGGACGCGGTGCCGGGGAAGACGCTCCTCGCCACGCGGCCGGCGGGCGGCGCCTTCGGTCCGTTCGCCGAGATCGCGCCGGCGGCGGGGATCGTCGACGCGAGCTGGGGCGGCGCGCGGGTGGTGCACTTCGACGCGCCGGACAACCGGATCCTCGCGCGGGTCGCGCTGCCGGGGCAGCCGTTCGGGCCGGTGGAGGACCTGGGCACCGACGCGGCGTCCGGCGGGCCGCGGTTCGCCGTCGCCGACGACGGCCAGGCCGTCATGGTCTTCACCCGGTACACCGGCGGCGCGACCCCGCGGACCGAGATCCATGCGCGCGTGCGGTCGGCCGGTGTGGACGGGATCTGGGGCCCGGCGGTGAAGCTCGGCGCGGGCGACGACCTCGACCTCGACATGGACGCCGCGGGCGGCACGATCGTGGCCTGGCGCGCGAAGACCCGGACGGAGGCGGCCTACCGGCCGGCCGGCGGCGCGTTCGGGCCGGCGGTCGCGGCGTCGCAGCCGTTCGGGGGCGACAGCGCCCACGGCCCGCGCGCGGCGGCGGGACCGGACGGACGCGCGATGGTCGTCACCGCGAAGGGCGACGAGCACGGCAAGATGCGGCCGCTCGAGCGCGTCGACCTGGTCGACGGCGTGCCGCAGCCGGCCGGCGTCGTCGCGGCGGACGCGCAGGCCGCGCTGGGCCGGCTGACGATCGACGCGCAGGGCACCGCGTGGCTCCTGCACTCCGCGCCCGGAGACGGGATCGCGGTGCGCAGCGCGCCGGCGGGCGCGTCGTTCGGGGCGGCGACCGTCCTCACCGCGCCGGGCGAGTACGTGAGCATCGGCAACACCGATCTGGAGACCGACGGCCGCGGCGGCGCCGCGGTGACGTGGGAGGGGCAGGCCACCGCCGAGGCGCCCAAGCGGTTCGCGCTGGCGACGGAGCGGCTCGCGCCGCCGGTGAAGCCCGAGGAGCCGGAGGAGCCGTCCGAGCCCGACACGCCGGGTG